>Ga0247773_1000039_pt1 | contig 53657 bp, 43 predicted proteins | sample UWRJL092311B6_FD_179934 | JGI IMG/M metagenome (GOLD analysis project Ga0247773, IMG submission 179934) | Plant litter microbial communities from Arlington Agricultural Research Station in Wisconsin, United States - UWRJ-L092-311B-6 | ecosystem: Environmental > Terrestrial > Plant litter >... | reverse complement strand
AGGTGCTAGTTGCTAGGTGCTAGGTGCTAGGTGCTAGGTGCTAGGTGCTAGGTGCTAGGTGCTAGGTGCTAGGTGCTAGGTGCTAGGTGCCAGGTGCGGAAGTGCTGGATGCGGGGTGTGGTGAAGGGGCGGCTGGGGGGCGAATGAATTCGCGGCAACGACCACACGAAGTCCGCCTTCGCGGACTACCGGCTGGGGTGGTGGACGACGGCTGCGGCGCGCGGAAGAGGCTCGGCAAGCGCGGGAGATCCGCACTTGGCACTTAAGCACCCAGCACCTAGCACTCAGCACCTAGCACTCAGCACCTAGCACTCAGCACCCAGCACCGCAGTTGAATCACACGTACGCGATGAGGCGCGGATGACGACATCGCTGGCAGGACACACGATCGGGGTGCTGGGGCTGGCCCGCAGCGGGCTGGCCGCTGCGAAGCTCGCGCTGGCCCGCGGTGCGCGCGTGTACGCCAGCGACGGCGCCGACAACCCGCAGACCCGCCGCGCCGCCGAGCAGATCAACGCCATGCACGGCCTGGCCGAGGTGGGCCGGCACGACCTGGGGAAGCTGGCGCGCTGCGACAGGATCGTCCTCTCGCCCGGGATCCCGCTGAGCGCGCCGGTGCTGAAGGCGCCCGAGATCGCGCACGTGCCGGTGATCCCCGAGATCGAATTCGCCTTCGGGCTGCTGGAGTGCCCGGTGATCGCCATCACCGGGACCAACGGGAAGACGACCGTCACCTCGCTGATCGGCCACCTGCTGCACGAGAGCGGGGAGGACGCCGCGGTGGGCGGCAACATCGGCACCGCGCTCAGCGAGCTGGTGATGCGCGAGCCGCAGCCGCGCGTGGCCGTGGTGGAGACCAGCTCGTTCCAGCTGAACGGGATCCGCGAGTTCAACCCGCGGATCGGGGTGCTCACCAACCTGGCGCCCGACCACCTGGACTGGTACAGCAGCGTAGAGACCTATTACGCCGACAAGGCGCACCTCTTCCGCAACGCCACCGGCGAGAGCCGCTGGGTGCTGAACGGCGAGGACCTGACCGCCCGCGACCTGCCGGGCGACGCGGCCGGGACGCGCTACTACTTCCGCGTGGCGTCCGCGCCGCCGGCGGGGGAGCGCGGCGGCTACCTGTCTGCCGACGGATGGCTGGTGCTGCGGCTGGACGACGGGCGCGACGAGCGCGTCCTCGCCGCCGGCGAGCTGCGCATCCTGGGGCCGCACAACATCGCCAACGCGCTGGCGGCGGCGATCGCGGCGCGGCTCGCGGGCGCGTCCGTCGCGGCGATCGCGCGCGGGCTGCGGAGCTTCGAGGCGCCGCCGCACCGGCTGCAGCCCGTGGCCGAGGTCGACGGCGTGCTCTGGATCAACGACAGCAAGGCCACCAACATCGCCTCGACCCAGGTGGCGGTGCGCGGGATGACGCGGCCCACCGTCCTGCTCCTGGGCGGGCGGCACAAGGGCGAGCCGTACACGGAACTGTTGCCCGACCTGGGGCGGGTGCGCGCCATCCTGGCCTTCGGCGAGGCCGGCGAGATCATCGTGAACGATCTGCGGGGGAAGGCACCGGTGGAACGCGTGACGGGGAGCTTCGAAGACGTGGTGCGGCGCGCGCGAGAGATCGCGCGGCCGGGCGACGCCGTGCTCCTGTCCCCCGCGTGCAGCAGCTTCGACATGTTCCGCAACTACGAGGAGCGCGGCCAGCGCTTCGTGGAGCTGGTGACCGGCGTGGCCGCGCCCGAGCCCGCGGGAGCGGCCGCATGAGCGGGATGGCGCTCCTGGGCCGCAAGCCGAAGCGTGGCGGCGGCGAGGCCGTGCTGCAGCCCGTGGTTCCGCCGCCGGCGCGGTCGCGCGCGGCGGCGGCGGCCCCGGCCGCCGCGGTGCCGCTGGCCGATACCTGGGAGAGCAAGGCCCTGGTCGCGCTCACGCTCGTGGCGTTCTGCTTCGGCATCATCCAGATGTACAGCGCCAGCGCGTTCATGGCGCGGGCCGAGGGGCACCCGGCGCACTACTACGCGGTGAAGCAGCTGTACGCCGCCGCGCTGGGGGTGGTGATCGCGGCCGTGCTGTCGCGGGTGGACTACCGCCGCTTCCGGCTCTGGGCGTGGCCGATGGTGATCGGCGTGACGGTGATGCTGATCGTGATCATCCTCCCCGGCACCGAGGCGATCGCGCCGCGCATCAACGGCGGGCGCCGCTGGCTGAACCTGGGGATGAGCTTTCAGCCCAGCGAGCTGGCCAAGATCGCGGTGATGCTGTGGACCGCCGCGCTGGCGGTGAAGAAGGCCGACAAGCTGCACTCGCTGCGCAAGGGGCTGGTGCCCTTCCTGGTGGTGTGGCTGCCGATCGCGCTGCTGGTGCTGCTGGAGCCCAACATGAGCGCGGCGCTTCTCATCGTCCTCCTCGCCGCGCTGGTGCTGTTCGCGGGCGGGGCGCGCATCGGGCACTTCATCTTCTTCGGGCTGCTGGCGGTGCCGGTGGTCTGGCACCAGATCACCCACGCCGGCTACCGGATGCAGCGCATCGCCGCCTTCCTGGATCCGACGGCCGACACGGACGGGGTGAGCTACCAGATCTACCAGAGCCTGATCGCCATCGGCTCGGGCGGGCTGGGCGGCGTGGGGATCGGGGCGAGCCGGCAGAAGTACGGCTTCCTCCCCGAGCCGCACAACGACTTCCTCTTCAGCATGATCGCCGAGGAGTGGGGGCTGCTGGGGGTGCTGCTGGTGGTGGGGATCTTCGCGGCGTTCCTGTGGGTGGGCTACCGCATCGCCGCCCGCGCGCCGGACCGGTTCGGGTACCTGGTGGCGATCGGGATGACCAACATGATCGCGGTTTCGGGGTTTCTGCACATCGGCGTGGCGATGTCCCTTCTACCCACCACGGGGGTGGCGATGCCCTTCATGAGCTACGGCGGGAGCGCGCTCCTGGGCTACTTCTCGGCGATCGGCATCCTGCTGAGCGTGGCCCGCGCGTCCAGGACGGCCGCATGAGCGCCCGCATCCTCTTCGCCGGCGGCGGCACGGGCGGGCACCTGTACCCCGCGCTGAACCTGGGCGACGCGGTGAAGCGCGCCGATCCATCGGCCGAGACCTTCTTCGTGGGCGCGCAGCGCGGCGTGGAGTCGCGCGTGCTCCCCGAGAAGGGCGTGCAGCACCAGCTGCTCCCCATGGAGCCGATCCGCCGCGCGAAGCCGTGGGAGAACTGGAAGCTCTTTCCCGCGATGTTCGGCACGCTCGGCCGGCTGCGCGCCATCTTCCGCGCCTTCCGCCCGCAGGTGGCGGTGGGGACGGGGGGATACGCCAGCGGCCCGGCCGTGTTCTACGCGATGATGCGCGGCGTGCCCTTCGCGCTGCAGGAGCAGAACAGCTTTCCCGGCTTCGTCACGCGCAAGCTCGCCGGGCGGGCGCGCCAGCTCCATCTCGCGTTTCCGGAGGCGCGGAAGTACCTGAAGCCGGGGCCGCGGACCGAGATCTTCGAGTACGGCAACCCCATCACCCCGCCCGACTTCCAGGTGGACCGCGCCGAGGCGCGGGCGCGCTTCGGGCTGGGCGGCGGCACGGTGTGCCTGGTGACGGGCGGCAGCCAGGGCGCGCGCGCCATGAACGAGGCGCTGCTCAGCGACCTGCGCGGCGTGGCCGAGAAGCGGCTACCGCCGCCGCCCGCCGGCTTCGAGATCCTGTGGGCCACGGGAACGGCGAACTTCGACGCGATCCAGGCCAAGCTGGGGGAGATCGGCCGCCCCGAGTGGGTGAAGGTGGTGGCGTACATCACCGACATGCCCGGCGCGCTGGCCTCGGCCGACTTCTCCATCGCCCGCGCGGGCGCGATGTCGCTGGCCGAGCTCTGTGCCTGGGGGATCCCGTCGATCCTGGTGCCGCTGCCGAGCGCCGCCGCGAACCACCAGCACCACAACGCCGTCGCCCTGGCCGATGCCGGCGCCGCGCTGCTGGTGCCCGAGGCCGAGCTGGGCCAGGGCCGCCTCTGGGGCGAGATGATGAAGCTCGCCTCCGACACCGCCACCCGCGCCCAGGTCGCCGCGAAGGCCCGCGAGCGCGGCAAGCCCGACGCGGCCGATCGCATCGCCGCCGAGCTGCTGAAGCTGGTGAAGGGGTGAGAGTCGGCCGGCCGGCCCGGCGGTCGAGGCCGGTCGGTTGAAACCGCGGCAACGACCACACGAAGTCCGCCTTCGCGGACTACCGCCCGCGGCGACGACGCGGCACCGGCGCGCGAAGCAGGCTCGGTCAGCCGCGGGAGATGCGGGTCGCGCGAGCGCCGCTCCCGCCATCGTCTCCCGGAACGGGGGAGGCGCGAGCCCGGGCGAGCGGAGGGGGCGGCGGCGCGGAGGGCGCGCCGGATCCCCAGATCGCCGGAATCGTCCGCGGAGATCGTCCCCGGTGGCGGGTGGATGAAGGGTGGCGGGGAGACGGGCCGCCGGGGGCTCCGCGGGGAAAACGAGGCAGTCGTGACCGAAGTCGCCGGGGCGGGGCGGGGCCCGAGCCCCAAACCGAGCAGAAATCCACGTAGCCGCTGAAGCAGCAGAACGCTAGAATCGTGAGCGAAACCGAGATCGACCTGGTATGGCTGGCGCGGACCGGCCCCGTGCACTTCGTCGGCATCGGCGGGGCGGGGATGGCGCCGCTCGCCGAGATGCTGCTGCTGGCGGGCGGGCGTGTCACCGGCTGCCAGGACCAGGTGAACGCCTCGGCGCGCCTGCTGCGCCGCCACGGCGCCGAGATCTCCGAGGGGCACGATCCCGCTCACGTGGCCGACGCCGTCGCCGTGGTGATGACCGCCGCGGTGCCCGACGACCACCCCGAGATCGCCGCCGCCCGCGCGCGCGGCATCCCCGTGCTCAAGCGGGCGCGGGCGCTGGGCGCCATCGTCAACCGCGGCACGGTGATCGGCATCGCGGGGACGCACGGGAAGACGACCACCACCTCGCTCACGACCACCGTCCTCTCCGCCGCCGGGCTCGACCCCACCGGCTTCGTGGGCGCCCACGTGCCGGCGTGGGGCGGCAACCTGCGCCGCGGCGGCGACAGCGTGTACGTGGTGGAGGCCGACGAGTACGACCGCTCGTTCCACCAGCTCCTCCCCGACGTGGCCGTGGTCACCACGCTCGAGGCGGACCACCTGGACATCTACGGCACGCTGGAGGCGGTGGAGGAGAGCTTCCTCACCTTCGCCGAGTCCGTGCCGGACGACGGGATGATCGCCTGCTGCGCCGACGACCATGGCGCCGCGCGCCTCGCCACCCGCCTGCGCGGCGGGCCGGAGCGGGTGATGACCTACGGCCTGAACGCGGGCGCCATGCTCCGCGCCGAGGGGGTGGCGGCCGACGGCGCTGCGACGCGCTTCACGGTCCGCGAGCGCGGCACCGTGCTGGGCACGGCGCGCATCGCCATGCCGGGGCTGCACAACGTGCGCAACGCGCTCGCCGCCGTGGCCGTGGCGCGCCGCTTCGGAGCGCGGTGGCCGGCGATCGAGCGCGGGCTGGCCGAGTTCGGCGGGGTGGACCGGCGCTTCGAGCGCGTGGGCGAGGCGGCCGGGGTGCTGTTCGTGGACGACTACGCGCACCACCCCACCGAGGTGGAGGCCACGCTGAAGGCCGCGCGCGCGTCGCACCCGGAGCGCCGGCTGGTGGCCGTGTTCCAGCCGCACCTGTACTCGCGCACCCGCGACTTCGCGGGCGAGTTCGGCCGCGCGCTGGCCGCCGCGGACGTGCTCTTCCTCACCGACGTCTACGCCGCGCGCGAGAAGCCGATCGAGGGCGTGACCGGCGAGATGATCGCGGCGCCGGCGCGCGACGCGGGCGCGGACGTGCGCTACGTTCCCTCGCGCGGCGAGATCGTGGAGGCGGTCGCGCGGGAGCTGCGCGCGGGCGACCTCTGCCTGACGATGGGTGCCGGGAACCTGGACGAGGCGAGCCGGCAGCTGCTGGAGCTGCTGGGCGCCCCCGCCGGGGCCGCGCGATGAAGCGCCGTGCCACGGCGCTCCTGTGCGCCGCCGCCCTGGTCGGCGCCGCCACCGTCGCCTGGCCGCTCTGGGGCCCGCCGCTGGGGCGGCGCATCGCCTGGTTCGCGGCGGAGCGCGTGGAAGTGTCCGGCGCGCGGCTGGTTCCCCCGCACGAGGTGCTGGCGGCGAGCGGGGTGCGCGTGGGGACCAACGTCTGGGCCGATCCGGCGCCGTTCATCGCCTCGCTCCGCAAGAACCCGGTCGTGGCCGATGCCGAGGTGACACGCGTGTGGCCGCGGGCGCTCCGCATCCGCGTCACCGAGAAGACGCCCGCGGCGCTGGTGCAGGCCCGCGTGCTCCGCCCCGCCACGGCGGAGGGCGAGGTGCTGGAGGTGGACGCGGCGCGCGCGGGGCTGGACCTGCCGCTCCTCACCGCGCGGGTGCGGGTGGACGGCCGCCGCCGCATCACCGGTGCCGACGCGCGGGCGACGCTGGCGGAGACGGCGCGGCTGGCCGGGGTGGAGCCGGCGCTGATGGCCCGGGTGAGCGAGGTGCGGCCGATCTCGGCCACCGAGACGCGCCTGGTCCTCTCGCGGCCCGCGGCCGACGTGCTGGTGCGCGACGGGATCGGCCCCGCCGCCCTGGTCCGCCTGCGCGCCGCGCTGGACGACGCGGTGAGCCGCGCCGCGGCCGACACCACGCCGCACGCGCGGCTGGTGATCGACGCGCGCTTCGACGACCAGGTGGTCGTCCGCACCAAGAGCTAGACGCAGCGAGCAGCAATCCGGGCACGCGCACGTTCGCACTCTCGTACATTCGCACTTTCGCACTCCTCGGCATGCGCCCAACCGTCGTTGCAGGCCTGGACATCGGCTCCAGCAAGACCGCCGTCGTGATCGCCGAGGTCGACGGCGAGGCCGGGCCGCGCGCGCAGGTCAAGATCCTGGGCGTGGGGCAGGCGCGCACCACCGGCATCCGCCGCGAGATCGTCACCGACATCGAGGCCACCACCGAGGCGGTGCGCAAGGCGGTGAAGGAAGCCGAGCTGATGGCGGGGGTGAAGGTGGAGCGGCTGCACACCGGGATCGCCGGCGAGCACATCCACGCCTGGCCCTCGAACGGCGTGGTCGCCGTGGGCCGCCAGCAGGGCTCGCGCGACCAGGAGGTGGCCGCCGACGACGTGATGCGCGTGAACGAGGTCGCCCGCGCCGTGCCGATCCCGGCCGACCGCGAGCTGATCCACGCCATCCCGCAGGAATACATCGTCGACGCGCAGGGCGGGATCAGCGATCCCGTGGGGATGGCGGCCATGCGGCTGGAGGCCGAGGTCTTCCTGGTCACCGGGAGCGCCAGCGCCGCGCAGAACATCCGCAAGTCGGTGACGCGCGCCGGCTACAGCGTGGCCGAGCTCGTCCTCGAGCCGATCGCCTCCTCGCTCGCGGTGATGAGCGACGACGAGAAGGAGATCGGCACCGCGCTGGTGGAGTTGGGCGGGGGGACGACGGACGTGGCGGTCTTCCACGAACGGAAGATCCGCCACCTGGCCTCGCTCCCCTGGGGCGGGTCGACGGTGACCAACGATCTCGCGAAGGGCCTGTCGCTCCCCTACGCGGAAGCGCAGCGGGCGAAGGAGCGGTGGGCGAGCGCGATGGCCGAGCTGGTGAACCCGAACGACACGTTCGAGATCCCCGGCCCGGCGCAGGGGCAGACGCGGCACGTGGCGCGCGAGCTGGTGGCGCACATCGTGGAGCAGCGGATGGACGAGATCCTGGGGCTGGTGGCGGCGGAGCTGGAGCGCAGCGGCTTCGCGGGGCAGCTGGGGGGCGGGATCGTGCTCACCGGCGGGGGCGCCAGCCTGGCGGGGATCGTGGAGCTGGCGGAGCGCAGCTTCGCCGCGCCGGTGCGCGTGGGCGTGCCCGGCGACGGGCTGGGCGGGCTTGCGGATTCGGTGCGGCGGCCCAAGTTTGCTACGGCCGCAGGGCTCGCCATCTACGGCTCCCGCCGACTCATCAACGACACACCCGACGCCGCCGATCCTGGAGCATCCGTTTCTGGCGCCGTACGGCGATTGAAGGACTGGCTCGCGGACTTCTTTTGAGGTTCACGTGCCCGGGACACGTGCATACCTGAACCTACCGGCGGAACCCTCCCACGTAACCGGAGGAGCGAACCCAAGATGATCTTCGAATACGAAGAGACCCTGCCCCAGAACGCCCGCATGAAGGTGGTGGGCGTCGGCGGCGGCGGCGGCAACGCGGTGGACCGGATGATCGAGGAGGACCTCGAGGGCGTGGAGTTCATCTCGGTGAACACCGACGCCCAGGTCCTCAAGAAGAGCAAGGCCACGGTCAAGATCCAGATCGGGCAGAAGCTCACCCGCGGCCTCGGTGCCGGCGCGCGCCCCGAGATCGGGCGGATGGCGCTGGAGGAGAACCGCGAGGAGATGCAGAAGGCGCTGGAAGGCGCCGACCTGGTCTTCATCACCGCCGGCATGGGCGGTGGCACCGGCACCGGCGCCGCGCCCGTGATCGCCGAGATGGCGCGCGAGATGGGGGCGCTGACCATCGCCATCGTCACCAAGCCCTTCCTGTTCGAGGGGAAGAAGCGGATGCGCCAGGCCGAGGAGGGCCTGAACGCGCTGAAGCACTCGGCCGACACCATGATCGTGGTGCCGAACGAGCGTCTTCTCTCGGTGGTCGGCAAGGGGACGTCGTTCCGCGACGCGCTGAAGAAGGCCGACGAGGTGCTGCTGCACGCCACGCAGGGCATCTCGGACCTGATCCGCGTGACCGGCGAGGTGAACGTCGACTTCGCCGACGTGCGCACCATCATGAGCAACCGCGGCGCGGCGCTGATGGGCACCGGCTTCGGGCGCGGCGAGAACCGCGCGGTGGAGGCGGCGCAGGAGGCGATCAGCTCGCCGCTGCTCGACAACATCAGCATCAGCGGCGCGGCGGGGGTGCTGATCAACATCACCGGCGGGATGGACCTGGCGATCGACGAGGTCACCACCATCTCCTCCATCATCCAGGAAGCGGCGGGCGACGAGGCCGAGATCATCTTCGGCGCGGTGCACGACAGCTCGATGAAGGAAGAGGTGCGCGTGACGGTGATCGCGACCGGCTTCGAGAAGACCGAGCCGATCTTCGAGCGCCACGTGGAGCGGCACGACAACGTGATCCGCGCCGACTTCCGCTCGCCGCGCCCCGACGTGCGGCCGCTGGTGGGGAGCCGCGTGGTGATGCCCTCGGCCGACGCGCCGCCGCCCTTCCAGCCGCGCCGCCCCGAGCCGCACCCCGAGCGCGAGCGCGAGAACCCGTTCGCGCAGCGCCCGCCCGCGGCACCGGTGGAGCGCGAGCCCGCGCCGCAGCCGGCGCGCGAGCACGGCACCCCGGTCACGCGCCTGCCGGTGCCGCCGCGCCCCGAGCGCACGCCGCCGAACGACCTGGAGATCCCCACCTTCATCCGCCGCCAGATGGACTGACGGCGAGGCGGGGAGACGGACCGGCGGGACGGAGGTTGGGCGCGCAGCGGCCTTCGCCCGGACGGGGCGGGGGCCGCTGCGGCGTTGCGGGGAGCCCTCTCCCTGGCGTTCAGGCGCCCCGACTGCGTCGGGTCCTGAACGCCTGTCCCTCCCCCGAACTGCAGGGGAGGGACGGTCGGCGAAGCCTGCGGCCGGCGGCGCAAGCGTCGGATCGAGCGTGGGCGGAGGAACTGCGTTTCCCATGCATCGCTCCGTCCGGCCGCGTTCCGGGCGCTCACGCACCGCTCATCATCGTCCGGTTCCGTCCGTCCGTGGCGCGACGTAGGTTGTCGCGCACTTCCCGACATGGGTACGGCTGATCCCCGGCGGCGCGTCCGCTCGCACTGCCGCAGCTTCGGAACGCTCGCCTTCGTGGCGCGCGAGAGAGCCATCGAAGCGCACGGCAGCCGGCGCACAGCCTCGCGCAGTTTGCGAGGCTTCCTGCAGGTGTAGACGCGGCTTCAGCCGCCCCGGCTATGGAGCCGGACGAAGAGCGCTCGACCCGCTGGCATCCGCTCCACCGCACGGACATCTAACCCGCTGTTTCGCGGCGAACCACACCAGGAGGTCTCTGGATGGCCAATCCCTACCGCCTGCTCTCGGGCGGGCTGCTGGGCGCGTTCGGTCTGGCGCTCGGCGCCGCGTTCCTCCGCGCTCCGCAGGAGGAGCCGCCCGCTCCGCCGAGGTTCCTTCCCGACGCGTACGCCGCGCCGGTGGAGCACGTGCGCCACGACAGGCTGCGCCATGGCCACACCGTGGCCGAGCTGCTGGACCAGCTGAAGGTGGACGGCCAGCAGGCGAGCGCGATCCTGGCGCAGCTGGGCGACAGCGCCGCGAACCACGAGGTGCGCGAGGGGCGCGAGTTCGACCTGCGCATGCGGGCGGACGGCGGCGGCGTGCGGCGGCTGACGCTGCAGATGGACGCCGACCGTGTGCTGACCGTGGACGGCCGTGGCGGCGCCCTGAAGGCGCGGGTCGATTCGGTCGCCGTGCGCACCGACACGGCGGTGTTCAGCGGCACCGTGCGCTCGTCGCTCTACCAGGCGCTGGGCGAGGGGCACGGCGACATCCCGCGCCGCGAGCGGCGGATGATCGCCGACCAGATCGCGGACGAGATCTTCGAGACGCGCATCGACTTCTCCAACGACCTGAACGCGGGCGACAGCTACCAGATCCTCTACGAGCGCGTCGTGCGCCCGGACGGGTCGGCGCGCCGCTCGCGGCTCCTGGCCGTGCGCTTCCTCCTCAGCGGCCACCTGTACGACGCCTACCTCTTCCGCCACGACGGGCGCGACGGGTGGTACGACGGCAAGGGCCAGGCGATGAAGCGCGGCTTCCTGCGCGCGCCGCTGGAGTTCCGCCGCATCAGCTCCGGCTTCTCGCTGGGGCGCTTCCACCCGATCCTGCACATCATGCGGGCGCACGTGGGCGTCGACTACGCGGCCTCGCCGGGGACGCCGGTGCGCGCGGTGGCCGACGGCGTGGTGCGCACGGCCGGGCGCAGCGGCGGCTACGGGAACGTGATCGAGATCAGCCATGGGCGCGGCTACACCACCCGCTACGGCCACCTGCGCGGCTTCGCCAGGGGGATCACCGAGGGGCGCCGCGTGAAGCAGGGCGACGTGATCGCCTACGTGGGGATGACGGGCCTGGCGACCGGCCCGCACCTGCACTACGAGTTCCGCAGCGGCGGCCGGCCGGTCAACCCGTCGTCGGTGAAGGAGATCCAGGCCGAGCCGGTGGATGGATGGCGCTTCCGTGAGGTGGTGGAGCGGCGCGTGGCGGCGATGGAGCGCGCGGCCGGCGGCGTGAAGCTGGCCGAGCGCACCGAGCGCCGCGAGCGGGGCGCGCGCCGTGCCGACTAGCCCGTTCGCCGTGTACCCCGCCATCGACCTGCGCCGCGGGCGCTGCGTGCGGCTGGAGAAGGGCGAAGCCGCGCGCGAGACCGTCTACGGCGACGATCCCGTCGCCGTCGCGAGCACCTTCGCCGAGGCGGGCGCGGCGTGGATCCACGTGGTCGACCTCGACGCCGCGTTCGGCGACGGGTCGAACCGCGCCCTGATCCGCTCCGTGGTAGAATCCACCTCGCTGCGGGTGCAGACCGGGGGCGGGCTGCGGACCGAGGAGGATCTCGCCGAGGTGCTGGAGGCCGGCGCGGCGCGCGCCGTGATCGGCACGGCGGCGATCGAGAACCCCGAGCTCGTGCGCCGCGCGGTGGAGCGCTGGGGCGCGGAGCGCGTCGCCGTGGGGCTGGACGCGCGCGGGCGCCGTCCCGCCGCGCGGGGGTGGACGGCGGAGAGCGGGGTCGACCTGTTCGACCTGGCCGCGAAGCTGGTGGAGATGGGCGCGCGCACGATCATCCACACCGACATCGAGCGCGACGGGATGCTGCAGGGGCCCAACCTGGCGCTCTCGGCCGCGCTGGCCGGGGCCTCGGGCGCCGAGGTGATCGTGAGCGGCGGCGTGGGCTCGGCGGCGGACGTGGAGGCGGCGGGCGCGGCGGGCGGGGGGATCGTGGGAATCATCGTGGGCAAGGCCATCTATGAAGGAAGGATCGACCTGGCCGGGGCGATCCGCGCCACGACGGGAGAGAGCTGATGCCACAGGTGCACATCTCGAAGGTGCGCCACGGCGTGAGCCGTGAATCGGTCTCCGCCGCCATCCAGCAGTACACGGGGATGGGGCTGGTCGACGCCCGCCGCACCGCCGAGCGGGCCGTGGCCGGCGAGCCCACCTCGGTGTACGTGGACGACTTCCACGCCGTCTACGAGCTGGCCGACCTGCTGATGGACCTGGGCGTGGAGGCCGAGGTCGACGAGAGCGACTACTGACGCCACGATGTAGCGGACGTGGCTCGCCCGACCCCCGTGCTCACCCCGCATCGCACCTGGGATGCGCGCCATCGGCGCCGATGCGTGCGGAACGTGCACGACCTGGTTTTCATCTGATACTTGACGCGTTGCAGTTGGGGGATTACCGTTCCTGTCATCGATCTGCCGAAGTCATTCTCATATTTCGACTTAGTTGTGCCGGACGCGAACCTCCGCGTCCGCCGTGTGTACGGGAAACGCCCGTATCTCGGTAGTTGAAGGTGTCTCGCTCCCGCGGCTCGGATATTCGCGTGCCGATCATTCCCTTTGCAGCCCTGGCCTCCGCGGTCACCGCCTTCGTGGTGACGCCGCTGCTGCTGCGTGCCCTGCTGGCGCGCGGCATCTTCGGCCATTCGCGGATCCGCGAGGGGGTGGAGCACAACCCGGTTCCGCGGCTGGGCGGAGTGGCGGTGTGGATCGCGACCATCACCTCGCTCTTCGTGGTGCTGCCGCTGGCCGGCTGGGGCGGCGTGCCGGGGATGGAGAACCCGGGGATGTTCCTGGGCGGGCTCCTGGCCGCGGGCACGCTGGCGTTCACGGCCGGCGTGGTGGACGACCTCTACAACCTTCCCCCCAAATCCAAGCTGCTGGCGCAGGTGGCCGCCGCGTTGATCGCGTGGCAGGCCGGCTTCCGCATCGACCAGTTCACCCTGTTCGGCACCGTGGAGCTGCACGCCCTGTCGCTGCCGGTGACGGTGCTGTGGATCGTGGGGGTGACGAACGCCTTCAACCTGATCGACGGGCTCGACGGGCTGGCCACGGCGATCGCGCTGGTGGCGCTCACCACCACGCTGGCGCTCTCGGTGGCGCTGGGGAACTGGGCGGTGGCGCTGGTGTGCGCGGCGCTGGCCGGCGCGCTGGTGGGCTTCTTCCGCTACAACTTCCGCCCCGCGCGGATCTTCCTGGGCGATTCGGGGAGCCTGTTCGTGGGCTTCATGCTGGCGGTGCTCTCGGTGCATGGGGCCACCAAGAGCGCCACGGCGGTGCTCACCGTGGTTCCCGTGCTGGTCCTCGCGCTCCCGCTGCTGGACACGGGGCTGGCGATCGTGCGGCGCTGGCTGCGTGGCCGGCCGATCTTCGGCGCCGACGAGCGGCACCTGCACCACCGGCTGCTGGACATCGGCCTGACCACCACGCGCGCGGCGGTGCTCCTGTTCGTGCTGGCGGCGGCGATGGCGATGTTCGCGCTGATCCTGTTCTTCGCGCCGCCGCGCGCGGTGCTGTTCATCTCCACCGCCGGCGGGGCGCTGTGCGTGGCGCTGCTGCTGTTCGGCATCAAGCGGCTGGGCTACCACGAGTTCGTGGAGGCGGGCGCCGTGGTGGCAGACGGGCCGCGCCGCCTTCGCCGCGCCATCCGCGACCGCATCCACGCGCGCGACGTGGCGCACGTGCTGGCGCACGCCGAGAGCGTGGAGCACGTGCGCGCGATCCTGGCCGACAACGCCGAGGTGATGGGGCTGCTGAGCGTGGCGCTCTGCCGTTGCTCCAGCACCGAGGGGCTGCGCGGGTCGCTCCCGGCCGCGGTGGCCATGCGCGCGCTCAAGGTGGATTTTCCCGTCCTCGCCGACGACGATGGCGACGACCCGCTGGTGCTGCGCGCCTGGTGCGACGGCGCCGACCCGCACGCCCTGCCGGACAGCACGCGCGTGGTGCACCTGCTGGCCGTGGCGGTGCAGGAGTGGATGGGCCGCGGCCCCGCGCACCCGGTGCCGCACGCGCGGCCATCGGTGGTCCCCCGCGCCGTGGCCGGATGAGGGAGCGGCATCGCCGTCCGATGCCGGGTGCGCCGCGGCGCGGGAGCATGCTTCCGCGCCGGTTCGTTTTCATCGGGGGATGGGTGGATCCGGGGCTGGCGACATGCATCGGCGGGGGCGCCACCGGGCGGCTGAAGCCATGGCAACGACCACGGGAAGCCTCGCGAACCGCGCGAGGCTTGGTGCCGGGCGGGGGCGGGCCGGGGCGCGTCTCGGCGGGCGCCACCGGGCGGCTGAAGCCACGGCAACGACCACGGGAAGCCTCGCAAACCGCGCGAGGCCTTGGCTGCGGTGATGCCCGGCCGCTTCTGTGTCTCCTCGTCGCCCCTGACGCTGTCATCCTGAGGAGGCCGGGCGCGGAGGCTGGGCCCGCACCGGAGCCGTGCGGCCGACGAAGGATCTATGGCCGACGCGCGAGCGGCCGGCAGCCTGTCGCTTGGCCCTCGGCCATAGATCCTTCGTCGCCGCCAGGGTTTCGTAGCGACCGAGGGTTCGGCGTGGCGGCTCCTCGGGATGACATCACGGGTGATGTCCGTCTTCTCCCCACCCAGGCGGAGGAGGGGCGATGCGCATCGCGTTCCTGAGCGCCAGCGGGCGGCTGGGGGGGGCGGAGCGGGTGCTGCTGGACCTGCTCGCGTCGCTGCGGGCGGTGGAGCCGGGGTGGGATCTGCACCTCGTCATTCTGGGCGATGGGCCGCTGGCGGAGCGGGCGGGGGCGCTGGGCGTGGCCGTGCATCCGCTCGCGCTGCCGAACCGGCTGGCGCGGACGGGCGACGCGGGCGGAGGATCGCGCGCCGGGCTTCTCGCCAGGCTGCTGGTGGGGGTTCCGTCGGGAATGCTGTGGATGCGCCGGCTGCGGCTGCTTCTGCGGCGGATCGCGCCGGATATCGTGCACACCAACGGCTTCAAGGTGCACGTCACCGGTGCGATCGCGCTGCCGCCCGGCGCGCGGCTGGTCTGGCACGTGCACGACTTCGTGGCGAGCCGGGCGATGATGGGCGACGTGCTGCGCCGCCTGGCATTCCGCGCATCCGCCGCGATCGCCGTCTCGCGCGCCGTGGCGGACGATGTGCGCGCCGTCTGCGGGCCGCATCTCCCGGTGCACGTGGTCCACAACGCGGTGGATCTCACCCGGTTTTCGGCGGATGGACCCCGCGCGGAGCTCGCGGCGCTCGCCGGGATGGAGCCGGAGCCGCCGGGCACCGTCACCTTCGGCCTGGTCGCGACGATGGGGGTGTGGAAGGGGCACCGTGTGCTGGTCGGGGCGATGTCGCTGCTGGGCGATGACATGCCGGTGCGCGCGTACGTCGTCGGCGGGCGGATCTACGCCACGGAGGGGAGCGAGGAGGATCCGGCCGAGCTCCAGCGCCTGATCGACCAGGCCGGGCTGGGCGGACGGGTGGGGATGACCGGCTTCGTGGACGATCCCGCGGCGGCGATGCGCGCGCTGGACGTGGTGGTGCACGCCAGCACGCGCCCCGAGCCCTTCGGCCTGGTGATCGCCGAGGCGATGGCGTGCGGCCGCCCCGTGATCGCCACCGCCGCGGGCGGCGCCGCCGAGCTGGTGGACGATGGCGTGGACGCGCTCGCCGTCCCTCCCAACGACGCGGCCGCGCTGGCGGACGCCATCCGCCGGCTGGCGGGCGACGCGGCGCTGCGGGCGCGCCTGGGCGCCGCCGGGCGCGCGAAGGCGGAGCGGTGGTTCGATCGCGCGCGGCTGGCGGCCGAGGTCGCGCCCATCTACCGTCACCTGATGGCCAACCAGGAGCAGGGCGGTTGATTCACCGGCGACGACTCGGCGGCGTGCCGGCCCGCGACGGCGCGGAGGCGCGGTGATGCGCGTGCTGCACGTGTACGCGGGGAACCTGTACGGCGGGATCGAGGTGATCCTGCGCACCCTCGCGCGCGAACGCGAACTGGTTCCGGAGATGGAGCCGCGGTTCGCGCTCGCGTTCGAGGGCCGGCTCGCGGGCGAGCTGCGCGACAGCGGCGTGGCGGTGGACCTGATCGGCGGCGCGCGGCTGAGCCGGCCGTGGACGGTGTGGCGCGCCCGCCGCCGGCTGCGCGAGATCATCGCCCACGCGAAGCCCGACGCGTGCGTGCTGCACTCGGCGTGGACGTGGGCGGTGTTCGGGCCGGCCGTCTGCCGCGCGGGGATCCCGACGGCGTTCTGGATCCACGACGCGGTCTCGGGCGACCCGTCGGAGCGGGCGGCGCGGCGGACGCGGCCGGAGCTGGCGATCTGCCTGAGCGAGTACATCCGCGGCACGCTCCCCCGGCTCTTTCCGCACACCCGCTCCGAAGTGGTGTATCCACCCGTTTCCGCGCCGCCTCCGGTGGATGAGCCGCGCGATGCCATCCGCGCCGGGCTGGATACATCTCCCGAGTCGGTGGTGATCGTGCAGGCGAGCCGGATGGAGGCGTGGAAGGGGCACCGCCTGCACCTGCGCGCCCTTGGCCTCCTCCGCGACGATCCGCGCTGGACGGCGTGGCTGGCCGGCGGCGCCCAGCGCCCGCACGAGCTGCGCTACCGCGACGAGCTCCACGCGCTGGCGCGCGAGCTGGGGATCGAGACGCGCATCCGCTGGCTCGGCGACCGCACCGACATCCCCCGCATCCTTGGCGCCGCCGACGTGCTCTGCCAGCCCAACCGCGATCCGGAACCCTTCGGCGTCACCTATGTGGAGGCGCTGCACGCGCGGCTCCCCGTGGTCACCGTCGCCCTGGGCGGCGCGCGCGAGATCGTGACGCCCGACACGGGCATCCTGGCGCCGCCGGACGACGCGCCCGCCATCGCCGGCGCGCTGCGCACGCTGATCGGCGACGGGGAGCGGCGGCGCGCGCTGGGGGCGGCGGGGCCGGCGCGGGCGCGCGAGCTGTGCGACCCCGCGCGCCAGCTCCAGCGGCTGCACGACGTGCTGCGGACGGTGGCCGCGTGACGCAGCTCAGCGTGGAGGAGCGGGCGCGCCGCAGCCTGGGCTCCAGCGGCGATCCCATCTACCGGATGGTGGCGAACGCCATCGCCACGCGGCATCGGGGCGGCGGCACGCTGCTGGACGTGGGCTGCGGGAGCGGGCGGCTCTGGCCGTTCGTGCGCGACGCGTTCGGCCGCTATGCCGGCGTCGACGCCGTGCGCTACGACGGCTTTCCCGCAGACGGCGAGTTCCACGCGGCCGATCTCGACGCGGGCGATCTCCCGCTCCCCGACGCATCGGCCGAGGTCGTGGCCGCGGTGGAGACGGTGGAGCACCTGGAGAACCCGCGGGCCTTCATCCGCACGCTGGCGCGGCTGGCGAAGCCGGGCGGGTGGGTGATCGTCACCACGCCCAACCAGCTCTCCGCCGCCAGCCGGCTCTCCCTCCTCCTCCGCGGCCAGCACCAGGCGTTCGGCGAGGGGAGCTACCCCGCGCACATCACCGCGCTGCTGGAGGTGGACCTCCGCCGCATCGCCGCGGAGTGCGGGCTGGTGGAGGTGGCCGTGGAGTACAGCGGCAGCGGGCGCATCCCGCTCACGCCCAGGCACTTTCCCCGCGCGCTGGCCCGGGTGTGGCCGCGCGGGCTCTCCGACAACGTGCTCCTGGCCGGGCGCCGGCCCTGACGCGCGCCGAGGGACTTCCGATCATCCCCATCATGCAACCACGGATCGACGAGCCGATCGTCATGCAGCCGGGCGCGGAGGCGCCCGCCGCGGCCCTCCCCCGGCGCAGCAGCCGGGTGGACCCGTGGGTGCCGCTGTTCGTGGTGTTCGAGCTGCTGTGCGCGGTGGGGCTGCTGATCCCCGACCTGGCGCAGGTGCGCATGCTGCTGCGCGCCGCCACCTTCGGCGGCAGCCTGGTGCTGCTGCTGCTGCTGCGCGGCAGGGGGAAGCGCCACCCGGCGTGGGTGTTCGCCATGGTGGCGATGGGGCTGGTGTGGATCCAGGTGCTGAACCCCGACACCAGCAACTTCACCGCCGGGAGCGCGCAGGCCGCGCTCTATCTCGCCGTGATGGGCCCGCTCTTCTGGCTCCCGCGGCTGGACGTGGACATCCGCGTGCTGCGGCGGGTGGCGTTCATCCTGTGGGTGTTCCACACGGCGAGCGCCGCGCTGGGCGTGCTGCAGGTGTACTTCCCCGGGCAGCTGCAGCCGCAGGTCTCCAGCATCATCGCCGGGCGGCGCGACTACCTGGCCTCGCTGATGATCACCACCTCGCGCGGGGTGCGCGTCTTCCGCCCGATGGGGCTCACCGACATTCCCGGCGGCGCGGCGATCAGCGGGCTGTACGCCATGCTCTTCGGCACCGGCTTCTTCCTCACCCGCCGCAGCCCGTGGATGATCGGCGCGGCGGCGCTCAGCATGGTGCTGGGCACCACCTGCCTCTACCTGTCGCAGGTGCGCGCGGTGCTGGTGATGACCGGGATCGCCGTGGTGGCGATGTGCGCCATCCTGATCTGGCGCCGCGACATCGGCCGGCTGGGGTGGCTGGCCGGCGCCGCGCTGGCGGTGGCGGTCACCGGTTACTCGGCGGCGATGTACCTGGCCGGGCCGGCGGTGGCGCGGCGCGTGGGCTCGCTCACGGCGGCGCGGCCCGGCGCCGTGTACTACAACGAGCGCGGCCACTTCTTCTACGACGCGCTGGTGCGCATCGCCCCCGAGCACCCGTTCGGGATGGGGCTGGGGCACTGGGGGATGATGGCCACCTACTTCGGCCGTCCGGACGACGCCGGCGCCAACAACAAGGTGTGGGTGGAGCTGCAGTGGGTGGGGTGGATCGTGGATGGCGGGATCCCGCTGGCGGTCTGCTACTTCCTGGCGCTGGCGGTGGCGCTCTGGGCGATGTGGAAGGTGGCGCGGGCGCGCGCCCCCGCCGGCGCGCCCGACCTGCCGTTCTGGGGCACCGTGGTGCTGGCCCACGGGATCGGCGCGGTGGCGCTCACCTTCAGCTACCCGATCTTCCTTTCCCAGCCGGGGATGGAGTTCTGGCTGCTGAACGCGCTCCTCTTCACCGTGGCGCGCCACGAGTGGAAGCGCGCGCGGCTGGCGGCGGACTCGCCGCCGGACGTGGCGCTGGCGGCCGCGTGACGGGAACCGCCCCTCCCTGGCTGATCGCCGCGGGCGACTTCGTGCGCACCGGCGGGATGGACGCGGCCAACTTCGCCCTCGCCTCGTACCTGGCGCGCGCCGGCCGCGAGACGCACCTGGTGGCGCACCGCGTCGACGCGGACCTCGCGGCGCTCCCCGGGATCCAGGTGCACCGCGTGCCGCGGCCCTTCGGCTCGCACCTGCTGGGCTTTCCGCTGCTGGCGTCCAGCGCCGAGCGCGTGGCCCGGTCTGTGGGGCGCGTGCCGTTCGGCGTGTACCTCCGGCCGCCGCGCCGGGTGACGCTGGCGAACGGCGGCAACTTTCCCGGTGCCGCCACCTGGCTGCACTACGTCCACGCCGCGTACCAGCCGGAGATCGCCGGGCGCCCGCTGCGCCGCGCGGTGCAGGCGGCCGCGGGGTGGAAGATGCGGCGCGACGAGCGCTCGGTGGCGCGGCACGCCGAAGCGGTGATCGCGAACAGCGAGCTCACCGCGCGCCACGCGGTCGATCTCCTCGGCGCGGACCCGGCGCGGGTGCACGTGGTCTACTACGGCGCCGACGCGGAACGCTTCCATCCGCCGTCGGCCGGGGAGCGGAGCGGCGCGCGGCGGGCGCTGGGGATCGACGGCGACGCGCCGGTGCTGGCGTTCGTCGGCGCCCTGGGCGACCGGCGGAAGGGGTTCGACACGCTCTTCCACGCCTTCCACTTTCTCCGCCAGACGGAGCCCGCGTGGAATGCCACGCTCCTGGTGATCGGCACCGGCGCGGAGCTGGACGACTGGAAGACGCGCGCGGAGGCCGCCGGTCTCGGCGCGCGCATCCGCTTCCTCGGCTTCCGCGGCGACGTGCGCGAGGTGCTGCGGGCGGTGGATGGGTTCGTGGCGCCCACGCGCTACGAGGCGTATGGCCTGGCCGTGCACGAGGCGCTGTGCATGGGCATCCCCCCGATCGTGAGCCGCGGCGCCGGCGTGGCGGAGCGCATCCCGCCCGCCCTGCATCCCCTGCTGCTGGAGAACCCGGACGACGCGGCCGCGCTGGCCGAGCGGATGCTGGCGTGGGCGGCGAATCTCCCGTCCTACCGCGCCGCGGCGCTGGACGCGTCGGTGGCGATCCGGGCGTGGGGATGGGACCAGATGGCGGCACGCATCGTGGACATCGTGGAAGCGACGGTCTAGGTTGACGCCCCGATGAACACATCCGCCCCATCCACCGAATCGGCCGACGCGCCGCACGCCGGGTTCGCGCCCGTGGCGGCGTGCTGGGTGTGCGGCGGTGCCGACCTGCGCCCCGTGGGCCACGACGCGTACTTCGGCTTTCCCGAGTACCGCGAACAGGACCCGGAGCTTGCGCGCTACACCGGTGCCACGGTGGCGCTGGTGCGCTGCGCGGCGTGCGGCTTCGGGCAGCCGGCGGCGCTCCCGCGGCTGGAGCGCTTCTTCGAGCGGATGTACGACCAGCGCTGGTCGCGCGAGTGGATGGCCGCGGAGTTCACCGGCCAGGCCAAGGACCTGATCTTCGCCGTGGCGCTCGCCGGGCTGGAGCGGCGCCTCGCCGCCGGGCGCCGCACGCTGCTGGACGTGGGCGCGCACGTGGGGCGGCTGATCCACCTGGCCGCCGCGCGCGGGTGGACGGCCGAGGGCGTGGAGGTGAACCCGCAGACCTCCGCCTACGCCCGCGAGGCGACGGGCCTCCCCGTGCACGGCCTGGGGCTGCGCGACCTGCGCGACGAGGGCCGCCGCTTCGACGCGGTGACGATGATCGACGTGCTGGAGCACATCCCCGAGCCGGTGGGCGCGCTCCGGGCGGCGGCGGGGCTGCTGGCGGGGGAGGGGTGGATGGTGGTGAAGGTTCCCGAGGGGCGCAACCAGCTGCGCAAGGAAGAGCTGCGCGCGCGGCTGCGGCCGGGGTACCGGGTGAACGTGGCCAACAACCTGGTGCACGTGAACCACTTCACCGCCGGCTCGCTGCGCCGCGCCATGGAAGCCGCCGGCCTGGCGGACGTGGTCGTGCGCCCCGCGCCGCCGGAGATGCCCGCGCGCCCCATCTCCACCGCGCGGCGCCTGGCGAAGTCCGCCGGCCCGATGGCGGTGTGGACCGCCGCGCGCGCGCTCCCGGCCACCTCGCCGCTCACGCTGCACCTGCTGGCGTACGGGCGGAAGGCGTAGAGGCCGGCTCGCCCGGCCGGCGGAGAAGGGCGAATGAATTCGCTGCGGCGACCACGCGAAGTCCGCCTTCGCGGACGACTGCCTTCGACTTCACCGAAGCGTCGGCGCGCGGCACTGGAATCCAGGAGTTCGCCCGAAGTTGCTGGCGCGAAGCGCCCCAGGTCCCTCCCCCAGGCTGTTTTGGGGGAGGGACAGGCTGGACGGGTCCGGCGGGACGCCGGCCCGCCAGGGTGAGGGCCCCGCGGGCTCGCCGGTCCACGATCTTTCCTCAACCGACTGCCATCTCGCCGTTGACCTCTCCCCAGCTCTCCGTCATCATCCCGACGCACGACAATTTGGCGTTGCTGCGGCGGTGCCTGGACGCGTGGCGGGCGCACGCCGACGGGCAGCCGGTGGAGCTGGTCGTGATCGAGGACGGCTGCGCCGACGGCACGGCGGATTACCTGCGCGAGACCGAGGCGACGGAGTGGGGCCGCCGCCACCTGCGCTGGATCCACGCCGACGACGTGCACGAGCTGATGTGCACCAACCTAGGCCTGGCCGAGGCGCGGGCGCCGCTGGTGATGAGCTGGCACGACGACATGTTCCTGCAGGCCGCCTGGTTCGTCCCCGAGCTGATCGCCACCTTCCGCGACATCCCCCGCATCGGGCTGCTGAGCCTGAGCCGCGGGCTGAACTTCGCGCCGGTCGACGCGCCGCTGGAGACCTGGTTCGACACCATCGACTGGCGCCGCGTGCAGAGCACCATCGGCCCACCGCCGCTCAACTGGTTCCGCATCAACGAGGTGGACGGGGTGATGCGGCCGTGGGTGGTACGCAAGGAGTGCGTCGCCCGCGTGGGCGCGCTGGACGAGGTGTTCCGGCCGACGGAGTGGGACGAGGTCGATTTCTGCTATCGCATCCGCGCCGCGGGATGGATGATCGCCACGCACGGCTTCGAGCGCGACGGCGCGTACGAGCACGCGGTGAGCTCCACCCTGGGCCGCACGCCGTCGGAGCGGCGGATGGCGCTGGGGCTGCGCAACGCCCGCATCGTCTTCGAGCGCTGGGGCGACACCATCCGCCAGGAGCACGGCCGGCCGCGCGCGTCGTGGCGCCGCCGCGCGTCGCTCGCCGGCTGGGCCGCCACCCTCGCCACCATCGCCCGCTACGCCGTGCAAGGCAGCCCGCCCGACCCGCATGCCACGCCACCGCGGCAGCCGTGATGGTAACAGCCGTTCATCCGCCGAGTCCCCGGCCGTGTCATCCTGAGGGAGCCGCCGCGCGGGCCTCTCGTCCGCGCCGAAGCTTGGCGGCGACCGAAGGATCGATAGCCGCGGCGCGCGTTCGGCTGGTCATCGGCGCGGGCATCATCGAAGGCCGCGAGCGCTTCGGACGCGATGTTGGGGCGACGGGCGATGGATCCTTCGTCGCGTCCAACCATTCGTGCGGCGTCGGGTTCGGCGCGGACGCTCCTCAGGATGACGTCCGCGGGGTTCAGTGCGGAGAGAGAGGCCTACGCCGTCGTCCTGACCAGGATGACGTCCGCGGCGTTCGTCGCGGGACGGCGTGGCGGCGCGAGCCGCGGATCTTCATCGACCGGATGCGGTGGGGAGGGTGAGCAGGACGCGCCGGGCGGGGATCACCGCCGTGTTCGGGTACGCGCAGTTCGCGCTGGCGCTGGTGAGCGGGATCGCGATGGTGCCGTTCATCCTGTCGCGGGTGCCGAACGACCAGTACGGCGTGTGGCTGGCGTTCGGCGAGGTGCTGGCGTACTCGTCGATGGTGGACCTGGGCGTGGTGGGGGTGATCCCGTGGCTGCTGGCCGAGAGCGACGGCCGCGGCGACCGCCCGGCCATGCGCGGGCTGCTGGCGGCGGGGGTGATCTTCTCCACCGTGGCGGCGATCGTGTTCGTGGTGCTGGCGCTGGCCGCCTTCCAGCTGGCGCCGTCGGTGGCGAAGGTGACGGCGGCGCAGCGGGCGGCGGTGTGGGGCCCGCTCCTGTTCCTGGTCGCCGCCACCGCGCTGACCATGCCGCTGCGCACCTTCTACGCGGCGCTGATCGGCCTGCAGGACGCGACGTTCACCGGCGCGCTGGCGGTGGCGCAGGTGGCGTTGAACGTGGCGCTCACGGGCGGGCTGCTGCTGGCGGGGCAGGGGCTGTACGCGCTGGCGGCGGCCGTGTCGCTCCCGGGCCTCGTCGCCTCCCTCGCCAGCGTGGCGCGGCTCAGGATGATCGCGCCGGAGCTGCTGCGCGGCTGGCGCTTTCCGGGGATGGCGACGCTGCGCTCCATCACCGCGCAGGGCTTCGGCTCGTGGACGGCGGGGCTGGGGTGGCGGATGGTGGCGGCCAGCGACAGCATCATCATCCTGAGCGTGCTGGGTCCGGCGGCCGCCGTGGTGTACGCGATGACGTTCAAGCTCGGCGCCGTGGGGATGCAGATGAGCTGGCAGCTCCCCGACAGCGGCCTGGTCGGCCTGGCGCAGCTCAAGGGCGAGGGGCGCCCCGAGCGGGTGCGCGAGATCACCCTCGCGCTCCTCCGGCTGGTGCTGATCACCAGCGGCGGCGTGGCCTGCGCGATCGCGGCGTTCAACCCCAGCTTCGTGATGCTGTGGGTGGGGCCCGCGCGCTTCGGCGGGCTGGCGCTGAACGCCGCGCTGGCGGCGGTCATCCTGTCGCACTCGCTGTCGCACGGGCTGTTCACCACCAGCGCCACGCTGGGCACCCGCGTGCAGGCCGGCTGGGCCGCGCTGCTGCAGGGCGCCGTGAACCTCGGCGCGGCCATTCTGCTCGGCAGGATGTGGGGGCTGACGGGGATCGCGCTGGCCGCGGTGCTGAGCACGGCGCTGGTGGCCTATCCCGCCGGCGTGTGGATGGTGCGGCGCACGACCGGGCTCACGCACGGCGCGCTGCTGCGGCAGGCGCTGGCGCCCTGGGGCGTGCGTGCGGCGATCCTGCTGCTGCTGGGCTTCGCGGTGAGCCTGGCCGCCACGCGCGTGTGGATCTGGCTGCCGCTGCCGCTGGCGCCCGTGCTCGCCGTGCTGTACCTGTGGGCGATGAAGCCGCTCTACGCCGGCCTCCCGCTCCCCGCCCGAATCCGCCCGCTGCTCCTGCGCCTGCGCCTGCTCCCCGAGTAGCGCGCGCCCCGGAGTCCAGCGGTTGGCGCGGATTCGGCAGATGCGTTGGAACGATGCGGATCGAGCGGTGGATTTCCGACGTGCCCGGCGCAATGGAGGCGCGCGCAGGTCGCCGGATCGGCGCGTCGTCTGCCCTTCGGCGGGTTGAAACCCGCCGCTGGACGTGCGGAAAGTCCGCCTCCGCGGACTGCGGCGCCGGCATGGTCGCGAGTCCCCATCGGTCGCGCGGCGAGGCGGACGAAACGGCCTCGCGCGGTTCGCGAGGCTTCCCGTGGTCGTTGCCGTGGCTTCAGCCGCCCGGCTCCCCTCTCGCGCTGGAGACCTGGATGCTGAACCCGCGCTGGATGCGCGCGAACCTGTCCCGCTGGATGCCCGAGGCGCTGAAGCGCCGCTTCCGCGCGCGGCTCTTCGGCTACGGTGCGCCGTCGGTGCCGCCGGGGACGGTGGAGCTGCGCGACGGGATCGTGCACGCGGAGTTCCGCGGCATCCAGCTGCGCGCGCCGGCCGCCGCGTACGACGACCTGCGCTATCACCTGGTCGGCAACGCCGACTCGATCGTGGAGATGGAGGCGGTGCTGCGCGCCGCGAACGATCCCGGCGGGATGCTGCTGGACGTGGGTGCCGCGCGCGGGGTGATCTCGGCGATGTTCTGCCTGGCCCGCCCCGGCAACTTCGCGGTCGCCTACGAGCCCGCGCGGGGCCAGGCGCTGGATGCCCGCGAGCTGCTGCTGATGAACGGGGTGCTGGGGATGGAGGTGCGCGACGCGGCGGTCGGCGCCTCGCTGGCGATGCTGCAGGGGCGGGAAGACGCGCTGGGGCTGATCGACCTGTCGCCGCCGGACGACGCGGAGACCTTCGCCGTCTACGTGACCACGCTCGACCGGGAGATCGAGCGCTTCGGCATCCCCGGCGTGGTGAAGATCGACGTGGAGGGGCACGAGCTGGAGGTGCTGCGTGGCGCCCCGAAGCTGCTGCGCGAGCACCGTCCCGTGATCCTGCTGGAGCTGCACCTGGACATGCTGGAGACGCGCGGCATCCGCCCGGCCGAGGTGGTCGACATCCTCCGCGCCGCCGGCTACCGCTTCGAGACCTGCGCGGGCGAGCCGCTGGCGGCGCCGGAGAACTCGCCCAAGGCGGTGCTGCGGCTGGTCGCGCGGCCGGCCGCATGACGGGCCGGCGCCTGCGCGTGCTCTTCGTAAACACCGGGATCATGGGCCACGGCACCGCCGCGCGCCTGATCGCCGACGCGGTGCGCGTCGATCCCGCGATCGAGGCGGCGCACGTCGATCTCTCGGCCGGGATCGGCGTGGCGGAGCGGATCGTGCGGCGGGTGCTGGCGCTGGGGCCGCGCCCGGGCACCCGCGCCGGCGCGGCCACCGCCGCGCGCTTCCGGCACGAGCTCGATTCCGGGATCCGCGCGGCGCGGCGCATCCGCGCGCTGGAGCGGCGCGAGGGGCGCTTCGACGTGATCCACTTCCACACGCAGGCCGCCGCCTGGGCCAGCCTCCGCCGCATGCGCCAGACGCCGTCCATCGTATCCATCGACGCGACCCAGCACCTGCTGAGTTTGAACCACGCCCCCGGCCCGCTGCGGCGCGACTACGTGGCCGGCGCGGCCCGCGACCGCCGTGCCTTCGCCGCCGCCGCCGCCATCGTGGCCACCAGCCGCTGGGCAGCGAGCGACGTGGCGCGCGACCAGCCCGCGCTCGCCTCCAGGCTGCGCGTGCTTCCGTACCCCGTGCGGGTGGAGAACTTCGACGCCGCGTGGATCGACGAGCGTCGCGAGCGTGGAGCGGACGAGCCGGTGCGCGTCCTCTTCATCGGCGGGCTGTTCGGCGAGAAGGGCGGGCCGGAGCTGCTGGATGCCTGGCGCGCGGCGGCGTTCGGCGCGCGCGCCGAGCTGGTGATCGTCACCGACTCCGCGGCGGTGGACGAGGCCGCGCTCCCGGCCGGCGTCACGCTGCGCCGCGGCGTGCGCGCCTACACGCCCGAGTGGCGCGAGCTGTGGCGCCGCGCCGACGTGTTCGCCATGCCGACGCGCGTGGACGCCTTCGGCATCGTCTACCAGGAGGCCGCCGCCGCGGGGCTCCCGTCCATCGGCACCACCATCAACGCCGTGCCCGAGCTGGTGATCGAGGGCGAGACCGGCGTCCTGGTCCCGCCGGGTGACGTCCCGTCGCTCGTGGCGGCGCTGCGGCGGCTGGTGGACGACGCGGCGCTGCGGCACGCGATGGGCACCGCCGCGCGCCGCCGCATCGAGGCGGAGGGCTCGGTGGAGGCGTACGGGCGCGCGCTGACGGCGCTGATCCGCGAGGTGGCGCGTGGCTGACGAACCGCGGGAGCTGGAGATGGGCCGCAGCGCCGCCTTCCGCAGGCGCTCGCTGGTCGAGCGCGTGGGCGCCGGCCTCTCGCGCCTCGTCCCCCAGGGCGCGCTCCGCCGCCGCCTGCGCGACGCCTATCGCGGCGCGATCAACCTGGCCAGCGGCGGGCGCGGCATCGGGGCCACGCTCCCCGGTGGCGAGACGGTGCGGCTCCTCCCCGCGTACCGCTACGTCACCTGGAACCCGGCCGAGTACGCGGCCTTCCGCGCGGCCGTCCGCCCCGGCGCGGTCGCGCTGGACGTGGGCGCCAACGCCGGCGCGTACGCGCTGCTCCTGGGCCAGTGGGTGCGCCCGGGCGGCCGCGTGTACGCCTTCGAGCCCGCGCCGGAGACCTTCGGCGGGCTGTCCGAGCACGTGCGGCTGAACGGGCTGGACTCCACCGTCGTTCCCGTGCGCGCGGCCGCCGCGGCGCACACCGGCACCGCCATCTTCTCGGTCGATGGCTTCTCCGGCGCCAACCGGCTGGCCGAGGGCGGCGCGGGCGAGCGCGTGGAGACGGTGACCCTGGACGATTTCTGCGCGAGGGAGAAGATCGTCCCCGCGTTCATCAAGATCGACGTGGAAGGCGCCGAGCTGGACGTGCTCCGCGGCGCGCGTGAGACGATCCGCGCGGCGGGCGGGGGGCTGGCGCTGTTCGTGGAGATGCACCCCGCCATCTGGCCCACCCTGGGCATCACGCCGGCGGCCGTCCAGGCCGAGCTCGAGGCGATGGGGCTGCGCGCCCTCCCCCTGCGCGACGACGTGGGCGACATCTGGGCGCTGGAGGGCGAGTGCCTGCGCCTGGTCCCGGCCGAGAGCTCATGAGCCGGCCGGACGGGGGCGGGCTCGTCCGCGCCATGCGGCGCGGGTGGAGGTTCGAGGCGGATCGCGTCCACCATCCTCGCGGCTGCGCGTTCGCTGCTGCTCGGGTGGAGCGCCGGACTCGTCGCGCGCGCGCGGAACCGCTGCGGCGGTGACCTTCGCGATGCCAGCGATCCCGAGCGCCTCGGGCGTGCGTTGTACCGCCGGCCGGGACCGCGATGGCTCCCGGTCCTCACCGGGCGAGGTGGACGCGGGGATTCATCACTCTCCAGGAGGATGGTGACGATGCGAACCCAGGTGGAGGTGCGGGTCGGCCGCGTGACGCGGCGCACGTGGCCCTTCCCGGCGCTGGTGGCGGCGTCGCTGCTGCCGGTGGCGGTGGCATTTCTCCTCGGCCGCGGAACCAGCGATGCGAGCGACCTGCGATGGTGGGCGACGATCGCGCTCTGCATCGCCATGCCACTGGCGATCGTGGCCGTGTTCGTGGCGGGACTGGGCCGCGGCGGGACCTGGCATCGCATCGGGCTGATGTGCACCTGCGTGGCGATGATGGTGGGTACGGGATGGATCGCGCCGCAGATGCTGGCGATCGGCACGTTGGCGGTGGGCGGCGAGGTGCGCTTCCAGCGCTCGGCGCCGCCCATCTGCGACGCGCTCCGCATCGCGCCGGAGGCCGCCGCCCTGCGCGCCGCCGCCAGGGGCGACACGCGTTTCCTCGCCGTTCCCAACTTCTTCGGTCCGGGCGTGCGGGGGATCGAGAACCGTTGCCTGGCCCGGCGTCGGGGCGTCGTCGGTTTCTCGGTCGCGGATCGTGGATGGTGGATGGTGACGTCACCCGCGCAGCACCGGCTCTTCGAGGCTGCCGGCGGATACGCGTATCGGTACAACACCGCCCTCTCCGCACGCCTCGGCATCTCTCCCGCTGAACGGAAGATGCGGACGCGGTGCGACATCGCCTTCGACCGCGAGACGTGGCCCACCCGCCTGCACGGCCGGTGATGACCGCCGCCGGCTCCACCGCTACCCCCGCGCGAACGCGTGGCGTGCGCCTCCGCGCGGACGCGGCCGCGCGCGTGGCGCTTCCGCTGCTGGCGCTCCCGCTCGCCTGGATCGTGCTCGCCAATGGCTGGGCGCCGCCGATGTACGTCGGTGATCTGCCGTTCGCATCGCCCGTCCTGGCGGTGTTCGTGATCGTGGGATGGGTTGCGGCCTACGGGCTCCCGCCGCTGTTGCTGGCCGCGTCGCGACGCGATCCGCCACGCGCGTGGCGGATCGCCGTCGCGGCGGTGATCGCGATCTACGCGGCGATGGTTGTCCGGCCGGTCGCGCACCTCCTCTTCGCGGCTCGCGACTACGTGGCGTACGGCCAGGTGCCGCGCGACATGCCCGGCCAGGCCGCCGCCGGATGGAAGCGGCTGAATGCCGATCCCGATCCCGAGGCTGCCGCCCGGCGGGCGCTGCGCTGGGGCGACACACGCATCTTCGTGGTGGAGGGGATCGGGCTCGCTCCGCCCGGGCTCGGCTGGTCGCCGTATGCCGCGGCGCGTTTCGGGTCCAGGCTGATGCCCGGGTTTTCGGACGTCGGAGCTGCGGATTCGCGTGTTGCCGCTTTCCGGGCGGCGGCCGCGTGCTGGACGTTCCGGTACGATGCCGAGCTCGCCAGGCACTTGGACGATGCCCGCTCGCCGCGGTACCTCGCCGTGCAGCGGACGGATCTCTGCTCGCGCCCTGCGCGCTGAGAGCGGATGCGCATCCTCTTCGCGAACGACGGGATCGGCGACGCGGGCGGGGTGCAGGCGTACCTCGCGGCGGTGATGCCGGCGCTCGCGGCGCGCGGGCACCAGGTCGCGCTCCTCTACCTCTCCGAAGAGGCGGGGGGCGAGGGCTCGCCCGCGCCGGTGGGGGCGCCGCACTTCGGGATCGACGCGATGGGGATGGAGGACGCGCTGGCGGCGGCGCGGGCCTGGGCGCCGGAGGTGGCGTTCTCGCACAACATGCGGCCGCTGGCGGTGGATGGCGCGCTGCTCGGGATGGCGCCCGTCGTCAAGTTCATGCACGGCTACTTCGGCACCTGCATCGGCGGGCAGAAGACGCACCTGTTCCCGCGCGCCGAGCCGTGTGGCCGCCGCTTCGGGGCGGCGTGCCTCGCGCTGTACGCGCCGCGCCGCAACGGGCCGCTGCGCCTGCCGCACATCGCCGGGCAGTGGCGCTGGGCCAACGAGCAGAACGCGCTCTTCGGCCGCTACGCCGCGGTGGTGACGGCGAGCGCCCACATGCGCGACGAGTACGTGAACAACGGCGTCCCGGCAGATCGCGCGCACGCCGTCCCGCTCTTCTCCACCCTCGCGCCGGCCGACGTGCCCGCGCCGCCGCCCGCGTCGTTCCGCATCCTCTTCCTGGGCCGGATGACGCGCCTGAAAGGCGGTGACGTGCTGATCCGCGCCGTCGCGGCCGTGCAGCGCCGCCTGGGCCGCGCGCTGCCGCTGACGATGAGCGGCGACGGCCCGCAGCGCGCCGAGTGGCAGGCGCTGGCGCGCGACCACGGCGTCGCCGCCGAGTTCCCCGGCTGGGTCGATGCCGCCGCCCGCCTGCGGCTGATCCGCGACGCCTCGGTGCTCGCGGTGCCGAGCGTGTGGCCCGAGCCGTTCGGCCTGGTGGGCCTGGAGGCCGCGTCGCAGGGCGTTCCCTCGCTCGCGTTCGAGGTGGGCGGCATCGGCGAGTGGCTGCGCGAGGGCGACAACGGCCGCCTCGCCCCCGGCGCCCCGCCGCGCGCCGAGGCGCTCGCCGATCTCGTCGCCTGGGCCGCCGACCACCCGGCCGAGCTCGCCGCGATGCGCCCCCGCGCCCTCGCCACCGCGCGCCGCATGTCGCTGGACGCGCACGTGGCTCGGCTGGAGACGGTGCTGCAGGCGGCGGGATCGCCGGGAACGCAGGCGACGGGGTCCGTGTCGGCTGGATCATCGCCGTCGTCTGGATCGCCGGTGACGGGGGTGGGAGGATGATGATAGGGACGAGGCGCGCCCTGCGACCCCTCCGCTCGCCGAGGTTCGCACCTCCCCCGTACCGGGAGAGGTTGGCGGGCGCGGTGGTGGTGCGGGTTGCACGATCCGGCGTGGCCTCGGCGCGGAGCCCCCTCCCCCCGCCCCTTCCCCGCGCTCCGCGGGGGAGGGGGAGAACTGCGGGCGCGACCTGTCTCTCGGAGCGCTCGGGCACCGTCTCGCGTCGTTTCCCCCCAGGCTATTTTTGTGAGAGATGTCCGGCGCGAGGTGCCCAGGCCGCCGCATGCGCCGTCCTTCGCCCCGCGCGCGAAGTGCACCCCCTCCCCCGCGGAGCGCGGGGAGGGGGCCGGGGGGAGGGGGGCCGCCGTCGCCACGCAGGCGCCTGCCCCCGCGTCTCATGACCGCGGACTCAACGCCGGCGTCGCCGACACCGGGGCAGCCCGCATACCCCGCGGCGCCGCCGCCTCGCGCCTGGCACGTCATCACCGGCGAGTACCCGCCCGCGTCCGGCGGCGTCGGCGAGTACACCGAGATCCTGGCGCACGCGCTGGCGGCCGAGGGCGCGCGCGTGCACGTGTGGGCGCCGGCGGAGGCGAGTGACGCGCGCCGCGTGACCGTCCACCCGGTGGAGCGCTTCCACGGCGCGGGGCTGCGGCGGCTGGATGGGGAGCTGGACGCGTTTCCATCGCCCCGCACGCTGCTGGTGCAGTACGCGCCGCAGGCGTTCGGGCGGCGGGGGATGAACGTGGCGTTCTGCCGCTGGGTCCTTTCCCGCGCCCGCCGCGGCGACGACGTGCGGGTGATGTTCCACGAGCCCTACGTGGAGTTCACCCTGGAGCGCCCGCAGCGGAACGTGCTCGCCGCGGCCACGCGGGTGATGGCCGGGCTCCTCCTCCGCGCCGCGTCGGTCGCCTACGTGTCGACGCCGGGGTGGGAGCGGCTGCTGCGGCCGCTGGCGCCGCGGCGGCTGGGGGCGATGCCGTGGCTGCCGATCCCCTCCACCGTGCCGCGCGCCGACGATCCCGAGGGGGTGGCGGTGCTGCGCGCGCGGATCGGGGCGAACCGGCCCGGCGTGCACGTGGTGGGGCACTTCGGCACCTACGGCGGGTTGATCGCGCCGCTGCTGGAGCCGGCGCTCCTCGCGATCCTGGCGCCGCCCTCCACCTCGGTGGCGCTGCTGCTGGGCGCGGGCGGGCCGGCGTTCGCGGAGCGGCTCACGCGCGCGCACCCGTCGCTCGCGGGGCGCGTGCACGCGCCGGGGCGGCTGCCGCGCGCGGCGCTCTCCGTGCATCTGCAGGCGTGCGACGCGGTGGTGCAGCCGTACCCGGACGGCGTGAGCGCGCGGCGCACCACCGCGATGGCGGCGCTGGCCAACGGCGTGCCGATGGTGAGCAACGCCGGGCGCTTCACCGAGCCGCAGTGGGCGGCCGCCGGCATCCCGCTCGCCGCCGTGGCCGACGCGGGCGCGCTCGCCGCCGAAGTGCTGGACCTGCTGGACGACCCACCCCGCCGCCGTCACCTGGCGGCGGCCGAAAGCGACTTCTACCTCCGCGAGTTCTCCATGGGCCGCACCCTCCGCACGCTGCTGGGCGAATGAGCATCCTCCTGGGCGTGAACGCCTTCGACGCGCGCGGCGAGGGCGGCCGCCGCCAGGCCCAGGCGCTGGCCACCTGGCGCCAGCTGCGCGACGTGAAGCTCGCCAACCTGCAATGGGCGGACGACGTCTACGAGCTCGAGGGCTTCCAGACGTATCCCGTCCTCACGGCCGACTCGCGCACCGTCACCGGGCACCCCGGCCGCCGCCTGCCGCTGGTCAGCGAGTGCTTCGACCGGCTGGCGCAGCTGGCGCGCGAGCAGGGGGTGCGCTGGTTCGGCTACTCCAACGGCGACATCTCCATCACCCAGGCCGCGGTGGACCTGGTGCTGAAGGGCGAGCACCAGGGCTACGCCTTCTGCCGCACCGACTTCGACCCCGAGACGGGGGAAGACGTGGAGATGGTGACCGCCGGGATCGACGTCTTCGTCATCGACGTGGAGTGGTGGCGGCAGAACAGCTCGCGCTTCCGCGCCTACATCGGCGGCGAGACCATCTGGGACAACGTCTACACCGCCGTCCTCCTGGCGCACGCCGACGCGATCCTCCTCAACCGCGACCCGCTGGTGCGCCACGAACGCCACGCCCCGGCGGACTGGCGCAACAGCCCGTTCGCGCGGTACCTCAACTACCTGGCCGCGCTCGACCGGCCCTACTTCACCCTGTGGGCCACGTACTTCTACCGGCTGATGGACCTGCGCCGCCGCGGCGCCACCGCCCAGGAGGAGATGGCGCTGCAGCGCGAGGTGTTCAGCCACAAGGCGACGGTGCCGGAGCGCGCGCTGCAGGCGGCGCGCGTGGTGAAGCACAAGACGAAGTGGCACCTGCGCTCCCGCAAGGCGCCGTGAAGATCCTGCTGGTGGGCGACTATCCCGACGACCCGCGCCTGGGCTCGGGAAAGGTCTACCACAAGCTGCGCGAGGAATTCCGCCGCCTGGGGCACACGGCGGACGTCCTCCTTTCGCCTGAGATGGGCGCGCGCCCGCGCGCCGCGCGGCTGCGGTGGCTGGTCGGCCCCGTGCTCGCGGAGCGCGCCATCGCCCGCGCCTTCCGCCGCCACGGCGCGTACGACGTGATCGACGTGGCCAGCGCCGAGGGGGCGATGATCGGGGTGCGGCGAAGCATCGGCGGAACCACGAAGGTGGCGCTGGTCAGCCGCTCGCACGGGCTGGAGCACCTCAACTTCCAGCGGATGATCGACGATCACGTGGGCGGGCTGGTCTCCAAGCCGTGGCACCGGCGCATCTGGTATCCGGCCGCGCGGATGAGCCAGGTCGCCCTCGCCGCGCGCCTGGCCGACCGGCTGATCGTCCTCAACGCGACCGACCGCGACTTCGCCGTGCGGCGCGGCTGGAAGCCGGCGGAGGGCATCGACATCATCCCCCATGGCGTTTCGCGGCGGTTCCTGGACAGCGCGCCGCCGCCGGACGCGCCGCGCGGGGGGGGCGTGCTCTTCTGCGGCAGCTGGGACACGGTGAAGGGGGTGGATTATCTCGTCGCCGCGATGTCGCTGCTCGCCGAGCGCGGCGCTCCTCCGCGGCTCACGGTGCTCGGCCCCGGGCTCCCGGCGGACGCGGTGCTCGCCGCCTTTCCCGAGCGCGTGCGCCCGTTCGTGACCGTGATCCCCCGCGCGGACGAAGAGGTGGTGATGCGCCACTACCGCGGGCACGACCTGCTGGTGATGAGCAGCACCTACGAGGGCTTCGGGATGGTGATGGTGGAGGCGATGAGCCAGCGCCTGCCCGTGGTCGCCACCGCCGTCGGCGGCGCGCCCGCGCTCCTGGCCGGCGGCCGCGGCGTGCTGATCCCCCCGCGCCAGCCCGAGGCGATCGCCTCGGCCCTGCGCCAGCTGCTGGGCGACGCGCCCCTCCGCCGCCGCCTCGCCGAGGCCGCCTTCGCGCACGTTTCCGCCATGAGCTGGACCGCCACCGCCGAGCGCACCCTCGCCTGCTACGAAGCCGCCCTGGCCTCCCGTTGATCGTGCCCGCTTCGATCCCATTGCTGCCACCGCGGCCCTCACCCTGGCAAACAGGCGCGACCCGTCGCGCCCTGTTTGCCTGTCCCTCTCCCAATTGCTGGGAGAGGGACCTGGGCTCGCTTCGCTCGCGGCGCTTGCACCCACCGCGGTTCTCCCCTTTCCCCTGCGGAGCGGGGGAGAGGGGCCGGGGGAGAGGAGGCCCCCCTCGGCCGGGCCGATACCCGTCGCAGCCGCACCGGCGCCTTCCAGCGGTCCGCGCAGGCGGACTTCGTGTGGTCGTTGCCGCGAATTCATTCGCCCGGCCGAGCCTCGGCGCGCACCGGTGCCAGCCGTGACGCCGCGCGCCTCCTCCACCTTCGCCGCCGACGCGGCCGCGGTGGACGCGCACGCCTCCACCGGCCGCGCCGCCGCGCTGCTGGCGGTGCTCGCGGTGGCAGTCTACGGCGTCGCGATCGCGGGGTTCAGCCGCACGGGGCTGCCACAGACCATGGCGCCCGGCGGGCACTGGCCGTACCTGGCCGACAAGCCGCTCGGCGAAGACGGCTTCTACATGCTCAAGGTCGGCTGGAACCTGGCGGCGGGCCGGGGCCTCAGCTACAACGGCACCACGCCGACCACGGGCATCCAGCCGCTCGCGACCTTTCTCTACGCCGCCATCGCCTGGGTCGTCCGCGCGTGCGGCGGCGAGACGTGGGCGTTCCTCCGCGCGGTGGTGGCGATCAGCGCCATCGGCTTCGCGGCGTTCGCGCTGCAGATGGGGCGGCTGGCCGCGCGCCTGGCGCCGGAGACCGCGCGTGGCCGCGCCGCCGCGCTCGCGACGGTGCTGGTGGCGTGCGACTTCGTCCTCTTCCGCCTGTTCACCTACGGGCTGGAGACGGGGCTGTACCTGGCCCTGCTCGCCGCCTGCGTTCTCGCCTCGCTCGATCTGCGCCCCGGGCGGCCGGGGGCGCGCGAGCTCTGGGTGGGCGTGCTGGCCGGGCTCACCTTCTGGGCGCGGATCGACTACGGCGTCCTCTTCGCCATCGTCCTGCTGGCGATGCTGCTGGAGCGGCGCATCCGCCTGCCGCAGGCGGCGGCGATCGGCGCGGCGGCGTTCGTCGTGGGCGTGCCGTGGCTCCTCTGGGTGCACCACGTCACCGGCGGCTGGCTCCCCAGCTCCGGCGGCGCGCAGATGAAGCTGCTGGCGGCGGGCGATTGGAAGTACCGCGTCTGGATCATGGCGCACGTGCTGGTGGACCACGCCGTCGCCTGGATGCACACGGGAAGCTGGGCGCTGCTGATGACGGCGGTCGCGTCGCTCGCCGCGCTCGCCGCGTGGACGCTCCTCCCCGGCGGCCGCGGATCGCCCGCGCGCCGCGCGCTGGCGGACGCGGCGGCGCGCCTGCGCCCGTGGATGATCGCGACGGCGCTCCTCGCGGGCGTCTACCTCGTCCTCTTCTGGGCCGCGCACTTCTACGCGCGCTACACCTCGCCGCTCCTGGTCGCGTGGGTGCCGCTCGTGGCGGTGGCGCTGGCGACGCGCGTGGATGGGCGTGGCGTGGCGGTCGCATCGGCCCTGCTGCTGGCCTGCTTCGCCGCGCAGGCCGCCGGCGAGCTGCACGACGGCCGGCTCGACAGCTCGCACACGGTGACCGCCGGCTACATCCGCGCCCACTATCCCACCGTGAAAGTCGGCGCGTACCAGAGCGGGATCGCCGGCTTCTTCAACCCCAACGTGGTGAACCTCGACGGCAAGGTCGAAGGGGCCGCCCTCGCCGCGCTCAAGGCGAACCGCACGGCGATCTGGGCCGATTCCACCGGCATCGCCGTGGTGACGGACTGGCCGTCGTACCTCTCCGGCTTCATGGCCTCGGGCGCCGCGCCCGGCGCGTGGGTCCCGTGCCCCGTCGACGTCCCCAACGGGATGACCCGCTGCCTCCTCCGCCGCGGCGGCCCAGCGGACGTGGCGCGATGAACACGCCGAATCGATCCATCCCCCGCCGTTCCCGGTGGCTCCGTGTCCCCCGTGGCTCGCGCGCGGCGCACCCGGCGGTGCGACAGGGGATGACGATCCCCGGAGCCCGCCGGAGCGCACGGACACGGCCCGCGCTACCGGATGCCGCTGGACAGTGGTATCGTTCCCGCCGGTCCAGCGCCCAACCCCCGTTCGCACCCCGATGATCCCCTCGCGCACCGAAACCCTCTCCGGCTGGGGGCGGCACCCCGTTCAGGCGTGCCGCGTCTATCGCCCCGAGAAGGTGTCGGAGCTGGCGCAGGTGCTGGCGGGCGCGGCGGAAGGCGGCGTGATCCCCCGCGGCCTGGGGCGCGCGTACGGCGACGCGGCGCTGAACGAGGGCGGCGCGGTGATCTCGCACCTGCGCCTGAACCGTCTCCTCGCGTTCGACGAGGCGACCGGCGAGTTGGAGTGCGAGGGCGGCGTGTCGCTGGGCGAGATCGTGGACGCGTTCCTCCCGCGCGGCTGGTTCCTTCCCGTGGTGCCGGGAACGCGCCACGTCACCGTCGGCGGCGCCATCGCGGCGGACGTGCACGGCAAGAACCACCACGCGGACGGCACCTTCGCCCGCTTCGTGCGCGAGATCCGCCTGCTCACACCCGGCCGCGGCCTGCTGCACTGCACTCGGGAGATGGAGGGCGACGCGTTCCGCGCCACGCTGGGCGGGATGGGGCTGACCGGCGCGATCGTGAGCGCGCGGCTGCGGCTGATGCGCGTGGAGTCCGCGTGGATGACGGTGGACCAGGTGCCCACGGCGGGGCTGGACGACGTGCTCGCCCGCTTCAGCGGCGCCGACTCCGGCCACCGCTACTCCGTCGCCTGGATCGACGCGCTGGCGAAGGGGAAGCAGCTGGGTCGCGGCGTGCTCCTGCTCGGCGAGCACGCCCCGGCATCCGCCGTGCGCGGCGACCCGTTCGCGCGGAAGGGCGGCGGCGTGCGCGCCGTGCCGTTCGACGCGCCCTCGCGCCTCCTCAACCGCGTGACCGTCGGCGCCTTCAACCGCGTCTACCGCGCCGCGCACCGGGCCAGGACCGGAGATCCGCAGCCGCTGGAGCCGTACTTCTGGCCGCTGGACGCGGTGGGCGGATGGAACCGGCTGTACGGCAAGCGTGGCTTCATCCAGTACCAGCTCGTGGTTCCCCCGGGCGCCGAGGATGCGCTTCGCGCCGTGCTCGAGCGCGCGGCGAACAGCGGGCGCGCCTCGTTCCTGGCCGTGCTCAAGCGCTTCGGCCCCGCCGGCGAGGGGCTCCTCTCCTTTCCGATGGAGGGGTGGACGCTCTCGCTCGACTTCCCCGTCGCGCCCGGTCTCCGGGAGATGGTGGGCGAGATGGACCACGTGGTGGCCGATGCCGGCGGGCGCGTCTACCTCGCCAAGGACGCGGTGCTGGATGCGCCCACCTTCGCGCGGATGTACCCCGCGGCCGATGCGTTCCGCGACGTCCGCCGCACGCTGGACCCCGCCGGCGTGCTCACCTCGTCGCTCGGGCGGAGGATCGGGCTTGGCTGAGACCGCGCGCGGAACCGTGCTGGTGGCCGGCGCCACCTCGGCCATCGCCCGCGCCACCGCGGCCGAGCTCGCGCGCCGCGGCCACGCGCTGGTGCTCGCCGCGCGCGACGTGGCCGAGGCCGGGTCCATCGCCGCCGACCTGCGCCTGCGCCACGGCGTCGCCGCGCGCGCCGTGCCGCTCGACGCGCTGGACTTCGCCGGCCACGCCGCCCTCGCCGCCTCCATCCTGGCCGACGAGGGCGAGCGGCTGGAGGGCGTCGTCGTCGCGCTCGGCTGGATGGGCGACGCCGAGACCGCGCGCCACGACGCCGGCGAGGCGCGCCGCATCCTCGACATCAACCTGACCGCCGTGGTGTCGCTGGTCACGCCCTTCGCCGATCACCTGGAGCGGCGCGGCGCCGGCTTCATCTGCGTGGTCTCGTCCGTGGCGGGCGATCGCGGGCGGCAGAGCAACTACGTGTACGGCGCGGCCAAGGGCGGGCTCTCCATCTACCTGCAGGGGTTGAGGAACCGCCTCTTCCCCGCCGGCGTGCGCGTGGTGACGGTGAAGCCCGGCTTCGTGGACACGCGGATGACCTTCGGCCTTCCCGGCACCTTCCTGGTCGCCGCGCCGGAGCGCGTGGCCCGCGGCATCGTGCGCGCCATCGAGCGCGGCGCCGACGTGGTCTACCTCCCCGGCTTCTGGGGCCCGGTGATGCGCGGCATCCGCTCCGTCCCCGAAGTCATCTTCAAGCGCATGAAGCTGTAGGGCCGGCGCGGCCTCGCCTCACGCGCATCCCCGGAATCCGCGACCCGCGCGACGCGGTGGCAAAGGCGGAAGATGCGCGTGAGCTCGCCGCTCCCACGGCACACGATCCGTCTCCGCGGTCACCATCCCGGGCGCGCCCTTGAAGCCTCCCGCTGTTCGGGAGGCTTTCCGTGTTGCCGTGGCTTCAGCCGCCCGGCCCCGCTCGCGGCATCTCCGTCCAGGCTGGTCTCCGCACGAAACCATTGTGTGGGGGATCGTCCGACAGCAGCTTGGGAGCATGCGTTCGTAGCGAACACACCTGTCCCGGAGCCGATGCGCTCCGTTGGCCCGGCGGCCGTGGAGCGTCCGCGGCCCGCACTCCGGCTCCACACCGCGGGAGGTTCGTATGGGGATCCTCGATCGCGCCATCTCCGTGTTCCGCGCCACCGCGCCTGGCACGCCCATCCCCCTCGCCGGCCCTCCCGGCCTCACGCGCGCCGAGGTGGAGGCGCGCCTCGCGTCCGCCGGCGGGTCGCGCTCGCTCGCGGGGCTGAACCTGTGCGGCGCCGACCTGTCGGCGATCGACCTGGAGGCGGTGGACCTGACCGGCGCCAGGCTGCGCAACACCAACCTGCGCGGCGCCAACCTCCGCTCGGCCAACCTGACCCGCGCGCAGCTCTGCGGCGCGGACCTCACGGGCGCCAACCTGGAAGGCGCCGTGCTCCGCGACGTCAACTGCGTGGATACCGGCGCGCTCCAGCCCCCCGTGCTGGAAGGCGCCGACCTGTCGCGCGCGGTGCTCACCGGCGCGGAGCTGGCGCACGCCAACCTGCGCGGCGCCACGCTCACCGGCGCGGTGCTGAACGAGGCGGGGCTCGGCAAGGCGGATTTCACCGGCGCGCACGCCGCCGGCGCCAGCCTGCATGGCGCCAACCTTCGCCACGCCACGCTCGCGAACGCCACCTTCAGCGGCGCCACCCTCACCGGCGCGGACCTGACGCGGGCGGATGCGCGCGGCGCCAGCTTCTCCGGCGCCACGCTCTCGCGCGCCAACCTCACCGGCATCGTCCTCGAGGGCGCCGATCTCTCCAGCGCCAACCTGCAGGACGCGCAGCTGGACGGTGCCGTGCTGCGCGGCGCCTCGCTCCGCGCCGCCGTGTTCGCCGGCGCCGACCTGGATGGCGTGCTGCTCGACGGCGCCGACCTGGAGTCCGCCAGCTTCGCCGGAGCCCACAACTACCGCGCGCCCGCGCTGGCCTGACACCGGGGTCGTTCTCGCGAGAATGCCCCGGCGGACACGGATCCGCCGGGGCATTCGCTCGCGACGGAGTTCAAGCGGCCGCGCGGTGGACGAGAGATGACCGGGATCCCAAGCTCCCCGTTCGGTTGTGGCCGTTTTGGCCTCTAAATCATTCCACGAAACTATGTTGACTTTGGTGCGTAGAGGGCGTACGGTACGTTCGCGTCTCCGATCCCCGCCCTCGCGTGATCTCCCACCAAGGGATCCCGCCCATGGGAACACTGGCGGTAGCGGCCGCGGTCGTGGTGGCCGTGGTAGAGGTGATTCGGCTCGCGCGGGAGCTCCATCGCAGGCCCAAGCGGGAAGAATGAACGCGCGGAAGCCCGTCCCCGGCGAAACGGGGGCGGGCTTCCGTGCGTCAACCGTGGTGGCTCAGATCTGTGCCTGGCCGCCGTCCACGAACAGCTCCACGCCGTTCACGAAGCTGGAATCGTCCGAGGCGAGGAAGACCGCGGCCCTGGCGATCTCATCCGGCGAGCCGAGACGGCCGAGCGGCACCAGCGAGGCCATGTGCTGGAAGAGACCCTGCTTCTCCTCGGGCGATCCGGCCAGGTCGCCCAGTCCCGGCGTTTCGGTGGGCCCGGGGCTGAGCACGTTGATGCGGACGCCGCGGTCCTTCACGTCCAGGATCCAGCTCCGCGCGAAGTTGCGCACCGCCGCCTTCGACGCGCTGTACACGCTGAAGGCGGGCGTCCCCTTGCTGCCGGCGGTGGACGCGTTGAGGATCACCGACGCGCCGGCGCCCAGCAGCGGCAGCGCCGTCTGCACGGTGAAGAGCACGCCCTTCACGTTGCGGTCGAAGGTGTCGTCGTAGTGCTCCTCGGTGATCGAGCCCAGCGGCAGCATCGACCCGCCGCCTGCGTTCACGAACAGCACGTCCAGCCGCCCCTTCTCCTCCTTCACCCGCGCGAACAGCCGGTCCAGGTCGTCGAGGCGGGCCGAATCCGCCCGCACGCCGGCCGCGCGCTCGCCGATCTCCGCCACCGCCGCGTCCAGCTCGGCCTGCCGGCGCCCGGTCACGTACACGTACGCGCCCTCGGCCGCGAAGCGCCGCGCCGTGGCCAGCCCGATCCCCGAGCTCCCGCCCGTGACCACCGCCACCTTGCCTTCCAGTCTTCCCGCCATGATGCCCATCCCCTCGTCCCGTTGGTGAACGCCCGCCCCCGTGGCGAGCGCATGATGCCGAGCCCCTCGGCTCGATACGGTAACAATTTCGGTTACGTTTTTAGACACACCTCTCCACCTTCCCGCGCTTCGCCGCCTCACGCGTTGGCCCGCCCCACCGGCCGCACGCGTGCGACCACGTCGGCGAGCGAAGTCCGCTCCAGCGCCTCCTCCACGGCCGCGTCCACGCCCGCGAACACCGGCGTGAGCGCGTCCCGCATCGACGAGCTGACGGGGCAGCCGCGGTTCGGCGGATTGGGATTGTGCGCCAGCACGGGCGCCGCGCCCCCTTCCACCGCCCGGTAGATCTCCGCGAGCGAGATCGAGTCCGCCGGCCGCGCCAGCCGCGACCCGCCGCCGCGCCCCGGCTGCGACTCGATCAGCCCCGCCTTCGCGAGCGACATCACGATCCGCCGGACCACCACGGGATTGGTCTGGATGCTCTCCGCCAGCGCCGGCGAGCCGATCCACCCGTTGTCGCCGAGCCTGGCCCGGTAGCCCAGCGCGGTCACCACGTGCACCGCGATCGCGAATCGACTCGTCGCCGCCATCGTTCTCCATCTCCCGGTTCGTTTATACGGTAACATATCTAGTTACTGTTTATCGCTCCGTCAACCCCCTTCTACCATCCGGCTTGACACGACGGCAGCCATGCGACCGATCGACGCCTGGAGAAAGGCGAAAGCCCGCCCCCGGGGATCGAGGGCGGGCTTTCGAAGCGTCGTGCGAGGACGCGCCGGATCAGGTCTGGAAGCCGGAGACCAGCTCGCGCATCCGCTCGGCGGCGTGCAGCAGCTCCATGCTGCTGGCGCTCATCTCCTGCGTGGCGGCGGACTGCTCCTCGGCGGCGGCGCTCACCTCCTCGGCGCTGGCGGCGTGGCTCTCGCTGGTGCCGCTCACCTCGGCCACGGCCAGCTCCACCCCCTCCATGGCGCCGGCGTTGCGCCCCACCGCGTCCTCCACCTGCCCGGCGGCCATCCGCACCCCGTCGACCGCGGCCAGGATCTGCTCCAGCGCCGCGTCGGCGCCCTTGGACACGTGCTCCACGTCGGCCACCTTCTCCTGCCCGCGGCTCATCGTCCCCACCACCCCCTCGATGCGGCTGCGGATGGCGTGCACGTTCTGCGCGACCTCCTGCGCGGCGCGCGCCGAGCCCTCGGCCAGCTTGCGCACCTCCTCGGCGACCACCGCGAAGCCGCGGCCGTGCTCGCCGGCGCGCGCCGCCTCGATGGCGGCGTTCAGGGCGAGCAGGTTGGTCTGCCGCGCGATCCCGGTGATCGTCTCCACGAACCGGTCGATCTGCAGCGAGGTCTGCTCCAGCTCGCTCACCTGGCTGGCGCTCACCTGCACCACGTCGCGGATCTCCACCAGCCGGCCCAGCGCCGTCCCCACCTCCTGCCGGCTCCGCGTGGCCACCTCGAAGATCTGCTGGGTGAGCGTCACCACCATCCGCGCCGAGTTGGTGATCTCCTGGGCGCGGGCCTTCATCTCGTCGAGCGCCTCCTGCGTGGCGGTCAGCCCCTGGCTCTGCGTCTCGGCGCCGCTGGCGATCCCCACCATGGCGGTGGCCACCTCGCCGCTGCTCGCCGCCACCTCCTCGCTGATCGACGACAGGTCGCTGGCGAAGGCGCTGATGCGCTCGGCGGTGTTCACCGTTTCGCCCACGATGGTGCGCAGCTGCACCGCCATCCCGCTGAACGCGCCCGCCAGCGAGGCGAACTCGCCGGTCATGGCGCCGTTCAGGCTCACCCGCAGGTCGCCCTGGCCCAGCCGGTCGGCCGCCGTCACCAGCTCGCTCAGCGGGCGGGTGATGCCGCGGATGGTGGAGAACACCAGCGCCGCCGCGATCAGCGCGGCGATGATGCCGATCGCCACCAGCAGCAGCTCGGTGTTGCGCGCCTGCGCCTTCAGCTGCGCGCTGGCGGCCGACACCTTCTCGGCCTGGGCCGCGCTGATCTTGCGGATCGCCTGCTGCAGCTCCTGCGTCTGCGGGCGCACCGCGGCCACGCGCGCCAGCGCCCCGGCCTGGTCGCCGATGTCGCGCTGCGCGTGCGCCAGGGCGTACTCCACCTCGATGCGCGAGTGGAGCGCCTCCACCTTCACGATCTCCTGCTGCTCGGCCGGCGTCAGGTCGTTCAGGTCCTTGTACTGCCGCCGCTGCTCGTGGCTCATCCGGCCGAAGTCGGCGAACTGCCGGGCCACCTCGGGGCTGGGCGCCACCAGGTAGCGCTCGCCCGCCGTGATCTGGTTCAGGATCAGCGACTCGAGCGACGAGCCGATCTCGGTGATGCTGCGCAGGCTCACCAGCCGCTCTTCCATGCGGCCGGTGAGCCGGCTCACGGTGAGCAGGCTCCCCAGCGCGCCGGCCAGGATCAGGAAAACCAGGAAAGCGCCGCCGTAGGTCAGGCGGTCCCGGATCGACTGGAAAAAGCCGAACCGGGCTGCGCGAGTGCTCATCGAGTGGTGCCCTTGTTGAGCTGGAGGAGACCGTGGGTGTTCACGCCCGAACGCCGCCACGCGCGCCCCCGCGACGCCGCCGCGCCCCGCGCGCGAACGTCACCGGTCCGCCGCGGCATGGGCCGTGGCGCGGATGGGGGCGGGGCATCGGGGAGAAAAGGCCGGGAGCCGAGGTGAGAACACCGCATACTATGGGAGCCGTCGGGGCGTTGTCAACGTCCAAGCCCCGGTCTGCGCCGGACTTGCGTGGCAGTTTTCCCGCCGCTCCGTGGCCGGCGGCCGGGGTGAACGGCCGTGCCGGGCGTGTCCCTCCGCTGCGCTCCGGGCCGGGCTGCGCGCTGCGTAGGGCACGATACCGCCGTGCCCAACGCAGCCGGGCCGCCGGCGGCGCGCGCCGGCGCCCGTCCATGCCGCGAGAGCGGTGCGCCGCGCGCCGCCGCCGTCCCGGCCCTCCGGGCGCGCATCCCTCACGCAACCGCGCCGCGGTCCAGGCCGGCGCACCGGGGCCTGGCGGATGATACCGCGGCAACCACGGCCCAGAGTCCGCCTTCGCGCCGCCTTCGCGGACTCCCACGCGAGCATCCGCGCATCATCCAGGGCGGGAGCCCTCGCCGGCGCGGAAGGCCGCCACGAATCTCGCGCCGGCTCTCTTCGCCACCCGCTCGCCCGAAGGACGGAGAAGCGCCGGCGTGCCTCCGCTCCTCTCAACTCCGTTCCTCCGCTTCTCCATGTGAGCCATGCGGCTGCCTCCGCCAGATCCTCACGCCGTCGTCCGCCGTTCGCGCGGGACTGAGCGGGACAGTCAGAGTACGATCTTCCCCCCGTGCACCGTGCCGATCACGCACGTCTTCCCCTGCGGATCGCCGTTCGCGTCGAACGCCACGGGCCCGGCCACCCCCTCGAAGCGCGCCGGCCCCCCGTCGCGCCCCACGCGCTCCAGGTAGCGGCGCACCTCGTCGCGGCTGCGGGCGCCGTCGCCCAGCGCCCGCGCCAGCAGCCGCACCGCGTCGTACGCCAGCGCCGCCGACGAGTCCGGCTCGCGCCGGAAGCGCTGGCGGAAGCCGTCCGCGAACGTCCGCGCCGTCTCCGACGCGTCCGGGTGGAAGAGCACGCCCACCATCGTGCCGTCGAACGCCGCCTCCTCCTTCAGCGCCTCGATCCCGTCGCCGCCCATGAAACGCGCGTTCAGCCCCACCTCGCGCGCCTGCGGGATCAGCGTCCGCGCGCCCTGGTCCACGCCGGCGATGAACACCATCTGCGCCCCGCGCGCCTTCAGCCGCAGCAGGTAGGGGCGAAAGTCGGCCATCCCCTCCAGGTACGGGTCGTCGGCCACCGGCGCCGCGCCCGCCGCCGCCAGCGCCCGCACGAACGGCCGCTCCAGCCCGGTGCCGTAGTCCTCGTTGCTGTACAGCACGGCCGTGCGCAGCCCCGTGGCGCGCGCCGCCGCCGCCAGCGCCACCGCGTTGGCCGAGTCGCTGCTCGCCAGGCGAAAGGTGTTGGGCCCCAGCGACGAGATCACCGGGCTGGTGGCGCTGGTGGCCACCGCCGGCACCCCGGCGTGCTCGTACACCTGCGCGCTCGCCACCGTCGTGGACGAGTAGATGGGCCCCGCGACGGCCAGGATGCGCGCGTCGTTCGCCAGCGAGTCGGCCACGCCGATCGCCGTGCTGTCGTCGCCCTTGTCGTTCACCAGGCGAAGCCGCAGCGGCCGCCCGCCCACGCCGCCGGCGGCGTTGACCTCGTCCAGCGCCATCTGGGCGCCCATCCGCGACAGCTCGCCGTACAGGTCGGGCTTGCCGGCTGCGTCGGTGAGCGGGATCTGCAGCCCCAGCCAGAGCGGGTCCGCCTTCTGCGTGCACTGCGACAGCGCGATCAGCCCGGCGGCGGCCAGCGGGCGCACGAGCCCGCGGGCGAACGCGCCGCCGCGGAAGGAGGGCGTGGACATGGATGCGGAAGGCGTGGACGTGAGAGCGGAGACGGAGCGTGGAACGGTGGGCCGGACGTCAATGCTAGGCGCGCATCCCGAAGCCTGTCAACACCTTGCAGGAGCGCAGGTTGCACCGCCGCGCGCGGCCGGTTACGTTGCGGCCATGGCGTACACCCACTGTCCATCGATCGAGCGGCCAGAGCGCGCGAACGGCGCGGTTTTGTCCATCCACCCCCGCACCTTTCGCGGCGGTCGCTGCCGATGAGCGAAGCCACCGCCGGCGCGCACGCCGAAGAAGAGTCGCTCGAGAAGCCGTACGACACCCGCCTGATGCGGCGGCTGATTCGCTACGTGGCGCCGTACCGGCTGCGCGTGGCGGCGGCGGTCGCGCTCCTCTTCGCCGGGTCGCTCACCGAGCTCGCCGGGCCGCTGCTCACGCAGATCGCCATCGACAGGGCCATCCCCAATCGCGACACGGGGTACCTGGCGCTGCTGGTGGGCCTGTACTTCGCCTCGCTGGTGCTGGCGTTCGTCTTCGAGTACGGGCAGACGCTGCTCACCACCTGGCTGGGGCAGCGCATCATGTACGACCTGCGGGTGGAGGTGTTCGCGCACCTGCAGCGCCTCTCCCTCCGCTACTTCGACAAGAACCCCGTGGGCCGGCTGATGACCCGCGTGACCAACGACGTGGAGGCGCTCAACGAGGCCTTCTCGTCGGGGATCGTCACCGTCTTCGGCGACGTGTTCACGCTCGTCTTCATCCTCGCCGCCATGCTGAAGCTGAACTGGCGCCTGGCGCTGGTCACCTTCACCGTGCTCCCCTTCGTGTTCGCGGCGGCCTTCGTCTTCCGCGGGCTGATCCGCAGGGCGTTCCAGGACATCCGGGTGCGGCTGGCGCGCATCAACGCCTACCTGCAGGAGAACCTGAGCGGGATGCGCGTGGTCCAGCTCTTCGGGCGCGAGCGGCAGGTGATGGACCGCTTCGCCGCCATCAACCAGGACCACACCGAGGCCAACCTCCGCTCCATCACCTACTACGCGCTCTTCTTCCCGGTGATCGAGGTGCTGTCGTCGGTGGCGATGGCGCTGATCCTGTGGTACGGCGGGTGGCAGTGGCTGGCGGGCTCGGTCTCGGTGGGCGTGGTCGCCGCGTTCCTCCAGTACACGCGCCGCTTCTTCCGGCCGATCCAGGACCTGTCGGAGAAGTACAACCTGCTGCAGGGGGCGATGGCCGCCTCCGAGCGCATCTTCACCCTGGTCGACACCGCGCCCGAGGTGGCCGAGCCGGCCGAGCCCGCGCACCTCCCCACCCCCGGCCGCGGCGCCATCGAGTTCCGCGACGTCTGGTTCCGCTACGACGACGGGGGCGAGTGGATCCTGCGCGGCGTCAGCTTCACCGCCAGGCCGGGCGAGCGCGTGGCCATCGTGGGCGCCACCGGGGCGGGGAAGAGCACCATCATCAACCTGCTGATGCGCTTCTACGACGTGGACCGGGGCGAGATCCTCCTCGACGGCGTGCGCATCGACCGGGTGCCGCTGGCCGAGCTGCGCGGCCGGATCGGGCTGGTGCTGCAGGACGTCTTCCTGTTCAGCGAAGACGTGCGCCGCAACATCCGCCTGGGGCGCGACGACATCTCCGACGAGCGGGTGCGCGAGGCGGCGCGGCGCGTGGGCTTCGAGCCGTTCGTGGCGCGGCTGCCGGGGGGGTGGGAGCAGCCGCTGGGCGAGCGCGGCACCTCGCTGAGCGTGGGCGAGCGCCAGCTGGTGAGCTTCGCGCGGGCGCTCGCGTTCGACCCGCTGGTCCTGGTGCTGGACGAGGCCACCAGCTCGGTCGACAGCGAGCTCGAGGCGCGGATCGACACCGCGCTGGGCGAGCTGATGACGGGGCGCACCTCGCTGGTGATCGCCCACCGCCTCTCCACCGTGCAGAACGCCGACGAGATCCTGGTGCTGCACCACGGCGAGATCCGCGAGCGCGGCACCCACGCGCGGCTGCTGGAGGGCGGCGGCCTGTACGCGCGGCTCTACGAGCTCCAGTTCGTCCGCATCCAGGAAGCCCGCGCCTCCGCCGAGGCCGAGGCGGCGGACTGATCCCCGTGCCGCTCGAACAGGACGGCGACGGGAACACGGAAGCCACGGCGAGCCCCGTGGCCGAACCGTGGCGCCGTGACCTCCGTGGCTCCGTGTCCACGGGTTGGCGGCGCTTCCCGGCGGAGAGCATGGCGGAGACCCACGACCTCACCCGGCGCTTCCACCAGCACCTGCGCGACCTCGGCATCGCCGGCGACGCGCGGGTGCTGGTGGCGCTCTCCGGCGGCGCCGACTCGGTCACCCTCCTCCACCTCCTCCGCTTCGCCGAGCCGGGCCGGACGCTCTTCGCGGCGCACTTCGACCATGCGATGCGGCCGGAGAGCGCGCGCGACGCCGCCTGGGTTGCCGGCCTCTGCCGCGCCTGGGGCGTTCCCCTGGTCCACGCCCGCGCCGAGACCCCGCCGCGGAGCGAGGAAGAGGCCCGCGACGCGCGCTACGCCTTTCTCCGCCAGGCGCGCGGCGAGACGCGCGCGGAGTGGATCGCCACCGCCCACCATGCCGACGACCAGGCCGAGACGGTGCTCTTCCGCGTGCTCCGCGGCACCGGGATCGCCGGGCTGGCGGGGATCCCGCCGGTGGACGCCGGGCGCGGGGTGCTGCGGCCGCTCCTCCCCTTCACCCGCGCCGGGCTGCGCCGCCACGCCCGCGCGCACGGCCTGCGCTGGCGCGAAGACGCCAGCAACGCCACGCTCGATCCCGCGCGCAACCGCATCCGCCACCAGCTCCTCCCGCTGATCGAGCGCACGGTGGCCCCGGGCGCGCGCGCCTCCCTCGCGCGGCTGGCCGATCTGGCGCGCGACGAAGAGGCCGCCGTGGGCACGCTGCTCGAGGCGGAGATGGCGGGGCTGGCGCGCCGCGAAGAGGGGGCGCTCGTCCTTGTTCGCGAACGGCTCGCGGGTTATGATTCGGCCGTGGCCGCGCGGCTGCTGCGTGCCCTTCTGCGCCGTCTCGGGGTTGTCCCGGACAGGGACGGAACCCGGTCGGCGCTTCGGTTTATCGGGACTGCACCCAGCGGGCGCGAGCTGCGGCTGGCCGGCGGCATCCGCATCCGCACCGAGTTCGGCGAGGCGCGCATCGAGCGCGATCCCGAGCCGGTGGCGCGAGACGAGCCCCTGGTGCTCACCGCCGCGGGTGGCGAGGGGACGCTCCGCGTCGGCGGGCGTCCACGCGTCGTCCGCTGGCGGGCGGCGGATGGCGAGGTGGCGGAGGGAGCGGAGAGCTTCGCGGTGGGGGGGGGCGACTGGCCGCTGCTGCTGCGCGGCTGGCTTCCGGGCGACCGGGTGCGCACGCGGGCGGGAACGCGTACCCTCAAGCGCCTGTTCAACGACCGGCGCGTGCCGCGCGGCGCCCGCGCCCGCGTGCCGGTGCTGGCCGACGCGCACGGGCGCGTGCTGTGGGTCGCGGGGGTGGCGCGCGGGGCGCCTCGCCCCGCACTGGGAGAGCCGGGAGTGACCGTTGAAATCATCGATGCCTGATTCCGCACTGACGCTGGCCCGCACGGGCGGCCGCGAGCTCGCCCGCATCGTCTACGACGAGCAGGACATCGCCGCGCGCGTGGCCGAGATGGGCCACGAGATCGCCGAGGCGTACACCGACGGCGAGCCGCTGCTGGTGCTGGGGCTGCTCAAGGGGTCGTTCATCTTCCTCAGCGACCTGGTCCGCAACATCCCGAGGCCGCTGCACGTCGACTTCATCGTGGCCAGCAGCTACGGGAGCGGCACCACCTCCAGCGGCCACGTGAACCTGCTGTACGATCCCTCCATCTCGTTGGAGGGGAAGCACATCATCCTGGTCGAAGACATCGTCGACAGCGGCACCACCCTCTCCAGGCTGATCCCCATGCTGGAGGAGCGTGGACCCAAGTCGCTCGAGATTTGTACTCTTCTCCACAAGCACATCGCGACCCACCTGGTCCGCGAGCCCCGGTGGGTCGGGTTCGATGCGCCGCACGAGTTCCTGATCGGCTACGGTCTGGACCACTCCGAAGACTTCCGCAACCTGCCCTTCATCGGGAGCCTGTAGCCCCCGCAGGACAGGCCGCGTGCGTCGCGCGGCGGGGCTAGCCCCCCGCTGGCGCGCCAAGGGAAAGCATCACTGATGGCCGAAGCACCGAACGCCCCCAAGGGTCCCAAGCTGGGCCGCATCACCCGCACCGTCTCGTTCTGGGCGCTGCTGGTGGTGATGTCCATCCTGCTGGTGGAGATGACCAGCGGCGGCCCGCGCCAGGTGGAAGAGGTACCCTGGAGCACCCTCAAGGCCCAGGTCCTCAAGCGCAACGTATCGCAGGTGCAGATCACCGGCGGCGCCGAGGGGCAGGTGGCGCAGGGCGATTTCCGCGCGGCCATCCCCGGCCACAACGGGGCCGCCGTGCAGCACTTCCGCACGCGCCTCCCCATCGCCAACTCCGAGAAGATCCTGGAGCTGTTCGACGCCTCGGGCGCCGTGGTGGTCGGCAAGGACGCCGGCGCCGGGTGGCTGGCGTGGCTCAAGGTCCTCTTCCCCTGGCTGCTGATCCTGGCCTTCTGGGTCTTCCTCTTCCGGCAGATGCAGGCCAGCGGCAACAAGGCCTTCCAGTTCGGGAAGAGCAAGGCCAAGCTCCTCTCGGGCGACACGCCGCGCGTCACCTTCGACGACGTGGCCGGCGCCGACGAGGCCAAGACCGAGCTGCAGGAGATCGTGGAGTTCCTGAAGGATCCCAAGCGCTTCAGCCGCCTGGGCGGCCGCATCCCCAAGGGCGCGCTGCTGGTGGGCCCCCCGGGCACCGGCAAGACGCTCCTGGCGCGCGCCGTCGCCGGCGAGGCGGGGCGCCCCTTCTTCTCCATGTCGGGCAGCGACTTCGTGGAGATGTTCGTGGGCGTGGGCGCCAGCCGCGTTCGCGACCTGTTCGAGCAGGGGAAGGCGCACGCGCCCTGCATCATCTTCATCGACGAGATCGACGCCGTGGGCCGGCACCGCGGCGCCGGGCTGGGCGGCGGGCACGACGAGCGCGAGCAGACGCTGAACCAGCTCCTGGTGGAGATGGACGGCTTCGAGGGGAACGACGGCGTGATCCTGCTGGCCGCCACCAACCGCCCCGACGTGCTGGACCCGGCGCTCCTGCGCCCCGGCCGCTTCGACCGGCAGGTGGTGGTCGACTCGCCCGACGTGAAGGGGCGCGAGGGGATCCTCAAGGTGCACCTGAAGAAGGTCCCCACCTCGTCCGACGTCTCCATCCCCGTGCTGGCGCGCAGCACGCCGGGGATGAGCGGGGCCGACCTGGCGAACCTGGTGAACGAGGCGGCGCTGCTGGCCGCCCGGCGCAACAAGGACTTCGTCTTCATGGCCGACCTGGAAGACGCCAAGGACAAGGTCATGATGGGCGCCGAGCGCCGGTCGCTGGTGATGAAGGAGGAAGAGCGCCGCCTCACCGCCTACCACGAGGCGGGCCACGCGATCTGCGCGGTGAAGGTGGCGGGGAACGACCCGCTGCATAAGGTGACCATCATCCCCCGCGGGCGGGCGCTGGGCGTGGCCTACACGCTCCCCGAGGACGACCGGGTGAGCATGACGCGCCAGCAGATCGAGGCGCGGCTGGTGATGGCGTACGGCGGCCGCGTGGCCGAGGAGCTGGTGTTCGGCCGCCAGCGGGTGACCACGGGCGCGCAGAGCGACATCCAGATGGCCACCGGCATCGCGCGCAAGTACGTCACCAGCTGGGGGCTGTCGGACGCCATCGGCCCCGTGCTGGTGAGCGAGGGCGAGACCGAGGTGTTCCTGGGGCGCGACCTGGGCACCCGCCGCGGGGTGAGCGAGAGCACCGCGCAGTTGGTCGACGCCGAGATCGCCCGCATCATCCGCGAGGCGTACGATCACGCCAGCACGGTGCTGACCGAGCACCTGGACCTGCTGCACCGCGTGGCGGGCGCGCTGCTGGAGCGCGAGACGCTGACCCGCGAGGACGTGGAGACGCTCGGCGAGGGGAAGGACCTTCCGCCCTTCCGCCCCGTGGCGCCGATCCTCACCCCGCCCGAGATCCCCGAGCCGCTCCCCGCCGCCGCGAAGGACCGGGTACCCGCCGGGCCGGTCGAGCTGAAGCCGCGCCTCGCCTGAGCGGGGAGCGTTGCGGGATCCGAGGGACGCGTGGCCCGGCCGCCTGATGCAGGCGGCCGGGCCACTTTCGCGTACACACCCACGATCGGCGCTTCGGTGCGCGAACCTCCGGCGCAACGCCGGCCTTCACCCACTCCCCGATGCACTCGAGGGCGGTGAACACGGAGCACGGAGAGCGTGGAGGCCACGGGGAGAACGGCGGGGTGATCATCTCCCCCGTCGATCCGTGGGAGATTCGTCGTTCGCGGGGGATGCGAAGGTGGCGGATGTGCCGCGCGGGCCGTACTTTCGCCACGCGCGGCAGGGCGGGGACGCGTCCACTCCGCCGCGCGCCTCGCTCTCTCCTCAACCACGGGATGAATGCTGGCCACCGCCGCGAACCAGAGCTGGCGAATCCGCGGACGGGCGCTCTCGCTGGAGCGGCCGCTGCTGGTGGGCGTGCTGAACGTGACGCCCGATTCGTTCAGCGACGGCGGCCGGTTCGATCGCGTGGAGAGCGCGCTCGATCGCGCCCGGCAGCTGGTGGCGGAGGGCGCGCGGATGATCGACGTGGGCGGCGAGTCGACGCGCCCCGGGTCCGCCGGGGTGCCGGTGGACGAGGAGCTGGCGCGCGTTCTCCCCGTTCTCCGCGCCATCCGCGGCGAGCTGGACGTGCAGGTCTCGGTGGATACGCGGAAGGCCGCCGTCGCGCGCGCCGTGCTGGCCGAGGGGGCGGACGTGATCAACGACGTCTCCGCGCTCGGCGACCCCGGCATGGCGGCCGTGGTGGCGGACAGCGACGCCGCGCTGGTGCTGATGCACATGCGCGGCACGCCCGAGACGATGCAGACGCTGGTCTCCTACCGCGACGTGGCGGGCGACGTGGCGAGCGAGCTGGAGCCGCGCATCGCCCTGGCCGTGGAGGCGGGGATCGAGGCGGAGCGGATCGTGGTGGACCCGGGGATCGGCTTCGCCAAGACGGCGGCGCAGAACCTGGAGCTGATCGCCCGGCTCGACGTGCTGGCCGGGCGGCTGGGGAGGCCGGTGCTGCTGGGCGTGTCGCGCAAGGCGTTCATCGGCGCGCTGCTGGGCGGCGCGCCCGCGGCCGGGCGCGACGCGGGGACGGTGGGCGCGTGCGTGGCGGGGCTCGCGCGGGGCGCCCGCATCTTCCGCGTGCACCAGGTGCGCGCGGCGCGCGAGGCGCTGGAGGTGGCCGACGCGATCTTCCGCACGGAGGCGGCGTGCAGGGGCTGATCGACCGCGTCGCCTTCCTGGCTCCCGGCTGGCGCGACCTGCTGGAGATCGCCATCGTCGCGGTGGTCATCTACCGCATCCTCCTGGTGTTCGTGGGGACGCGGGCGATCCGCATGCTGCTGGGGTTCTTCTCCCTGGTGGTGATCTACGTGGTCTCGCGGGTGCTGGGGCTCACGCTGATCGAGTACCTGCTCACCGCGCTCTTCCAGTTCGGCGTGATCGCCGCGCTGATCGTGTTCCAGCCGGAGCTGCGCAGCGCGCTGGCCAGCCTGGGGCAGAACCGGCTCTTCCGCGTGTTCAGCCGCATGCAGGCGCGCGAGGTGGTGGAGGAGATCGTGGAGGCGGTGGAGGACCTGTCGCGCGGCCGCGTGGGCGCCATCATCGCCGTGGAGCAGGAGATCGGGCTGGGCGAGTACCTGGAGACCGGAACGCCGCTGCAGGCGCGCGTCTCGGCGCCGCTGCTGCAGAACATCTTCACCCCCTACTCGCTGCTGCACGATGGCGCCGCCGTGGTGCGCGGCGACGAGATCATCGCCGCCGGGGTGATCCTCCCGCTCACGCAGTTCCCCGTCACCGACCGCACCCTCGGCACCCGCCACCGCGCGGCGCTCGGCCTCTCGGAAGAGACCGACGCGCTCGTGATCGTGGTCAGCGAGGAGACGGGGATCGTCTCCGTGGCGCACCGTGGCCGCCTGCAGCGCGGCGTCACCCCCGGCGACCTGCCGCACATCCTGGAAGCCGGCGAGCTCCCCGGCGGCCCCGGCACCCCGCCCCGCCCGCCCGCGGCCACCGCCGCCGTGCCACCCGCGAATCCGTAGCGCCCTGGACCCGACGACCGACAAACGAAACATGAGTCATCCCGAATTTTGGCGAAGAGCCATGAAGGGTGAGCTGGTACAGAGCCAGAGGTAGCTGAGGGCGATACGAATACGGTAAAGCGGAGTCGGGCAAACCCGGCTCCGCTTTCCTGTTCT
>Ga0247773_1000038_pt1 | contig 53864 bp, 45 predicted proteins | sample UWRJL092311B6_FD_179934 | JGI IMG/M metagenome (GOLD analysis project Ga0247773, IMG submission 179934) | Plant litter microbial communities from Arlington Agricultural Research Station in Wisconsin, United States - UWRJ-L092-311B-6 | ecosystem: Environmental > Terrestrial > Plant litter >... | reverse complement strand
GCACCCCGCACTCAGCACCCAGCACCCAGCACCCAGCACCCAGCACCCAGCACCCAGCACCCAGCACCCAGCACCCTCAGTCCGCACTTTCGCACTCATCCCTCTGGCAGATTCCGATCAGGCCTATATCTTTCGCGTTCAACGCTCTCCGCCTCTCCCCCGGCGCGGAAACTTCACCGTCCCCGCTGCCGTAACGGCTCGTGGGCGCGTGGACCTCCTGTGGAAACGCGGCACCCGCACTCCCGGCGCAATCCCGGCCACATGCTAGTTTCCATCGACGACCGTCAGCAACGCGAGCTCTGGGGGCTGGCCCTGCTCTCGCTGGCCCTTCTCCTGGGCCTGAGCCTCCTCCCGCTCGAGTGGTTCGGCGCGGACGGCGCCTTCCCCTCGCACAACATCGTGGGCCCGTTCGGCGGGTGGCTGCGCGCCACGCTGGTCGGCGGGCTGGGCCTGGGCTCCGCCACCATCCCGCTCCTCTGCGCGGTGTGGGGGCTGGTCGCGTTCCAGAAGCTGGGGCGCGACCCCGCGCTCCGCTGGTCGCTGCTGGTGGGCGGCGTCGCCTTCCTGGTTCCCGCCATCGTGGCCGTCCTCGGCCACGTGGACGCGGACTCGCCCGTCACCGGCGCCACCGGCGCGGCGATCGGCGGCGGGATGGCGGGGGTGATGGGCGGGATCGGCGCCACCATCGTCCTCTTCGCGCTCTTCGCGGGGCTGTGCGTGGTGACCATCGGCTGGAACCCGCTGCGCACGGCCATCCGCGGCGGCCGCTTCGCGTGGGGGCATACCCGCCGCGCCGCCGCCTCCATCCCCGTTCCCACCCTCAAGCTCCCCCTGGGCCGCGGCGCCGCGGAGACGGAGGAGGACGAGGAGGCCGGCGACGCGTGGGAGGACGAGGACGACGACGACGAGCCGGTCCGCCGCCCCGCCGCCGCGCGCCCCTCGGCCGCCCGCCCATCCGCGGACGACGAGCACGACTGGGTGGACACGATCCTCGACGACGAGGACGACTACGTTCCCGCCGGGGCGGGTGCCCGCGCGCCCGCCGCCGCCCCGGCCGATCCGGATGCCACGCTCCCCTCGCCGGCGCCACGCAAGGCCGCGCCCGCGGCACGCAAGCAGGCGCCCGCGCCCGAGCCGCACGAGCACCTTCCCGAGGCGCTCTCGGGCGACCCGACCAGCACCGACCTGCCCACCACCACCTTCCTCACCCCCGCGCCCCCGCGTGACGACGCGCGCAACCGCGCCGAGCTCGACAAGCTGGGGCACGTGCTGATCGAGAAGCTGGGGACGTTCAAGATCGAGGGGCAGATCGTGGGGATGACCACGGGGCCCGTGGTCACGCAGTTCGAGGTGGAGCCGGCGCCGGGGATCAAGGTGGCCCGCATCGCCAACCTCGAGGCCGACCTGGCGCTGGCGCTGCGCGCGCCCTCCGTGCGCATCGTGGCCCCGATCCCGGGGAAGGGCGCCGTGGGCGTGGAGGTGCCCAACCCCGCGCCCGAGATGGTGTTCTTCCGCGAGGTGATCGAGAGCGCGGCCTTCCGGCAGAGCAAGGCGGCGCTCCCGCTGGCGCTGGGGAAGGACATCGCCGGCAAGCCGTACGTGGTGGACCTGGCCAAGATGCCGCACCTGCTGATCGCCGGCGCCACCGGCTCCGGCAAGTCGGTGTGCGTCAACACCATCATCACCTCGCTGATCTTCCGGCACACGCCGCAGACGCTGCGCTTCCTGATGGTCGATCCGAAGATGGTGGAGCTGTCGATGTACAACGCGCTCCCCCACCTCCGGCACGACGTGGTGACCGACAACAACGAGGCCGCCAGCGTCCTCAAGTGGGCGGTGATCGAGATGGAGCGGCGGTACAAGCTCCTCTCCGCCAACGGCGTGCGGAACCTGACCGACTTCAACAACCGCGTGGAGTCGGGGGTGCCGATGCGCGACCCCGACGCGCCCAACGACGACGAGGAGGCGGAGAAGGCGGGCTTCGGGCCGTACGACCGCGGCAAGCTGCCGTACATCGTGGTGATCATCGACGAGCTGGCCGACCTGATGATGACCGTGCAGGGCGAGGTGGAGAAGCCGCTGGCGCTGCTGGCGCAGAAGGCGCGCGCCATCGGCATCCACCTGATCCTGGCCACGCAGCGCCCGTCGGTGAACGTGATCACCGGCCTGATCAAGGCCAACTTCCCCAGCCGCATCGCCTTCCGCGTATCCAGCAAGGTCGACAGCCGCACCATCCTGGACCAGAACGGCGCCGACGCGCTGCTGGGCAACGGCGACATGCTCCTGCTGCCGCCCGCCAGCAACGAGCCCGTGCGCATGCAGGGCGCCTACCTCAGCACCGACGACACCGAGCGGCTGATGAGCTGGTACGAGCAGCAGAAGAAGCTGCGCGAGGAAGCCGCCGTGGCCGCCGGGATCCCGGTGGAGGCGCTCGACCGCGAGGACGACATCTTCGAGGTGGTCCGCGCGCACGAGGGCGACGGCGACGAGCTGGAGGCGGCCGACGACCCGAGCGACCGCGACAAGCTCTTCCGCGAGGCGGCGATGCTCTGCATCCAGCACCAGGGCGGCTCCACCTCGCTGCTGCAGCGCCGCCTGCGCATCGGTTACGGCCGCGCCGCGCGCATCATCGACCAGCTGCACCTGGCCGGCGTGCTGGGCCCGCCCGACGGTTCCAAGCCCCGCGACGTCCTCTGCGACATCATCGGCCTGGACATGATCGCGCCGGAGGATTGAGCCGCTGCAAGGACGAGCGATCCATTGCGCAACGATGTGTCACGGCGCTCTACCCGCCGGCTGATCGCGAACGTGGAGCGCGTCCTCGATCAATTCGTCGATTCCGACGAGGAGCGTGCCACGATCCTGCATGAAATCCAGAGTGACGCCGGCGTGAGGCGTACCGCCGCGCGCGGCTGACGTCACGACGCGCCGCACGCCTGATCTCCCTTCAACTTCGCCATCCCCCATGGCCTACCGGACCACCAACGTCAACCCGACCGTGCTGCGCGTGGTGCGGGTGGCGATGCTCACGATGCTGCTGCTCTTCGTGGGGCTCGCCTCCTACCTGCACCAGGGCAACCCGCCCCAGCTCTCCCCGGAGACGGACCTCGGCGCCATCCGCCTGGTCGGCTTCGCGATGTGCGTGGGGATGATGGCGGGGGTCCTGGTGGTGCGCACGGTGCGGCAGCGGGTGGCGATGGAGAAGCGCGGCACGCTGGCGCTGGTGGGCACCGCGATGGGCGAGGCGGCGGCGCTGCTCGGCGCCGTCTACTACTTCATGGGCGGCGGGCTGGAGGTGTTCGCGGCCGGGCTGCTGGTCTTCCTCTCCACCTGGGCGCTCCTCCCCGCCGACCCCGAGGCCGTGTAGCGCCTCGCGTCACCCGATCCATCGCCATCACCGCCTCCTCGATGACTGATCCCTCGCTGGCCGTGCCGGCCGATGCCGCGGTGCACGCCGCTCCGGACGCCGCGCCGCGGCTGGCGCGCCGCCTGGGCGTGTTCGACGCCACGATGATCGTGATGGGCGGGATCATCGGCTCCGGCATCTTCGTGAACCCGCACGTGGTGGCCGAGCGGGTGCACACGCCCGCGCTGATCGTGGGCGCGTGGGTGGCCGGCGGCGCGATCGCGCTCGCGGGCGCCTTCGTGTACGCCGAGCTGGCGGCGCGGCGCCCGCAGGTGGGCGGGCAGTACGCCTACCTGCGCGACGCCTATCACCCCGCCGTCGCCTTCATCTACGGCTGGGCGCTGCTGCTGGTGATCCAGACGGGCGGGATGGCGGCCGTGGCCATCACCTTCGCCCGCTACTTCCGCCAGATCACGCACGTCCCGCTCGGCGAGCCGGTGCTGGCCGCGCTCGCGCTGGGCGTGCTCGTGGCCATCAACTGCGTGGGCGTGCGCGCGGGGAGCACGGTGCAGAGCGCGCTGATGGTGCTCAAGATCGTGGCGATCTGCGCGCTGGTGGCCGCCGGCCTCTTCTTCGCCGGCCGCCCGGATGCCTCCGCCGCCGTCTCCGCCGCGGCGGGAACCGACACGCTGCTCTCCTTCGGCGCGGCGATGACGCCGGTGATGTTCGCGTTCGGCGGCTGGCAGACGGCGAGCTTCGTGAGCGCCGAGATGCGCGATCCGCGGCGCGACCTGGCGCGCGGGCTGCTGATCGGCGTGCTGGGGGTGATCGCGCTGTACGTGGCGGTCAACGTGGCGTGCGTGTTCGCGCTCGGCGCCGCGGGGCTCGCCGCCGAGTCCGCGCCGGCCACGGCGGTGATGCGCGCGGCGTTCGGCGCGCGCGGCGCCACGCTGATCGCGGTGGGGATCGCCATCTCCACCCTCGGCTTCCTGAGCCAGTCGATGCTCACGGCGCCGCGCGTGTACTTCGCCATGGCCCTCGATGGCGTCTTCTTCCGCCGCGTGGCGTACGTGGACCCGCGCTCGCGGGCGCCGGTGGTGGCCATCGCGCTGCAGGGCGTGCTGGCGCTGCTGATCGCGCTCACCGGCCGCTACGAGCAGATCCTGAACTACGTCGTCTCGGTCGATTTCATCTTCTTCGGCCTCACCGCCGGCGCCGTGTTCGCCTTCCGCCGCCGCGCCACGGCCGAAGAGTCCGGCGGCGGATGGAGCGTTCCCGGCCACCCGGTGACCACCGCGCTCTTCATCGCCGCGTGCGCGCTGATCGTGGCCAGCACCGTCTACAAGTACCCGGCGGACAGCGTGATCGGCATCCTGATCATGCTCGCCGGCCTCCCCGTCTACTACTTCTGGAGAAGTGCGAAAGCGCGGGGTGCGTGAGTGCTGGGTGCGTGAGTGCGCCGGCATCCGCGGACGACGTGAGATTCCGGTCCCGGAGCACGACCATTCGGAAATCGCACGAAGCCGACCGTTGCTCCGTTCCTCCCGTTGCTCGCGCGAAGCGCCCCCCGGTTGCAGTTTGTCGATTCGGTCGATGGATCCGGCGAGGAACGACCACGACGGGGGAGACGGGGTGATGGAGGAAGAAGCGCGGCAGTTCGGTTCCGAGTACCTGCGGTGGGCCAAGACCCATCCCGCGTCGAAGTACGACCTGACGTCGAGCGGGCTGCCGTTCCACAAGCTGAAGAAGCTCCCCGTGCGCCTGCGCGACCTGGAGCTCAGCGGGTCCGGGGGATACGGGTACGAGCCGCTGCTGCAGGCCATCGCCGCGCGCTACCGCGTCCCCCGCGCGTCCGTCGTCACCGCGATGGGCACGTCGATGGCGAACCACCTGGTGATGTCCGCCCTCCTCCGCGCGGGCGACGAGGTGCTGATCGAGCACCCCGCATACGATCCGCTCCCCGCGCTCGCCCGGCAGATGGAGATCGGCATCCGCCGCTTCGTTCGCCGCGCGGACGAGGGCTTCCGCATCGACCCGGACGAGATCGCGCGGAAGATCACAGAGCGCACGCGTCTCGTCGTCATCACCAACCTGCACAACCCCAGCGGCGCGCTGGCGGACGACGACACGCTCCGCCGCGTGGGCGAGATCGCCGCGGCCGCGGGCGCGAAGGTGCTGGTGGACGAGGTGTACCTGGACGCGCTCTTCGAGCCCGAGCCCCGCACCGCGTTCCACCTGGGCGAGACCTTCATCGTCACCAGCAGCCTCACCAAGGTGTACGGGCTGAACGGTCTGCGCTGCGGCTGGGTGTTCGCCGAGCCGGCGCTGGCCGAGCGGATGTGGCGGCTGATGGAGCTGTACATCGGCCATGGGGCGATGGCGGCGGAGCTGCTGAGCGTGGCCGCGCTCCGCGACCTGGACGACATCGCCGCGCGCTCGCGCAAGCTCCTGGAGCGCAACCGCGACGCGCTGAACGAGTTCTACAAGACCCGCGACGACCTGGAGTGGATGCCGCACCGGCACGGCACCGTCTCCTTTCCCCGGCTGCGCGCGGGGACGGCGGCAACGCTCTGCCGCCTGCTGGAGACGAAGTACGACACCGCCGTGGTCGACGGCGCCTTCTTCGGGATGCCGCGGCACTTCCGCATCGCGCTGGGAGTCAAGCCGAAGCGCTTCGCCGCCGGCCTGGGGCGCCTGGGCGCCGCGCTCGACGAGCTGCGCGACTCCCCGCCCGCGACGCCCGCCGACGCCGTGGCCGAATCCGTCTAGCGCCGCCGCATCCGCCGGATTCCCTACGAACTCCATCTCCCCACCGGGCGAACCCCCATGATCCGCACCTTCGCCGTCCTCGCCGCGCTCACCATCGGGCTCGCGGCCACCGTCCGCGCGCAGGAGCAGCCGCAGGCGCCGCTGCGCGTGGCCGCCAGCAGCTACGCCACCGTGGAGGTGCACCTCAACGCGCGCCGCATCGGCACCGACTGGTACGAGGAAGACGCCAGCCTCACCGGGCCGTCGCGCATCGCCATCACCTACGGCCAGCCGCACGCGCGCGGCCGCACGGTGGAAGGCGGCCTGGTGCCACGCGACACCGTCTGGCGCTTCGGCGCGAACGAAGCGACCACGCTGCACACCGATCTCGACCTCACGCTCGGCACGCTCAAGCTCCCGCGCGGCGACTACTCGCTGTACGTACTCTACACGGCGAGCGGGTGGCAGCTGATCGTGAACCGCGCCACCGGCCGCTGGGGCACCGACCGCGACGCCGCGCGGGACCTTGGCCGCGTGGCGCTGGCCGCCCGCACCCTGGCCGAGCCCGAGGAGACGCTCACCATCTACCTGGTGCCCAACAGCCCGCGCCCGCGCAGCGGCTACGCGGATCTGGGCGGCACCCTGCGCATCAAGTGGGGGCGCACCGAGCTCACCGCCCCCTGGACGATCGATCATTGAGCCCACCCCGCCAGGAAGAGGGCGCTTCGCGCGAGCAACGGAAAGAAACGGAGCAACGGGTGGCGGGCGCTTTTCAACCGTTGCTCCGTTCCCTCCGTTGCTCCGTGTTCACTTCTTCCTGCTCGCGATGAGCACGATCGCCGCTCCCCGCGCGGAAGCACATCGCCCCGAGGAACGGCGGTTGCACGGCGAGGGTACTTCGGGGGATGAACCACACACCAAACGCGAGACGCGTGATGACGGATAGAGCTTTCGGCAGGGCGGCGCTGCTGGTGATCCCGCTGGCGCTCGCCGCGTGCGGCGGCGGCCGCGAGACGTCGGCCGATGCGCCGAACAACGGGGTGGCGGTGAACACCCAGCGCCGCGGCGACCGCGCGGCCGCCGGCGGCGACACGAGCGTGACCGCGGCGGCGGCGGGGCAGGGCGGCGTGGCCGCGCCCGCGCCCGGCAGCGGTGACGCGGCGTCCGCGCCGGCAGCAGCAAGCGGAGGCGCCGGCGCGCCGGCCGTGGTGCCCGCGCGGGGCGGGCAGGACGCGAACGAGATCCTGCGCCGCGTGGAGCAGACCGCGGCGGGGATCCGCACGCTGGAGGCGGATTTCGTGCAGACGCTGCGCGTGCCGCTGCTCGACACCGACCGCACCAGCCGCGGCAGGCTGTACCAGCGCAAGCCCGACCGCTTCGCCATGCGCTTCAGCGACCCCGCGGGCGACCTGATGGTGGCCGACGGGCAGCACTTCTGGATCTACTATCCCAGCAACGACCGCACGCAGGTGATCCGCACCAGCATCGCCCAAGGCGGCGAGGGGGCCGACTTCCAGCGCCAGTTCCTGAGCAACGCCACCGCGCGCTTCGTGGCCACGCTCAACGGACAGGAGAGCGTGGGCGGCCGCCCCGCCTACGTGCTGACGCTCGTCCCCAAGGGCGAGAGCCCGTACAAGGTGGTGCGCATCTGGGTCGACACGCAGGACAACCTGGTGCGCCGCTTCGAGATGACCGAGGAGAACGAGTCGGTGCGCCGCGTGGAGCTGCAGAACCTGCGCGTGAACCAGCCGGTGAACGAGGCGATGTTCGCCTTCACCCCGCCCGCCGGCACCCAGGTGCTGGAGCAGTAGCCGGGCGCATCTACCGGAACGAAGAAGCCCCCGTCCGGGTGATCCCGGCGGGGGCTTCGTGCGTCGGTCGATCGGGTTCGCTCAGCGCGGGGTGCTGCCGCGCGTTCCGCTCCCGAGCCAGACGCGGATCTTGTCCAGGAAGGCGCGGATGTCCACGGGCTTCAGCACCATGTCGCTGCACCCGGCGGCCAGCACGCTCTCCCGCGCGCCCTCCATCGCCGTGATCGCGATGATCGGCACCTCGCGGAACGATGGATCGGCGCGCAGCGTGCGGGTGGCGGCGAACCCGTCCACCTGCGGCATCATCATGTCCATCAGGATCAGGTCGGGGCGGCTGGCGCGCGCCACCTCCACCGCCTCGGCGCCGTTGCCGGCCACGCGCACGCCGTAGCCCAGCGCCTCGAGCAGCGTCTGCAGCGCGTCGCGGCTGTCCACGTGGTCTTCGGCGATCAGCACCAGCGGCGGGTTGTCGGCATCCGCGCGCGGAGGCACGTACGTGCTCAGCCGCGAAGGCGGGAGCTCGCGCTTGGAATGGACGGACGGATCGCTTGCCAGGGGCGGAGAAAGCATCAGGGCACGGGAGATTACAGGCGAACGCCAGAAGACGGACCTCGCTGCGGAGCTACGGGTCGGAACGCAAGACGCGTACCGAATCGTGACCGAAAGGAGCGCGGCCGGTCGCACCCGCTCTGGTCGCCGCCCTCCACGCGGGCTATCATCCCGCCGTTCGTCCACCCGCTCCCGGCCCCGGTTCCATGCCGCAGATGCAGCTCACCCGCCGCGTTCGCTTCAGCGCCGCGCACCGCTATCACCGCCCCGCGTGGAGCGAGGAACGCAACCGCGAAGTCTTCGGCCCGTGCAGCAACCCGCACGGCCACGGGCACGATTACCTGCTGGAGGTGACGGTTTCCGGCGAGGTGGACCCCGTCACCGGCTTCTCGGCCGATCTCGGCGTCCTGGACCGCGTGCTGCGCGAGCAGGTGACGGAGCCGCTGGACCACCAGCACCTGAACTTCGTGGTCCCCGAGTTCGCCCCCGGCGGGCTGATCCCCACCAGCGAGAACCTCCTCCTCCTCCTCTGGGGCCGCATCGCCCCCGCGCTCGGGGCCGCCCGCCTCGTCCGCCTGCGCCTGCACGAGAATGCCGACTTCTACGTCGACTTCGCGGGGCCGGAGGAATCGGTGTAACGCGGTGGATCCATTCCGTTGCGAAAGGGGTGAACCGCGACGGACGTGTCCGTTCCCCGCCGCGCCCGCCCTCACGACTGCGAGCCCGCCCGCGCGAGATGCGCGGGCGGGCTCGTTCGTCGTGGCGTCCGGCCCGGTCAGGCCACCGTGGCGGGGAGCGGCGAGATGGGGAGATGCTCCACGGCGGCGTCGGCGGGCGGCTCGGCGGGGCCGCCGTGGCGCACCACGCGGCCCACCACGTACAGCGGCCGGTTCTTCACCTCTTCGTACACGCGCCCCAGGTACTCGCCGATGATGCCGAGGAAGAAGAGCTGCACCCCCGACAGGAAGGTGAGCACCAGGATCAGCGCGGTGAAGCCGCGCGGCTGGTGCGCCAGGAAGAAGCGCGCGAAGAGCTGGTAGACGGAGAAGAGGAGGGAGAGCAGCACCGCGCCCGCGCCCACCATGGTCGCCGCGCGCAGCGGGACCACCGAGAAGGCGAAGATGCCGTCGAAGGCCAGCCCCATCAGCTTGCGGACGCTGTACTTGCTCTCGCCGGCGTTGCGCGCGGCTCGCTCCACCGGCACGGCGGCCTGGCGGAAGCCGGCCCACGCCCGCAGGCCGCGCAGGTACCGCTGGCGCTCGGGCATGTGGCGCAGCAGGTCGACCACGCGGCGCGACATCAGCCCGAAGTCGCCCGCGTCCAGCGGGAGCTGGATGGTGGAGACGCCGGCGGCGATGCGGTAGAAGAGGTAGTAGCTGGCGCGCAGCAGCAGCGGCTCCTTGCGCCGCATCCGCTGCGCGTACACCACGTCGTACCCGTCGTGGAAGCGCTCCAGGAAGAGCGGGATCCGCTCGGGCTCGTCCTGCAGGTCGGCATCCATGACCACCACCGCGTCGCCGCGCACGTGGTCGAGCGCGGCGCTCAGCGCGGCCTGGTGGCCGAAGTTGCGCGACAGCTCGACCAGCACCACGCGCGGATCGCGCGCCGCGGCCTCGCGCAGCAGCCGGGCCGAGCCGTCACGGCTGCCGTCGTCCACGAACACCATCTCGTGCGGGCCGCCGGGCACCGCGCCGAGCACCGCGCCCAGCCGCGCGAGCAGCGCCGGGAGGTTCTCCTCCTCGTTGTAGATGGGAAGGGCCACGGACAGGCGCGGCGGCTCGACCACCGCGCCGCCGGCTCCCGGCCGCGCTTCATCTCCCATGCGTCGCTCCCGGCTCGCGAACGTCTGACGGCTTCACTGGGGATCTCCTGGCTGCGGCCGCGGCTCGCGCCACCGCAGCACCATCGGCCCCGCGCGGCGCCACGATGGATAGCGCGCGGCCAGCACCGCCATCGTACCCGGCGACAGCGGCCGCGAGAACTGCGGGTGCTCGTTGACCACGATGGCGTTCACGCCCCGCGCCTGGAGGGTGCGCAGCAGCGACGGCTCGAAGGTGGCCTGGTCGGCGAAGTGCTCGTACAGGTTGGGCGTGGGATTGCGCATCCCCGCCAGCGGATACAGCTCCGGCGTGTCGGGCCCGGCCCATGCCCAGGGCGAGCCCCCCGCGTGTGCCCGCAGCCCGTCCGCGAGGATGGCGTAGTCGCGCGCCTCGGCGGGACGCACGCGCAGGCCGCCGCCCATGGAACCGCGCAGCGCCACCGTCTGGTCGTGTGGCACCCACTGGTGGCCCATCCCGTAGATGTAGCCGGGGTTCACCCACAGCGCCGCGAAGAGCGCCGCGTAGGCCAGCGCCACCGCCCCGGCGCCGCGCGCGGGCGCCGGGTTCAGCGCGAACGCCGCGGCCAGCGCCAGCACGCCCAGCGGCGCCACGTAGCAGAAGTACACCGGTGCGGAGTACGGATACTGCACGATCCCGCAGGTGGCCGCGGTGGCGAACACCGCCAGCGCGGCGGCCCGCCGCGCGGGCGGCACCCGCCCCGCGCCCCGCGCCAGCCACGCGCACCCGGCCACCACTCCCACCACGATCGCCGTTCGCGCGGAGAGGAACGTCCACGCGTAGGTGGAGGGGCTCGCCGGGACCGTCGCCAGCGCCACCGCCGCCACGATTCCCGCCGCCACCCAGATCGCCGGCCGCACCCGCGACCGCACCGTCATCGCCAGCAGCGCGGCCAGCGGGAGCGCCGCGACCAGCGTGGGGCCCAGCGGCGGCGGGGGCGTGGCGGCCTCGGCCAGGCGGCGGAAGGGGAGGACCAGCACGCCGTCCGCCAGCGCGCGCAGCGCCCCCGCCCGCGCGTACGGCAGGGCGAAGAGCGCCACCGGGAGCGCGAAGCCCAGCAGGAAGGGGCCCACCAGCGCCAGCGCGCGCCGCAGCCGCACGGCGAAGGGAAGGGCGGGGGCGTGCCGCTCGTTCCAGGCGACCAGCGCCGCCACCGCCGCGCCCGGGAGCACGAAGGCGAACAGCTCGGCCCCGCCCATCCGCGGCCGCACCAGCGCCAGCAGGGCGAGGGCGAAGGCGCCCAGCCCGCCGGTCAGCAGCGCGCGCCACCCGGGCGAGCCGCCGGTCGCGGGACCGCTCGCGGTCTCCGGATCGCCGCCGGCCACGCACCGGTCGACGGGGAGATGCGTCTGCTCGAAGAAGAGCAGCGCCAGCACGCCGGCGGCCAGGAAGTACAATCCCACGATCTTGACCAGCACCGACACGCCCGCGCAGGCGCCCGCCGCGAGCAGCCAGCGCGCGCGGCGGGTGTCGGCGTGGCGCAGGAGCGCGGCGAGGCCGAAGGTGGCCAGGAAGGTGTTGAACCACGACGGCATGGCCGCCGTGTAGTTGGGCACGCTCCACAGCACCGCGGCCAGCGTCAGCGCGCCCGCCGCCAGCGGCGCGTGGAAGCGCCGCGCCACGGCGTACACCGCCGGCACCCAGGCCAGCGCCACCCCCAGCAGGACGATGCGGGGCGCCAGCAGGCTCTCGCCGAAGAGGCGGAACGCGGCCGCGTCCACGAAGGCCAGGCCGCCGGTGTACACGTCGATGAAGTCGCGGTGCGGCAGCTCGCCGTGCAGCACGCGCATCGCGGCCTGGGCCAGCGTCCCCTCGTCGTGCGGGAACCAGCCGCGGCGCAGGTACGCGGCCATCGCCGCGGCCGAGAGGAGCCACACGGCCAGCGGCACGCCCCAGCGCGAAAGCGCCCGCCGCGGCGAGGCGGCAGGCGCGGCCGGGCGCGGCCGCGGAACGACGGCGAGCCGCGGGCGGGGCGGGGTGGCGGGCCCCCCGGCGGCCGGGCTCATCGCCGGGCGCGGCCCTGGTAGTACACCATCTCCCACAGCCGCACCCCCGCGGCGGTCAGCTCGAACGGCTCCCACGCCTCTTCGTCGAAGACCTGGTTGAAGTGGGCGCGCCACTCGCCGGCGGGGCGCGGGTATTCGCCGCGGTCCCACTCGGCCAGCGTGCGGGGGATCCCCTTCGCGGGGGGGATCACCAGCTCCACCACGTGGATCCGCCCGTCGTCGCTCAGCAGCGTGGACAGGTGCGCCAGCAGCCGGTGCGACGATTCGCCGTCGATGTGGTGCAGCAGGCTGTTGACCAGGATCAGGTCGAAGCGCTCTTCGTCCCTCACCCGGTACTGGGTGACGTCGGCCGCCACGAAGCGCCTGCCGAAGCGGCGCCGCGCCTGCTCCACGTACTGCTCGTTGATGTCGATCCCCAGGTAGTCGACGCCGGTGAAGTGCGGGGTGTTGGTCCCCGGCCCGCACCCCACGTCGAGCACGCGCCGAACGCGGGACAGGTCGACCCGGCGCAGCACGGGCGCCAGCTTGCGCTCGGCCCACGGCGCCATCCACAGGCGGTAGACCAGCGGGATCTCGAGCACGCGCGTCACCTTCACGGCCGCCACCTCAGCACGAACGGGCCGACCTTCTCGGCGTTGGGATAGCGCGCCGCGAGCGCCGCCAGGGTGGCGGGCGACAGCGGGCGCGAGAAGGGCGGCTCGGGGTTGATCACCACCACGTGCACGTCGCGCGCGGCGAGCGTGCGCAGCAGGTTGGGCTCCAGGGTGGCGGGATCGTCGAACACCTCGAAGAGGTTGCGCGTGGGGTTGCGCAGCCCCGAGACGGGGTACATCTCCGGGAGGTCGGGCCCCGCCCACATCCACGGCGACCCGCCCGAGCGCGCGCGCAGCTCGCGCGAAAGGTGGGCGTACGCGTCGGCCTGCCAGCGCACCACCGTGATCCCGCCGGCGATGGGGAGGCGCAGCGGCTGCGTCTGGTTGGTCGGCAGATACAGCAGGCCCAGCGAGAAGATGTACGCGCGGTTCATCCACAGCGCCGCGAACATCCCCATGTAGCCCAGCGCCAGCGCCCCGGCGGCGCGCGAGGGCGCCGGGTTGAGCGAAAAGGCGGCGGCCGCGGCCAGCACCCCCAGCGGCGCCACGAAGCAGAAGTAGACCGGCGCCGAGAACGGGTACTGGATCACCCCGCACACCGCGGCCGCGGCCAACACGGCCACGGCGGCGCTCCGCCGCTCCGCCGGCACCCGCCCCGCGCCACGCGCCAGCCAGACGCAGCCGGCCACCACCGACACGGGGATCACCGCGCGCCCGGCCAGGAAGCTCCACTGGTACAGCGGAATGCTCCCGGGAACGCGGCTGAGCGCGACGGCGGCCAGCACCCACGCGGCGCCCCACACCAGCGGCCGCACGCGGGCGCGCGCCGGCACCAGCAGCAGCGCCAGGAGCGGCACGGCCGCCAGCAGCGCGCGGCCGTACGCCGGCGGGCGCATGGCCGCCGAGGCCAGCCGGCGGAAGGGGAGGACCAGCACGCCGTTCGCCAGCGCGCCCAGCGCCCCCGACAGCGCGTAAGGGATGCAGAAGAGCGCGACGGGCACCAGCACCCCCACCAGGAACGGCCCCAGCAGCCGCAGCGCCCGCGCGAGCCGCGCGGCGAAGGGGAGGGCGGGCGCGTTCCGCTCGTTCCACACGATCAGCGCCGAGACCGCCGCGCCGGGGAGCACGAAGTTCAGCACCTCGGCGACGCCCAGTCGCGCGCGGACCAGCAGGAGCAGCGCCAGCGAGAAGCCGCCCAGCCCGGCCAGCAGCAGCGCCCGCCACCCCGCCGTGCCCCCCGCCTCCCCCTCGCCGGCGTCACGCCGGGCCGGGGGCGCGGGATCGGTCTGCTCCACGTAGAGGAGCGCCAGGACGCCGGCGGCCACGAAGTACAGGCCGACGACCTTGAACAGGATCGACACCCCGCCGCACGCGCCGGCCGCGACCAGCCACCGCGCCCGCCGCGTGTCCAGGTAGCGGACGAGCGCCGCCAGCCCGAAGGTGGCGAAGAACAGGTTGAACCACGACGGCATGGCCGCCGTGTAGTTGGGCACGCTCCAGGCGACGGCCGCCAGCGTGACCGCGCCCGCCGCCAGCGGCGCGCAGAAGCGCCGCGCCACGGCGTACACGGCGGGGACCCAGGCCAGCGCGAACGCCATCAGGATGGCGCGCGGCACCAGGAAGGTGGTGCCGAACAGCCGGAAGCCCGCGGCGTCGATCAGCGCCAGCAGGCCCGTGTACACGTCGATGAAGTCGCGGTGCGGCAGCTCGCCCGCCAGCACCCGCTGCGCCGCGTGCGCCAGCGTCCCCTCGTCGTGCGGCACCCAGCCGCGGCGCAGGTAGACGCCGATCAGCGCCGCCGAGGCCAGCCAGACCACGGCGAGCACCGCGGGGCCGCCGCGCCACCACGCCTCGCCGGCCGCGGCCGGGGCCTCGCCCGCCGCGCGGATGCCGGCGGCGGCGCGTGGCGGCCGCTGGGCGACGCCGGCGCTCAGCACGACGCGAGCACCGCGCTGGCGGACGGGGTCGCGCGCGGCGCGGTTCCCTGGGCGGGGTGGCGCACCGAGGCTTCGCCGGGCGGAAGGTAGCGCGGCACCCGCGGCGCCCCCACGTTCGCCCGCACGATGTGCCAGAAGGCGGCGATCCCGTCCCTCCAGCCGATCTTCTTCCCCTCGTCGTAGGTGCGGCCGTAGTAGCTGATCGGCACCTCGTAGATGCGGGCGCGCGCCTGGGCCAGCCGCGCGGTGAGCTCGGGCTCGATCCCGAACCGCATCGTGCGGAGCGGAAGCTGCTTCAGCAGGTCCGTGCGGACCATCTTGTAGCAGGTTTCCATGTCGGTCAGGTTCAGGTCCGTCATCATGTTGCTCACCAGCGTGAGCAGGCCGTTCCCCAGGCGGTGCCAGAAGTACAGCACGCGGCGCGGGCTGCCGGTGAAGCGGCTGCCGAACACCGCGTCGGCGCGCCCGTCGGCGATCGGCTGCAGCAGGTGCGGCAGGTCGAACGGATCGTACTCGAGGTCGGCGTCGTGGATCACCGTGACCTCGCCCGTGGCGCGCTCCAGGCCGGCCCGCACCGCGGCGCCCTTCCCCCGGTTCTGCGGGTGCGCGACGAAGACGTCGATCAGCCCCTCGCGGTGCATCGCCTCGAGCACGGCGCGGCTCCCGTCCTTCGACGCGTCGTCCACGCAGATCACCTGCATGCGCAGCGGCACGGCGCGGAGGCGCTCGATGGAGGCGCGCACCAGCTCTTCCTCGTTGTACACGGGCACCACAACCGACAGCGTCATTCCCATGTCGCTCATCCGCTCATCCCCCGGATCCTCGTGGTTTTCTCGCAATCGCCAGCAGCCCGTTGCCGATCGGCGGGGGGATCACCCCCTCCACCGCGCGCACCACCGGCACCACCCAGCGGTCGTACACCCGGGTATCGCGGTCGGTGATGGTGCGCCGGCGAAGCACCTTCGCCCACAGCCACCACGCCAGCATCCCGGGAAAGTTCATGTAGCGCACGCTCACCGGCTCCAGCGCGGCGGCACGCAGCTTCTCGTCGAGCTCGCGGCGCGTGTAGCGCCGGCAGTGCTCGAACACCTCGTCGAGCGAGCCGTAGAGCGCGGGAACGGCCGGAACGAAGAGGAGGACGTGTCCCCCCGGCGCCGTGGCCGCCGCGGCCGCGCGAAGGAAGCCGGCGTCGTCGGCCACGTGCTCCATCACGTTCACCGCCACCACCGCGTCGGCCGACGCGGGGGGGACGGCGCCGTCCAGGTAGCCGTGCACCGCCGTCACCCGCGGGTCGCCCGCGAAGCGCCGCGCCAGCCGCGGGTAGTTGTTGTCGGCCGGCTCGATGGCGGTGATCCGCGCGTCGGGGCGGCGCTCCAGCAGCGCGGCGGTGAAGGTGCCGATCCCCGCGCCCACCTCCACGATGCGCGGCCCCAACGCGGGGGCGAAGCGCTCCGAGATCCAGCCGTAGTAGTTCCGCGCCTCGCCCAGCGCGTCGAGCTCCTCGCCCGAGTAGTTGAACTCCGTCCCCGCTTCGCTCGCCGTCACGTCACCGCAGCTGGTTGAGAGGCTCCCAGGCACCCCGGCAGTCGAGCGCCGGGGTGGTGTGCAGCGGGGGCACCTGCACCCGGAAGGGCCCGGGCTTCAGGTTCTGCTCGCTCAGGTCGTACAGGTACACCCCGGCGCCCACCGACACACGATCGTCGATCCGCTTCCCGATGTGGTCGAGGAACGAGAGCATGAAGCGCTTCTCGTCGAACTCGTCCACGGGGGTGCCATCCACGAACAGCAGCCACACGCGGGCGCGGCCACGCAGGCGCGCCAGGTCGTCGATGTAGCCCTGCGGGTGGAAGCGGGCACAGGCGCCGGCCACGGTGTTGGCGCGGGTCCATCCGTAGCGCGGGGCATAGTACTCGAACACCGCCTGCCCGTTGTAGTACACGTACATCACGTCGCCCGGGCGGCGCTCCTCGTTCACCCACTCCAGCAGCGTCCTGGCCTCGGCGCGCAGGTGCGGCACCGAGAGCGCGGCGTAGGCGCCGGCGGGGAGGAGGGCGAGCACCGCGGCGGCGACCATCGCGGCCTTCCCCCCGCTCCCGCGAACCATGCGCGGGAGCGCGGCGATCCCCTCGGCCATCACGAAGGCGAGGGAGGGGATCAGGAACACCAGCACCCGGCCGCCGGAAAGATACTCGCTCCCGAATGGATACGCCCGCGCGGCCGACGCCGCCAGCGCCGCGCCCGCGGGGGCCAGCAGCAGCGCCAGGCGCAGGCGGCGGTGTCGCCACATCCACGCGCACCCCGCCGCGAACGCGGCGATGGCGCCCGCCGCGGCGGCCTTGCTGAGCAGCGAGTCGTCCTTCCCCATGATCCCCATCGGCTCGCGGAAGGCGCGCGCCATCATGCGCGGCAGCCACGCCCACTCGCGCGCGTCGCGCGGCGCCAGCGGCAGGAAGCCCGCGTGCCAGAACGACTGCATGTACGCCGGGTCCTCGAGCTGGTGGCGCGACACCAGGTATGCGCCGGCGAAGCTGGCCAGCCACCCCGCGCCCAGGCCGATCAGCGCGAGCAGCGCCGCGCGGTCGCCCCGCCGCAGCGCGCGGATGGAGAGGACGATCCCGGCGCCGGCCAGCATGAACACCACCGGCTGCGAGAACCACACGCCCACGGCGCCGGTGAGCAGGAAGGCCGCGGCCACCCTGCCGTCGCGCGGGCGGCGCGCCAGGTCGTGCGCCAGCCACAGCACCAGCAGCGAGAGGAGCGCGTCGAAGGCGTACTGCTTGATCTCGCTGGAGTAGTAGACCAGGAAGGGTGACAGCGCCACGATCGACACGGCGAAGGGAAGCGCCCGGCCCGTGGTGTAGCGCCGCGCCACGCGCGGGAGGATCACCAGCGTGGCCAGCCCCGCCAGCAGCGAGGGAAGCCGAAGCACCAGCTCCGAGCGGCCCAGCACCTCGGCCATCCCCTTCACCAGGGCGAGGAAGCCCAGCGGTGCCGTCTGGCCGCGGTGGAACGGCTCCAGCAGCCCGGCCCAGCTCCGGTCCAGGAAGTTGGACACCAGCAGCGCCTCGTCCAGCCACAGCGAGCGGTTGACCGCGTACTGCAGCAGCCGGAGCGCCACGCCGATCCCCAGCGACAGCACCATCAGGAGGCGCAGGCGGTCGCTCGTGGTACGCGGCTCGGCCGCGCCGTCACCGTCGCCGCGGGGAGGGGCGGAGCGGGGGGCGGTGCCGGGTGTGTCCAGGACGGGAGTGCGCATGGGTCCTTCGGGAAAGGCTCCGCCCGGTGGGGAGCGGATCGATGCATGTTCCGGGAATTCGAAAGCCGGAGGCTCGCGCCTCCGGCTTTCACGGGCCGGCCGGTGTAACGCTACCGGTCAGCAGTCCGAGATCGCGCCGGTGGCGAAATCGATCGAACGCTTGTTGTGCGTGGCCGTGGTGGGGTTCTTGGCCAGGCAGGCGCCGTCGGCGACGCTGGCGTCGCCGCCCCAGGTGTAGTTCTTCAGGGTGGTCGGGGCTTCGAAGCCCACGGTCTGCAGCTGCGCGACGGTGCTGGCATAGGTGCCGTTCTGCGCGTAGTAGGTCTGCTGCAGGGTGTACACTTGCTTGAGGATCCCATCGGCCTCCTTCTCCTTGGCCCGGTCCGAGGCCTTGGAGAAGCGGGGAATCGCGAGGGCCGCCAGGATTCCGATGATCACCACCACGATCATCAGCTCGATCAGCGTGAAGCCCTTGCCGTTCCGGATCGTACGCATGTGAACCTCCATGGGTGAGAACCGGCGGGCAAAAGCCCGCCGGTTCAGTATCGATCCCGACCGTACGTTTGCGTCAGGATCAGCAGTCTGCGATCGCGCCCGTCGAGAAGTTGATCGAGCGCTTGTTGTGCGTGGCCGTGGTCGGGTTCTTGGCCAGGCAGGCGCCGTCGGCGACGCTGGCGTCACCGCCCCAGGTGTAGTTCTTCAGGGTGGTCGGAGCCTCGAACCCAACGGTCTGCAGCTGCGCGACGGTGCTGGCGTAGGTGCCGTTCTGCGCGTAGTAGGTCTGCTGCAGGGTGTACACCTGCTTGAGCACGCCGTCGGCCTCCTTCTCCTTCGCGCGGTCCGAAGCCTTCGAGAAGCGGGGGATGGCGAGAGCGGCCAGGATCCCGATGATCACGACCACGATCATCAGCTCGATCAGGGTGAAGCCCTTCTTGTTCATCTTGCGCATGGGTCTGTCTCTCCAGGGAGTGTGTGGGGGGTACCAGCACTATCGCCGTGCTGTCGGGTCCTGGAAAAGGCAACGGCCATACCAACGTGCGGCACGTTGCAAAAATCCAGCAACCGCAAGGGTTTTCTGTGAATCCTGCCACCCTCGTCCCCCGTGTGCCACCCCCGATCCTGCACGAATCCATGCAGCCTGCAATACGGGGCCGTGCCGCCCTTGCCTCCACCGGCACGTGCGTGCCCGCGCCAACGATCCACCCCGATCTCATCCAGCGGCGGATCGCCGCACCCTCATCCTCTCCTGCGGCCCCCGCCCTGCCTGCGACGGACCCTCTCCCCCCTCGTGTGCCAGCCGCTGCCTCGCCGCCGAATGAGAAGGTGCGTGGAGCCGAGGAGAGCGGGCTGAGGCGAGGCACATCCTCCCGATCGACGCGAATCTCCGGACGGCGCGAACGATCGAGGTCGACCTGATGCATGCGAACGAGCGGGCACCTCCTGTCTGGTTGCGGGAATCACCGCGATCCCTCTACGGCGCGGTCGCGAAGGAACGTGTGATCGGCCGGCTGGGGGAGCGAACGGTGTGGATGAGCGGGCGAGGGGGCCTGCTCCCGACGGTCGCGGACATGTGGGGCGTTCCGCGCGCGTCCGCCACGGTTGCTGGCGGACGGGTTGCGCCGGGCCGCGGTCCGGTCGCGAGGACCGGGGGATACGACCTGGTGCGCACTGCCATGGACGCGCAGGAGGGGTTCCCCGTCACATCGTGGCCGTGCGGCCGGTCCGGGGGGAGCCTGGAAGGAGGTGATCGCCGCCGGTCATCCGCCGGCGGAGGCGGGGGGTGAACGCACGAAGGGCCGCCCCTCGCCGGGGCGGCCCTTCTCGAAAGACGACGCGGCGACGCGTCAGCAGTCGTCGATCGTGCCGGTGTTGTCGATGCTCCGGCTCTTCCAGGTGCCCTTGGAGGCAAGGCACAGGGGGAGCGCATACCCGCTCGCCCCGGGGAGCGTGTAGTGCTGCATCATCGGCGGCGGCTCGAAGCCCACCGTCTGCAGCTGCGTGACGCTGCTCGCGTAGGTGCCGTTCTGCGTGTAGTACGCCTGCTGCATGGTGTACACCTGCTTCAGCAGCACGTCCGCCTCCTTCTCCTTCGACTTGTGCGATGCGATGCTGAAGCGGGGGATGGCCAGGGCGGCGAGGATGCCGATGATGACCACCACGATCATCAGCTCGATCAGTGTGAAGCCGTCGGATTTGCGAAGGATGCGCATAGAGTGGAGTCTCCGGGGGGAGCCGGGCAAAGGGCTGGTGAATTCGCCGGCGTGGGATGGCCGGCGGTTGCACCGCTCCAAAGCAACGCCTGTTCCAGTCGCGGCCAAAATGGCATAACCCCATGATTTTAGCGGATTTGACGCCAATCGGGCGCCGCGGGGCCGCGCCGCGCGGGTTTCCATCCTGCACGAAATCCTGCAACATGCAGTTCGCCCGTGGGCGCCCATCCGCTTCCCGCCGACCTCGATGACCGACGCCTCTCGCATCACCGGCCGCCACGCGTGCGCCGCGGCCGTGCTGGGCCCCGCGCTGCTGGCCGTGCTGTGCTACGCCAACTCGCTGCGGAACGGCTACGCCATCGACGACGAGCCGATCCTGGCCGCCAACCCCGTGGTCCACGGCCTGGGCAACCTGCACGGCGTGCTGCTGGGGTCGTACTGGCCGGGCGCGCACTCGCTCTGGCGTCCGGTGACGCTGCTGAGCCTGGCGGCGCAGTGGGCCGTGCACGGCAACGCCCCGGCCGCGTTCCACGCCGCGAACGTGCTGATGCACGCCATCGCCGCCGCGCTGGTGGCCGTGCTCCTGCTGCGGCTGAAGGCCGGCCCCTGGGCCGCGGGGCTCGCGGCCGCCCTCTTCGCCACGCACCCGGTGCACGTGGAGGCGGTGTCGAACGTGATCGGGCGGGGCGACGTGCTGGCCGGCGACTTCTACCTGGCGGCGTGTGTCATCTACCTGGGCGCGCCGCGGCTCTCCGCCGGGCGGATGGCGGCGATCGCGGCGATGATGGCGCTGGCGCTGGGGAGCAAGGAGATGGCGGTGACGCTCCCCGCCGCGCTGGTGCTGCTCGACGCGCTCCGCTCGCGCGGCGAGAACGAGGCGGGGATTGTGGCGCTGGTGCGCCGCAACCTGCCGGTGACCGGCGTGCTCGCCGGGGTCGTCCTGGTGTACGTCCTGGTGCGGCGGGCGGTGCTCCACGGGGTGCTGGGGGATGCGGGCGCCGCGTTCCTCTCCGACCTGGGCGGGGGGGAGCGGATGGCGCTGGCGGCGCGGCTCTGGCCCGAGTACCTGCGCCTGCTGCTGTGGCCGGCCGACCTGAGCGCGGAATGGGGCCCCTCCACGCTGAACGTGCCGGCGTGGGGCGATGCGTCGGTGTGGCTCTCGCTGCTCCTGGCCGCCGGGCTGGTGGTGGTGGCGGTGTACACGTGGAACCGGCAGCGCTGGGTGAGCGTGGCGGTGCTCTGGCTGGCCGCCACGGTCTTTCCCGTGTCGCAGATCCCCTTTCCCGTGGGCGTTCTGGTGGCCGAGCGCACCCTGTACATCCCCTCGGTCGCGCTCGCCTTCCTCTTCCCGCCGCTGGTGGCCGCGGTGGGCCGCGAGCCGGCCGACACCCGGCGGCTGGCGCTGGGCGCCGCCGCCGTCCTGGTGGCCCTCGCCGCGGCGCGCACCTGGATGCGCACGCCGGTGTGGCGCTCGTCGGCCGCCGTGTTCGACTCGCTGGTCGCCGAGCACCCCGAGGTGTGGCGGGTCGACTGGCGCGCCGCCGAGCTGCTGACCATGGCCGGCCGCGGCGACGAGGCGCTGCCCTACTGGGACGGGGCGCTGGCCAAGACGCGCCACGCCTATCCGCGCATGCTGGAGCAGTACAGCCGGTGGATGCTGCTGGCCGGCCAGCCCCGCCGCGCCGCCGCCGCCGCCGCGGGCGGGCTGGTGCACTATCCCGGCGCGCCGGTGCTGGAGCTGTACCTCTCCATCGCCCGCTTCGACCAGGGCGATTACCGCGGCGCGATCGCCACCGCCGGCCAGGCGTACCGCCACGCCTCGCCCGGCGCCGGCGTCGCGCCCGAAGCGCGCCACGTGCAGGCGCTGGCGTACGACGCGCTGGGGCTGCGCGACTCGGCCCGGGCCGTGAACGACGCCGCGCTGCGCGACGCGGGATGGAGCCGCCGCGCCGTCGGCTGGTACCACGCGGCGCGGCTGGAGGCGCTCGCGGGCGACACCGCCGCGGCGCGCGTGGCGCTGGAGCGCGCGCGCGAGCGGGCCGCGCCGCCGTTCCGTCCGGCGCTGACGCTGGCGCCGCTCCCCCGGGTCACGCACCCGGCGCTGCGCGGGTGGGTGGAGTGGGCGCCCGACGGCCGCGTGGCGGGGCTGCGCGACATCGGCCCGCGCGTGCGCGCGGAAGAGGCGGTTGCGGCGGGCGGGGCGCCCCGGTAACATCCCGGCTTCCAATCGGGCAATGTTCAGAAAAAAGGACGTGGTGGCGTGAGCGAAGCGAACGGCGGCATCCGGGACGTGACCATCATCGGCGGCGGGCCCACGGGGCTGTTCGCCGCCTTCTACGCGGGGCTGCGCGGCGTCAGCTGCCGCATCGTCGACGCGCTGCCGCAGCTGGGCGGGCAGCTGATGGCGCTCTATCCCGAGAAGTACATCTTCGACGTGGGTGGGCTGCCGCGGATCCTGGCCAAGGACCTGGCCAGGAACATGATCGAGCAGGGAACGCAGTTCGGCCCCGAGGTGGTGCTGGGCGCCGAGGTGCAGCAGCTCGTTCCCGAAGACGGCCACATCCGCCTGGTCACCCCCCGGGGCGAGTACCTGACGAAGACGGTGGTGATCACCGCCGGCAAGGGCGCGCTCAACCCGCGCGTGCTGGAGTGCCCGGGGTGGGACGAGCACTACGCGGCGGATGCCGGCGGCGTGCACACGCACGTGCACCAGCCCGAGGAGTTCCGCGGCAAGCGGGTGCTGCTGGTGGGCGGCGGCGACAGCGCGGTCGACTGGGTGCTGGGGCTCAAGGGGATCGCCAGCGAGGTCACCCTCATCCACCGCCGCCCCGAGTTCCGCGCGCACAAGGCCAGCGTGCAGCAGATGCACGCCGCCGTCGAGGCCGGCGAGGTGAGCGTGAAGACGCCGTACGAGGTGCGCGAGCTGCACGGCATGGGCGGGTGCGTGGCGCGCGCCACCATCTACAACAACGAGACCAACCAGGACGAGCACCTGGAGGTCGACGCCGTGGTCGCGCTCCTGGGCTTCAAGCCCGACCTGGGGCCGATCGGGCAGTGGGGGCTGGAGCTGGAGAAGAACACCATCAAGGTCAGCCAGCTGATGGAGACCAACCTTCCCGGCGTGTACGCCGCGGGCGACGTGGTGCACTATCCCGGCAAGCTGGAGCTGATCGCCACCGGCTACGGCGAGGCGGCGATCGCCGTGAACAACGCGGTGCACTTCGTGAACCCCAAGGCCCGCGTGAGCCCGGGGCACTCCACCAACCTGAAGATCTTCAAGCAGGACGACGAGTAGCCGTCCGTTCCGGCGGGATGGATCGACGCAACTGCCGGGGCGCTTCGCGCGAGCCACGGAGAACACGGGGGCACGGAGACGTCAGGGCGGGTCTCCGTGCCTCTTCCGTTCTCGCTGAACGACCTTTTGATCGGATACGACTCCATGGATCTCTCCGGAAAGATCGCGCTGGTCACCGGCGGCGCCGTCCGGCTGGGCCGCGCGCACACGCTCGCGCTGGCGGGGCGGGGGATGCGCGTGGTCATCCACTACAACTCGTCATCGGGAGATGCGGACGCGCTCGTGGGCGAGATCCGCGGCAAGGGAGGCGAGGCGGTGGCGATCGGGGCCGACCTGTCGAAGGGGGGCGAGGTCGAGCGGCTGGCGCGCGAGGCGGCGGATGCGTTCGGCGGGGTCGACGTGCTGGTGAACAACGCCTCCGTCTTCCCCGCCGAACGGCTGGAAGAGACCGACGAGGCGCTGTGGGACCACACGCTCGCCGTGAACCTCAAGGCGCCGTTCCTCCTCATCCGCCACCTGGCGCCCACGCTGCGCGAGCGCCGCGGGTGCGTGGTGAACATGTGCGATCTCGCGGGGGTGCAGACCTGGGCGGCCTACGCGGCGCACGGCGTGGCCAAGGCCGGCCTCGCGCACCTCACCCGCGTGGCCGCCCGCTCGCTCGCGCCCGACGCGCGCGTGAACGGCATCGCCCCCGGCGCCGTCCTCCCCCCCGACAGCATGGGCCAGGACGAGCTGGATGCGCTGGCGAAAAGCACCCCGCTCAAGCGCATCGGCTCGCCCGGCGACGTGACACGCGCGCTCCTCTACCTGGTCGATGCCGATTACGTGACCGGTGAGATCCTGGTGGTGGACGGCGGCCGGATGCTGCGGGGGTAGCGTGGGGGATGCTGGGTTCTCCGGGCGGCTCGGGATTGCCGGGACGTGACCCTATGCCGAAGCGGAGACAGCCGGGAATCGGCGTCTCCGCTTCGTTTGTGGCTTGCGCTCGTCACCCGCCGCTGGCTCAGACGCAGGTGCGGCAGGTCAGCTGGTTGGTGCACGGGTAGAAGCGCGTCTCCGGATCGATCCCGCACTGGTAGCCGAGACAGGACGGGACGGTGTTGCCCGTCTCATAGCAGATGTAGCAGAGCGAGTTCGGTCCCGCCGGGCCCGTATCCGCCGGCACCGGCACGTCGGTGGTGGGCGTGATGGTGAACGTCTCCACGCTGATGCTGTTCAGGTCCAGTCGCATGACATCCTCCTCTGGTTGGCAAATATTCGGTGATTGTACAAGGCTAATCCGCCGCGTTCAGAAGTCAATCACTTTTTATCGCCAATTATTAGTGTAAGGGCGCGATCGGTCCAAAGAGCATCTCGCGGACGCGAGCCAACGATCAAGCCGGACGTGAAACGGCCCGCCGGCGACTTGTCGCGGCGGGCCGTTTCTGTCGGGGCGGATGGGACGCGCCAGCAGCGCGCTTACCCCGCCGTCTCCATCCCGTAGCGCAGCAGCTTGCGGTAGAGGGTGCTGGGGTCGATCCCCAGCACCTCGGCGGCGCGGGTCTTGTTGCCGCTCTCGCTGTGCAGCACCCAGTGGATGTAGGCGCGCTCGATGATCTCCAGCGTGGGGTTCGGCGGGAGGCTGGCGGCCACCAGCGGCTGCGGCCCGCGCTCCATGATCCGCGCCGGGAGCGCGGCGGGAACGATCTGGTCGCCGGGCGTCATCACGGCGGCACGCTCCAGCGCGTTCTCCAGCTCGCGCACGTTCCCCGGCCAGTCGTACGCCTGCATCACCGACATGGTATCGGGGGTGAAGCGCAGCTCGCGGCCCCGGGTGGCGTTGAAGCGGTTGAGGAAGTGCTCGGCGAGGAGCGCCACGTCCTCGCTGCGGTCGCGCAGCGGCGGCAGGTGCAGGGTGATCACGTTCAGGCGGTAGAACAGGTCGCTGCGGAAGCCGCCCTTGCGGATCTCCTCGTCCAGGTCGCGGTTGGTGGCCGCCACGATGCGCACGTCCACCGGCACCGCCTCGGTGGCGCCCACGGGGATCACCTCGCGCTCCTGCAGCACGCGCAGCAGCTTCACCTGCGTGGCGGGCGACATCTCGCCCACCTCGTCCAGGAAGAACGTGCCTCCCTTGGCCGCCACGAACAGTCCCTGCTTGTCGCGCACCGCGCCGGTGAACGACCCACGCACGTGACCGAAGAGCTCGCTCTCGAGGAGGTTCTCGGGAAGCGCGCCGCAGTTGATGGAGACGAACGGCCCCTCGGCCCGCACCGACAGCTCGTGGATGTAGCGCGCCAGCACCTCCTTGCCGGTGCCGCTCTCGCCCGAGATGAGAACGGTCGAATCGGTCGGCGCCACCGTCTCGGCCAGCTTGAGCGAATCGAGGAAGGGCTTGCTGCGGCCGATCGGGCGCACCGCGTCGCCGCGGTCGCGCCGGCGGATCTCGGTGCGCAGCTGCTGGTTCTCGCGCTTCAGCTGCCGGCTCTCCGACGCGCGGCGGACGATCGCCACCAGCTCGTCGTTGGCGAAGGGCTTCTGGATGTAGTAGTAGGCGCCCTCGTTCACCGCGCGGATCGCCGTCTGCAGCGAGGCCTGCGCGGTCATCAGGATCACGGGGAGGCCGGGGTCCATCTCCCGCGCGGCCAGCAGCACCTCCAGCCCGCCCACGCCGGGCATGCGCACGTCGCTCAGCAACACGTCGGGCCGGGTGTCGTGCATCCGGTCGATCCCCTGCTGCCCGCCCACGGCCGTCTCCACCTGGAACCCCTCGCGCTTCAGCAGGATGCGCAGGGTGTCCAGGATGGCGGTCTCGTCGTCTACGATCAGGATCCTCGGTTCGCTCACGGTGCGGCTTCTTCTTCCCGGTCGTGCGTCTTGATCCCGTGGCCGTTCTCTTCGGTCTCGGGAAGGTAGAGGGTGAAGGTCGACCCCCACCCCGGGCCCGGCTCGTCCACGAACACGGCGCCCCCGTGCGCCTCGGCGGCGCGCTGCACCAGCGCCAGCCCCAGCCCCGTCCCCCCGGGACGCAGGGTGAAGAACGGGTCGAAGACGTGCTCCCGGTCTTCCTCGGGCACCCCCGGTCCGGTGTCGCTCACGCGGATGCGCACGGCGCGGGTGAAGCTCAGGGCAGCGGTTAGAATCTCGCTCTCCACCACGTCCAGCGCCACCTCGGCGGTGCCGCCGGCGCCGGCCCACTGCACCGCGTTCAGCGCCAGGTTCAGCACCGCGCGGTGCAGCAGGTCCTCGTCGCCCATCACCACCGCGCCCGCGGCGCTCTGGTCCACCTCGAAGTCCAGCTGGCGCCCCTCGGCATGCGGGTGGGCGCGCACCACGTCGAGCGCCACCTTGATCATCCCCCCCACGTGCAGCGGCTCGGGCGAGCGCACGCGCACGCGCGCGAAGTCCAGGAACTCGGTGAGCAGGCGGCTCAGCCGGTCGCTCTCGCGCACCACCAGCCCGCGCAGCACCTCGCGGTCTTCCGCGTCCACCCCGTCCTGCCCCAGCTGCTCGGTGGCGCTGCGGATGGAGGCGAGCGGGTTCTTGATCTCGTGCGCCAGCGAGGCGCTGAGCTCGGCCACCGCCTCCAGCCGCTCGGCGCGGCGCCGCAGCGCCTCCATCCGCTTGCGCTCGGTGATGTCCTGGAAGACGGCGGTCACGCTCGGCGGCCCGGTCTCGTCGAGCAGGGTGGTGCTCACGCCGAAGACGGTGCCGTCGGCCTGCTCGCCGGTCTCGAAGCGCCGCACCGGCTCGCGGTTCGCCAGCGTCTCGCGGATCAGCCGCCCCAGCCCCGAGACGCGCCGGTCCAGCTCGTCGAGGACGGGGCGGCCCAGCCAGCGCTCGGGCTCCATCGCCAGCAGCTCGGCGCCCGCGGTATTCAGGTACGCCAGCCGCCCCGCGCCATCCACCGTGAGGATGCCGGTGGCGATCGACGCCAGCACGTCGTCGGTGCTCAGCCGCAGCTGGCGGAGCTCGGTCTCCACCTGCCCCAGCACGTCGCCCGTCTGCCGCAGCCGGTCGCCCAGGTAGCCGGTGACCAGCGCCACGGTGGTGAAGAGCGCGCCCTGCAGGATCACCGCCGCGTCCAGCTGGTGCGCGCTCCACACCACGTCGGCCGAGTACAGGATGCTCACCAGCACGCCGATCAGGATCCCCCCCACGATCGGCAGCAGCACCGCCGCCTCCACGATCACCAGCACGTACAGCGGCGCGAAGGAGCTCAGCTTTCCCCCGGTCATGTGCACGCACGCGGTCACCAGCATCGCGTCGAACACCACCTGGAAGTAGAGGAAGCTGCGCCCCGGCGCCGCCGCGCGCATGTGCGTCCACCAGGCGGACAGGCCGGTGAAGGCGAAGGTGCCCACCAGCATCAGCGTGGCGCCCAGCGTGGTCTGCGGCGGCGCGTCCTGCCACGCCCAGAGGGCGGCCACGAAGATCCCGGCCGCCAGCGCGGCACGCCCCAGGTAGAGCCACGACAGCAGCCGCCGCGGCCGCGGCAGCGATGAAAGCCGGGCTCTCACGCGGGCCACACCCGGTGGAACGAACACGGTGCCGGGCACGGCGGTGGAGCCGCGAGCGCGATCATCGGCCTGGAGCTGCGGGGCTGGGGCGGTGAGGTGGATGCGTGATTCATATTGTCCGCCCCCGGGTGGGGTACGTCAAGTGCCGGGCGCGGATCGGCTCCGTTTCGACGGGACGGCTTCGACGGACGGCGGCGGCCGAACCCGAACACCCCCTCACCCGGTGCATCGGGCGAGGGGGTGTCTGGGCCTCCGTCTGGACGGGTCGATGATGCCGCGGCTACTCCGGGTTCCACGCGCCGAGCGCGCGGCGCACCAGCACCAGCTGCCCCACGTGGTAGGCCATGTGGTCGGCCACCAGCAGCAGCTCGCGCAGGTACGTCTGCCCGGTGCCCCAGGGGATGGCGTCGAGCAGGTTCACTCCGGGGTCCAGCGCCAGCGACTGCAGCGCCTCGCGGTCGGCGCGGTACTCGCCGGCCGCGCGGTCCCACGCGCCGGCGCCGGGCGGGGCGGGGGAGTCCGGCCAGTAGTCGCGCGGCCACTCCTTCTCGCGGTAGCTCTCGCTGCGGCAGAACTCCAGGATGTCGGCCTGCGTCAGGCGCAGGTGCTCCAGCAGCTCCCAGGCGGAGTGGGGCAGCCCCCGGGGGCGAACGCCGCGTGCCTCCTCGGGCACCCCTTCCACCGCCGCGTCGAAGTCCGCGTGCGCGTCGCGCCACCCCAGCAGCCGCGCCAGCTGGTCGCGCAGCGCGCGATCCGCATCGGCCGGCGCGCTCATGCGAAGCTCCGCGCGTCGAGCGTCTCGCCGTTCTGCGTGCCTTCGATCGCCGCCCGGTAGGCGCGCGCGACCTGCTCGGCGGGCATTCCGTGGCCGGGGTCCTGCCCCATCGCCTGCAGCGTCTCGCTCACCCAGGGCGGGCTCACCACGTTCACGCGGATGCCGCGCGGCAGCTCGATCGCGGCCGCGCGCGCGAACGCCTCGACCGCCGCGTTCACGGGGCTGATCGCCGCGCCGCCGGGCATCGGCTCCCACGCCAGCACGCCGCTGGTGAGCGTGATCGAGCCGCCGTCGCGGATGTGCTTCAACCCGTGGCGCACCACGTTCACCTGCCCCATCAGCTTGCTGTTGAGGCCCAGGTGGAAGTCCGGCTCGGCCAGCGCCTCCAGCGGCTTGAACGAAGCCCGCCCCGCGCAGCACACCACCGCGCCGAACCCGCCCACCGCCGCGAAGAGCGCCGCCAGCGACGACGCGTCCTCGATGTCGGCGGTGAAATCGCCTTCCGTGCGCGACACGCGCACCACCTCGTGCGTCCCCGCCAGCGCGTCGGCCACCGCGTGGCCGATCGTCCCCGTCGCCCCGATCACCACCACCTTCATCCGTTCCTCCCCGCGTCAGGTCGTCCGTTCAGATGAGCCACCCCGGCAGAATGGGGCGGCGAGGCGGCCCTCACAAGTCCGGTCCAGAGCGCGTCGTGAATGACGATCCACGGCGGTGGGTCGAAGCGTTCGGCATCATCCGCCGAGGACACGAAAGCAGGATCGTCTCTCGCCGGACTCGGAATGCTTCGTCCGCTCCAGGCCGCCGCCACCTGGTACGTTCGCGGTAGATGAACCGCCCGGCGGAAACCGCCCGGTCCGCCGATGGTCTTCGGACCCTGAATGCACCGAAGCGCACGAGACGGATCTCGCGCGCTTCGGTCATTCCCCGCGGACTCGGCCGCCGGCACCGGTCACACCGCCGGCTTCGGCTCGCGCGCGCGGGCGGCGGTCTTTCCCTGCTCCTGCAGCATGTCGGCCACGGCCATCACCACGCCGGTGCCCACCGCCATCAGCAGCGCCGACTGCAGGTTGCGCTGCCTGCGCACGGGGTGGGGAAGGCGCGCCGCGCCGTAGCGCGTGTGCAGCGCGTCGCGGGTGGCACCGCGGGCCGCCTTCATCGCGGCGCCGCCCAGCACCGCCCACATCACCTTGCGCCCCAGGCTGCTCGCCATAACGCTCTCCTTTGCAACGAGTTACCCACCACTCGGAAAGCCGGTCTCCTTGCACGACCCGCGCCACATCCCGCCCACACGGCGCGCGGCCGAACCGGGAGGATGACAACCACCCTGGCTCACCGGGCCGGGAGGAGTGGAGACGCGGAGAACCGCTCGACCGATCCGCGCTTCTCCGTGTCTCCGTTCCGCCGTGTGAGCCTGCCGTTCCCGCTGCCGTGATGCGATGCGACGCCCGATGTGAGCCACGTGAAACGCGTCGCCTCCCCCGATGCGAGTCGACTCCGTCGTCGGTGAGCCAAGATGGGAGATCGGCCACGCGCGGACACCGCGCGGGCGGACGGCGTGATCCCGCGCGGAAGACGAAAAAAGGGTGGCCGGCGTAGAGCCGGCCACCCTTTCTTCACGTCCAGAAGGAACGCCCCTGGAGTGAGGCGCCCTTCATCCCCTCAGGTCACGGCGTGCTGGCCGGAGCCAGGCAGCCCGTGTACAGCGGGTTGTTGCGCTCCGACTGCGGGATGGTGAGCGACACGTCGTTGCCGTACGCCTCGCCCCGCTTGTCCACGCCGATCGGCCAGATCTGGTCGGCCGCGAAGCCGAAGTACTTCTGCATCCGGCGAAGGTCGCCCGTGCGGTGCGCGGTCAGCCAGAGGCTGAACGCACGCTCACGGAAGAGCCGCAGCGTCTGCGCCTGGGTCGTGGCACCGAACTCGGCCATGGTCAGCGCGCCCAGCGGCGTGGCCGCCGGCAGGAACGCGTTGTTCGCGGCACGAGCCTGGTTCACGAAGTCCAGGGCGGAAGCGGCGTTGCCCGCCTTCATCGCGGCCTCGGCCTGGATGTAGCGAGCCTCCATCCCCGAGGCGATCATCACGTCGCTGCCACGGGTCGAGTACTTCAGCTGGCTGAAGTGCGGCCCCGTGATCCCGCCGTCGAACGCGTTGCCGTCGTTCCCGTACAGGACGCAAGGACCACCGACGCACTTCGAGCCCCAGGGCGTGCGCGGATCGTGGCTCGACAGGTAGTCGAGGCCGTTGACCCCCTCCTTGTCCACACCACCCCAGCGCTCCTCCTCGTTGCCGATCTGCTCGACCACGTTGTAGCTCTCCTGCGCGCCGGCGTCGTACTCCACGAAGTACGCGAAGCTGGTCGGCACGGTCGCGGCGACGGTGGCAGCCTGGGCGTAGTCACCCTTGAAGCTCAGCGCGCGCGCCTTGCCCACGCGGGCAAGGTTCAGGTCGGTCGAGTTGCCGTTCGCGCTGGCCATGGCGATGGCCTTGTCGAAGGCGGCGATCGCCGAATCCACCACCGCGGCCGTGGTCAGACCGGCGCTGGGGATGAACTGCCCGCTGTTGTCCACGATGCTCAGCGGAACACCCGAGCAGAACGTCTCGGCCAGGTATAGCTCGCTGTACCCGATGATGTTGTACAGGTCCGTGTGCATCTCCGAGCCGCTCTGGCCCGTCGACGCGAAGAGCGCGGCCGCGTTCACCGCCTCGGCGCGTGCGCGCTGAAGGAAGGTGTACGGGTCCGCCGCGGCCGGGCTGTTCTCGCCCGACTGGCGCCGGTCGATCGCGTTGCGGTCGGCGAACTGGTCGGTGCTGATCAGCTCGTCGCTCAGCGCGCCGCTCTGAAGGATCAGCCCGCCCTCGCGGTTCTGCCGGCCGGTGATGGCCGTGGCGAACTGAACGCGGGCACCCGCGAACGTGTTCGGCAGGTTCAGCGTGTCCCGGGCCACGCCCGGGGTCACGACGAAGGGATCGTCCACCTGGAGCGCCTCGTCCAGGTTGCAGGCCGCCAGCGGGAGCACCGCGGCGACCGCAGCCAGGCCGAGCGCCCGCCGGGGGAAGAGCCCGAAGGCTCGTCCCGGCGTTGCGTTACGGTTCAGCATTCTGAACTCCATTCCTCGATCAGAAGTTGACGTCGATGCGGGCAACCAGCGAACGCGCCGGCGGGACCGAGTAGAACTCGCTCGCCACCAGGTTGCTGGAACCAGTGGAATTCACTTCCGGATCGAAGCCACGGTAGTCGGTCCACGTCTTCAGGTTGCGGCCGGCCAGCGTCAGCGACAGGCCGTCCTCGCGGAAGCCGAAGCGGCGCGTGATCGAGGTCGGGGCGGTCAGGGTGAGCGCCACCTCGCGCAGCTTGGTGAAGCTGGCGTCCTCGATGTAGCCCGCGCTGCCGATCCCCTTCTGCACCGCCTGGATGGCGGCCTGGTCGGCCAGCGAGGCGCCCGGCACCTGGCGCTCGTCGCAGAAGGCGCTGCCGGTGGAACCGGCGCAGCGGCTCTGGCGAGTGCGGTCGAACAGCTTCTGCCCGCCCTTGTGGTCGATCAGGGCCGACAGGCGAGCGAACCCGAACGCGCGGATGTCAGCGTTGAACGACATCTCGCGCTTGGGCAGCGGGCTGCCCAGGTACGTGGCGTTGATCTCCGGCACGCCCTGCGAGTCGGCCGGGATCGCGGTCACCTCGGACTGCGAGATCAGCCCGTCCGAGTTGGCGTCGGCGTAGCGATACAGCGTGCCGAAGTAGCCACCCACCGCGTACCCCTCGACGTGCCACTGCAGCGTGCCCAGCGAGATCGGCGACACGGTGGTGTCACCGAACGAGATGAGGCGGTTGCGGTTGGCCGAGTAGGTCGCGTCGAGGTTGACCTCGAGGTTGCGGCGGCGCACCGGCTGGGTGCGCAGCGAGGCCTCGAAGCCGGTGTTCGACACGCTGCCCAGGTTGAAGAACTGCGAGGTCGGGCCGCCGAACGACGGGGCCACGCTGCGCTGCACCAGCGCGTTCTGCGAACGCTTGTTGTAGTGCGTGACCTCGAGGCTCACGCGGTCGTCGAGCAGGCCCAGGTCGCCGCCCACCTCGTACTCGCGCGTGACCTCGGCCTTCAGCTCCGAGTTGCCGAAGTTGGAGACCGTGAAGCCGCTGGCCAGGCCGCCGTCGAGCGCGACCGGCGAGCTGTTGTACGTGCGCTGGGCGCTCAGGTAGTCGGGGCGCAGCCCCGAGCGGCCGTAGGCGGCGCGCAGGCGGAAGTTGCTGAGCGTGGCGAACGACGGGAACCAGGGCTCCTCGTTCACCACCCACGACGCCGACAGCGACGGGTAGGTGATGAAGCCGATGTCGGCACCCGAGGCCGAGCTCTTGTCGCCACGGACGGCGGCGTTGATGAAGAAGCGGTCGCTGATGGCGAGCTGCTCGCTCACGTACGCGCCGAAGAGGCGATCGGGCGGAACCGTCCAGTACAGACCCTCGCCCACCGACTCGGGCAGCGAGCCCGAGATGGTGCCCGGCGACGGCGCGGCCGCCTCGGCGTAGGTGTAGTTCGGGTTGGTCGAGGTCCACTGCACGCCGGCCGAGGTGGTCGAGGCCAGGTTCGAGCGGAGCTGGTTGGTGGCCGTGGCACCCCCGTTCGCGGTGAACGTGTTCAGGTGCACGCGGGCCTGCTCGCGGAAGCCCTCGGGGAAGGCGCCCACGGTGAACGGCGCCACGTAGGTGCCGATGAAGCGGTCGCTGTTGTCCACGCCCAGCGTGCCGTTGAACGACAGCCAGGTGAGCGGGCGGTAGTTCAGGGTGCCGCTGCCGGTGAAGCGGTCGGCGTTCTCCTTGTTCTCCCACAGCGTCAGCTGGGAGGCCGAGATGCCGGCGCCGTACCCCGCGTTGTTCGCGATGTTGGTGGGAGTCGGGGCGCCACGGAGCGCCCACAGCACCGCGCTGGCCGACGAGTTGTCGCTCTGCGGCAGCTGGGTGCGGCTGTTGGTGTACGCGGCGCTGGCGGTCAGGCGCAGGGTGCTCCCCGCGTTGCCGGCCAGGTTGGCGCGCACGTTGTTGCGCGTCAGGTGGTTCGGGCGGTTCACGCCCACGCCGTGCTCGTTCTCGCCCGACACGTAGTACGTCACCGCCTCGGTGCCGCCCGAGATGCTCCCGGTCAGCTTGGTCAGCGCGCCGTCCTGCAGCGGCGTCACGTCGCCGTAGAGCGGGTTGTACGAGTACAGCGAGTCCGCCAGCACGCTCACGCAGCGGCGGGCCGCGTTGGCGGCGGTGTTGGCCAGGGTGCGGGCCAGCAGGTCGCAGTCAACGCGCTGCCCGCCGGCGTTCAGGCCGCGCTGCAGGTAGTTGTCCGGGAAGTCGAAGTTCGCGTCGAGACGCGAGCCCTCGGTGGCCAGGCGGATGTTCGGGCGCCCGGCGCGGCCGCGCTTGGTGGTCACCTGGATCACGCCGTTGGCGGCCTGCGTCCCGTACAGGGCCGAGGCGGCGGGGCCCTTCAGCACCTCGACGCTCTCGATGTCCTCGGGGTTCAGGTCGTTCAGGCGCGAGGTGGCCTGGCCGCCCGTGAACAGCTCCTGCCCGCCGCTGTTGTCCTGGCCGATGCGCACGCCATCGATGATGATGAGCGGATCGTTCGAGAGCGACAGCGAGTTCACGCCGCGGATGCGGATGCGGCTGTTGGAGCCGAGCTGCCCGGAGCTCTGCGTCACGACCACGCCCGGGGCGCGGCCCTGCAGGAACTGCGCGAAGTTCTGCACGGTCGCCTGCGGAACCTGGTCGGCCGTGATGTTCGACACGGCGTTGCCGAGCTCGCGCTGGCGGGCTTCACGGCCGCTGGCCTGCACGACCAGGGCGTTCAGGTTCACCGCGCTGGTGTTCAGCGTGAAGTTGGCGGTCACGGTCTGCCCGGCCGCCACCGTCACGCGCTGCGTGCTGCCGGCGTAGCCGATGCGGCTGGCCGTCACGCTCTGCGAGCCGCCGGGAACGGTCCCGATGCGGTACTCGCCCTGCCCGTTCGTCACCACACGCAGGGTGGTCCCGGCAACCAGGACCGTCGCGTCGGTGAGGGGGGCACCGGTGCGCGAGTCGGTGACTCGGCCGGTGATGGTCCCGCCCTGCTGCGCGTTCGCCGCCGTAGGCAGCGCCGCAGCCAGGAGGACCGTAGCGATCCAACGGATTCTTGACATGCTGCTTGCTCTTTGGGAGTTGACCAACGATCCCGTGACACTCGGCCGTGCGGCCGTGAGCCGGGCTCATTTGATGCCTGCCGTGCTCGGTTGGCGTCACCTCCGGGCAGAAAGGAAGATGGAATGCGTCCGGCCGTGCACCGCCTTGCGGAGCGGAGAACGGACCGGCTGGGGATTTCCCGGAGCAGCGAGCGCGTTGCGGAGGGGTTTCCGCGAACACGGGTAACTGACGACCGGAAAAAGATTTAGGTCACATGCGGGCGCGCGGGCCCGCGGCGATCCGAGCTTCGGGAGCAACCCCGCGGGGCGTTCCGGCACCCAACCTGGACGGGCTGGCGGCCGGTATCCGCGTCGCGGGGTCCATCAACGGGCTTTCCATGACGGCACGTCCGGCGCTCGCGGGCCGTGCTCCGATCCGCCGGCTTCGATCGCCGAGCCCCGGAGCGGCGGCTCGCCGACGAATGGCCGAAGCGGCGCATCCTGCGTCACGAAAGTGGTTTGCGTGCAACAAGCATAACCGATTGCCACGAAAGCGCAACGGGACGCAGCCCCTACTCTGAGAACGCGCGAACGCCCGGGTCGTGACACCTGGGGCCGTTCGGCGTCGCCGCCGTCAATCTCAGCGGGAGTTCCGCGTGCCGTATCCCCGCGGTGTGCCGGATCGAACGTTCGTCCACCGGCGCGGCGGGAAGGTGTAACCGAATGGCAACATGGCAAGTTAATGCCGGTTGCCATGGAAGTTCAAGCCTCTGCTTCATTCTGCTACGTAAGGGTCCGGAACGCGCGGTCCGCCGGCGTGCCGGGAATCATCCGTTTTCCTGGGATGACGAGTCATCGAGCGCCGCCACCAGGCGCCTGGGAGCGGCCATCGCCCACGACTGCGCCACCAGCTCGCGCAGCTCGGACTCGTCCACCCGCTCCAGCACGATCCCGATCCACCCCTTCACTCCCACGTACGGGGGGACGAAGAAGGCGGCCGGGTCCGCCGCGAGCAGGTGCTCCCGCACGCCGAGCGGCGCGTTGCACCACAGCGCCACGCGGCCGTCGTGATGGTGGTCGTCGGCGTACATGGCGAAGAGGCGCTTGCGCACGCGCCAGGTGGGCTCGCCCCACGCCACCTGCTCGGTGGCCTCGGGGAGCGCGAGACACACGCGGCGGACGCGGTCGAGCGGGTCTTCGCTCAGGGCCATTCGTGTGGCGTCGAGGTGGTGCCGCGGGTGCCGGGGCCAGCTCTCACGGCCGTGGTGATTTCCAGCATCGCCCGGTTCCGGCGGTTCGTGCCGCTCGGTGCCCCTCCTGAAGCTCATCGCGCGCGGACCGGCGCACCAGTGGCGGGGGTGGGCCATTCGGGCGCGCCGCGGATGGTCCGCCGCGCCTTCCCTCGTCCTGGCTCCGTCAGCCGGGGGCGGACGCGCGACCGGGGCGGAGGCGCTGGACGCGGAGCCGCGGGCGGATCGGCGGGATTCGCCACGGGCGGAGGGTGATGCGTACGGGATCGTCATCGCCGGACCATGCGAACAGGTGGCGCGCGTCCAGCCACTCCAGCCGGGTGAGGAGAAACCAGCCATACATCCTCCCGATCTGCCGGACGGAGAGGACGCGCAGGTCATCGCCGAGGAGGGTGAAGGCGGTGGCCTCCTGGTACGGGCAGTCATGGTCGGTCACCAGCAGGTACCCGTCGTCCACGCGGAACTGGTGGAGGAGCGTGTAGCCGGGGATGCGGATGCGCGTCATCGCCCCATCGACGAGGAGCCGGGAGCGCGCCGGCCACGTCTCGTGCGGACCAGCGTGGCGCGCCAGCGAGAAGCGCCCGGCCGGCGCGGGGAGCCCGGCGCCGGCCGGGCGCGTCACCCGCGCATGCGTCGTCCGGCGCCCCCGGCCGCGATGACGGCGATGCCGGTCAACGCGCCGGGTCCTTCGCGCCCCCCTTCTGCTGGAACGCGGCGAGGCTGGCGCGGGCGGTGGAGCGCACCTTTCCCCGGATCAGCGGCGTCCAGCCGAGGAGGAGGCCGGCCGGGCCGAGCGCCTGGCGGGCCCATCTCCAGAAGGCGAAGTGGTCGTCGTGGCGCACGATCAGCCCGTCGCGGAAGGCGAAGCCGGCGTGGACGCGGTTGATCACCGGCCGCCCGGTCTGCGTGAAGGTGTAGCGCGCCTCCCAATCGGCCGCGCCACGGGCATCATCCGCCGAAACGCTGTCGAAGGTGACGACCAGGTCGGTGGCGCGCCGCGTGAGCATCGTCCACATCGCTCCGATCTCCGCCCCGTGCAGCTCGCCGAACGCGGGGTCGCTGAACACCGCGTCCGGGTGATAGCACGCGCCCATCGCCTCGCCGTCGCGCGCCTGGAAGGCCGTGTAGAAGCGGCGGATCAACGCCTGGTTGGGGTGCATGGGATCACCGTGGGTCGTGGGGGGGGACGCGGCGGCGCCCCGTGCGCGCGCGCGAATTCGTCTTCGTAGATGAGAATGCTTCACGCCGGTCTCCGGATCAGCGGAAGATCGAGGCGAACGACCGGGTGCCGGGGACGCCGATGCCGCAGCGGCACCAGTCCACCAGCAGAAGCCCGTGCTCGCGCGCCAGCTCCTCCAGCGCGGCGGCGGTCTCCGCGGGCGGCGGCTCGCCGGCCGGGTCCAGCGCGAGCGTGGTGACGGTGTCGCCCTGGGCCACGCCGTACAGCACCCAGCCGCCGGGGAGCGGATGCGCGAAGCCGCCGCCGACGCGCTGCGCGTGCCCGTGCAGCCGCAGCGGCCGCGCGGGGCCGAGCCCCAGCGCCCGCACGTCGCCCAGCGCCACCTCGTCCAGCGGCGCGTCGATCCGCTGGCGCAGGTGGAGCCTGCGAAAGCCGGGGTCCCTGCCACGCTCGGCATGGACCCTCTCGATCTCGCCGATCTCGTCGTCCACCACGAACCGCAGCGCGGCGGCGACGAGTTCCACCTGGCGCCAGTCGTCTTCCACCACGGCCACCTCGGTGTCGTCCGCCCTCCCCGCCTCGTCCGGGAGGCGGTCGTTCAGCGTGGGGAGCGAGAAGAGGATGTCGCGCGGATCCAGCGTCCGCTGGGGGACGCGGGCCAGGGTGAGCACCAGCCGCTTGCTGCGCGCGAACTCGGCGCGCGTCGGCGGCTCGGCGCGCAGCACCGCCCACTGCTCGTCGAGGATGCGCATCGTGGTCTCGACCAGGAAGGTCTCGGGGAGCTCGCCGGGCGGCATCTTCGTTCTCCCGAGCACCTCGCCGGTCGCGGCGTCGACGAGCGTGACCTCCACCTTGCGCGAGAAGAACATGGGCGTGGTTCAGGTATCGGCGGGGGCGATCGGGCGCCCGGATGGATCGTCGCGCGCCGCGGCCGGCGGCGCGCGCGAGGCAATCTGCACTGCGCGGGGCCGCCGCGCGATCCCGCTCAGTACGGCGGCTCGGCGGGGCCGTCGTACTCGCACATCCCGGCGCGCGGCGAGTTGATCCGCGGCAGCGCGCCGCCGAACGCGGTGTGCGGGTGCCGGCAGGCGTGACGCGGGCAGAGCGTGCCCGGCGTGCCGGCGCGCTCGCACTCGGCGCAGACGTGCGTGGCCACGCGCCCGCAGCAGGCGCAGAGGCGCGGCGGAAGCCGGTTGCGCGCCAGCAGCGCGATCGGGTGCGGCGTGGTGCGGATCCCCTCGCGCAGGCGCACGAGCCTGATGCGGGTGACGGTGGGCGAGCCGAAGTCGTAGGTGTGGACCAGCTCGCCGTCGCCACGCAGCACGCGGCCCAGGCGTGACGAGGGGACCAGCGTGCGCTCGTCGCGGGTGAAGCGGCTGGTGTGGCCGCAGCACTCCAGCCAGATGGCGCGGAGGTAGCGGTCCAGCTCCAGGAGCGGGGTGGCACCCTCCGCCTCCAGGTGCAGCCAGTAGTCGCCGGTGAGGTCGCGCACGGCCAGGTGCAGCAGCGGCGCCTGGCGGCCGGGGCCCGCGTCGGCGGTCTCGATCGCGTCCTGGCGGTGCTCGCACAGGTGCAGGTGCCGGCCCATCCCTCCGCGCTTGAGCACGCGCCCGCAGTAGGCGCACGAGCCGTGGGTCTGCTGCCGCATCTCGGCCATGATCGATTTCCTCCGTCACCAGGGTGGGGTAGGGGCGCGGCCCTCCCGCCGGACCCGGACGGTGCCGGTGCCGGGGCGTGGCGTTCCCATCCGCCGCTACGGCGAAGCGGGTGACCGCGCGACCGCGCCAAGTGGACGGAGTGAAGCTAGCATCCGCACACGTCGTACGCAGCATCCCCGGTGAAAGCGGCCACCGTGGGTACGCGCCCCGCGCCACGCCTGGACGTTCGCTTCGCGATGGTCCCTGCGCGGGCGGTGGATGACGAACCGCCGGCCGCGGGACGCTCGTCCGGCGGTGCGGGTGGTGTCCGCCGTGTGAAGGGGGGAGTGACGCGATCCGGATGGTTGGCGCCAGTGCTGGAGATCGCGGCGAACGATGGCCGCCAGATCGTGAGGCGTGGATCGATGGCGGCCCATGGATCGGCGCGCGCCCGGTTGCCACCTCCCGGCGGTCTGGGTAGCTTTGGCGCCTAAACGCGCGGCGCCACGCCGCATCTCCGCCGATCGTGCGCCGCCCGCCGGGAGGAGCACGTGTGCCGCCGTTCGCGGAACCCTTCACCCCACCGGAAAGGCCCTCCCATGCACCTCGCCCGGACTCGCGTCCGACTGACTCTTTCCGCGCTCCTGGCGTCGCTGGCGCTGGGCGCGTGCGCCGACCACGACCCCGTGGGCCCGGCCGCGCGCGGCGCCGTTCTCCCCCGGCACGACCTGGGGATCGAGGCGTTCACCGGCAACGTGCGCATCGGCGTGGTGCCGGCGGCGGGCGCGGTGGAGATCGGCGGCGACGCGGACTACGAGATCCGCGACAAGGCGACGGGCGCGCTCCTCTTCTCCGGGAGCCACGGCACCGCCACGGTCACGCTGCAGTCGGTGATCCGCTCGTGGTACCGGCTGCAGGTGATGTGCGGGAGCGCCGCCGCGGTGGGCACGCGCAAGGTGGCCGCCGAGGCGCAGGGGTACGCGACGTTCACCGAGTTCGTGGCGACGGCGAACTGCACGCGCCTCTTCATCGGCCGGTTCGATCCGCCGCCTGCCAGCAACTTCAGCGCGCGCAACGCGTTCCGGAACACGCTGATCGCGCAGGGGCTGGCCGGCGGCGACTCGTTCTGGGCGGTGAAGGCCGATCCCGGCGTCACCGTGTACCGCGTGACGCGCGGCGGCTCCTCGGCCGACGCGAACAGCCCGGTGGTGCTCACCTCCGCGAGCGGGCTGGTGACCATCGGCGGCGTGGTGTACCGCGGCGTGGCCGAGGTGCGGGTGAACGGCGCGGGGACGCTGGCGGGGATCAACGAGCTGCCGATGGAGCAGTACTTGTACGGCGTCGTTCCGCGCGAGCTGGGGCCCACGGTGTACCCGGAGCTGGAGGCGCTCAAGGCGCAGGCCGTGGCGGCGCGCACCTACGCGCTCAGCGGGCTGGGCAAGCGCGCCAGCGACGGGTACGACCTGCTGGCCACCACCAGCGACCAGGTGTATGGCGGCTACGCGGCCGAGCATCCGCTGAGCACGCGGGCGGTGGACGAGACCGCCGGGATCGCCGCGCTGTACGAGGGGAAGCTGATCACCGCGCTCTACTCGTCGACCACCGGCGGCTTCACCGCCAACAACGAAGAGGCGTTCAACTCCGCGCCGGTGCCGTACCTGCGCGGCGTGCCCGACGCGCAGCGCGGCGAGGCGTTCGAGCACGTTCCCGACCTGGGCGTGTTCCGCCGCCACGCGAACCCCACCTCGCTCCGCAACGCGAAGGAGGGCGACTTCGAGGGCGACTGGTCGCGCTACCACCGCTGGAGCTTCGAGTGGTCGGCGGATGAGATCAGCGCGGTGGTCTCGGCCTACGCGGGGCAGCCGGTGGGGAAGGTGCTGGCGATCCACGTGACCGATCGTGGCCCCAGCGGCCGGGCGCTCGCGATCGAGTACGTGGCCGAGGCGGGGACGTTCACGGACACCAAGGACCACATCCGCACCTCGCTGAAGTACGTCAACGCGAGCGGCGCGCAGGTGTCGCTGCCGAGCACGCTCTTCACCATCGAGCCGGTGCTCGATCGCAAGACCGGCGAGGTGGAGGGCTTCGTGGCGTACGGCGGCGGCTTCGGCCATGGCGTGGGGCTGTCGCAGACCGGCGCCGTGGGGATGGCCGAGAAGGGCCGCGCCTACGACGAGATCCTCGAGCACTACTACCAGGGGATCGACCTGGCGAAGTGGTACTGAGCCGCTGGATGCGGTGGATGGAACGACGAACGGCCCGGAGCGCGATGCTCCGGGCCGTTTTGGCCTGACGACTCGAGGCCCATCTTGCAATCGTCACTCGGCCAGGTGGCGGTCGGCTGGAAGGCTTGCCGACTCCACCTCCATGCGCTGGTTCAGCTCCTGGACCAACGCATCGGCATCGCTATCCACTCCCAGAGTGGCGTAGAACATCCGGCGAAGCGCATCACTCTGGGCACCCGGTCGCAATGCGCCGGCTTCGCGTACATCGGGCCGGGCACGAAGCTCCCGCACCAGTGCCTCCAGCTTCTCTGGAGAAGCCTCGGGCCGGGCGTTGAAGAAGATGGATTTCACCCTTGCTCCAGGTCGTGGTTGCCGAAGTTTAAACGCGTAACAGGTTCAGCCTGCCAGAGCCGTATTCCGTGGTGAAGGCACTGCTCCCCATCGCGGGCACCCGGTCAGTCGCGTTCTTGAGCTTCTGCAGGGCCGTCGCCGAACCGTGCTTGGCTATGGAAAGCGCGGCGGTGGCGGCTACGTGCGGAGTCGCCATCGAGGTCCCGTCCCACGCGGCATACATCACGTCGCGGGACAGCGGAGCACCGGGGACAGGCTTGCCCGCCGCGGAGAGGACGGCCCGAAACCCAGTCTGGCCTGGGTAGGTGGGGAGGGTTGACCAGATCGCGACCCCTGGAGCGGATAGCGAAATATGGTTTCCGCTGTTGCTGAAGTTTGCGCGGCGGTCGTCCAGCCCGGTGGCGCCGACGGCCACCACCCCGGGTATGGCCGCGGGGTACGCCGGCTTCGAGGTATTTTCGTTGCCCATGGCAGCAACCACGATGCACCCGTTGTCCACGAGCTGCTTGAACAGTTGGCGCTCCTGCGGGTCCGGCGCGCCATAGCCTCCGATGCTCAGGTTCACCACCTGTTCCCCCTGTTCGATGCAATCGGCCAGCGCGGCTCGATACAGGATGGGGTCGACCAGATAGACGAATGCGTTGCGACTGGCGATGTACGTCACCTCGTCATTGAAGATCTTCAGAACGCTGATGCTGCAGTCGCAGATCCCGTTGATCCCGAGCGAGTTGTTGATCCGCGCGCCGATCGTCCCGGTGACGTGAGTTCCATGGCCGACCGCGTCGATGCTCGACGTAGCGCCGCCAGGAATCCCATAATCGTGCACGTATCGCCGGAGGGGCGGGAGGTCCGGATGACCGGGGTCGACGCCGGTATCGAGCACCGCCACCCGCACCGCGGACGGCGACGGAAGCCCTGCCGCGCGCGCTTCGGGCCAACGGATCTTCCGCAGGTTCCAGAGGGTGTCGGCCGCGGGCGGGTTTGCCGCGACGGTCGCGTCGGCCATCAGGTAACGCGCTGGGACAGGGCCCACATATTCGATGGTCGCATCCTGGGCCAGCGCGCGCTGCAGTTCCGTGGCGTCGGCGCCGGGGCGTAGCTGCAACACGGTCACCCCATCGTTCGGCGATGGGCTCGCGCCGAACGAGGCGGCCGCCGCTGCTACTCCCGCCAGGGCTCCATTCGCGAAGCTCTCGGCCCGCGTGTTGGCTGATCCCGCGTGAAGCGGCACCACCTGCCGAATCAACCCGGCCCGTTCGTAGAAGGCGACCGCCGAAAGCCCTGGCGACGCGGCTGAGTCGGCGAAATCCACCGCTGCGATCCCCGCCATGGCTTGCAGCCCGGGATCGGGGCGAACTTTCACGATCAGCAGGTCATCATGGTACTCGGGGAGGTCGGCCAAGGTTTGTGTCGGCATCGTCGCGGCTCCGGGTGATAGGGATTGATCAGCCACTCACGACCGTATAGTTGGCTGCGCCTCCCCCGGTTTCCCGCTCTGATGGAGGACGAACGGCCCGGAGCTGCGCGCTCCGGGCCGTTCGTCCTCCTGCCGCGGATCGGACCGCCGGCTCAGTAGCGCGTGAGCGTGCCGAGCTTGGTGTCGAAGCCGGCCACGCGCGTCCAGGCGTGGCTGGCGCCGGCGGGGCGCACGGCCCAGAAGTCGAAGCTGGCGTACTCGCGGTCGCCGGCGGCGTTCAGCACCGTCCACCCCGTGGCGCCGAAGTACGAGCCGGCGCCCGAGACGAAGCGCGTGGCCAGCTCGTCCGTCGTCACGTTGCGTGGCGAGGCGAGGTAGGCCTGCGCGGCCACCCACACCGCGTCGTACACCGCCAGGGCGAAGGCGTCGGGGTCGGCGCCCGTCCTGGCCTTGATGCGCGCGGCCAGCGGCTGCCACTTCTCCCGCGCCGACGGGTCCAGCCCGAACACCGGGGCGGGGAAGCCCACCGCCTCGGCGAACGACACGGCCGCGGGCTTCGTCAGGAACGCGGCGCTCTGCGCGATCCCGTCGCCGCCGTACCAGCGCACCGTGCGCAGCACCGAGTCGGCCGCGGCGGCGGCGAAGAGGTCGGCGGTCTCGTCGAAGCCGGCGAGGTACACGGCCACCTGGCTCGCCGGGCGCGTGGCCAGCGCCTGCCGCACCTGCGTGCCGATCGTGGCCACGGTGGCGGTGAAGGTCGTCGCCGTCGCGGAGTACTCCGTGCCCGCGGAGACGGTGCCGCCGAGCCCGGTGAAGCGCATGCGCGTGGCCGAGGCCAGCCCCTGGTTGCCGGCGTCCGCGCGCCAGACGGGGATCACCGCGCGGGCGCCATCGGCGTACATCAGCGCGGAAACCGCCACGCCCTCGAGGCTGTCGGCGGGGGTGAAGCGGAAGATGCGGTCGTTCTTGATCGCCAGCGACCCCGCGGTGCTGGACTGGCTCACCATCACCACCGGGTTGGCGTCCACGTACGGCTTGATGGCGGCGAGCTCGGCGCTGCTCTGCGGGCCGATCACCAGCTGCACGCCGCTGGCGTGCAGCGCCTGCACGGCCGCGAGCGCGGTGGCCGGGTCGAGCTTGGTGTCGCGCACGTCGGCGCGGAAGGTGATCCCGCGGCCGGCCGAGTAGGCATTCACGTCTTCTACGGCCAGCTCCATCGCGGCCTTGCTGGCCACGCCGAGCGACGCCCAGTTGCCCGTGAGCGAGAACACGCCGCCGATGGCTACCTCGCGCGGCTGGTCGGAGCCGGTGGAGTCGTCGCAGGCGGCGGCGGAGAGCGTGGCGAACAGGGCGAGCGACAGCGCGGAAAGGCTGCGTGCACGCCGAAGCAGCTTCGGCGTTCGAGGCGTGTTCACGGACGGTTCCTTCGGGAGAGGATGAACGGCGGGTGGGCCGGGAAAGCGCCGGCGTGGAGGATCGGCCGGTGCGTAAACTTCGCGCAGCGTGCGGTTCTTCGCAATGGAGGATCGCGCGGGAGACGAGGAACCGCCCGGGCAGCGGCCGCCGGCCGTTCATCCCCTTCCACTCCACGAGGTTGGGATGATGCGGGTCCGGAACGAGCGCCCGCCTCGTCTCATCGGCCCGCCAGGGTGGATGGTGCGCCGTCTACCGCCGTGGATGCGCGGCGAAGAAGGACCAGATCAGCGGCGTGGCCTGGAGCGCGGTGCCGGGCGCGTCCATGAAGCGCGCCGTCCGCCGGCCGCCGGGCCAGGCGTGGCCGCCGCCCTGGATGGCGTGCAGCTCCACGCTCGCTCCTCCCGCGCAGGTGGCGTAGCGCGTCACCACGACGGATCCGCGCGTTTCCACCGACGCGCGCGCGGGGCAGGCGTCCACGCGGCGCCAGGTGTCGACCGCGTACGCCACGCCGCGCGCATCGTGCTTCGCGACCGCCGCGGGACCCACGCCGCCGCCGAAGGGGAGATGGTCGTCCGCCGTGCCGTGGATCACCAGCACGGAGACGGGGCGCGGCGGACGGCACTCGGGCATCGTCAGCTCGCCCGAGACCACGGCGATCGCGGCGACGCGCCCGCCCAGCGCGCACCCCACGATGTACGCCATCATCCCCCCGTTGGAGTGCCCCGCCGCGTAGATCCGCGACGGGTCGACGCGGTACCGCGCCTGCAGCGTGTCGAGCAGCGCCCGCGCGAACGCCGCCTCGTCGATGCGGCGCGCCCGGGCGTAGCCGCAGCACGACCCCGCGTTCCACGTCAGCAGCCGGCCGCCGCCGAATCGCCCCGAGCCGTCGGGGTAGACGGCGATGAACCCCTCGCGCGCCGCCAGCTCGCTCATCCCCGTCTGCCGGCGCGCGAGCCGCCCGCTCCCGCCGCCGCCGTGGAAGACGAGCACCAGCGGGAGCGCGCGGTGCCTGTCGTAGCGCGGCGGCAGGTCGACCCAGTAGCTGCGATCGCGGCCGCCGACCCGGAGATGGCCTTCGTAGCCGCGGGCGGCGGCCGGCTGCGCCGCGAGCAGGGCGGGGGCCGGCAAGAGCACGGCGAAGGCGAGCAGGCGGGCGAACCGGCGGTGGATCGGCATCGGGCGGCGGATGGCGGCGGATGGTGGCGATGGTGGCCGGGGTCGCGATCCCGGTCGCGGCTCCATCATCATCTACCGCCCAACGGAGCGAAACGCTGGGTTGGGGGATGAGAACGCGGGCGAGAGAAACCCGTCTCTCGCCCGCATCCACCCAGGCTCCGCCCGCAGCTGATCGACGACGAGCGCCTACGCCTGCAGCACGCCGTCGCGGAAGGTGCGGAGGCCGTGCGCGCCGCTCTGCAGGAGCAGGCGGGCGCCCGGGGCGCCCTCGTGGCGCATCACGTCGTGCATCACGGGGTCCTCGCCGTCCCACGGGTAGCCGTACACCACGTCGAAGTCGGCCAGCTTCAGGCCGAGCTCGTCGTACGCCGACACGCCGTCGCCCAGGGTGCCGGTGCGCGTGTCGCCGTCGGGCGGCAGGTAGTGATAGCCATCGGGGAAGAGGCTGCCGGCCGCGAAGCGCGCCCGCGAGCCGTGCCGCGCGGCCAGCGCGCGCGACATGTCCACCAGCTGCGGGTCGAGCTCGATGCCGTACGCCTCGAAGCCGACCAGGTCGGCCAGGATGGCGATCACCCCCGTGGCCGAGCCCCACTCCAAAAAGCGCAGCCCCGGCGCGCGGATGGCCAGCAGGCCATCGAGCACGCGCTCGTAGTTGGCGGGCATGAAGGGGTGGAACGCCGCGTCGCGCACCTCGCGGTCGAAGCGGTGCCACACCTCCATCCCGTCGTCGATCACCGCGGCCAGCCGCGCCCGCAGCGCCGGGTCGAGCTCCGCCGCCAGGCTGGAGCCGCTCGCGGGGCTATTCGCCACGCTCGGCCTCGTTCCCGCCGTCCGCGCCCGCGCCGGGCTCGATCATCGGCGGCACGTCGAACTCGCCGTCGTGCGTCACGTCGTTGGCGGCGTCGCTCTCCTTGCGGGCCTTCTTCTTCTCTTCCTTCTCCTGCCGCTTGCGCGCCTTGTCCAGCTCCTTGCTGCGCTTCTCGAACCCATAGTTCGGCCGTCTGGCCATCATGCACGCTCCGGCTGATATCAACGTCGGGTTGGGCGCCCCGGTGATTGGGGAGCGCCCGCTTTTTTCCATCGGTGCAAAGGTCCGGCCCCTGGAAAGAGAGAGGGCCACTCCCGCGAACGGGAGTGGCCCTCTCTGCGGTCATCGGCGCGAGCCGATGTCCGTTCAGCCCAGGCGGGTGACGTTCTCGGCCGCGGGGCCCTTCGGGCTCTGCACGGCGTCGAACTCCACGCGCTCACCCTCGCTGAGCGAGCGGAAGCCGCTGCCCTGGATGGCGCTGTGGTGCACGAACAGGTCCTTGCCGCCGTCCTCGGGCGTGATGAACCCGAAGCCCTTGGTGTCGTTGAACCACTTCACGGTGCCGGTGGTACGCATACCGAACTCTCCAAATGTTGTTGACCGACTGCCAGAGGTGCGGATTCCCGTACTCACCGACCGTCTGTTCACTCGCGGGGGGATGCGCCCCGCATCGCACGGACCAAGAAACAGATAAGGGATCGGACACGTGGTGTCCAGATCCCTTATGGCTGAACTTTGTTCCGTGCCACAATGATAACAACCCCGGGGCGTGGTGTCAAGCGTGGCGTGCGCACCGTCTCCAGTTCCGCGCGATCTCGCCGGTTCCGCGCATCCGGGCAGGCGGCGGCGTGGTGGCGCAAGCCCTTGCATGGCAGCGGCCTGGAGTGGATATGATAGCGCGGAGGTTTCCGCGAGTCCGCGGGGCGGCGGACGCACATCCAGCATTCGGGAGATCCAATGGGCTTCGACCAGTACCACGAGCCGGCCGGCGAGCTGTCGGACGAGACGCGCACCATCGCGCGGATGCTGGCGTCGCTCGGCGAAGAGGCCGAGGCGATCAACTGGTACCAGCAGCGCATCTCGGTGGAGAAGGACAAGTCCGCCCGCGCCATCATGCGCAACGCGCAGACGGAGGAGTTCAAGCACTTCGCCATGGACCTGGAGTGGCTCTTCCGCGCGATCCCGGAGTGGAAGAAGATCGCGCAGGGCGTGCTCTTCCGCGAAGGCGACATCGTGGAGCATGGCGAGGAGGCGGAGGACGGGGCGGACTGATCTCTCGCGTTCTCCCGAGAGGTTGGTGGCAGTGCGCGGAGTTCGCCAACCGCCTCTCACACGGAGGAGCGGAAGGACGGAGGAACGGGAAAGAGCGGGGGACGGGCGGGGATCTCGCCGCGTCCTCCGCTCTTCTCGTCCATCCCGACGACGTGGCAAGGCTCGGGCGGGGAGCAGAGCGCGCGGGGGGCGAATGAATTCGCGGCAACGACCACACGAAGTCCGCCTTCGCGGACTACCCGCGCCGGCGCGGCGGACGTGATGGGGCGCGGCACCGGTGGGTATCGGCCGCGACGGGGGGGACCGTAGTCCGGCGTTGGGGCGGGGGCTGCTCGCGCCGGGTCCATCCGACGGGGGATGCGGTGGGCGCGGAGTGCCGGACGTGGCGATCCCCCCATCCGCGGGGAGCGGAAGGGGGGATCGCCGGATGGAGCGCTCCGGGGAGACGCGCCGGGACTGCTCGGCGCGCCGGACTACTCGGCGCGGAGCTGGCCGATCTTCTGCCAGCTGGGGTCCGGCGTCATCACCACCGCCACCACGATGGTGCGGCGGCCGTCGATCATGGCGGAGCGCGTCTCGAGGTTGGTGGTGATGGTGCTGGGCGTGAGCTTGTACATCGCCCCGGTCGACGCGTCGATCACGATGCCGACGACGCCGCCGAAGACCAGGTTCCCCCACATCCACCCGGAGGTCTTCCGCTCGAGCGGCATGTCGTAGGGCTGATAGCCGTCCAGCGCCAGGCGGAGGACGTGGCTGTCCTTGCGCTCCAGCCGCAGCGTGGAGGGGGTGACGCCCATCGGGCGGCCGTCCACGCTGATGGCGGCGCCGGCCGGGGTGCTGGTGACGGCCACGCTCTGGTGCGAGCCCTGGATGATGGTGGCGCAGGCGCCGGTGGATACGAGCGCTGCGGCCAGGACGAGGTCGTGGAGCTTCATGGGGGTGGGCCTGTGGCGATGATGTGTCTGGAACGATGGAAGGTGACGCGCAACGACGACGATCGGGTGGATGAAGACCGGCAGGGGGATGTACGTCGAGGCGGGCCAGTGCGACGCCGACGGGGCGATCCGCCGCTCGCGGACCCGGGGAGGATCCGCGGCTGCGGCATTCGATGCGTCCGGCGGCGGCACGATGATGCCACTCCGCGCGCCATCGCGCAAGCGCGAGAGGGTCGTTCGAGCAACCCTCGGCCGAGCGTCAGGGCGTTTCGCCCACGGCGCCGCGGTATCCGCTCAGGCAGGCGCGGGTGCGCTCGCTCAGCAGCCGGTCGAGCGCGGCGGCGCCGGCCTCCCTCGCCTGCTCGTCGCCGGCGAGCGCGTCGCCCAGCGCGTCGATGCACACGGTGCGCACCAGCGACACCTCGCGCAGGAGCTGCGCCTCGCTCCACCCCATCCGCTGCCGCTGGGCGCCGTGCAGCTCGCCGATCAGCCGCTGGATCTGGCTGCCGTCGGCCAGCAGCTGGCTGGCCTGGCCGCCCGAGTCGGCCAGGATCGCCAGCGAGTTGGCCACGTCGGTCATCAGCGTGCCCAGGTGGTCGGCCACGTCCACGTCGCTCATGTCGTCGGTGAAGCCCAGCTCCGGATCGGCGCGCGCACGGCGGACGAAGTCGTCGATCGTCTCGCCCATCCGCCGGAGCAGCACCTCGCCGGCGCCGGCCAGGCCGCGGCGCGCGGCGCGCTGGCGCGCGTCCCTGGGCGCCACGCCGTCCAGCACTTCGTCGGCGGGGCGGCCCGGGTCGTCGGCGAGCGGCTCGCTCGCGGGCGCGCCGGCGGGGAGGCGCAGGGTGAACACGGCGCCGGGGCCGTCGTCCTTGGGCTCCAGCGTGACGTCGCCGCCCATCAGCCGCGCCAGGCGGCGGCTGATGGGGAGGCCCAGCCCGGTGCCCCCGTGGCGGCGCGTGAGCCCGGCCGCGCCCTGCACGAACGGCTCGAAGATGCGCTCGGCGTCCTCGGGCTTCACGCCCTCGCCGGTGTCGGTGACCACGAAGCGGACCCATGGGCCGCCACGGCCCGCATCTCCCGCGTCCAGCAGGCACTCCAGCGTCACGCGGCCGCCGGCGGGGGTGAACTTGATGGCGTTGGAGAGGAGGTTCACCAGGATCTGCCGGACGCGGTACTCGTCGCCCAGGTAGCGCAGCGTGGGGGCGCGGTGCGACTCGTCCACCAGCGCCAGCAGGCGCCCGGCGGCCTGCGGGCGCACCAGCGCCAGCGCGCCGCGCGCCGTCTCGGGGGCGCTCACCTCCTCGTGCTCCACCGCCAGCCGCGCCGTCTCGCTCTTGGAGAAGTCGAGCACGTCGCCCACCAGGCGCAGCAGGTGGCGCGCGCTGTCCTGCGCGCGCATCACGTACGAGCGCTGCGTGTCGGCCAGGGCGCCGCTCACGTCCATCTCCAGCAGCTGCAGGTAGCCGATGATGGCGTTCAGCGGCGTCTGCACCTCGTGCGTCATGGTCGACACGAACTCGTCGCGCGTGCGCAGCGCGGCCTCGGCCGTGTCGCGCGCGTCGCGCAGGTGCTCCTCGGCGGTGGTGGCCTCTTCCAGCGCCTGCTCCACCTCGATCAGCGCGGCCTCGGCGGCGTCGCGGGCCTCCATCGCCTCGCCGTGCAGCCGGGCGTTGTCCACCGCCATCGCGGCGCGGCGGGCCAGGTCCTCGGCCATCACCACGTCGATGTCGCCGAAGCGGCGGTCGCTCTCGGCGGTGATGAAGGTCATCGCGCCCAGCACCTGCCCGCGCGCCACCATCGGCACGATCACGTACGAGCGGATCCCCAGCCGCCGCAGCAGCTCCAGGTGCTCCTGGTCGTGGGCGGCGTGCGCCAGCGCGTCGTCCGACACATCGAACACCATCTCCGGCCGGCCGGTGCGGATCACCCGCGGCGCGCCCACCAGGTCGCCGGCGCGCGGGGGGTAGTGCGTGTGGAGGCGGCGCGCGGCCTCCTGCTTGTCGGCATCGGGGTGCACCACGGCGATGCGGCGCATCTCGCCGTGCTCGTCGAGCACGTCCACGATGCACCACGCGTCCAGGTACGGCAACGACATCCCCGCCACGGTGGTGAGCGTGGACTCGTAGTCCAGCGAGTCGGCCAGGCAGCGGCTGACCTCGGCCAGGAACGAGAAGCGGTCGCGGCTGGCCTCGGCCAGGTCGCGCTCGCGCTCGGCCGAGGCCAGGCGCGATTGCTCGTGCGTGGCCGCGGTGGTGCTCTCGGCCGTCGGCCGCGCGGCGGATCCGTTGGAGGCGGTTGGAGAGGGGGAGCCCTCGGATCGGGTGCTCAAGTGCGTAAGTCTCTCTCGCGCGTTTGGATCATCCCCCGGGTGGATCGGCGCCGCGGGGGATCGAGCGGGGGTCCGCTCATGGGGCCGCCTCACGCAATTCCCTGTCCCACGCGTGTGTAGCAAGGAGGGGGAGTTTCAACGCCAGTGCTACGTGTTCTGTTGCACTCAGCTGTGACACAGAGCCGGTGATGCTGAACGATGCGGTTCCTGCGGGCTTCGGGAGAACGCCCGCGGCCGAGGAGCTCGGCTGGCCCGACGAAGAGCTTCTCGTCCCGATACCCGGAGCGACGCGGCTGCCACTCCTCGTGTGTTGATCGCGGCCCATCCTCCTCGCCCGAGCGAAGCGTTCGTGCGCGCGGACCCCTGTCGACCGGTGAACACGGAGCAACGGAGGGACACGGAGCAACGGTTGACGACCCGCGCGCCTGGGCTCTCGAATGGACGATGGGGCAGGGCCGGCCTTCGAGCGGTGACCCGTTACGTTCAGCGACGCCGGCTCGCCGTGCGGGCGGCGCTCCCGCGGCGCACCTCGGCGAGCGCCGGGAGATCTGCGTCGGCGTGGCGCCAGACGGCGGCGAGGCGCGCGTAGGCCTCGCGGGCGCCGGCCGCGTCGCCCGCGGCGGTGCGGGCGCGCGCGAGGCCGAGCAGCGCGGCGGCGCGGTTGGGGTAGCTCTCCAGGGTGTGAGCGTACCCCGCCGCGGCGTCGCGTGCGCGGCCGGCGGCGAGCAGGCGTCCCGCGAGAATCTCCTCCACCACCAGGCGCGCGGGTGGCTGCATGGAGCGGTTGCGCGGCACGGCGGACGCGGCCCGCCGCGCCTCGAGCGCGGCGATCCCCGCCGCGCGGCCGCCGCGTGCGTCCATCACCATCGCCTCCAGCACGCCGGCGGCGCGCTCGACCAGCGGGTTCGCGTCGCCCGCGCGGGCGGCGTCACGCAGCGCGCGGACGGCGTTCGCGGCGGGGACGGTGTCGCCCCGCGCCAGGAGGGCGGCCGCCGCGCGCTGGAACACGGAGTTCAGCGCGAAGGTGCGGGTGCGCGCCGACAGCGCGGGGTCGCGCCAGCTCACGGCGATCGAATCGGGCGGGAACGCGTCCCACCGCCCCGTCTCGGAGCCGTAGCGGAAGGCGAGCTGCTCCAGCGCGAACGCCGCGTCGCCGCGGTCGTCCGCCGGGTTGCGGCGCGCCTCGGCCGCCAGGACGCGCGCGGTGTCGACCAGGGCGCGCGCCGCCCGCCAGCGGCCTTGCTGGAGATACGCGTACTGCAGCCAGTTCGCGTCGTGCCAGTCGGCTTCCCACGCCGGGCGCCCGCCGCGCCCGGCCCATCCGCGCGACGCCACCCAGGCGCGCTCGTTGGAATCGGCCATCTCGTCCCACATCCCCAGGGGGAGGAAGATGTGCGACGGCATGTGCAGCGCATGCTCCGCGCCGGGGGCGATGCGGGCGTAGGCGCGCGCGGCGGCCAGCCCGCGCGCGGCACCCGCGGGCGAGTCGTACGCGTGGATCATGTAGTGCGCGGCGCCCGGATGGCGCGGGTTCGCGGCGTACACCGTTTCCGCGCGCCGCGCGGCTTCGCCCGCGAGCGCCGCCGCCGCGGAGTCGTCGCGGGTGAGATAGCTCTGCCAGAGCTCGCCCAGCGCGGCGAACACGGCCGCCTCGTGGTCGCCCGGCATCTCCGTGGCCCACTGGCGCGTCGCGTCGGCGAAGCCGCGGACGCGCGCGGGCTGCGCTCCCTCGGCGTACAGCGCCTCCACGGCGGCGCCGAACGCGCGCTCGCGGGGTGTACGCGCGTGTGCCAGGCGCTCCGCGGGGGTGGCGCCGAGCGCCACGAGGGCGGCGCGCGCGGCGGCGGCGTCCTCCTCGCCCCAGAGCACGTGGCTGTGCGTGAGCGCCTCGGCCCAGACGGGGACTGCGAAGGCCGGATCCGCCCGTCGAGCGGCCTGGAAGGCGGCCGCCGCGTCTTCGTATTCGAAGCTGTGCAGCAGCGCCAGCCCGCGAAGGAACGGCTCCTGTGCCGCCGCCGCGCCGGAGTTGGGGAACGACACCGTCCCCAGAGTGGGCGGCCGCGCGCCCGGCCGCGCGCCGGCGGCGTGACCTTCGTGCTGCGCGAGCGCGGTGGCGGGAACCAGCATCATCACCCAGGCGAGCCGCCGCATCGCACCGCGAGGCGTGGAAAGGCGAATCATCATCGGCGGAACCCGTGGTGTGATGGGATGAACCGCGCGCTCCAGCCGGCAGCGACGGGAGGTGTGCGCGAGCCAGGGCGCGCTCGCGGCGGCGCGACGCCGGGCGGGCCGATGGAAACTCATCGTCCGGTCGCACCTCCGCAACCCGGCGGCGGACCGGGCGGGAGATGCGGATCGCCCCCTCCATCCAGCTACCGGGAGGGGGCGATCGGAAGGGGCGACCGACACGTCACGACGCCGTCGCCGGCGCGGCGTCAGAAGCCGATGCGGGGCCGCTCCTTCGCCAGCATCGAGAGATCGTCGTCGATGTCGTCGGCGATCAGCGTGCCGAGCTCGTCGATGGTCACGGTGCCGTCGTCGGCCGCGCGCGAGGCCATGCGGGCGTACGCCTGCTCGAAGAGCGAGCGCGCGAAGCGGGCATTGCCGAACGCCGCCTTCCCCGCGGCCCGCGCGAAGATCCGCTCCGCCCGCTCGCGGCAGCCGTCACCGAGGGCGAGGCCGACGTCGCGCACCATCGCGTCGAAGATCTCGGCCAGCTCGGCCGGGGTGTAGTCCGGGAAAGTGATGTAGGTCTTGAAGCGGCTGCGCAGGCCGGGGTTGGAGTCGATGAACTCCGTCATCTCGTCTTCGTACCCGGCCACGATCACCGCGAAGGTGTCGCGATGGTCCTCCATCGCCTT
>Ga0247773_1000037_pt1 | contig 54026 bp, 43 predicted proteins | sample UWRJL092311B6_FD_179934 | JGI IMG/M metagenome (GOLD analysis project Ga0247773, IMG submission 179934) | Plant litter microbial communities from Arlington Agricultural Research Station in Wisconsin, United States - UWRJ-L092-311B-6 | ecosystem: Environmental > Terrestrial > Plant litter >... | reverse complement strand
CTGGAACGAGGCCCGCCAGGCACCGGGGCACTTCCGCACCCAGCACCCAGCACTCCCGCACCGCCGTTCAATCCGCCGACTGATAATCCGGCTCCAGCACCGGGCGCGGGCGGCGCTCGCCGGCCGGCTGCTCGGCCACCGGCTGCCCGGGGCCATGCCCGTGGCCGCCGTGGCCGTGGGCGGACGCGCCCGTGCCGCCGCGGCGGAAGAGGCCGAAGAGCGTCTCCCGCAGGTCCGCCAGGATCTCGTAGTAGGTGGGGATCACCAGCAGGGTCAGCACCGTGCTGGCGATCACCCCGCCGATCACCGCCACGCCCAGCGGCGCGCGGAACTGGCTCCCCTCGCCGCTCCCCAGCGCCACCGGCATCATCCCCGCCACCAGCGCGAAGGTGGTCATCAGGATCGGGCGGAGGCGGATGGCGCCGGCCTCGATCAGGCTCTCGCGCAGCGGCGTGCCGCGCTCGTGCGCCCACTTGGCGAAGTCGATCAGCAGGATGGCGTTCTTCGCCACGATCCCGGCCAGCAGGATCACGCCGATCAGGCTCATCAGGTTGAGCGTGTTCCCGGTCAGCCACAGCCCCAGCATCACGCCGATCAGCGACAGCGGGAGCGAAAGGAGGATGGCCAGCGGGTCCAGGAAGGAGCCGAACTGCACCACCAGGATCAGGTACATCAGCATCACCGCCACGCCCAGCGCGAAGAAGATGCGCCCGAACACCTCGTTCTGGTCCTCGGTCTGCCCGCCCTGGGTGACCTCGTACCCCTGGGGCACGCGCACGTGGTCCTTGATGCGCTGGCTGATCCCCGCCACCACCTCGGTGAGCGGCGCGCCCTGCGTGTTGGCCTGCACCGTGATCACGCGGTCGCGGTCCAGGTGGTCGATCTGCGCGGGGCCCAGCCCCTGCCGGACGGTGGCGACCTGGCCCAGCGGGAGCGAGGTGGCGCCCTGCGGGCCCGCCAGCACCAGCGGGATCGCCTCCAGGTTCCCCGCGCTCTTGCGGGCCTCGGGGGTCAGGCGGACCTGCACGTCGCGCGTCTCGCCGCTGGGGTCCACCCAGTCGCCCACGTCGATCCCGGCGAAGGCGGGGCGCAGCGCCTGGGCCACCTGCCCGGCGGTGATCCCCAGCGAGCCGGCCAGCCCGCGGTTCAGCTGCACGTCGAGCTCGGGCTTCTGCCCCTTGGTGGACAGGTCCACGTCCACCGCGCCGGGCACCTGCCGCACCTCGCTCATCACCTGCGCCGCCATCTGGTTCAGCACGGTGATGTCGGGGCCGCGCAGCTGCACCTGGATCTCCTTCTGCGGCCCCATCCCCCCGGTGCTGAGCGAGGCGGTGACGCCCCCGATGGTGGCGGCCTGCGACCGCACCTCGGCCGCGAGCTCGTCCTGCGCGCGGTCGCGCTTGGCCTTGGGGATCAGGCGGACGTAGATGTCGCCCTGGTTCACCGTTCCCTGCTGCCCGCCCACGGTGGCGTAGGTGTACGCGACCTCGGGGTGCTTGCGGGCCAGCCCCGCCACCTGCTCGGCCTTGTCGCGCGTGTAGGCGACGTTGCTCCCCGGGGGGGTGTCGATGTGCACGATGAACTCCGACCGGTCGTCGGGCGGGAAGAACTGCCCGCCCAGCTTGGCGAGCGCCGGCGCCATCCCGCCGCCCACCACCATCGCCACGATCGCGACCACGCCGGTGATGGCCGACACCACGCGCCCCGGCTTGGCCGTGGCCAGGAAGAGCGTGGTGCCCACCGCCACCGCCATCACCACCAGGAAGGCCACGATCCCCTTGGCCGGCAGCATCAGCGCGCCGATGAAGGTGCCCAGCGACAGGATCACCATCGCCAGCCGGTGGTCCAGCGCCCAGGCGATCACCCCCCTGTAGTTCTCGGAGCGGCGCTCGAACCACCAGTTGAAGTGGTCCAGCCCGCGGCCGATCGGCCCCTTCTGGTGATGCTCCAGGTGCGGATCGGGCCAGTAGGCGCTGAGCATCGGGTCGAGCGAGAACGATACGAACAGCGACACCAGCACCGAGCAGGCGATGGTGAGCGCGAAGGGCGCGAACCACTGCTGCGCCAGCCCGCCCATGAAGGCGATCGGCACGAACACCGCCACGATCGAGAAGGTCGTCGCCGCCACGGCCAGGCCGATCTCGTCGGTCCCCTCGAGCGCGGCGTTGAAGTGGTCCTTCCCCATCTCCACGTGCCGCACGATGTTCTCGCGCACCACGATGGCGTCGTCGACCAGGATGCCGATGGCCAGCGACAGCCCCAGCAGCGACATGGTGTTGAGGGTGAACCCGCACGCCCACACCGCCACGAACGAGGCCAGCACCGACACCGGCAGCGCCAGCCCGGTGATCACCGTCGACCGCCAGCTGTTGAGGAAGAGGAAGACGACGAGCACGGTGAGGAGGGCGCCCTCGAGGAGCGTCTCCTGCACGTTCTCCACCGAGCGCTCCACCCGGTCGCCCGAGTTCTTCACCACGTCGAGCTTGACCCCCTGCGGGAGGCGCTGCTCGATCTTCTTCACCTGCTCCAGCACGTCGGCGGCCACCTCGGTGGTGCTGTAGCCGCTGGACTTGATGATGTCGATCCCCACCGCCGGCCGGCCGTTGAAGATGGCCAGCGAGGTGGGCTCCTCGGTGCCGTCGCGCACCGTGGCCACGTCACCCAGGCGCACCACGGCGCCACCGGGCTGCGTGGCCACCACCAGCTGCTGGAACGACTCGGGGTCCGGCAGGCGCCCCTGCAGGCGGATGGAGCGCTCGTCGTAGCGCCCCGTCACCTTCCCCACCGGGGTGGCCAGGTTCTGCGACTGCAGCGCCGCCACCACCTGCGGCACGCCCACCCCCGCCGCCTGCATGCGCGTGGGGTCGAGCAGCACCGAGAGCTCGCGGGTGATGCCGCCCTGCACGTTCACCTGCGCCACGCCCTCGACGGCGCGCAGCTCGCGGGTGAGCGCGGGGTCGGCCACGCGGGTCAGCTCGGCCGAGCCCAGCGTGGTGGACGACAGGGTGAGCGAGACGATCGGCTGCGAGTTGGGGTCGAAGCGGCTCAGGATCGGCTCTTCCATCTCCTGCGGCAGATCGTTGCGGTTCTGCGAGATCTGGTCGCGGATGTCCTGCGTGGCCTGCTGCAGGTCCTTGCCGAACACGAACTGCACGATGATCACCGCGTAGCCGTCGAAGCTCTGGCTGGTGATCTTGTCGACGCCGCTGATCCCGCCGACCGCTTCCTCGATGCGGTCGACCACCTCGCGCTCCACCGTTTCGGGGCTGGCGCCGGGGTAGGGGACCGAGACCGCCACCACGGGCGGGCTCACCTCGGGGAACTCGTCGGTCTTCAGGTTCAGCAGCGCGAAGATGCCGAACACGACCACCGCCAGCATCAGCACGATGGTGACGACGGGCCGCTTGATCGAGAAATCGGAGATGAACATCCTGCTGCTCCTTACGGCTGTGCGGCCGCGCTGATGCGTACGACGGTCCCCGGAGCGGTGCCGACGGCGGCGCCCACCAGCACGGTGTCGCCCGCGGCCAGCCCCGCCGTGATCTCGACCTGCTCGGTGTCGGGGTTGCGGCTCCCCACCTGCACGGCCACGCGCTCGGTCTTCCCCGCCTTCAGGCGCAGCACGGTGGGGGCCACGCCGGTCTCGTCCACCGCGCTGGCGGGAACCAGGATCCCGTTGCGCACGGTGCTTTCCACCCGCCCCTGGGCGAAGAGGCCCGACACCAGCGTCCCCTCGTCGTTGGGGATGCGGACCACGACCGGCACCTGGCGCGTGGCCGGGTCGGCCGCCGGCGCGATGCGCTGCACCGTGCCGGTGAAGGTGCGCCCCGGGTAGCCGTTCACGGTGAACGACACCGTGGAGCCCACGTGCAGCTGCCCCAGCTGGTCGGCGGGGACGTTGGCCTCGAGCCGCATGCTGTGCGGGTCGACCACGGTGAACAGCGCGCCGCCGCTCTGCACGATGTCGCCCGCGCTCACCGGGCGCGTGGCCACGATGCCGTTGATGGGCGAGCGGACCTCGGTGTTCCCCAGCTGCTTGGCCGCGCTGGCGCGCGTGCTCTGCGCGCCGGCCAGCGAGGCCTGCGCCTGGGCCAGCTGGGTGCGCGCGGTCTCCAGGTCGCGGTCGCTCATGGCGCCGGCCTGGTTCAGCGTCTGCGCCCGCTCGTAGTTCCTGCGCGCCAGCTGCACCGAGAGCTCGGCCGAGCGCACCTGCGTTCCCGCGCTGGCCGCCGCGTCGGTGAGGGCGCTGGCGTCGATGCGGGCCAGCGGCTGCCCCTGCCGCACCGCCTGCCCCTGGTCGGCGTACACCTGCATCACCTGGCCGCCCACCTGCGCGCGCACCTGCGCCTCGCGCTCGGCGGCGAGCGTGCCCGAGAGCTGCGGGCCGGTGCGGATCTCGGTGGTCTGCACCACCACCGCGGCGTCGGGCGTGAGGGTGACTCCCTCGGGTGCCTTCTGCACGGCCGCGTCGCCATCCCTGCCGCACGCCGCCAGAACCAGCAGGGCCGCGGCGGTGGTGGCCGCGCGCCCGAACGTCTTCTCCGTCATTGCGTTACCCCCGCCGTGTTGAAGGCCTGCCCCGTGCCGGTGCCCTGCTGTGTCTGCTGCGTCTGGGTCTGCGACTGCGCTTGGGTCTGCGTCTGCTGCTGCGCCTGCTGCTGGGCCGCCGCCCCCGCGGCCGTGGCCGTGGTGTTGAGCGGCAGGTCCGGGAGGAGCGCCACCCGCACCTGCGCGATCTGCAGGTCGCGCGCGGCCTGCGCGCGGTTGGCCTGCGCCTGCTGCAGCAGGATGCGGCTGTCGGTGAGCTCGGTCTGCGTGCTGAGCCCCTCGCGGTAGCGGATCTCGGCGATCTGATAGGCGCGCTGCGCCTGCTCCACCGTGCCCGCGCTGGCCTGCCAGAGCGAGCGCGCGGCCGCCAGCTGCGCCACGGCGGTGCGCGTGTCGAGCTGGGTGAGCTCGCGCGTCTGCTCCAGCGTGGCGCGTGCCTCGCTGACCGCCGCCTGCGCCACCAGCTCTTCGCCGCGGATGCGCCCGCCGGTGAAGATGGGGATGGAAAGCTGCGCCCCCACCGTCCAGTTGGTCACGAAGTCGCCCAGCGAACCGGGAACCAGGTTCTGCGGGTAGGCGAGCTTGTTGTACTGGCTGACCAGGTTGATGGTCGGCAGCCGCTGCGAACGCGTCACGCGGAGCTGCGCCTCTTGCGCGGTGACCGCCTCGGCGGCCTGGCGCACCGGGGCGCGGTTGACCGTGGTGGTGTCGCCCAGGCGGTCGGGGTCGCTGGCGAAGCGCGCCACCGGCACCGGCGCCGCGTCGTTGAGCGGCGTGGTGAGGGTGACGGGCGCGTCGGCCGGCAGGTCCAGCAGCAGCTTGAGGCGCACGTAGGCCAGGTCGCGGTCGGCGCGGCGCTGGATCACGGCGGGGCGCTGGTTGTCACGCGTGACCTGGGCGCGCAGCAGCTCGAACTCGGGCTGGTTCCCCACCTGGCGGGCCAGGGTGACCTGGCGCAGCGTCTCCTCGGCCTGGGCCAGCGTGGCCTCGGCGATGGAGACGAGCCGGTCGGCAAGGGCGGCGTTGTAGTACGCCTGCGCCACGTCGAGCACCAGCTGCGCCCGGGTGGAGGCCAGCTGGATCTCGGCGCGGCGGCGGCCGGCGCTGGCCGCGTCGACCTGCGCGGCGATGCGGCCGCCGGCGAACAGGTTCTGCTGCAGCGCCAGCCCGAAGGTGTAGGTGTTCTCGCTGCCGAACCCCGCCCGCGACAGGTTGCCGAAGGGGCTGGCCCCGCCGCTGCCGCCGCACTGCACGGCGAGCTCCAGCGAGTCCAGCCGCTGCTCCACGGGGAGCGACGGGTTGGGCGTGAACGAGGCCGGGCAGTTGCTGGGCCCGGTCTGCGTGGTGTCGGTGCCGCCGCCGCCCGCGAGCGCCGAGAACTGCGACGCCAGGGCGCGCGAGTAGCTGGCGGTGCCGTTCAGCTGCGGCAGGCGCTGCGAGGCGGCCTGCATCCGCTGCCCCTGCGCGCGCTGCACGCCGGCCTGCGCGATGGTGATCTGCTCGCTGCGCCCCTCGGCCAGGCGAAGCGCCTCGTCGAGGGTGAGGGCGCGCTGGCCGTTGGCGTCGAGCGCCACTGGCGCGGCCGCGGGCGCGGGTGCCCCCATCCCCGGCGGGGGCGGGAGCGGGCGCGCCTGCGTGAGCGGGAGCGTCTGGGCCGCGAGGGGTGCCGTGAGCAGCCCGGCGGCCAGGACCCCGGCCGCCAGGCGCGGGGCGAAAGTTCGTTGCATATCCGTCAACCGTTGCTCGGTCGGGTTCGTTTTGCCGGCGCGCTGGCGCAGTGGGGCGCTCAGGCCGCGTTCTCGGCGGGGGCCGAAGCCGGGCCGCCATGCTGTACCTCGTGCCAGTGCTCCAGGAGGTGCTCCACGTCGGTGATCAGGAGCTGATGAAACTGGAGCGCGGTGCCCAGGGTGCGCTTGCCGTCGGCCATGTGGCCGGGAAGGGTGCTCTGGGCTTCGGCCAGGATCTTGACCATGTCGCGCCAGCGCTGCTGCGCCACGCGCAGCATGTGCTCCCACGGGTCGTCCTGCACGCGGTAGAAGTCCCGCCGATCGCCCAGCGAGCTCACGCGCTCGATCATCCCGAACTGCTCCAGCATGCGGCAGTTGGTGCTGATGCCGGCCTTGCTGGCCTGGAGCTTCTCGGCGATCTCGTCCAGCGAAAACGGACGCGCGCCCACGAGCAGGAGGCCGAAGATGCGTCCCGCGCTGCGGGCCATCCCCTCCTTCTCGCAGACCAGCCCCATCCGCTCCACGAACTGCTGAACCGCCTCGTCCACTGATGTTCTCCGTGAAAGGGTGCTTCCCATCGTGAATGAAGCTACCGCTTTCAGATCGTTCAGTCAATACTGAACGCACAGAAACATCAGTGTGTTCTGTAACGTACGAAGGCTAACGAATTGCCACCCAACGAGATAAGGAACGCGATGTCGCTCCGGTGCCGCCGTTGAAGCATGACCCCGTGGTCTCCGATCCGGAGGATGGCCCGAGTGCTACCTCGCCACGACAAGGGGCAAGCGCTTGGAACGGGTATGGAGGGAACGGCGCGATGAATTCAGCGCGGACGGGCGACCGATGGCAGGGCGAATGAATTCGCTGCAACGACTACACGAAGTCCGCCTGCGCGGACTACCGGCTTTCGGGCGAGCCGGCCCTGTTGCGCGGAGGTGGGTGCTTCGCTGGGAGATGAACGGCATCGGGGCGCGGGGAGATGCCTGCGAGGGAGGCCGCGGAGCGGACTCTGGACCGTTGTAGCCGCGGATTCATCCGCCTTCGGTGGGCGATGATCACGAGGACGCACACGGCGGCGGCCGACGGGCAGGTCACGACCCATCGGGTGATCCGGGCAGTTGGAGTGTGCGGTTGCGTGAGGGATGCGCGCCCGGAGGGCCGGGACGGCGCCGCGCGCGCATCAGGGCAGAGGATCCGCAGAGATGCATGGCGCGGCGGTGGCCCGGCTGCGTTGGGCACGGTCGTATCGTGCCCTACGCAGCGCGCAGCCCGGTTCGGCGCCTCGGCGCCGAACACGCCCGAACCCTGCGGTTCCCAAGCTCTTCCGCGCCGATGCAGCCGCTGGAGCTATCGACAGAAACGGAGAGGGCGCCGGCCATGATGCGCCGGCGCCCTCTCGCGTCGTCCTCCGGGACTGCGTGGTCGGATGCCTAGCGGAAGCGGTAGCTCACGCCCAGGCGCACGGTCAGGATGTTCGACGAGCTGTACTGGTAGTCCACCGACACGGGCCCGCCGATCAGCGCCTCGCCGATGGCGGCGTCGCGGGCGGCGAAGTCGTCGTCGTTCCAGAAGACCAGGTAGTCCTGCACGCCCAGCTGGAACGACCAGCGCTCGCTGCGGCCGATGCGGGCCGCCGCGTCACCCCCCAGGTTCACCGCGAAGCTGGTGCTGCTGGCGCCGCCGAAGTCTCCGTCGCCCCAGTTCGCGTGCACCAGCGCCGGCGCGACCGTGATCAGCGCCGAGGGATGGAAGCGGCGGATGTCCGGGTTGGGCTCGGCCAGGCGCGCCTGCACGCCCGCGCGGAAGAACCAGTAGGCCGGCCCGTTGGTGCGGCGCGTGTCCAGGCTGTCGCCGTCGACCGATGCCAGGCGCAGCACGTCTTCGCGGCTCACCGAGTACGCGGCGCCCGCCAGCACGTGGAAGGGCCCGGTCACGCGGGCCGTCACGTCCACCCCCGCCATGGGGCCGCCGCCGCGCTGATAGGCCAGCAGGTAGCCGTTGCTCTGCGAGTCCACCAGCAGGATGTCGCCCGTGGTGAAGGGAACGCGGGCACCCACGTACGGCGTGACGGAGAAGCGCGACTCGGGGAGGCGCTCCGGCGGCGGCTCGCCGAACGTCGTCTGCTCCTGCGCCATCACGGCCGACGGAAGCGCGAGCAGCCCCAACAGGGCAAGCGCGCAGCGATTCATGGACTCCTCCTGGTGTGCAGGGGGGGTGGGGTGCGTGTCCGGGTGGGGAATGTCCGGGGGATTGGCCCGCAAGATAATCCGCCACGGCGCATTGCGAAATATCTTCGCTCTTTTCGGGTGCTCGCCGCGGCGCTCCGGGCCGGGCGGCTGAAGCCACGGCAACGACCACGGGAAGCCTCGCAAACGGCGCGAGGCTCAGGTCCGGTGGTAGAAGAGGCTCGGGGGCTCGGCCGCGGCTCCTGGGGGCCGGGCGGCTGAAGCCACGGCAACGTCCACGGGAAGCCTCGCAAACGGCGCGAGGCTCAGGTCCGGTGGTAGGAGAGGCTCGGGGGCTCGGCCGCGGCTCCTGGGGGCCGGGCGGCTGAAGCCACGGCAACGACCACGCGAAGCCTCGCAAACGGCGCGAGGCTTGGTCGAGGTGCGTGGGAGAGTCGGTGTGTGGCCGAAACGACCACCTTCGTTCGGGGCGATCGAAGCCGGCGCGTGAAAGAGGCCAGCGGGCGAACGGGGGGCGCGCGGCGGCTGGGATCGCGGGGGGTCATACGCGGTTTCTGGACGAGAATGGACGAGTTTCGTGGGATGGATGGGGTTGCCGGGGGCGTGCACCGGCTCCACTTTCCGCGCCCATGCCAACCAACGCGATGCATTCGCCGCACGAGTTCGAGGTCGTTCGCGACCCGTTGTGGAACACCATCCGCCTGGACCCCACGGCGCTGGCGCTGATCGACACGCCCGAGTTCCAGCGGCTGCGCCACATCCGGCAGCTGGGGCTGGCGTACCTCGTCTATCCCGGTGCCACGCACACGCGCTTCGACCATGCGCTGGGCGTGTACCACCTGGCGCGCCGCGCGCTGTCGCTGCTGGGCGAGCGCGGCGAGCTGGCGGAGGTGGATCCGCAGGAGTGCGCGCTGGTGCCGTACGCGGGGCTGCTGCACGACGTGGGGCACTACCCGTTCAGCCACGCGCTGGAGGAGCTGGGCGGCGAGTGGGTGCCCGGCCACCACGAGGAGCTGACCGGGCGCTTCCTCGCCGCGCCGCGGATCGAGGCGGTGCTGGAATCGGTGGCGCCCGGCGGCCGCGCGCGGGTGGAGGCGCTGGTACGCGCCCGGTCGCATTCGCCGCTGCAGGGGCTGGTCTCGGGGAGCCTGGACCTGGACAAGCTGGAGTACCTGGTGCGCGACGCGCGCTTCTGCGGCGTTCCGTACGGCGAGGTGGACGTGGACCGGCTGCTGCACGCGCTGTCGATCCTGGAAGATCCGCAGACCGGGCGGCCGGAGATCGGCGTTCACGAGAAGGGGCTGTCGGCGCTGGAGTCGATGCTCTTCTCCAAGTACCAGATGTTCCGCAATGTCTACTGGCACCACGCGGTCCGCTCGGCCACGGCGCTGTACAAGCGGCTGGTGCGCGAGGCGGTGGATGGCGGCCTGCTGGCGCCCGACGATCTCGTGGGCCTCAGCGACGAGCGGCTGCTGACGATCCTGGAGCTCCGCGCCGAGGCGTCGCACACGGCCCAGGCGGACCGCATCGCGCGGCGCTGGCTCCCCGCGCTGCGCGAGCGCCGCCTCCCCAAGCGCGCGCTGGAGCTCCCGGGCGAGGCGCTGCGCGGCCTGCCGGGCGAGGAGTGGCTGGCCGGCGATCCATCGGCCGTGTTCAAGCTGGAGGCGCGGCTGGCCGACGAGCTGGAGCTGCCGGACGGCGGCGTGTTCGTGGACTATCCCGAGAAGCCGCGGATGATGGGGCTGGACCTGCTCCTCCTCCGCCGCGACGGCTCGCTGCACCGCCTGACCGACGAGGGCCGCGCGGGCCTGATCGACCTGCCGCGCCTGGCCGACGAGCTGTACTACACTGCCCGCGCCCTCCGCATCTTCACCGTGGAGCGCCGCTCGATCGCTCCGGACCGCGCGCTCGCGCTGCTCTCGCTGAGCGCGGAGGAGCTGGCCGGGAAGCTGGAAGGCGGCGGCGCGCTGCTGGGGTGAGGAACGCCCTGCTTCAGCGTGGATGATCCGCTTCCACAACCACACGGATCCAGCCCCGCGGCCCCTCGCGAAGTCGTGGGCATGCGATGATGGGGAGGCGTGGCGCGTGGGGATAGCAGGATCCTTTTCCAATTGGGGGGATGAATGGCCGTTCCGGTAGCGGTGAAGTTGGAGCGCAGCCTCACGCGGCGGCTGATCGAGGAGAATGCATCCGCCCCCGAACGGGCGATCGCGATGGACCTCGGGTTTCCGCGGCGGCGCGCGCTCGGGCGGCTGCTCCGCGCCGGGGTGATCCGCGAGGCGCAGCCGGGCATCTACTGGCTCGATCCCGCGGCATACGCAGACTACCGCATCGTGCGGCGGAACCGGATGCGGTGGGTGATCCTGTTCCTGTCCGTGCTGGTGGCGGTCCTGATGGTGCTCGGGATCGTGCGGTTGTAGGCGGAGAGCAGGCCAGCAGGGGCGGGAGAGGCTGGGGAGCCGGCCAGCGGCGGTGAACGGGGCGGCTGGAAGCCACGGCAACGACTACGGGAAGCCTCGCAAACCGCGCGAGGCTTGGGTTCGAAGTGGAGGGAAGCTTCGTGGCGTGGCCGAGGGTAACCCGGCGGCTGGAAGCCACGGCAACGAGTACGGGAAGCCTCGCGAACTGCGCGAGGCTCGAGGCTGGCGCGGGGGCGGGCTCCCTGGCGCGGCGGCAACCTCTTACAACCCGGGTGATGCGCGCGCCCTGGACGGAGCTGTATCTGCACATCGTGTGGCGCACGTGGAGGCGACAGCCGTTCATCACGGCCGATCTGCAGCCGCGGCTGTACGGGGCGCTCGCTCATCAGTGCGCCGCGCTGGGCGCCGATGTGCTCGCCATCGGCGGGATGCCGGACCACGTGCACGTGCTGGTGCGATTCCCCACGACCATTTCGATCGCGGAGTTCGTGCGGAGGCTGAAGGGCGCGTCGTCGCACCTGGTGACGAAGGTGCTTTGCTGGCCGGAGCCGTTCAGGTGGCAAGGCGGGTACGGCGTGTTCACCGTCTCGAAGCGGCACGTCTCCGCCGTCGAGCAATACGTGCTGAACCAGGCGAAGCACCACGGCGACGGCTCCGTCCACCAGTCATTCGAGCAGATGCTGGCCTGACGCGCGCCACAGTATCTCTCCCACGGCCCAACCCAAGCCTCGCGCAGTTTGCGAGGCTTCCCGTGCTCGTTGCCGTGGCTTCCAGCCGCCCGGTCACCCTCGGCCGCGCCCCATCGCCAGACCCAGCACCAAAACCAAGCCTCGCGCAGTTTGCGAGGCTCCCCGTACTCGTTGCCGTGGCTTCCAGCCGCCCGGTCACCCTCGGCCGCGCCCCATCGCCAGACCCAGCACCAAAACCAAGCCTCGCGCAGTTTGCGAGGCTTCCCGTACTCGTTGCCGTGGCTTCCAGCCGCCCGGCCACCCTCGGGCGCGCCCCATCGCCAGACCCAGCACCAAACCCAAGCCTCGCGCAGTTTGCGAGGCTTCCCGTGCTCGTTGCCGTGGCTTCCAGCCGCCCGGCTCAAGCTCGGCCGCGCCCCATCGCCAGACCCAGCACCAAAACCAAGCCTCGCGCAGTTTGCGAGGCTTCCCGTGCTCGTTGACGTGGCTTCCAGCCGCCCGGTCACCCTCGGTCGCGCCCCATCGCCAGACCCAGCACCAAAACCAAGCCTCGCGCAGTTTGCGAGGCTTCCCGTGCTCGTTGCCGTGGCTTCCAGCCGCCCGGCTCAAGCTCGGGGATGCACAGAGCGCCGTTCCTCCCTTTCTCCCCCGCGCCGGGCGGCTTACCTTGCGCGCTCACCCGTACATGACCCACGCCTCCGCGCCGCCACCGCGCGCGGGTGCTTCTCGCGAGTGACGTGAACGAGCCGATCTCCGTTCCTTCGCTGCGCCTGGAAGATCCTTCCGGCGAGCACATCCTGATCGCCGAGGACGATCCCGGCGCCGCCCGCATCCTCCGCCAGATCCTGCAGCAGATCGGCTACCGCGTGACCGTGGCCGAAGACGGCAATGCCGCCATGCGCCTGCTGGAGCAGGGCCCGCCCGACCTGCTCCTGCTCGACTGGATGCTCCCCGGCGTGAGCGGGCTGGAGATCTGCCACTCGGCGCGCGAGCGGTGGGACCCGCTCACCCTGCCGATCCTGATGGTCACCGCCAAGACCGACCCCGAGAGCGTGTACGCCGCCTTCGACGCCGGCGCGAGCGACTACGTGGCCAAGCCTTTCCGCGGCGCCGAGCTGCGCGCGCGGATCGCCTCGCACCTGCGCACCAAGCGGCTGATCGAGGACCGGCGGCGGATGGAGGACCACCTGCGCGAGCGCGACCGGCTGAGCACGCTGGGGCTGCTCACCAGCGGGGTGGCGCACGACCTCAACAACCCGCTGGCCGTGATCAGCGCGCACGCGCAGATCCTGCTGCGCCGCGCCGACGACGAGACCACGCAGGCCCAGCTCCGCGAGATCCTGGACGCGGTGGACCGCAGCCGCCGCATCGCCGCCGACCTGCTGGGGTTCGCGCGCAGGCACCCGGTGGAGCGGGTAAGGCTGGACGTGGCCGAGGTGATCCGCGGCACGCTGGAGATGCGCCGCCGCGACCACGAGGCGCTCAACCTGCGCACCGCCGTGGAGATCGCCCCCGCGCTCCCCGCCGTCACCGGCGACCGCCACCAGCTCGCCCAGGTGTTCCTCAACATCGTGATGAACGCCGAGCAGGCGCTGCGCGACGGCGGCAGCACCATCGCCATCGCCGCCGCGCCCGAGCCCGGCGGCGAGGCGGTGCTGGTGCGGCTGGCCAACGACGGCCCGCCGATCCCCTCGGAGGCGCTCCCCAACATCTTCGACCCCTTCTTCACCACCAAGGGAGAAGACGAGGGAACGGGGCTGGGCCTCGCCATCTGCCGGCGCATCGTGCAGGAGCACGGGGGCGAGATCACCGTGCGCAGCGACGCCGCGGGGACCGAGTTCGCCATCCGCCTCCCCGTGACGCCGGCCTGATCCCGTCCCCCGATCCGACCGAACGAGACGAGGGCGCCTCCCGTCGCGGAAGGCGCCCTCGTCCCGTTCGTCACATCTCCCGAAGTCCCCGGGCGTCCGAGGCTCACCCCACGTCCAGCACGCGGATCAGCACGGCGGTGATGTTGTCGCGGCCGCCGCGGTCGTTGGCGGTCACGATCAGCTCGGCCACGCGGTCGGCCAGCTCGCCGCCGTGCATCAGGATGCGGCGCAGCATGCGGTCGGTGAGCATCCCCGTGAGCCCGTCGCTGCAGAGCAGGACGAGGTCGCCGGGGAGGAGGGTGCCGCCCGAGACGTCCGGCTGGTCGAGCGAGTCGGCGCCCAGCGCGCGGGTCAGCACGTGCGACTGGTGGTGGCGGCGGGCGCCCATCTCCGTCAGCCGGCCGGCGTCCACCTCGCGCTGCACCCAGGTGTGGTCGTGGCTCGCCTGCTGCAGCTCGCCCTCGCGCAGCACGTAGCAGCGGCTGTCGCCGATGTGGCCCAGGCGAAAGCTGCCGTCGTCGAAGAGCACGATGGCGGTGAGCGTGGTGCCCATCCCGCGCGTCTCGGGCTTGGTGAGCGAGTAGTTGACGATGCTCAGGTGCGCCGCGTGGAAGCTCTCGCCCATGGCGATGGCGAGCGCGTCGGGGTCCAGCCCCGCGTCCACCCCCTGCCGCAGCGCGGCGCCCACCGCCTCGCTGGCGATGGCGCTGGCCACCTCGCCGGCGGCGTGCCCGCCCATCCCGTCGGCCACCAGGAACACCCCGCGCTGCGCGTCGATCACGAACGAGTCTTCGTTGTGCGCGCGGACCCGGCCCACGTCGGTGGCGCCGGCCACCTCCCAGGTCACCTTCACGGGCGGGGCGCCTGCGCGGCCGGCGCCTCGGCCGGCACCGGTATGCGCCGCGGCGCGGGGACCGGCTGCGACATCTGGTACACGGCGTACGCGGCCAGCGCCAGCAGGATCAGGATCAGCACCGCCAGCCAAACCGGGAAGCGGAAGCCGCGCGCCTCCTCCTTGAGCGACGTCTCCTTCGCGGGCGGCACGTAGGCGCGGCGGGCGGCCTCCAGGTCGGCCGACTCGGTCTCCTCGAAGGTCAGCTTCACCCCGCCGAAGCGCACGGTGGCGCCGTAGGCCAGCGGCGTGGGGACGTTGGGCGCCAGCTTCACCCCCTCCACCGCGGTGCCGTTGGTGCTCGCCAGGTCGGTGATGCGCCAGGCGCCCAGGTCGAACTCGAGCCGCGCGTGCTGCGCGCTCACGCTGTCGTCGTCGATCACCACGTCGCATCCGCCGGCGCGGCCGATGGTGACCACGGGCGAGGGCACCGGGATCCGCTCGCCGTAGCGCGGCCCGGCGGTCACGCCGAACGAGGCCAGCGGCCCGGCCTGCGGGAGATTGGTGGACATCGCGGGGTGATGCTCCTGGCCGAATGACGTTTCGCAGCAACGTTTTGCGTGGAAGGCGCGCAACGTATCGCGCCCGCCGGTACGCGGCAAGTCGCACGCCGTGGCTGGCAACAGCCGCGGACGGCCTCCCTCGCGCCCCGCCGGCGCCCATCGCATCGACCGCGCACCGATCGCTCCCGGCGAACGCATGGGGCTTCGGGGGATGAAGGGCGGTCCGTCCTCTCCCCGCGCGCCGCCGTGTCACCCGCACAGGCCGGGCGGCGCGGGGCCGTACGATCCGGCGGAAACGGCGTGTGCCCGCGCAAGCCGATGCGGGGCAACGAGATCGCTCGCGCGCCGGCGCGGCGGTGCCGGGCGCGGCCCGAATCCTTCGTCAGTCCGCCGCCGCCGGGACACGTGGTTCCGGTGACACCCACCGTACAGCGGGACGACCCGAGATCATGAACACCAAACAGCTCTGGAAGACGGCGATTGCCGGCGCCGCGGCCCTTCTGGCCGCGTGCAGCGACTCCACGGGAAGCTCCGGCAGCGCGAGCGGCTCGCTCGGCTTCACCTATGGCGGCGCGCGCGCGGGGAGCTACAGCGCCAGCGGCACCTTCAAGCAGACCGGCAGCAGCTTCGTGAAGCAGCCCTTTGCCGTGGGCGTGAGCTCCAGCACCACCGCGGGCGCCGCGCTGGCGATGCTCTCGTACGTTCCCGTGACCAGCTCCACGGGGAACATGGTGCTGATCGGCATCCCCAACCGCGCCAGCGGCACCATCGCGCTCGACGACAACTGCGGCGGCAACGAGATCTGCCCGTTCGCCGCGGTCCTCTTCGGCACCAACCCGGACCTGGAAGAGGATGATTCGCAGATCTTCACCTTCACCAGCGGCCAGGTGAACATCACCTCCAACAACGGCAAGCGCGTGACCGGCACCTTCAGCGGCACCGCCGAGACCTTCCTGGGCGACAGCGTGATCACCATCACCAACGGCACCTTCGACATGCCGGTGCGCAGCTCCACCTCGCTGAGCGGCAACCGCGTGCTCGCTCCCGTGCGCCTGAGCCACGCCCGCAAGCCGGAGTAAGCGCGACAGACCGACGGTTCGCGGGATGAACGAGAGGTCCCGGAGCATCGTGCTTCGGGACCTCTCGCCACGTCTCGGGACCTCCGCGCGACCGCCGATGGATCCTCCTCGCCAGATCCGCGCGTCGTCCTACGACGTGCGGATCACCGCGCGGCGCTCGTCCTCGTCGCGCATGCCGAGGAACTCGCCGAGGGCGGCGAGCGACTCCACGTGGTCGCAGAAGATCTTGAAGCACGCCAGCATCGGCACGGCGATGAACGCGCCGGGGATCCCCCAGATCCAGAACCAGAAGGTGAGCCCCACCAGCAGCGCCACCGGGTTCAGCGCCAGGCGGTGCCCCATCAGCACCGGGCTGATGAAGTTGGCCTGGATCACGTTGATCAGCAGGAAGCTGCCGGGCACCAGCAGCGCGTGCCCCACCGTGTCGAAGGTGGTGATGGCCGCCACCGACAGGATCCCGACGATGGCGATGGCGCCCAGGTAGGGCATGAACTCGAAGAGCGCCACCATCGCCCCCCACAGGATCGGGCTGGGCATCCCCAGCCCCCACATCACCAGCGCCACCAGCGACCCCTCCACCAGGTTGATCACCGCCACCGTGAGCAGGTACGTGCTCACCGACGATTCGATCATCCGCGCGATCTCCACCGCCTTGCGCTTGTCGCCCATGGTGGGGAGCACCTTGATCAGCTTCTGCAGGAACAGGTCGCCCGCGGCCAGCAGGAAGTAGAGGAGGATCACCACCTCCAGCGCGGCCGTGATGAAGCGCTGCGTGGTGCCGAACACCCGCGCGATCAGGCTGGGCTCCTTCACCACCACCTCGCGGGCGCGCGCCGCCGGCCCGCCCCCGCCGCCGGTCGCGTCCTGCACCTGCTCGGCGGTGCGGCTGGCGCGCTCCAGGGGGCGCATCAGCTCGCGCAGCTTCTTCTGCGCGGTGCTGAGGGTCTCCGGAGCCTTGGCGGCCCAGCTCTGCACCGGCCCCGACAGCTCGTACCCGCCGAAGCCGACCACGCCGAGCAGCCCCAGGATCACCAGGGCGGCGCCCAGGGGCGGGCGGATCCGCACCCGCGACAGCGCGCGGACCACCGGGCTGAACAGGAAGTTCAGCAGCAGCGCCACCACGATCGGCAGAAGGAAGCTGCGGGCGAAGTACAGCGTGTACATCAGCGCCAGCACCGTGAGCGTGGTGACGCCCCACGACCGGCTGGCCGTGCTCTGCACCGCCTGGGCCGTTTCGTGGATGTCCGGCGTTGGCGCGCCGGGCTCCACGGGGGTGGCTTGCCCGGCGGGGTCCACGTCCGGCGTCAGCACCGAATCCGGGTCGCGGGATGACGTGTCGGCCATGGTGGGTCGCTGTTCGTTTGGATGCGGGGATCGGCCGAGAGTCGGCGCTGAACCTTGTGCAGAAGTTGCGCCGGGTGGCGCAAACCGCGAACCACCAACGGCATGGCTCACGCGGAGGAACGGAGAAACGGAGGAGAGCGGCGGCGTTGCGTGGTGATCCGTCTCGTCCCGCGTCGCCTGGATCCTGGTTGGAGGATGCGGGCTACCTCTCGGCTTTGCGGCGCACGTGGATGGTCTTCTCCACCTCGGCGTGCACGGTGCCGGCGGCATCCACCAGCTCGATCCGGTAGATGCGGTCGGCCGAGCGCTCCGTCTCCAGCGCGGCGCGGATGGCGTTCAGCTCGGCATCGTCGATCACGAAGGTGGCGTGCAGGGTGGAGCGGCCGGGTTTGCGGAAGCGGATGGTGGCCGCCTTGTCCCACACCACGTAGCCGGGGCCGAGCGCCTTGATCAGCATCACCATGTAGATGGGATCGACCGCCCCGTACATGCTCCCGCCGAAGATCGTCCCCACGTAGTTGCGCGTGCGCCGGCCGAGCGGGATCGCCACGCGCACCTCGCTCCAGTCGTGCGCCACGTAGGTGATGCGCCCGCCCGTGCCGCGGTACGCGGGGAAGAGGTAGGTGTACGCCAGCCGCGTGAGCCGCGTGCGAAGGGTCTCGGGCATCGGGATGCGTGCGAAACGGGGAGCGACGGACCGCCGTATGGCCGAACGTAGCGCCAGCCCCCGCCGCTGGCGAGGTTCGACCGCACACGTCGATCGAGGACGACGATCATGGGCGCACCGTACTTCATCACGGGGTCATGCGCATCGGGGAAGAGCACGTTGCTTCGGGAGATGCGCACGCTGCTCCCTGGCCTGCACGCGCTGCACGGCGACGCGCTCGGCGTTCCCCCGGCCGGGGAGATGATCGAACGGTTCGGCTCGGGAGATGCGTGGCAGGCACACCGCGCCCGCGAGCTGGTGGATCTCGCGGTGGCGGCGCCCGGCGTCACGGTGATCGACGGCCAGGCGCGCCCCCACGTGGTGCTGAACGCCGCGCGCGAGGCCGGCGCCGATGCCGTGCGCGTGGTGCTGATCGACTGCGGCCACGACGAGCGCCGCGAGCGTCTGCTGGGCCCGCGGGGCCAGCCGGAGCTGGACAACCCGCACACCTACGCCTGGGCCGCCTACCTCAAGGGCCAGGCCGACGCGCTGGGCCTGGAGGTGATCGACACCACCGGCTAGCCGCTCGCCGCCAGCGCCGCCGCGTTGCGCGACAGCATCGTCCGCTTCGCCGCCGAGGCGGGCGTGCGGGTTGTTGCCGGCACGATGGAGACGTAGATCAATGCAACGGCGCCAGCGGCGAGGACTTCACCGGATTCTCGGGGACGGTACGGCATCGCCCGAAAACCGGCCTCTCCCAAGGCGCCCGGACAGGTGGAGCGGCCCGTCCGCGCCCGAGGGGCGCCGTCGATGCCCGTGCCGCGCCCCGCCGCCTCGGCCGCGCCTGCGCCGGTACTCCGCGAAGGCGGACTTCGCGTGGTCGTTGCAGCGAATTCATTCGCCTGTCCGGCTCTTTCGTCCCTCGTCCTTCGGGATCACGCACCCGTGCCCCCTCGCATCTTCGACATCACGCGCCCCGTGTTCGCCGGGATGCCGGTATGGCCCGGCGACGCGCCGTGCTCGCTGGCGTGGACGGACCACATCGGCGAGGGGGGCGCGAACGTGGCGGCGCTCTCGTGCGGCGTGCACACCGGCACGCACGCGGACGGGCCGTATCACGTGCTGGCGGACGGCGCGCGCATCGGCGACGTGCCGCTGGGCGCGTACCTGGGCCAGGCACGGGTCGTGGACGTGAATGGAGCGCGGGTGCTGGACGCGGAGTGGGTGGAGGCGCATCTCGCCGCGCGTTGCGAGCGGCTGCTGGTGCGCACGCGGGCGTGGACCCGGCCCGACCTCCTCCCCGCCGCCTGGCCGGCGTTCGACGAGGCGGCGGCGCGGCTCCTCGTCGCGCGCGGCGTGCGGCTGGTGGGGACGGACGCGCCTTCGCCGGACCCGGCGGAGGCGCACGATCTACCGGTGCACCGCGTGCTCCTGGGCGCGGGCATCGCCATCCTGGAGAACCTGATGCTGGATGACGTCGAAATGGGCGCGTACGAGTTGGTCGCGCTCCCGCTGCGGCTGGCCGAGGCGGACGCAGCTCCCGTCCGGGCCGTGCTGGTGGAGCGATGACCGCCATCCCCGGCGTGCGGATGCTGCTGGCGCCCAACCCCGGCGACATGACGCTGGACGGGACGCGCACCTTCCTGGTGGGCCACGAGCGTCCGGTGGTGATCGACCCCGGGCCCGGAGACCTGGACCACCTGGAGGCGATCCTGGCCGCGCTCGATGGCGCCACGCCCGCCGCCATCCTCCTCACCCACTCGCACGGCGACCACTCCGCGCTCGCCCGCCGGCTGGCGAACGAGACGGGCGCGCCGCTCCTCGCGCCGCCGGGCGCCGTCAGCGCATCGGTCGACACCGCGCACGTGGACCGCTGGATCGAGGATGGCGACGTGATTGGCACCGACGCGGGCGACCTGCACGTGGTCGCCACGCCGGGGCACGCGCCGGAGCACGTCGCCTTCCATCACCCCGCCAGCGGGGCCGTCTTCGTGGGCGACACCTTCATGGGGGTGGGCGACACCACGCTGGTGGCGCCGCCGGAGGGCGACCTGGCCGCGTATCTCCAGTCGCTGGAACGGATCGCGGCGCTCTCGCCCTCGCTCCTCCTCCCCGCGCACGGCCCGCCGATCACCGATCCGGCGGCGGCGATCGGGCGCTACCGGAAGCACCGCGAAACGCGCATCGAGCAGGTGGCGCACGCATTGCGGCGGGCCGGGCCGTCACGCACCGAGGGGCTGATCGACGCGGTGTACGGCGCGGAGCTGAACCCCGCGCTGCGGCTGGCCGCGCAGGGCTCGCTCGAGGCGATCCTGGGCTACCTCGCCACCGCCGGCCGGGCACGCGCCCTCCCCGACGGACGCCACACGCTGACCGAAACGGACCGATGACGGAGAGGGACGACGCCGCGCCGCGGAGCGCGCTGGAGAGCATCCGCGAGCGGACGATCGACGCGCACCTGCGCTTCCTTTCGCACCCGCTGCTGGAGGGGCGCGCCCCCGGCACGCGCGGCGGCATGCTGGCGGCCGAGTACATCGCCGCGCAGATGGAGCGGATCGGGCTGGAGCCGGTGAACCACACCTTCTTCCAGCCCGTGCCGATGCTGGGGATGGACCCGCATCCCGAGCTCGCCTTCGACACGCCGGCCGGCCCGTCCATCCCCGCGTACGGGGACGACTACGTGCTGGAGGCCGGCCTCCCCCAGGCGGAGGTCGGCGTGGACGCCGAGCTGGTGTACGTGGGGTACGGCATCACCGCGCCCGAGTACGACTGGGACGACTACAAGGGCGTGGACGTGCGCGGCAAGGTGCTGCTGATCCGCGTGAACGACCCCGGCCGGGCCGAAACGCCGGACTTCTTCGGCGGCCGCGCGCTCACCTACTATGGGCGCTGGACCTACAAGTTCGAGGAGGCGTCGCGCCGTGGCGCGGCCGGCGCGATCCTGGTGCACACCGACGCGGGTGCCGGGTACGGCTGGAACGTGGTGAGGACCAGCAACACCGGCGAGCAGTTCGACCTGGCGGGCGCCCCCGAGTTCCCGCTGGGGGTGCGCGGGTGGATCTCGGAGCCGGCGGCGCGGCGCGCCATCGAGGCGGCGGGGCTGGACCTGGGCGGGCTGATGGCCGCCAGCGAGTTCCGCGAGTTCGCGCCGATCGAGACGGGCGTGCGCGTTCGTGCCCGTGTCCGCAGCGAGCTGCGGCAGGTGGAGACGGCCAACGTGGTGGGCTACCTCCCCGGCGCCGATGCCGGCCGGATGAACGAGGTGGTGATCCTTTCCGCGCACCACGACCACCTGGGAGTGCGCACCGCCGATGACGGGAGCCGCCACGTGCACCCCGGCGCCTACGACAACGCCAGCGGCGTCGCCCTCCTCCTGGCCGTGGCGGAGGCGGCGGCGAGCGCGCCCGTCCGCCCGCCCCGCCCCATGCTCTTCGTGAGCACCACCGCCGAGGAGAGCGGCCTGCTGGGCGCCGAGTGGTACGCGCGGCACCCGCTCTTTCCGCTGGGCCGCACCGCCGCCGTGATCAACATGGATGGCGCCAACCTGTGGGGCCCCACGGAAGACATCGCGCCGCTCGGCGCCGATCGCTCGGAGCTGGGCGCGCTGGTCCGCGCCGCCGCGGCGGCGGAGGGGATCACGGTGGCCGAGGAGCAGCACCCCGAGCAGGGGATGTTCTTCCGGCAGGACCACTTCCCCTTCGCGCGGGCCGGCGTCCCCGCCGTGGCGATGGACCACGGGCTGTCGTACGTGGGCCGGCCGGCCGGATGGGGCCAGGAGCGCTACCAGGAGTTCAACACGCAGCACTATCACCAGCCCAGCGACGCCTACCGGCCCGACTTCGACCTGGGCGGCGCCGTGCAGCAGGCCCGCGTGATCCTCCGCACCGCCTGGTTCGCCGCCACGGGCGACGACCTGCCGCAGTGGGCGCCCGGGAGCGAGTTCAAGCGGGTGTGAAGACGGTTGGCGTGTCGAATCCGCGGGATGAGGATCGTCCGCCCGGACCGCGCCGCGGATGGTCCGCGTGGCGGCCACTCCGCAGGCGCCTGGGATTGGTGGACACGCGATTGCATGCACCCCTTCCGGGATCGGATCCGCCCTCGGAGGGGGTGAACCGGGGCCCCTTCGTCGGTCGAAGGCAATGGGGCGGAGGGTGGCCGATTGTGACTGCAGGTGCTTGGGAGTCGTCGCTGGACTGGCTCGGGTGGAACTTCCGTGACGGGGTGGGGGTGGGAATGGGCGTCGGCATGCGCAACCCGTTGCGCATGCGTGCATTAGCGCAGGACTCAGCCGTGTCGTCGACGATCGTGGCATTCACCCGCAACTCCTCGCTCGAGGCCCTTGCCGATCCGTTCCTGACGGTTGGCGAGGACTGGCGCGTGACGTACTGGAACGGCGCGGCCGAGCGCGCGCTGGCGGTGGCCCGCGAAGGGGTGCTGGGGCAGCCGCTGTGGGAGGCGCTCCCCGGCGGCGGCGAGCCGCTGCTGCGCGCGCGCCTGGCCAGCGTGGTGGCCACCGGCACGGCGCTGCGCGTGCCCTACGCCGGGCCCGGCGGCGCCGCGTACACGCTGCACGCCGCGCCGCTGGAGGATGGCGGCCTGGCGCTGCACTTCCGCGACGGCAGCGACCACGTGCAGCTGGCCGAGCGCTTCTCGCGGCTGCTGGAGAGCATCCGCGACGGCTTCCTGGCGGTGGATGGCAACTGGCGCGTGGTGTACGTGAACCGCGCCGCCGAGGCGCTGCTGCGCGTGCGCCTGCACCGCGCCGTGGGCGCGTCGCTGCTGGACCATCTCCCGGCGGAACCGGCGGAGCTGGCGGCAACGCTGCGCGCCACGATGGAGGACGGGCGCCCGCGCCGGCTGGACGCCGTGCGGCCCGCGGTGGAGTGGCTGCGCGGCCGCTCGTTCGACCTCTCGGCCGATCCGCTGGCGGGCGGGGGGATCTCGATCCTCTTCCAGGACGTGACCGAGCGCGAGGAGCGGCAGGCCGAGCTCGAGCGCCTGGCCGCCGAGGCGCAGGAGGCGGCGCGCGCCAAGGGGCGCTTCTTCGCGGCGGTGAGCCACGAGCTGCGCACGCCGCTGCACGCCATCGTGGGCTACACGCACCTGCTCAGCACCGACAGCTACGGCGACATGCCGCAGGCCGCCAGCCGCGCCGCCGAGCGCGCCAGCGTCTGCGCCGAGCACCTGGCGCGGCTGATCGACGACGTGCTGATCCTCACCACCAGCGACGTGGACCGGCTGGCCGTGTACCCGGCGCGGATCGACGTGGGCGAGTACCTCGCCGAGGTGCTGGAGCCGCTGCGCCGGCAGGCCGAGGCCAAGCTCCTCGGCTTCGTCGTCGACACCCCGGCCGACCTGCCGCCGGCCGCGGTCGACCCCGAGCGCTTCCGCCAGATCCTGTACGCGCTGCTCACCAACGCCATCAAGTTCACCGCGCGCGGCGAGGTTCGCGTGGAAGCGCGCGCGGCGGGCGGGCGGCTGCTGCTGCGCGTGGAAGACACCGGCCAGGGCATCGCCCCGGCGGACCGGGCGCGGGTGTTCGAGGCGTTCGAGCAGGTGGGCGACGACGCGCGCACCGACTCCATCAACCGTGGCACCGGCCTGGGGCTCACCATCGCGCGGCGGCTGGCGCAGCGCCTGGGCGGCACCCTCACGCTCGCCGCCTCCAGCGATGCCGGCTCCACCTTCCTCCTCGACCTCCCCCTCGACGCCGAGGCGCAGGCGGGGAACTGACGCGCCGGACCGGCGGATCGGAAGACGAAAGAAGCCTCGCGGATCCCACGCCAGGCTTCTCTCGTCTCCAAGGCTTCCACGCGCGGCGGAGATCGTCAACGAGAGAACACGGAACGACAACGGAGGGAACGAGCAACGGTCGACCGGCGATCGTTCAACCGTTGCTCCGTTCCCTCCGTTGCTCGCGCGAAGCGCCCTCTTGTTGCTGTTAACGTTTTTTTGCCTTGGACGCTTGGGTCTTGCCCGCTTTCCCCGCGGCGGCGGGGCGCGTGCCGGGGTGCGCGGACTTGCCGCTCTTGCGGGCGTGATTGTCCTGCGCCGCGGCCTTGGGCGTCGGCTTGCGCGGGGCGGAAGCGGAGGGCGCCTCGCGCGCCTGCTTGCGGTCCACCAGCTCGCCCTGATCGGCGTCGAGCACCTCCAGCGCCTCGGCGGCCGCCTGCATCCCCGCGCCGTAGAGGAATACGGGGACCCCGGTGGTCCGCAGCGCGTCGGCCACGTCGATGCGGTCCTCGAAGGCGCACACCAGCTCGTACTCGCGCCGCAGCCGGGCGATCTCGTCCACCTTGAACGCGCCGGAGTGGCGGAAGTCGCGCGGCGGACGCATCACCAGCCGGTCGTAGCTGGTCAGCCCGTTCGCCTTGAGCCAGCGCTCGGTCATCTTGCGCGTGTGATCGGGCCGGCCGGTGAGGAAGATGATGCGGTTCCCCGCCGCGTGCATCGCCCGCAGCACCTCCATCGAGGCAGCGATCGGCGGATCGGATTCGATCGCGTCGAAGTAGCTCTTCCAGTCGCGCGTCTTCCCCTGCTCCACCTCCACGAAGTGGGCCCGCGCCCGGTCGTCGCTCAGGGTGCCGTCCAGGTCCCAGATCACGGCTTTCGGCAGCTGCTTCGGCATCACATCTCTCGCGGCGTGGATCCCAATCCGGCCCGAACGAAGGCGCGGCGCTGGAAGATGCTTGCCAGCGCCGCGCCACCGTCTCGTGATCGGACCTCGATCCGCCCCTCGGATCATCCGCGGCCTACCACCCCAGCCGCCGGCCGAGCGCGGCCAGGTCGTGCCAGGCGTACGCCGCGCCGGGGTACCACTCGCCGCCGATCCGCACGGGCTCGCCGCCCTGCCGTGTGGCGCCGAGCTGCTGGTAGAAGGCGCACGACGGGTTCTCCTCCAGCACCATCACCACCATCGAGCGCTCGCCGCGCTCCAGCAGGGCGGAGACCAGCGCGCGGACCAGGCGCGTGCCGCTGCCGCCGCGCTGGTGCGCGTCGAGCAGGTAGATGGCGTACAGCTCGGCCGTGAACGGCGCGGCGTACGGCTCCTCGCGGCGGTTGGCGCCGCCGGTGACGAAGCCGACCACGGCGCCGCTCTCGATCTCCTCGGCCACGAACGCCAGCTCGGCGCCACCCTCGATCGCGCGCCGCCAGTACGCCGGCCGCTCGCCCAGCTCCATCGCGTCGAGATACGCGTCGGCGACCACGCCGCGGTAGGTGGTCTTCCAGCTCGCCACCTGCACTCGCGCGATCGCGTCGGCATCATCCACCCGCGCGCGGCGGATGTAGGGCGCGGCGGCGCTCCCGCTCACCGCTTGGGAGGCTGGCTGGGGCGCATCTCCACGCGCGAGACGAGCGAGTTCCTGGGCAGCGCCAGCAGGTCCATCACCACCCGGGCGATGTCTTCGGGCTGGATCTTCCAGGCGCCCTCGTCGCTCGGCGCGCTGTCGCCGAACCAGGTGTTCACGCTGCCGGGCATGATGTAGTTCACGCGGATGCCGTGCTGGCGCACGTCCAGCATCAGCGCCTCGCTGAAGCCCACCAGGCCGAACTTGCTGGCATTGTACGCCGCGCCGCCCGCGAACGGGTTCTTCCCCGCCAGCGACGCGATGTTGATGATCCACGCGTCCTGGCTCTTCTTCAGGTGCGGGATCGCCTGGTGGCAGCAGTAGAACACGCCCGACAGGTTGGTGCCGATCAGCCGGTCCCACGTCTCGGGGTCGATCTCGTCGACCGGAGCGAAGGCGCCGAAACCGGCGTTGTTCACCAGGATGTCGATCCCGCCCAGCTCCTCCACCGTCGACTGCACCAGGTGCTTCACGTCGCCCAGCTTTCCCACGTCGCCGGGGATGCCGAGGATCTTGCCGGAGCCCAGCCCCTCCAGCTTCTTCGCGGCCTGCTCCACCTCGCCCGCGCGCCGCGCCTGCACCACCACGTTGGCGTTCGCCCGTGCCAGGGACTCGGCGATCGAGTAGCCGATCCCCTTGCTGCTCCCCGTCACCACCGCCGTCCGCCCGCTCAAGTCCAGCGCCATCTCCGTCCTCCCTCTCGTTTCCGTGATCACCCACATCCATCGGTTGATTTGGGATGATGCGGGGCGACACGCAAGCGCCGGGCGAGCGTGGAGAGATCGCCCCAGGCGAATGAATTCGCGGCAACGACTACACGAAGTCCGCCTTCGCGGACTACCAGCGCCAATGTGAGCGACAATGCTGGTGCGCGGCACCGGGTCCGATGCCGCGCGCCGATGTGCACGTTTGCCAGTGCCGCGCAATGGCCCCTCGGCCGCACGAGAGCCTGTAGTCCGCGAAGGCGGACTTCGTGTACCTGTTGCAGCGAATTCATTCGCCCTGCCAGCCTCCGCATGGGGTTCATCAGCGATCAACCGATCAGCCGCTCGGCCGCGACCTCCGCGCCGTCCGTGCGGATCGCTGGCGCGATGGAGCGGGCGCGCTCCGCCACGCCGGGCCGCAGCGTCCGCTCGAGCGCGGCGGTGAGCGATTCCACCGCCGGCGTCTCCGGCGCGTGCGCGGTGCCGATGCCGAGCGCTTCGACGCGCCCGGCCCAGTAATGCTGGTCGTACTGCTGGGGGATGATGACCTGCGGCGCGCCGGCCAGCGCGGCGGCGGTGGTGGTGCCCGCGCCGCCGTGGTGCACCGCGGCCGCCACGCGCCCGAACAGCGCCTGCTGGTTCACCTCGCCGATGGCGATGCAGTCGCGCCCATCATCCCCCGGCGACAGCTCCGCCCATCCACGCGACACGATGGCGCGGCGCCCGAGCGCCCGGGCCGACTCGATCATCGCCTGGCCGAGCCCCTCCGGCGCGCGGATGCTGCCGAAGCCGAAGTAGACGGGCGGCTCGCCGGCATCGAGGAACGCCTCCAGCTCGGGTGAGAGCGGGCGCTCGTCGGGGACGATCCACGCGCCCGTCTGGAACACCGCGCCATCCGCGGGATCGGGCCAGGGCCCCAGCGTGGGATCGGCGGCGAGCCAGGGGCGCGCGGTGTGGACGTGGCCGCGCACGTCGCTCACCGGCGCCAGGCCGAGCGCCGCCCGGCGCGCGTCGAGCAGCGCGCCCCAGCCCGCGTTCCAGCGCTCCGCGTCTTGCGCCCACAGCGCGCCAAACGACTCCGGCCCCGGCGCGGGCGTGTCTCCGCGCATCGCCAGCACGGGCGGCGCGTGGTGGGGCGATGGCAGAACGGCGGGGGAGTACGCGGCGAAGACGTACGGGATCCCCATCCACTCCGCGATCGACGGCGCCGCGACCTGCAGCGCCGTCGCGCCGACGATGATGTCGCAGCCTTCGGCGGCCGATGCGATCGTCTCGAACTGCGTGGCGACGGTGCCCTCCATCATCTGGCGCCGCTGCTCGGGGGTGAGGAGCGCGGCGGATGGAGCGGCCTTCCCGGTCGGCCGCAGCTCCGGCCCGATCGGCGTGACGGAGAAGCCGAGCCCTTCGATCCACTCGCGGAAGTCGGGCGGCACGCAGAAGCGCGCCTCGTCTCCCCGCGCTTTCAACGCGAGCGCCAGCGCCACCAGCGGCTGGACATCGCCCCGCGACCCGATGGTCGACAGCAGCACGCGCATCGGAATCTCTCCTGGCGATCGTCGGTGGATGACACGCGCCGGATGCGGGAGCCGCGATCCCGGCGCACGGCCGCCAAACTCGCGGAGCGCCGGGGCCTTGCCGCAAGCCTCCCCATGTGCGATATGGTAGTCCCCGGGGCAGGCGATCCATCCGCCCCGCCGGCGGATCGACGACGATCGAACGAAACGCATCCGGGCGAGAGACCATCTCTCGCCCGGATGCCTGTTTTTCAGCCCTTCTCCGAATCCACCGCCGTCCGGCGGTGCTCAGGCCACCGCGAGCTCCGCCGCCGGCGCCGGTGCGCGCCTGGGGCGGTTCATGATGTGAACCGCCTCGCCGAGCGCGTGCTTGAACGCCTCCATCACTCCCTCGCTGAGCGTGGGATGCGTGTGGATGGTGAGCGCCACGTCCTCGGGCGAGGCCATCATCTCCAGCGCGAACGCCGCCTCGCCGATCAGCTCGCTCGCCTCGGGGCCGACGATCTGCACGCCGATGATGCGCTCGCCGTCGGAGACGATCTTCACGAAGCCCTCGGTGTCGTTCAGCGACATCGCCCGGCCGCTGGCGGCGAAGGGGAACCTGCCGGTGGTGATCTCGATCCCGCGGCGCTTCGCCTCGGCCTCGCCGATGCCGACGGTGGCGATCTCGGGGTCGGTGAAGATGGCGGCGGGGAGGGCCAGCCAGTCCGCCCGCGCGTACTTCCCGGCAATCACCTCGGCGGCGACCTCGGCCTCGCGGAAGGCCTTGTGGGCGAGATACGGCCCGCCCGTCACGTCGCCCACCGCGAAGATCCCCGGGACGCTCGTCTCCATCCGCTCGTCGGCGATCACGTGGCCGCGCTCGTCCAGGCGAACGCCGAGCGCCTCCAGCCCCAGCCCGGCGGTGTTCGGCTTGAAGCCGACGGCGACCAGGATCTTCTCCGCCTCGATCACCCGCCGCTCGCCGCCCACCTCCACCGTCACCGCCGCCATCCCGCCGCGCGCCTCCCAGCCGAGGGCGCGCGCCTGGGTCAGCACCTCGGCGCCGCGCTTCTTCAGCTTCCGCTCCACCACGCGGACCACGTCGGCGTCCACGCCGGGAAGGAGCGCGTCCGTCACCTCCACCACGGTCAGCCTGGTGCCGAGCCGCTGGTACATCATCCCCAGCTCCAGCCCGATCACCCCGCCGCCGATCACCAGCAGCGACGCGGGCACGGCGGTGAGATCCACCGCGTCACGCGCCGTCAGCACCGTCCGGCCGTCGGCCGCGAAGCCGGGGATCGCCGCCAGCCCGGCGCCGGTGCTCAGGACGATCGCCCCGCGCGCGGACGCCCGCGTGGCGGCGCCGTCCGCGCCCGTCACCTCCACCGTGCGCGGATCCACGAAGCGCGCGGTGCCGTAGGCGGTCTCGCCGCCGTTGGAGCGGATGAGCTGGGCCACGTTGCTGGTCAGCTTCTCCACGATCCCGCCCTTCCATCGCTGCGTGGCGGCGAAGTCGATGGTGGGCTCGCCCGCGCTGATCCCCATCGCCCCCGCCTCGCGGATGCGGTCGAAGGTGCCGGCGGCGGTGATCAGCGCCTTGCTGGGGATGCACCCCCAGTTGCGGCACACGCCGCCGAAGCTTTCCTTCTCCACGCAGAGCACGCGCTTTCCCAGCTGCGCCAGGCGGATGGCCGCGGTGTACCCGCCGGGCCCGCCGCCGATCACGATCACGTCGTATTCCTTCGCGTCCATCCTCCACCTCCCCACCGGGTTGATAAGAGACCGAACGGTCGCTTCATCGACACGAAAACGGCGCCCGCCGCCTCACGCGGCGCGGACGCTCCGGTCCAGGTAGGCACGCATGTGCGCGGCGGCCCGGGCCGTGTGCACCTCGTCGTCGTACAGCTTGCTCATCATCACCGCGCCCTCGAGGGTGGAGATGAGCACCGAGGCCAGCGCCTCGGGCTCGATCTCGGGGCGCACCTCGCCGCGCTCCTGCCCGCGCGCGGCCACGCGGATCACCAGCGCGCGCAGCCCGTCCATCGCCCGCCGCGCGTGCTCGCGGAGCGCGGGGTTGCCGTCGTCGTTCTCGATGCCGGCGTTCATCACCGGGCACCCGCCGGGAACGGGCGGATCGTGCGGGATGGCGGCGAAGACGGAGACGATGGCGTCGAGCCGGTCGATCGCGTGCGTCTTCCCCTCGAGCGCGTCTGCGAAGCGGCGGCCCATCAGCTCCACCGCGTAGTCGAGCGCCTCCACCGCGAGCTGCTCCTTGCTCTCGAAGTGCCGGTAGATGCCGCCCTTCTGCAGCCCCGTGGCCGCCATGATGTCGCTCATCGACGAGCCCGCGAAGCCGTGCTGGTTGAAGAGCGCGGCCGCCTTGCGGATGATGTTCTCCCTCGTCTCCTCGCCACTGCGTACCATGGACCCGCCCTCCCCTCGAAGATGATGCGACCGATCGGTCTCTAACCTAACGCACCCATCCCCCATCGTCAACGAAAGCGAGCGCCGCGGGAACGCACGGGACCACGTTCCGGGCACGAAGCCAACCGTGGCCGTTTCCGTTCCCTCCGTTGCTCGCGCGAAGCGCCCCCTTTTGCCGTTCCGCCCTTCGTCAGCGCATCCCCGAGATCAGCCCCTGGAGAAGCGAGAGCACGAGAAACGCCACCATCGGCGCCAGGTCGAACATCCCCGTGCGGGGAAGGACGGAGCGGATCGGCTCCAGGATCACGTCGGTGACCGAGCGAACCGCCAGCACGGCGGGGTGGCGGCTCCCCGGGCCGGCGACCCACGACAGGATCACGCGGGCGATGATCAGCAGCTCCAGCAGCGTGAGCAGCATTGACAGAACGCTCCACCCCATGCCCACCTCTCCCGTGAAGGATGGCCCTCAGCCCCCGTCGCCCTGGCTGCGCGCCGGGCCGAGGAAGACGACGATCGGCCGCTCCAGCTCGCGCGCCGCGGCCTGCAGGCGCTCGGGGTTCAGCCGCGTGAAATCGACAAGCGTGGCGCCGCGGTCGCCCAGCAGCGCCGAGCGCGCCATCGCCGCCGCGCGCTGCTCGGGCAGGTCCAGCTGCAGCAGCCGCTCGCCGCGAAAGCGCCGCAGCCGCTCCTGGAACACCGCCGCCGGGAGCGCCTCGTTGGCGTAGCCGTTCACGGCCTCGCGCAGCTGCGTGGCCCACTGCTCCGCCTCGCCCGGCGGCACCACCAGCGTGAGCCGAAGCTCGCCGCCGGCGGCGTAGCGCACCACCTCGGCGCGGCTGTTGTACACCGAGCGGCGGCTGGGCCCGAAGCTGACGCGGTCGAGCGCGAGCTGCGCCAGCATCCGCAGCGCCTCGACGTCGCTCTCCGGGCCGAAGCGCCAGGTGGCCGAGACCCAGGTGGTGATGGCGTTGTACTCCGCCTCCACCGGCGCGTCGGCCGGCGCGGGGGGCGGCACGGTGTCGGTCACCAGCTCGCCGGCGGGCATGTGCCCGGCCAGCGCGTCGCGCGCCTCGCCCTCGTCGATCGGCCCCACCACCGCCACCACGGAGCGCTCGGGGGTGAAGTTGCGCCGCAGGTACGCATCCACCTGGCTCACGCGGATGGCGCGCACCGACGTCGCCGTGCCCACGGCCGGGCGCCCCCACGGGTGGTCGGCGCCGTACACGGCCTTCGCGCGCTCCCGCTCCAGCGCGTCGGCCGGGCTGGCCTCGCGCGCCGCCAGCTCGCGCACGATCGCCGCGCGCTGCCGCACCGTGGCCGTGCTGTCCACCGGATCGCGGAAGAGCGAGAGCATCAGCACCCGCGACGCCTCGGCCCAGTTGTCGGGCGCGGCGGTGAGGGTGAAGGCGATGGCGTCCTTCTGCTGGTCGACGTCCAGGTGCGCGCCGAGCGAATCGAGCGTGCCGCGCACGGGCTCCACCACCGAGCGCGCGGCCAGGTAGCTGATCCCCGCCTGCGCCGGCGCCTCGTCCACCGGCCCCACGCCCACCAGCACCTGCACGGCCACCACGGGGGTCCCCGGCTCGGGGCGAAGGAAGACGCGCTCCTGCGCCACGGCGGGTGTGATGCGAACGGCGAGCGCGAGCAGCGCGGCGGCGGCCGCGAGATGGGTGCGGATGCGCATCAGCGGCGCTGCTCCGGCGGGATGCGCTGCGGCGGCACGTACACGGTGGCGGGCTCGCCGGCGGCGAGCTGGTCCAGCACGCGCGCCACGTCCTCTTCCGTCACCGCGTCGAGCGCCGCGTAGTAGCGCTGCGTCGCGTCACGCCCGGCGCCGCGGTCCGAGAACTCGCCCAGGAGCTCGGCCATCCGCTCGGGCGTGCGCGAGTAGAAGAGCATCTCGCGGCGCAGCGACCGCGCGGCCGCGCGCACCCCCTCTTCGTTCACCGTGGGCCGGAACGCCGCGAGCGCTCCGCCCACGGTGCCGCGCGCCGCGCGCACCAGCGAGTCCGGCGTGGCGACGACCAGGGCCAGCGCCTGTCCGTGGTGCGTCCACCAGTGCTCCACCTCCACGTTGGAGCGCGACATCCGCCGGCGCAGGTAGGTGCGCAGGAGCCGCGCGGTCACCGACATCGCCGCCGCGTCCACGCTGTCGCCGCGCCAGGCCGAGCCGATCCAGCCGCGCGTGGCCTGCGGCGTGTCGGCCTCGAAGGCGGGGATGGTGTCGGGGTCGCTCGCCGCCAGCCGCCCGGCGGACGCGGCGGGGAGCGAGCGGAAGGCGCGCTCCACCGCGTTCATCGTCACGTCGCCCACGGCCACGATGGAGACGCGGTCGGGCGCGTAGATCTCGCCCCACACGTCGCCCAGGGCGGCCGCCTGCAGCCGCGCCGCGCCGCCGTCCGTCCCCGCCGCCGGGAGGCCGGCCGGAAAGAGCTGGGCGCGCAGCGCCGCGCGGACGTATGCCGGCGCCGTCTCGCGCTCGGTGGAGCGCTCCTCGGCGAGCGCGCCGAGCGCCTGCAGCATCCCCGGGCTCCCCGGCGCCACGGCGGGCGGGCGCAGGGTGGAGCGGAGGATGCCGGCGAGATAGTCCAGCTCGGTGGCGGGCCCGACCACGGTGTAGACGATGGCGTCGGCGCCGCGGATGGCCTGCACCCGCCCGCCGACCCGTGCCGCCTGGTCCTCCAGCCCGTGGAGGAGGAGGTGCTGGATCAGGTGCCCGGCGCCGGCGTACCCCGGCGGGTCGTCGGCCACCACCGACATGCGCAGCGCCACCACGGGAAGCGCGGGCTGGCTGTGCACGGTGATGGCGGGCGCGGACTGCGCGGCACGGGGCCGGTCGCGCGTGGTATCGGGCGGCGCCGCCGCGAGGGCGAGCGCGAGCGAAAGCGTCAGCATTCCAGTCATGCGGATACGGCAGAAGGAGCGCCGCGAGCCGTTGGGCGCTCCCCCGAAAGTACGACATCCACCCGCCCGAGGCGAATCGCGGGCCGCGGGGCCCCCACCCCGGCCCGCCGAGGCTCACCACCCCCTCCCCCGAAACAGCCGAAACAGCCTGGGGGAGGGGGTGTGGTGAAGCGTACGCAAATCTCGGCGGTCAAGTTCCTCATCGAACCGGCAAGGAAAGGTGCGGGTTCAGGACGAAGCTGGTTGTACGATCGGTCTTGGTAGTTCACCGTTGCTGTTTCCGTTGTCGTTCCCGTTGCTCGCGCGAAGCGCCTCTTGTTGCCGTTGTTGTTGCCGTTGCCGCAAAAGCAAAAGGAGCGAAGATCCATTGATCTCCACTCCTCGAGCATGCCCACCGACCGCCAGGTGTCGCGCCGGATCAGTCCGGGATCGCGTCCGCCACGATGAAGTTGAGCGGATCCACCTGGCGCCCGTCGATCTCCACCTCGTAGTGCAGGTGCGGCCCGCTCACCAGCCCGGTGGCGCCCACCAGCGCGATCAGGTCGCCGCGCTTCACCACCTGCCCGTCGTGCACCAGCAGCCGGCTGGCGTGCGCGAAGCGCGTCACGTAGCCGAAGCCATGGTCGATCTCCACCATGTTGCCGTAGCCGTTCCCCTTGTTGCCGGCGAAGCGCACGGTCCCCTTGGCCGGCGCCAGGATCGGCTCGCCCACGCGCGCGGCGATGTCGATTCCCTTGTGCGGGCGGGTGATGTGGAGAACGGGGTGGTAGCGGCCGGTGGAGAAGAGCGACGAGAGGGGCCCGCTGGCGGGGGCGATGGTGGGGGTGCTGGCCAGGCGCTCGCGGTTGCGCTGGAGCGCGGTCAGCGCCTGGTCCATGCTGCGGCGCAGCATCGACGCGCGGCGGTTGAGCGAGCTCAGGTTGGTGCTGGCCGCGGTGAGCTTGCCGCCCACCTCGGGGTTCAGGTGCATCAGCGCCTGCTCGCTCACGTTGCGCGTGCCGGCGGCGTGGCCGTCGGCGCCCAGCGCGGCCAGGCCGCTCATCACCCGGTACTGCTCGTCCTTGCGCGACAGCGTCTCCATCGAGCGGTTCAGCTGCGCCATCTCGCTGCGCATCTGGTCGACCTCGGCCGCCAGCAGCTCGTTCTCTCGGCGCAGCGCGGTGCCGCGCACGTGCTGGCCCTGCTTGATGAAGAAGGCCACGGTGAAGGTGCCCATCAGGAACACGATCAGCACCACGGCGCTCACGATGGCGCGCACGTCCTTCCACGCCACCTGGAAGGTGCGGACGCGCTCGTTGTCGTGCGGGACGAGCATCAGCGTCCAGCGAGAACCTGGCATCTCTCGTCTTTGGGTGCAGCCGGCCGGGAGGGACTCCAGACCAATCGGTGTAAGTGAAGCGGAGGGGCCATGATAAGCCCATCCCGCGGGCGAGTCAACCCAGTCGTTCGGCACGCGTGTGGAGAGGTCCCCCGCGCGCGGCGCTTTCGGCGGGCCGAAAACACGGCGGCGAGCTCCCCTGAACGCGCAGGGGAGCGGGGTGGCCGGAAGGTGTCCCCACACCCGTAAGCTCCGGTCCACCCACGCTCCACCCGACGCACGACCTGCCCGGATTGTCGTGGATTTCGGGAGATGTAAAAGGCAACCGCCGTACCCACGCGGGCACGGCGGCGGAAGATGATGCGCTGCAACGTCTTGGCTCCGGAACGTCCGGCGGCGCGAGCGCCGCGGGGCACGGCATTTTGCCCGGAGTCCTGCAATCTGTGATCTGTTACGCCTCCGGATTCGATCTGCTACAATCTCTCCGCGCCGATCTCCGTCCCGAGCGCGAAGCCCGACCCGCCCACGGTGTAGTGCCGCACCTTCGGATCCAGCGCCAGCAGGTAGCGCTCGTCCTGCGGATAGTACCGTGCCACCTCCACCGAGTCGCCGGCGAAGGCGCGGATCGGCTCCATCCCATCCCAGAAGGAGACGAAGACGAACTCGGTCCGCTCGGCCTCGTCGCGGCGGAGGATCATCACGCCGCGGTTGCCGGGGAGGGCGCGGCAGTCCGGCTCGCCGGTCTCGGCCAGGTAGCGCGCGTACGCGTCGCCATCCCCCGCGCGGACCTCGCCGCGCCACACGCGCGCGATCATCGCCCCCTCGCGGCGGATGCGGTGGACCGGGCACGTGGCTTCGCCCGCGCGGCGGGCGCATCCTCCGGAAGCTCCTCGCCCGCGGCCTCGGTGGAGGCCTCGGAGACGGGCTCGGCTCCGCCCGGCGCCGCGGTGCCGCCCACGATCAGCACCACCGCGGCGATGATCGCGGCCGCCGCCACGCCGATGCGCCAGGTCAGCGGCTCGTGCAGGATCAGCGCGCCCAGGAGCACGGCCACCAGCGGGTTCACGTAGGTGAAGCTCATCGCGCGGCTGGGCCCCTCGCGCTCCACCAGCCAGCCGTACGCGGTGAAGGTCACCACGCTGCCGAAGACGATCAGGTACGCCAGCGCCAGCACCGCCCCGAGCGGCACGGCCGAGGCGGAGAAGCGGCCGAGCTCGCCGAACGCGACCGACGCGGGGACCAGGAGCGCGCCGCCGCCCAGCAGCGGGATCCCCGCCGCGTACAGGTGCGACGCGGGCTTCCGCTCGCCGTCGTAGAAGAGCGTTCCCACGCCCCACGAGGCGGACGACACCAGGAGCAGCGCCACGCCGAGCGGCTCGATGGCGCCGGGGCCGCCGCTGAGCGAGAGGAGCGCCACGCCCGCCAGCCCGATCGCCACCCCCGCCCAGGCGCGGCGGCTGGCGACCACGCGGCCGGCCAGGAAGCCGAAGCCCAGGAGCCAGAAGTGCTCGGTGGCGATCATCAGCGCCGCCGGGCCGCTGGCCACCCGCTGCTCGGCCCAGAAGAGCAGCCCGTGGCCGACCAGGAAGAAGAGCGCGCCCGTCACCACCGCCGCCATCGCCTGCTTCCGCGAGGGGCGCGCCTCGCGCCGCGCCACCGCGAGGCCCACCAGGATCGCGCCGGCCAGCAGCGAGCGGACGCACGCCAGCATCAGCGGCGGGACGTGCGCCACCGCCACGCGGATCGCCAGGAAGGTGCTCCCCCACACCAGCCAGGTGCAGGCGTACGCCGCGATCCGCGCCGCGCCCAGCGCGCGCAGCCGCGCGATCACGCGCACCCCGCGCCGGCCGCGCGGTCGTACAGCGCGGCCACGGGGAGCGGCGCGGCCGGGATCACCCAGCGCGCCAGCGTGGGCGGCAGCGTCCGCCGGGCGGGCCGCGCCACGGGGTCGTGCATGGGGAACACCGGCTCGACCGACGCCGGGGCCAGCCCCTGCCGCACGTACCAGGTCCACCCGGTCATCCACGCGCGCAGCACGCGGGCGAGCAGGCGCGAGACGCCGATCCCGCGCGGGGCGCGCGCGCCGGCGCCGTGCGCGTGGGAGCGAAGGTCCTTCGGGGCGATGGGTGCCGCGTCATGGGATGGCATCGGAGTCTCTCCGGCTCAGGCGTTCGACCAACCTTCAAAATGCGTTTTGAAGGTTAGGCAAGTATCGTGCTGGACTTCTAACCTGTCAAGGGGTAGATTACGGGTTAGAAACACGTTCCAACGAGGATCGACGCCATGCAACAGCAGAACCCGTTCGCGGAAAAGGAGTTGGCCGGCGGCCACCTGGCGCTGGACTTCGCCAACACCGCCGGCGTGCACGGAGACGAGCCGCTGAGCGAATGGCTGGCCGGCTACCCCGACCTGGTGTGGTGGAGCCTCCGCGCCGGCGCCATCGACCCGGCGGTGGCCGATGCGCTGCTCGCCGCCGCCGCGGCGCGGCCGGACGAGGCGGCGGCGGTGTTCACGCGCGCCATCGCCCTGCGCGAAACGGTGTACCGCGTGTTCTCGCCGATCTGCCACGGCGCCTGCGCCAACGAGCGCGACCTGGCGGTGCTGAACGGCGAGCTGGCCCTGGCGCTCCCGCACCTGCGCGTGGTGCGCGACGGCGAGGGGTACGCCTGGGCGTGGGAGGGCGGCGGGCTGGACCGCGTGCTCTGGCCCGTGGCGCGCGCCGCCACCGAGCTGCTCACCTCGGGCGAGCTGGCGCGCATCGGCGAGTGCGAGGGCGACCAGTGCGAGTGGCTGTACCTGGACACCAGCCGCAACCGCAGCCGCCGCTGGTGCGTGATGAGCGACTGCGGCAACCGCGCCAAGGCCCGCCGCCACTATCACCGCAGCCGCTCCGGCGCGTAGATCCGCATCGTCGAAAGATCCACGGTGCGTGGTCCGGCTTCCAGCGCCAAAGCTGGACGGTCGCATGGGTCCAATCCGCCTGCACGGCCGTTGGAGAGCTGGCATGGAGATGAAAGAAAGGGCTCCCCCGCGAACGTCCGCGGGGGAGCCCTTCGTCCTTCATCTGCCGAAACGCCGTCTACCTCGCCGCCTCGGCGATGATGCCGAAGGACTGCGGCTGGCCGAGCGGGCCGGCGATCCAGACCCGCGCGCCGGCCTTGTGGCGAAGATCTTCCGGCAGAACGGGGATGGGGTGCGCGCGGCCGTCGTGCGTCACCAGCACCCACCCCGCGCCGCGCCGCTCCAGCACCCCGTCCGTCGCGGGGATCCCGCCCGAGGCGCGAACCTCGAAGCGGTCCACCCGCACCATCCCGGATGCGTCCGCCGTGCCCCACACCGTGGCCTCGAGCCCCGACAGCCGGTCCAGCAGCGGCCGGTCGCCCAGCAGGGTGACGGCGCGGCGGCCGCCCTCCGGCTGGAGCACCACCCAGGTGCCCGGTTCCGAGCCCACGATCGCCACCCGCCCGCGCAACGTGTCGCCAGCCACCGGCGGTCCCTCGTTCGCGGGAGGGCGGGGCGCCCGCGCGCACGCCACCGTGGCGAGCGCGCAGGACAGGAGGAGCATCCCCCGGATCACCCTACTGGATGCGGGTGACGGCGATGCGCAGGCTCGCCGAGGGCTGGCCGCCGGTGTTGGTGGTCAGCCGCAGCAGCTGCGCCCTGCTCTGCGTCCCCGAGATCTCGTACCACACCGCGCCACCGCCCCGCATGGTGGTCAGCGCCGACGCCGTGAAGGAGCCGAACGAGAGCTGCGTGGGCACCAGCGGGTACGCCAGGGTGAAGCCGCTGGCGTTGGGGTCGGTGTTCAGCCCCGCGTAGATGCTGCGCATGTTCCAGGTGGGGAACTGGATGTCGGGGCTGGCCGGACCCGCCAGCAGCGGGTGGTCGTCGGCCGCCAGCGCCAGCGTCCACCCGCCCAGGATCTGGTCGAGCGACGCGCCCGCGCGGCCCGTCAGGTTGGCGACGCCCGACGTGGTGCTCTGCGTGAGCCCGCCCAGGAACGCCGCGTCCGAGGCGCCGTAGCGGTCGATCGCGTAGCGCACCAGCGACCAGGAGATGGCATACCAGAACGACTGCGTGTCGCTGGCGGTGGCCCCGAACGGCGAGAGCAGCCGCGCGTTCTGGCCGAACATCTCGGTGTACATCGGGTTGAAGTGCCGCAGCATGTTCACCGACGGGCGCCGCGGGTTGGCCAGGCACTCGGCCGCCGTGGTGCGCAGGTCGCAGTACACGTTGATGGGGTTGGCCGCGCTGCCGAACGGGATGTTGCTCTTCCACGCCTGGTTGTCGACCGCGTCGCGCATCCACATCTCCTCGGCGTGGCGCGCGGTGCCTTCCTCCAGCCAGCTCTCCTCGTACGCGGGAGCGTCGTTGGCCACGCGCGCCGCCATCGAGATGATGTGCTTGCTCTCGTGGATGAAGGTGCTGCGGATGGTGCGGTACCAGCTGTCGGGGGTGAACGAGGCGTACCCCGTGCCGTTGACGGTGGGCTGGTAGGCGTAGAAGAACTCGCCGAAGTTGGAGGCGCCGAAGCTGGCCGTGCCGCCCGTCGAGTTGAGCCCGGTGTACGGCCCGCCCGGCGCGCGCGGGGTGGTGGTGGTGTCGTTGTTGGGGAACTGGTCGCAGCTCACCACGAACCCGGCCACGCCGCTGAACGAGTTGTTGATGCGCGGAGTGAACAGCGCGATCTCGATCCCGTTGTTGTCGGTCTCGGCGTCGCGGCGCAGCACGTCGCCGAAGGTGTTGTGGAGGATGGGCTCCATGTCGGCGTTGAACTGGTCGCCGATCTTCTGGTAGTACGTGGCCATCGACGGGTTGTCGGAGAAGCGCAGCCCGGCCGGGGTGGCGTCGTCCTCGTAGATGGCCAGCTTGCCGTTGTAGTACACGCGGGTGGCGTTCACCACGTAGAAGCTGCTGCAGATGGTCTGCCCCGCCGGCGGCGAGATGTTCGACACGCGGAACTGGCGCGTGGCCGGCGGGTCGCCGTACACCACGTCACGGTTCAGCCGCATCCCGCGCGGCGCGCGGCCGCGGGGGAACTGCGCGCGGCCCAGCTGGTAGGCGGCGCGGTTCTTCTCCAGCAGGTCGTAGTGCCGCTCGTCGGCGCGCTGCTGGCGCGCTGCGTCCATCGACTGGTCGAGCGAGGCGTGATGCGCCTCCACCAGGCCCGGGGCGGCCTGCGGCGCGCGCGAGGCCTGCAGCGCCAGCCCGTCGCCGTTGTCGGCCGAGAACTGCAGCGGCGAGTTGGACGAGGGCGAGGTGTTGTCGCTGAACACCGACACGATGTAGCGCGCCGCGCCGTTCACCGACGGAAGCTCGTTGCAGAACGACTCCGACGAACTGGTGGCCACGTACATCTGCCCCACGCCCACGGTGCGCTGCGCCACCTGCAACGGATGGCCGTAGGCGCTGCCCTTCATCCCGCCCTGCGCCACCTGCACCGGCACCGTGCCGCTCGCGGTGCAGGGCACGGTCACGGTCAGCGAGGTGGTGTTGCCACCGGTGACGGCGGCGGCCACGCCGCCGATGGTGACGGCGTTCGACCCCGGCGTGGCGTTGAAGTTCATGCCGGTCAGCGTGGCCGCGGTCCCGGGGACCAGCGTGGCCGGCGAGATCGAGGTCACCTGCGGCGCGGCGGTCACGATGGAGCCCGACGGCGTCTCGGTGGCCACGAAGAGCGTGAACTCGAACGCGAGGGCCGTGCTGGGCACGTTCATCTGCCAGTTGCGCGCGCTCGACGTCTCGCCCGTGGCGAGGATGCCGTCGGCGCCCAGCTCGGGCTGGTCGGTGCCGCCCACCTTGCCGCCGTACTGGAAGTAGTCCTGCCCGGTGGAGGTGAAGGTGCCCTGCCCGGTGGCGTTGGCCACCGTCACCTCGCCCGAGCCGGTGGTCACCGACGGGCCCGAGGCGAAGAACACCTGCACGCCGTTGTCATGGCGCGTGGTGCCGTCGGTGGTGGCGAACGCGAGCGAGCTCAGGTTCTGCACCGTCACGTTGAACGAGAAGATCTGCGTTCCCGCGTTGTACGCATTGCCGCTGGAGGTGAGGCGCACGTAGGTGCCCTGCCCGCCCACCACGTGCTGGTCGGCGCGGGGCCCGTTCTTGGATCCGGCCCTGGAGGCCGAGGTTCCCGGCTGGCAGTCCACCGTGAGCGCGGTGACCGAGGCCGAGCAGCGGAGCACCGCCAGCGTCCCCTTGGGGAGCGGCAGGTCATCCACCGTGCGCACGCGGTCGCTGCCGGTGCCGTCGCCGCACGCGGCCAGCAGCGCCAGCGCGGCGGGAAGGGTGCGCATCACCGTGCGCCGGGATCTTTGCCTCATCATCGATCGTCTCGTGGGATTGAGAGGGTGGTGGGCACGGAAGCGGGGAGGGTGACGCCCCGGGAGAGGGGCGCCGCCGGACCGGATCGATTCTGTGCAGCGGGAGCGCGTGGCCGGGACGCCGGCCGGGTGGATGCGGCGCTGAATCGCGCCGGAACAGTGGAAGATCGCGTTGCGGGCCGAGGATGGCAAGCGTTTGTTTCACCTTCTCGTGCAACACGGGGTCACGCCACCCCGGCAGATGGGAGCCGCGGGCGTTCACGCCCCTCTTCCGCGCGTCCCCATCGCCGGTCGGATCCAACACCCCGTGGTCCCCGTCCGCCCGTCCACGGCACGCTCCTCCTCGCACGTTCCGGCGGGGCAAAAGGGCTCCCCCGCGACATCCCCGGGAGAGCCCTTCGCCGTTCGCCGGCCGTTCGTCGACCGGTGCCGGCAGACGCTACGGTCCGCGCGCGGGGGGCGTCACGCGGTCACTGCACCCGCGCGATGGCGATGCGCAGGTCGGCCGGGGGCGCGCCGCCGCCGGTGGACTGCAGCTTCACCAGCTGCGCGGCCGACTGCGTGCCCGAGATCGTGTAGTACTTCACCGAGCCGCCGTACAGCGAGCTCACCGTGAGCGGCGCGAAGGTGCCGAACGCCACCGAGGTGGGCACCAGCGGCACGGCCACGAAGCTCCCCGGGAAATCGCCGTTCATCCCCGCGAAGAGGTTGGGGAGGTTCCAGGTGGGCATCTGAATGTCTGCGCCCGGCGAGGCCAGCCCCGGGTAGTCGTCGGCGTACAGCGACAGCGCCCATCCGCCCAGCAGCTGCTCCTTGGTGACGCCCGCGCGCGCCGCCAGGTTGTTGATCCCCGTGGTGTTGGCCTGCGTGATCGCCGTGAGGAAGGCCGCGTCCGACGCGCCGTAGCGGTCGATGGCGTAGCGGGTGAGCGACCACGAGGTGGCGTAGAAGCTGGAGCCGCCGTCCACGCTGGTGCGGCCGAAGGGCGAATGGTCGGTCGGGCTGGCCATGAAGGTGTACAGCCCCTGGAAGTGGCGGTGCACGTTCAGCGACGGCCGGCGCGGGTTGGTGAGGCAGGCGGGCGTGGTCTGCCGGTAGTCGCACCACAGGCTGCCGGGCGAGCCGGCGCTGCCGTAGCCGGTGTTCCCCTTCCACGCCACGTTGTAGATGGTCTGCCGCGCCCACAGCTCCTCGGCGTGGCGGGCCAGCCCCTCTTCGAGCCAGCTGGCCTCGAAGAAGGCGTAGCCGTTCTCGGCGTGCGCCACGTAGCTCGCCACGTGCTTGGTCTCGTGGATGAAGGTGGCGCGGATGCTCCAGTACCAGCTGTCCGGGGTGAAGCTGCCGTAGCCGGTGCCGGTGGCGGTCGGCTGGTAGGCGTAGAACACCTCGCCGTAGTTGCTGCTGGTGTTGGTGTTGGTGGTGCCCTCGTCGTTGGGGTACAGGTCGCAGCTGATCACGAAGCCCGCCACGCCGGCGAAGTTGTTGTTGATCACCGGGGTGAACAGCGCGATCATCACGCCGTTGTCGTCGGCGTCGCGGCGCAGCACATCGCCGAAGTTGTTGCGGATGATGGGCTCCATGTCGGCATTGAACTGGTCGCCGATCTTCTGGTAGTAGTCCGCCATCTGCGCGTTGGCGCTCCCCTTGAGCGCCGCGGGGGTGGCGTCGTCTTCGTAGATCGCCACCTTGCCGTTGTAGTACACGCGCGTGGCGGGGACGGAGTAGTAGCTGCTGCAGGCGTTGCCCACGTTGATGTTGGCCACGCGGAAGGTCTTGTTCGCCGGCGGCGCGGTGACCGCGGCGGTGCCGCCCACGCGGTTGGCGCGCGTTCGGGCCGAAGCGATGCGGCCGACCGGCCCGAAGCGCTGGTACAGGCGGGCGTACTCGCTGCGGTTCAGCTCCAGCACGCGCAGGTGGCGCTCCTCGGCCAGGCGTTCGGCGCCGAGCTGGGCGGCGTTCGCCGCCGGGCCGCCGGGGGCGGTGATCCGCGCCAGGCGCGCGTCGGCCAGCGCCTGCGTGGCGGCGGCGCCGGTGGCATCGCCCGCCAGCGCGAAGCCGCTGGCCGAGGTGGGCGAGGTGTTGGTGTTGTAGACGGCCACCGCGTACCTGGCCGTGCCGCCCGCCGAGGCCAGCTCGTTGCACGCCACCTGGCTGGGGTCGGTCACGATCACCGACTGGCCGGGCGCCAGGGTGCGCACGTTCCCCAGCAGCGGGTGCGACAGGGCGGCGCCCTTCATCCCCCCTTGCGTGACCTGCACCGGCACGGTGCCGCTGACCGTGCACGGCACCGTCACGTCGAGCGTGGTGGCGCTGCCGCCGGTGACCGCCGCCGCCACGCCGTTGATGGTGACGGTGTTGGAGGCCGGCGTGGCGTGGAAGCCGGTTCCCGTGAGGGTGGCCGTGCTCCCCGGCACCAGCGTGGCCGGAGAGATGCTGGTGACCTGCGGCGCCGCGCTGGCGACCGCCCCCGCCGGCGTCTGCGTGGCCACGTAGAGCGTGAAGTCGAACGCGGTGGCCGTGGTGGGCACGTTCAGCTGCCACGTCCGCGCGGTGGATACCTCGCTGGTGGCCAGGATGCCGTCGCCGCCCAGCTCGGGCTGGTCGGTGCCGCCCACCTTGCCGCCGTACTGGAAGTAGCTCTGCCCGGCCTGCGTGAAGGTGGCCGTACCCGTGGCGTTGGCCACCGTGACCGTGCCGCTCCCGCTGGTGACGCTGGGCGCGGTGGCGAAGAACACCTGCACGCCGCCGTCGTGGCGCGTGGCGCCGTCGGTGGTGGCGAAGGCGAGCGTGGAGAGGTTCTGCACCGTCACGTCGAACGCGAAGAGCTGCGTTCCGGCGTTGTACGACACGTTGCTCGAGGTGAGGCGCACGTAGGTGCCCTGCCCGCCGATCACGTGCAGGTTGGCGCGCGCCCCGCCGCGGGCGCCGGCCGGGGTGGAGGCGGCCGCCGGCCGGCACTCCACCGTGCCGCTGGCCACCGAGGCCGAGCAGCGGAGCAGGGCCAGCGTGCCGCGCGGCAGCGGCAGGTCGTCCACCGGGCGGACGCCGTCGTTGCCCGTGCCGTCGCCGCAGGCGGCCAGCATGGCCAGCGCGGCGGGGACGATGCGGAGCGCCGCGCGGCGCGCCCGCGGAGGTGCGAGAAGGTTCATCGTGTGCGTGTCCCGCGGTGGGATGGTGGGTGGCACCAGCGGAGGGCGGCGCCGCAAGACGGACGATGTGGAGCGCCGGGTTCGGCCGGAGAGAGAGAGCACCGGCCCTGGGGCGTGGCCCGCGGAGTACAACGGGGGATCGCAAGATTGCTTCGGGCGCGGGTGGCCGCAAGCGTCATGTTTGCAGCGGATTTGCACGATCGTGGCTCGTGTTCCCGCGAGGGGGGCGAAGAGGGAAACCGGCGGCGGACCGCGCGTTGGACATTCTGGGAAGGGGGATGGATGGCGAACGAGTGGGAGTACCGCGGGCGCTGGGCGCTGGTGACCGGCGCGTCGGCGGGGATCGGCGAGGCGTTCGCGCGCGAGCTGGCGCGGCGGGGGATGAACCTGCTGCTGGCCGCGCGCCGCGAAGACCGCCTCCGCGCGCTGGGCGACGAGCTGGCGCGGGCGCATCGCGTGCGTGCCGTGGCGCTGCGCGCGGACCTGGGCGGCCCCGGCGCCGCGGCCGATCTATGGATGCGCGCCAGCGCCGGGCACGACGTGCGGCTGCTGGTGAACAACGCCGGCTTCGGCCTGAAGGGTCCCTTCGCCGACCAGGAGATCGGCCGGCTGGCGGAGATGGTGCGGGTGAACTGCGTGGCCGCGATGGAGCTGGCGCACCTCGCGCTCCGCCACATGCGCGGCGGCGGCGGCGGGATCATCAACGTCGCCTCGATCGCGGGCTACCAGCCGATCCCGACCATGGCCACGTACGCCGCGAGCAAGGCGTTCGTCCTCACCCTCAGCGAGGCGCTGATGGAGGAGGCGCGGGACGACGGCGTACGCGTGGTGACGCTCAACCCCGGCCCGGTGCGGACCGAGTTCCAGTCCGTCGCGGGGACGGAGGTACGCGACCGCGCGCCGGGGATCCGCACGCCCGGGCAGGTGGTCGACGCCGCGCTTCGCCGGCTCGAAGCAGGCGGCGGCACCGTCACCCCCGGCCTGGTGAATCGCGTCGCCACCACCGCCGTGCGCATCGCCCCGCGGAGCTGGGTGCTGCGCGGCGCCAAGACGATCATGCGCAAGCTCCGCTGAGCCACGGCTCGGGGCACGCGGGATGATGGACGAAGAACGGAGAGCCGCGCGGCGAGCGGCTCTCCGCCTTTCATCGATCCGGATCGACCCGCGGATCCCCGCGCGATTCCCGGCGGCCGGGCCATGGCGCGGAGGGTGGATGCCGGGCCGTGATGGACAGCGGCGCGCTCCGGCATCATCTTCACGCGCCGGCCCGCATCTCCCGAAAACCCCACGCCGCCCCGCCCATGCGCCCACGCCGCCTGCTCGCCGCCGTGCTCCCGCTCGCCGCGCTCCTGTGCGCGCACCGGCCCGCGCACGCGTCGCCCGTGCGAGCGCCGGCGCCCGCCGACACCGCGCGGCTGCGGCGCGCGCTGGAGGAGACGATGCGCGGCTACGGCGGGGTGGCGGGGGTGAGCGTGCTGAACCTGGCGAACGGCGAGCGCGTCTCCATCCGCGGCGGGGAGACGTACCCCAGCGCGTCGCTGATCAAGGTGGCGGTGCTGGTGACGCTGCTGGACCAGGTGAACCGCGGCTCCATCGCGCTCGACGAGCGGATGCCGATGCTGCGGCGCGACCGGGTGGGTGGATCGGGGGTGCTGCAGTACATGGACGGCGGCCTGCAGCCGAGCGTGGGCGACGCGGCGTGGCTGATGATCACCATCAGCGACAACACGGCCACCAACCTGATCCTGGACCACCTGAACGTGAAGACGGTGTGGGAGAAGATGGACTCGCTGGGCCTCCCCCACACCCGCATCCACAGCAAGACCTTTCTGCGCTCCACCTCGATCGCGGTGGATTCGTCCGTCAAGTACGGGCTGGGCGTGACCACGCCCGACGAGACGGTGCGCCTGCTGGAGCTGCTGTACCGCGGACGCGCCGTGTCGCCGGCGATGGATTCGCTGGCGCTGGAGATGATGCGCAACAACCAGGACGCCACCAAGCTGGCCCGCTGGCTCCCCGAGGACCTGCGCTTCGCCCACAAGACCGGCGAGGTGGACCAGTCTCGCAGCGACTGCGGGATCATGTACGGCCCCGACGCCCCCGTGGCCGTGTGCGTGATGACGCGCGAGAACACCAGCACCTCGTACATGCCCGACAACCCGGCCAACCTGCTGATGGCGCGCATCGGCCTGACGGTATTCCGCCACTACAACCCGTCGGCGAAGGTACCGGACCCGCCGAGGTGAGGGCGTGCTGGGTGCGGAGTGCTGCGTGCGGAGTGCTAGGTGCTGGGTGCTGGGTGCTGGGTGCTGGGTGCTGGGTGCCGAAGTCACCCGCCGCCCGTGGAGAGCCATCGATCCTAAGCGGCGGACACGCGATGAACCGAGTCAGGGCGGAACCCACGCACCCAGCACCTAGCACCTAGCACCTAGCACCTAGCACCTAGCACCTAGCACCTAGCACCCACGCACCCCCGCACCGCCGTTCAGTCCTCCATCTCCGAGTCCGTCTCGTACTCCTCGCGCAGCTCTTCGAGCCAGGGGGGCGAGGGGGCGCCGTGGCGGCCGTAGAGGTCGCGCAGGGTGTCCATCAGCTCCAGGCCGGCGCGCGGGCGCAGGCGGCGGGGGATGGTGCCCAGCATCTCTTCCATCAGGTAGCGCGCGGCGGCCAGGGTCAGCGCGCCCCCGCCGCGCGCCCACTCGCGCAGGTACCAGCTGCGCAGCTTGGCCAGCGTCTTCCCGTACGGCGCCGCCCGGCCCGTCACCAGGTTGTACACGCCGCCGTGGCTCATCTGCACCTCCGCCGCCACGTGGCGCACGGAGGTCTGCTCCACCCGCCGACGGAGCGCCTCGCGTAAAAACTCGATTTCGGCGTCGCGATCCAACAGAATCTCCACCGCCAATAGGCGCAAAACGGGCGGATTCTGTCCATTTGTGAACAATTACGGAATGGACAAGTGTGGAGCCTACGTTAGGGCTTACGACGACTTTATACAAGAGCAGAAGACGTAAACTTTCGCGAAAGTGGATGCCGCATTTCCGGCAGGAACGGGTCTGCGCGTGTTCCGGCGAGGAGAACCGTGGCCCGAACGGCAGCGAGGCGGAGCACCGGACCGGCGCTCCGCCTCGCATCTTTCGTCCGTCGTCGCCCCGGGTCAGGGCGAGGAAGGCGCCGGCGGCGGGGTGGATGGCGGCGCGGCGGCGGGCTGCAGCCGCGCGCGGATCATCTGCTCCAGCTCGCCGCGGTGCTGCTGGATGGCGCGCTCGCCCAGGGCGGCGGCCTGGGCGGTGAGGCGCGGCGCGGTGCGCGCCAGCTTCTGCCCCGCCTCGCTGCGGAAGAAGTCGGTCATCTCCCGCATCTCGTCTTCCGTGAAGGCGGCGGCGTAGATCTCCACGTACTGCTCGCGCAGCGCCTCCCAGCTCACGTAGCGCCGCGCGAACTCCTGGAACACGTCCTCCATCCCCGCCAGCTGGGGCGCGGTGCGGAGATCGGCCGTCATCGAGGCCTGCACCTGGCTGTTCAGCAGCTCGGGAACGCGCATGGCCACCAGCAGCTCGGTGGCGGCGGCGCGCTGGGCCTGGCTGGGCTGCGCGTGCGCCGGCATGGCGACGGCCGCCGCCAGCGCGAGCGCCGCGGCGAGTGCGTGCTTCATCATTCGTGCGCTTCGGTTGATCGGATCGATGCCGCGCCGTGTTCGCCGGCGCAACGCCTCGCTCCCCCGGTCCGGCGCGGCGGTGGATGCGACGCGTCCGCCCGCGGAAGGGGAGGCTACTTCTGCTGCACGAGCCAGTCCATCGCCTCTTCCTCGCGATCGAACGTCTTGATCTGGCGGCGGCTGAACAGGATCACGGCCTGATAGGCGATGCGGTGCAGCCCGCTCATCCCCACCACGGCGCTCGCCTTCACGTACGGCTCGTTGTGGCTCGCCAGCTCTTTCAGCGCCTGAAGCACGGCGGTGTTGTAGCGCGCGTCGCGCACGGTGGTCATCGCCAGCAGCGACCTGGGCGGCTGCCTGGCCGCGATCTCCATCGAGCGGCGGATCTCCGCGATCGCCTCTTCCGGATCGCGCAGGCCGGAGTAGTCGAAGTGCAGGATGCGGGTGCCCTTGTGATCGACGAAGCGGGTGCGGTCCATGATGGCCGTGCTCCCAGGCGAGGGTCAGGCGGAGGAGTGTGCGGGGAGATACCGAAGAAGCGTGGATTATTGTTCCGAAGCATGCCAAACGCCAGAGGCAGTGCGTCGGGTAGCCTGGTGTAGCGCCGCCGGAGGTACCCGTGAGGGTTTGGCAATCTCCATCTCTGCCTCTGCCGTTCCTCTGGCCAACGGGTGATGCTGACTTCTGTCACCTGAGGAGGTCCTTGGGGATTGGACGTCAGGAACGGGTGCTCATCTACCACGTACAGGCATGGAAGCAGAGGATGGCTGTTACCTTGCTTTATCTTGCATCAGATCAGACAGGCGGCGATACCGGCCTCAATCCACCTACCGATCGGACGAAGCACCCAAAGCGGAGTGGAGGCGTGCGTAAATGCGGTAGAAGTGGCACCACCGTATCCATCGGATTATACAACGCGGCAAACAAGTGAGGCGAAAGCACGTCGCTAAACGCCAGCGCATCGTGCCCGCGTAGTAGGCCAAGCCCCAGCTTGGATCAACCTCGGAGGATTGCTTTCCGCGACCGCGAGGATTCTCTGGATCGCTGGCATGTATTCAGACGTGCCCACCGCCGAGCGCAGCTGGTTCACCTCACGAATCGCTTCCAGTGCCCACCGATTCCGCAATTGGGTTTGCCATTGTGGACCCTGAGGTTCTTGGCGGACGTGCACAACATAATCTCGCTGCGCGGCGTCCATGGCCTCAATGCAGCGCAGGTAGGCCACGCAGAGATCTCCGATGGAAGTATTTTCCGGGGAGGCGGCCAAATCAGAAAGCGCCGGCGGAGGCACTCTCGTCCGCGGGCTCACGAACAAGACGAGCATGTAGATCGAGAATGAAAGGCAGAGAACAACCGCAGCCGCTGCGGCATGTGGGCCGCCTCCTGTCGCTTTTATTTGTATTAGAAGGTATAGCTTTCTCCCGAATTCGTCCGCAGTAAAACTTTTGCTGTCGTACGACACAGGCCACTCGTGCTGCAGCATTATTGTACGGCTCAACCGGGTTCGATCACCGCCGGGAAAGCAACAACGTGCCATCCCTTCGGAGATGCAGGATGAGAAGATGTGTCTGCCCCACTCCAGAGTAGAATTCAACGGTTGTATCCGACGCTCCGGATACTGTAAGACCAGGTGCATCGTAGCGGTACTCCCGAACACCGGGGAACCGACCATACTGGCCTCTATATCGATACAACTGTGCCATTACGCCGTTCATAGCGTTCAATTCACGCGTGCTTCTTTCGTCCGCTTGCCGCAATCCTGCGAGATATCCCAGGAATGCGATAACGGATGCCATTACGAGCGCACCAACAATTCGTGAACTGTGTCTCATCTCGGGTTACCCAAGCTCGAATGCTTCTTCTCTGGTATTCACGGTGACAATTTAATCACCGCACGATCACTTGCTCGGCAGTTCGCATACATTCCATCGGATCCAAGCTCCGGCGCGGTCGGTGCTCAAGTCTCTACCGACGAACGGGATAGCCAAGGCCTTTTCGAGTTGTGATGCACGAATAGATAGAGCGTCGTCCTCCTCACCACCAGGGTCGCGAGCCTCGCGTGCTAACGAAACGAGATCAAACCACGGACTAGGTATTCTCAACGCCCCGTAGAGTGCGCCAGCGAAATGGCGAGCCTGTCCTGGGGCATCTCCCCCATACTGCGGCAGGAAACCTCCCCTAGCTCCGTACGGAAGTCGGTTTTGTGAATTGTCGAGGCCGCCGAAACTATGCACCCCAGCGACGGCGTCAGCGAACTGGTGAATAAAGGCCTCTGGCTGCCTCACACGTCGGCCAATAAGATCGGCAACGCCGGCAAGCATGGCGCAATCCGTCGGTCGGTTATCCCGCCGCCGTGATCCACCGCCCGCGCTTCCGTTACGTGGCTGTCCGCAATCATCACCTACCCAGTAGTATTTGAGTACGTCAACCCGGGTCACAGTTCGTCCTGAATACCACGTCCGAATCGTAGCCCAAAGCTCACAAAGCCCCGAAGGATCAGTGTTATTGAGTGGACTATTTGAAACGTATGTATAAAGATTTGGGCCGCCAGCCAATCTTATTGGATCCTCTGACACGAATCTGCCGATGCTCGGGTCGTACCACCGGGCACGGTTGTAGTACAGCCCCGTGGCTGAATCCAGCTCTCGCCCGGCGAACTGGAGCGGCTGGCCGCCGATCGAGTCGATCAGTGCATACGACTGGCCGAAATCGCTGTACCCGTACTGGGCGACGATCTTCCGGTTCTTGTTGATCAGCGCCACCACGTTGCCAGGATAATCCGTGGCGTAGTAGTACGTAGCGCCGTTCGCCGTGCGGAGGCTGTGCGGGTTGTCCACGCCTGGATAGTACGTGAACATCCGGTCCGGCGTACCGGATGCGTTGAGCTCCATCAGCAGGTCATCGCCGTCGTAGATGAACTGCCGGGTGCCTGCACGGACGCGCTGTCCCAGGCCGTTGTAGCCGTAGCGGACCGTGGTGCCGTTCGTCTTCGCGCTGTCCAGCTGACCCAGCGCATTCCAGTACAGGCGCTGATCGAAGGGCGTGGCGTCGGTGCGGTACTTCCGCGTCAGGTTGCCGTCGGCGTCGTACTCCAGCGTGTACGGCGTGCTGTGCGTGAGCCGGTTCCCGTTCTCGACCGTGTAGGACGAGCCCACCGGGTTGCCCACCGCATCCCAATTGTAGCTGTACGACTCGACCAGGCTGCCGCCCGCTGGGGTGGGGAGGCACTTGCCCAAGTTCGGGTCGTTGTTGTTGCTGCAGGTGATGACCCCGTCAGCATCCAGGTAGTTGGTGATGCTCGATGCCGTGATCTGACCGGCGCGGTCATACGTGTACCGCCGGACCTCGGTGCCGAGTGCGCCGTACGGATCGGTGAAGCGCTGCGTGCGCCCGCCCACCAGGCCGTTGGCGTTGAGGTTGTAGCCGGTGTTCAGCACGTCGGCCACGCTGGGCGGGTAGCCGATCTCGCTCGGCACGTGCGTGGACATGTAGCTGCGCGTGATCCCGAACGAGTTGAGGTTCATCGGCAGCGAGGGGCCCGTCCACATTCCCTCGGTGTCGTACATCATCGCGGTGCGCGTTCCCGCGAAGTCGATGATGCTGTCCACCTGCGAGCGGTCGTTGTAGCGGTACCCGGTGGTGTACGCACCCGTCCACGGACCGGTGATGGAGAGCTGAGTCCGCCGCCCCTGTGCATCGTTGGTGTTCTGCAGCGTGTACTTGTTGCTGCCGCGCACCACGACGGTGCTCAGCACGCGTCCGGCGGCGTCGAGTTTCACGGTGTCGGTGCTTTCCGCGTTCGACACCGCCGCCCAGAGCCCATTCATGCCGTAGCTCCAGGTGGTCACCGCACCCGCGGCGTTGCGAGACACCACGCGATTCAGCGAGTCGTAGGCCAACGTCACCGTCTGGGTGCGGCGGTTCGTCGTGGAGGTGACATTCCCGGCACGATCGTACTGGTACCCGATCGACGACGATCTCGGGTCGGTTTCGCCGGTGACCCAGCCCAGCGCATTGCGCGTGAAGCCGTACACCTGATTCTTCGCGTCGGTCACGCGCGCCAGCCCCAGCGAGTCGAAGACGAAGGCGGTGGTGTTTCCCCGTGCATCCCTCTGCCGGGTCACGCGGTTCAGCACATCGTAGCCGGTTCGCGTGGTGTCGCTGTTCGGGGAGATCACCATGGTGTCACGGCCGAACGCGTCTCGCGTGTAGGTCGTCCTGCGGTTGGTGCTGTAGCCGGACACGCCGGTTTCGACGATCCAGGTGTTGTCCAGCTTCCCGCTGGATGTGCCCTCGTAGCTGTAGAACGCGCCGTGGCCCGCGGGATCGGTGACGGAGTACAGCCTGCCATCTGGCTGCCAGGAATACACCTGTTCCTGCCGCGTTCCGCCGCCCAGGCTCACCATTCTCTGCACCGCGCCGTTCGCATCGTAGTAGATGGAATCGCGCTGCAGCCCATGGCGTATGTACACAGGTTGATGCCACGTGGACTCGTAGTCCGTCCAGACGGTATCCTTCCGCAACACATCGACGACGCGGGTGAGCTCCACGCCGTTCCAGGTGGCGAGCATCGTGTCGCCAAGGAAGGAAATGGTGCGCGTAGCCTGGCCGTGCTGGTTGCGCTCGATGGTGCTCCACTGGCCATAGGGCGCATCGATGCGGATCGGCGCGCCGAAACGGTCGAGCGTGGCCCGGACGACGTTTCCTCGCGCGTCCGTGGTGCTCACGCGCACCGACGCGGTATCCACTCGCGCCGCCGGGGCGGCGGAGGTGCCGAAGCCCGCCGCGGGGAGAACGGCCGCCCACGGCGATCTGGTCTGGCTGACCGGCCGCGTGGTTCCCGCGTCGCTCGTGCCGATGGAGGGTGCTGTGATCGAGGCCAGGCCACCGGGCGCGTCGTATGTCACATCCCACTGGCCACCGGCCGCGTCGGTATACGATGTCAGCTTGTTGACGGCATCGTAGTTCGCGAGGAGCGCCGTCCGGCCATCGGCCGACCAGATTTGGCTGACAGTCCCCTGATAGTAGTTGAAACGGCTGACGCGGCCACCGGGATCGGTGATGGTGTAGAGGTATCCGGAAGCGTAGTACGCCAGCGTGTCGCGCGCGCCGGCGGGATCTACCACGGCCGTGGGTATGGGACGGCCATCCGATGTGCTGCTCCATCGAAATGTCTGCTGCGTCCGCCCTGCACGATCTTCGTAGCCGGTGATCAGGCCCGTGCCGGTGAACCTCGCGCGCGAGCTGTCCGGGTATGCACGGACCCAGGTGCCGTCCGTATTCTGCGACAATCGGCTGAACTCGCCGTCCGGAGCGGCATAGGCGCATCCGTTGCAGGCGCGCGTGAAGAACACGGCGGTTCCGTCCCCGTTCAGCACCATGGCGCCGTCATCCGTCCAGAGCACGCGCTGCAGCCCGGGCATGGTCCAGCCGCCTCCGAACACGCTCTGCTGCTCGTTGATCACCAGGATCTTGGTGCTCACCTGCGCCTGCAGCGCGCTTCCGTCCGCCCAGTAGCTGCGGACCACCACGTCGTAATTGGAAGCGGAGGTCGGCGACGCGAACTTGGCGGCAAGGCGGCTCGTGCCCGCCGCCGCCTGGTAGAACAGCTCGTTCGCCAGCAGCGTTCCGTTGCGGTACACCTTGATGCCGTATTTCACCGGGAGGTCTGTCGACGTCTCCGTCACGTTCACCTGGACGAACCCCACGCCCTGCTCCTGCCCGCTGTTGTAGACGAGAGTGATCCCTCGAGGAACGTCGCGGCTGACGTACGCGGGCGTGCTGAACGACAGAATGGATGCGCCAAGCGCCGTATTCACGTAGTAGGGATGGTGTGGCGCCAGGCTGATCTGCACCGCGGCGCGCTGCGCGGCGAGTGGCGCGGTGCCCGCGAATGCGACGAGCGCGAACGCTCGTGATAGCGCAACCGGGACGAATCGCAGTGAGCGTCTAGCCATGATGGGTAGGAAGGAGAAGGGCGGGAGCAAGGTAGCTGGATAGGGGCGAACGAGCGCTGTGTGAAACGAAGAGGATGCGCCGCAAGCCGTTTGCAAATCAAACGACCTCGCGGGCAGTGACGCAATCCCGTGGGGACAAATTGTACGAGTGGTTACGATTCGTTGGCAGCCGCCGCATGCGCGGATCGCCCTCCACGCCAGCGACACCGGGTGGCGGCGCACCTCCCACCCTGCGGAAACAGGCGTTATCGTTCAAGGCGGGCCGCGCAATCGCGCGCGGCCACGCGGCAGGCTCGTCCCACAGGCTCCGCCACACCTCCGCCTCGCCCCTGCGCCACCGGCGGTCAGAAACGCGCCACATGGCTCGTTCCACACCGGCCCCGAGAGCGCACGCGGCAACCGACGCTTCTCAATGCTTTGGCACCCATGAACCCACCGGAAGAGCGCTTGAACGTTACCCAGCTCTTCCTGCAGCACTACGACGGGCTGTACAGGTACCTCGTTCGCCTGACCGGCGACGCGGACCTGGCGGCGGACGCGGCACAGGAAGCGTTCGTCCGGCTCGTCGAGCGTCCGCCGCAGGACCGGCACGTACGCGCATGGCTGTTCGCCGTGGCCACCAACGTGGTCCGCGACACCGCGCGCGCCCGTGCCCGGTGGATGACGCTGCTGATGGGATCGCCCGACCGCGCGCCCATGGGCGACGTGGGGCAGGGGCCCGACGATGCCGCCGAGAGCGCGGAGCGCCGCAAGGTGGTGCGTGCGGCGCTCGACCGGCTGAGTTGGAAGGAAAGGACCGTGCTCCTGATGAGGGAAGAGGGTTTGGCCCACCACGAGATCGCCGA
>Ga0247773_1000036_pt1 | contig 55685 bp, 41 predicted proteins | sample UWRJL092311B6_FD_179934 | JGI IMG/M metagenome (GOLD analysis project Ga0247773, IMG submission 179934) | Plant litter microbial communities from Arlington Agricultural Research Station in Wisconsin, United States - UWRJ-L092-311B-6 | ecosystem: Environmental > Terrestrial > Plant litter >... | reverse complement strand
CGCCAGTACCTGGCCTTCTACGGGCTTTCTTCCGACGGCGTGGCGGGCGCGGGGTATCTGCCGTGCTGCGGCCCTCCGGGGTACTACCTGTCGTTCGGCGGCACGCGCCAGGTGGTCGTGGGAACGCAGGTCAGCGGCAAGGCGCGGCGCCGGTTCATCTTCGGCACCGGCCAGGCGATGTTCCTCAAGGGTGAGACCATGATCCAGCTCACCTATTGAGCGGGTCCCGGGCCCCACCGGCCGGTGGCCCGCGGTGATCGACGGAGGGAGCGGCGGGAGGCCAGGTGCCCCCCGCCGCTCTGTCGTTGGATCACCATCATGCCAGGACGCCGCGTTCGGTGATGGAACGATGGGGGAACGACAGCGATGCCTCACGAAGGATCAGCGAGTCAGCAGAGATCGACCGTCCTCTCTGCTGACTCCGCTGACTTCGCGTGAGGCAGTTCTGTTGCTGGATCTGGTCGGGATGGACTGCCCGGTCCCGGCGGGGTCCCTGCGTAGATTTCGAGGAAGACCAGAGATCTCGCCGTTCCTCAGCGCTGCTTCTCGGCCGCGATCCACAGGTGGACGTTGTCCTCCAGCACGCCCAGCGGGATCGATCCGCTCCCCAGCACCACGTCGTGGAAGCGGCGCACGTCGAACTTGGGGCCCAGCTCGCGCTCGGCCTCGGTGCGCAGCTCGCGGATCTTCATCTGCCCCGTCTTGTAGGCCAGCGCCTGCCCGGGCCAGGCGATGTAGCGGTCCACCTCGTTGGTGATGTTGGCCAGGGTGAGCGCGCTGTTGGCGGCCATGTAGTCGATGGCCTGCTGCCGCGTCCACCCCTTGGCGTGCAGCCCCGTGTCCACCACCAGGCGGCAGGCGCGCCACATCTCGTAGCTCAGCCGGCCGAAGTCGCTGTAGGGGTCGCGGTAGAAGCCCACCTCGGTGCCCAGGCTCTCGGCATAGAGCGCCCATCCCTCCACGAACGCCGTCACCCCGCCGAAGCGCCGGAAGTTGGGAACGTTCTCCAGCTCCTGCTGCAGCGCCAGCTGCATGTGGTGCCCGGGAACGGCCTCGTGGCTCGCCAGCGCCTCGATCTCGTAGGTGGGCCGGCTCCCCAGGTCGTACACGTTCACCCAGTAGGTGCCGCTCTGCGACCCGTCGCCCGACGGCTGCTCGTAGTAGGCGGTGGTGGTGCGCGGGGCGATGTAGTCGGGGATGGTGCGGATCCCGTAGCTCATCCGCGGCAGGCGGCCGAAGAGCCGGGGGAGCTCGCCGTCCATGCGCTTGAGGAAGAGCGCGTTGCGCTCCAGCAGCGCCTCGGGCGTCGCCAGGTAGAAGCGCGGGTCGGTGCGCAGGAAGTGCACGAACTCGGCGAAGGTGCCGGTGAAGCCGGTGGAGCGCATCACGCCGTCCATGGCGGCGTGGATGCGGGCCACCTCGCGCAGCCCCGTCTGGTGCACCCCCTCGGCCGTGGCCGTGTCCACCGTGGTGTAGGAGCGCACGAGGTGGTCGTAGTAGGCGCGCCCGTTGGGGAGCTCGCTGGCGCCGAAGCCCGGCCGCGCGGCGGGGCGGTACTCGCGCTGGATGAACTCCAGGAAGTCGCGGTAGCCCGCCACCACGCCCTCGGTGACCGCCTGCCGCCCCGCGGCCGTCAGCGCGGCGCGCTCGGCCTCGGGCACGGTGGCCGGGTAGCTCTCGAAGGGCTTGTAGAGAAGGCTCTCGGTGGGGTCGCTCACGATGTGCGGCGTGAGCGTGCCCTCGATCCCCTCCAGCGACACGCGCGGGAGCACCATCCCCCGGTGGATTCCCTCGCGCATGAGCTCGATGTGGCCGCCGGCGAACGCCCGGAAGCCGCGCAGCCGGGCGATGTAGTTGCGGTAGTCGGCGGCCGTGCTCAGCGGCACGTCGCCCACCAGCTGCGGGAAGTAGGTGTGGAACCCCTCGCGATTGGTGATGGGGATCAGGTAGTTCCCCAGCGCCGCGCCCTCGAGGTCTTCGCGCAACCCGTGCTCGAAGATGTCGCGGTTGATCTGCTCCTCGCGCGGTAGCGAGTCGCGCGGGATGGCGCGCACGGCGGCCAGGAAGCCGCGCGTGGCCTCCTGCCGCCGCGCCTCGGCGGCCAGCCCCACCTCGGGGAGGCGGTCGTTGAAGCGCGTCTCGCCCATCCCGGTGGACATCAGCGGGTTCTCGTGCAGCTGCGCCTCCCAGTGCTGGTCGAACACGCGGTGCAGGCGCTCGGCGGGCGTGCCCTGCGCGTCGGCGGGGCCGGCGCCGGCCAGCAGCATGGCCGCGGCCGCGGGAATTCCGGAAGGTTTCATCGGGCAGAGAGATGGGGGAAACGACGCGACACGACGCGGGGATGCCGGTAAGCATGCGGGAAGGCGCCCGCGCCACGCAAGGCACTCCCCGAGAACGTTTCGCGCCCTCCGCATCCCTCCCGACACTCCATGGATGCGGCCTCGCGGGCGTCCCGTGGGCTTCGTACCGGGGCCCGAATCCTGACGCCTCGGCCGTCGCACCTCGGGTCTCTCGCAGCCAGCCTTCGCCCGCTCCCGAGGGTCGAGTCCATTCTCGGCGGACAGACGGCGCGGCGCGTAGAATCCGCCACGGTCTTGCAGTTCCATCAGGCCGCGCCTACGTTCACGCCGAATCCAGATGCATACGGGCCGGCATGGTCGCGGCCCGCCGAGACCCGCGCAACCCAGGCAGGCCCAGGCCCGGCGTGCCCCCGCTCGGCCGGACCCAGCCCCGCATCCGCGTTCGCCGCGCCCCACCCGCTCCGCCACAAGATGACGTCCACGCTTTCCCCGCCCGTCTCCGCAGAGGCACGCGCGGCCCCGCCTGCTCGCGCGGAGACCGCGCGGGGGTGGCCGTTCGCCTGGAAGCTGCGCGGGGGGATGGGCCTTCTCCTCCTGATCGCCGCCCTGGGCGTGGCCGCGATGCTCGCGTCGGCAAACCGGGCGCGGGCCCGCGCGCACGACCTCGCGGCGCGCGAGATGGCCGGTTTGGGGCTGGTGCTCAACATCGACCGTGACGCCTACCAGGCCGTGCTGGCGCTGAGCCGCGCGGCGCACTCGGCCGACGCGGGAGAGACGCGGCGGTGGCTGGGCTTCTATGCCGAGAACATCGGCCAGACGGAGGAGCGGCTGCAGCGCTACGCCGCGCTGGAGGGGCTGCCCGCCGACCGCTCCGCGATGGCGCGCGAGGCGCTGGCCGCGCGCGAGCGGCTGGCGCTGGGCGGCGGGCGGCTGGCCGCGCGGATCGCGGCGGCACCCGCCGGCGCGGACGCTGGGGACCCGGCGCAGGAGGCGGCCATGGTGGCCGACCTGGACGGCTTCCGCGAGGTACTGGGGCGGATGGAGGCGGCGCAGGACTCGGCGGGCGCGGCGCTCACCCATGGCGTGGACCGCGCCGGCTCGGCCACGGTGGCCACCGGCGTGGCGTGCCTGCTGGCGCTGCTGGCCACCGGGCTGCTGCTGAGCCGGTTGCTGAGCCGTTCGGTGGCCGGCCCCGTCACGCGCGTGGCCCAGCGCGCCGGTCGCATCGCCGCGGGCGACCTGACGGGGGCCGACGAGGAGGTGCGCGGCGGCGACGAGGTGGCCGAGATGGGGCGCGCCTTCAACCGCATGGCCGCCGACCTGCGCTCGGTGATCGGCCAGATCCAGCGCACCGGCGCGGTGCTGGACGGCCACGGCGCCGAGATCTCCACCCTGTCGGAAGAGACGCGCGGCGCGGTGGAGCACCTGAACACCGCGGTGGCCCAGATCACCGCCGGCGCCGAGGAACAGGCCGCGTCGGCCCAGGAGGCGCACAACCACACGGAAGGGATTGCCGCCGCGCTGGGCGGCATCGCCGAGGCGACCGAGCGCACCACCGCGGCGCTGCGCGAGAGCGTGGCCGCCGCGCGCGCCGGCGGCGAGACGGTACGCGCCATCGCCCACGCAACGAGCGCGGTGGGGCGCGTGGCCGACGAGAACACCGCGCAGGTGCGGCAGCTTTCGCGGCACTCCGCGCGCATCGACACCTTCGTGCGCGCCATCACGGCCATCGCCGAGCAGACCGACCTGCTGGCGCTGAACGCCGCCATCGAGGCGGCTCGGGCTGGCGAGGCGGGGCGCGGGTTCGCGGTGGTGGCCGGCGAGGTGCGCAAGCTGGCCGAGGACGCGGCCGGCGCCGCGGCGAGCACGGTGACCGTGGTCAGCGAGATGCAGCGCGACATCGACCAGACCGTGGCGGCCATCGAGCGCAGCGCCGCCGGCGTGCGCGACACCGCCGGCCGCGCCGCCGAGGCCGGCGGCGCGCTGGACGACATCTTCCGCGCGCTGGAAGAGAGCGAGCGCGTGGTGCACGCCATGGCGGCCGACACGCGCGACATCTCCCAGCGGGTGCGCGAGACCACGGGGATGATCGGCGACGTGGCCGCGGTGGCCGAGGAGAACGCCGCCGCCGCTCAGGAGATGGCCGCGCTGGCCGGTCAGCTCGAGGCCGGCATGTTCACCATCGCCCAGCTGGCCGGCGGCACCAGCGCGGGCGACGGCGAGCACGCCGCCGACTCGCTCCGTGCGCTCTCGGCCCGCCTGGGTGCGCTGGTCTCGCGCTTCCGCGTGGAGGCGGCGGCGTGACCAACGTCGCCCCCGCTGTCGTGGGGAGAGCGGCGGATCGAGGGAGGGTAATCACACGGATTTAGTCCGACCCCAACCTCAGCGATACCAACGATTTGCGGCCATGTGCCGACTGCGCCGATGGAGATGTTTGCAAGAAGGGGGTTGACGGCGTGAGGGGACCGCGATAGTCTTCTCCGCAGCAAACGGGAGTCGCGTCCCAAGCCGTCAGCGCAGCACCTCGCCCTCAGGGGCTGGTCTGCGAGACGGGATCGCCTCGGAAACGGGGCGGTCGGGACGCGCCTCCCGTTTTTCGTTTGCACTGAATCCGCAGCCGGCTCCCGGACGTACCGGGTAGCCGAAGCACGACGAACCGACTGACTGACGAACCGAAGAAGAGCTTCGCGATGACCACCTCCTTCTCCGCCGCCGCCCTCCGGATGCCGCATCTGGCATTCGTGGCCGCCCCCGCGCCGCTGGCGCACGGGGCCCCGGCGGAGCCGTGCGCGCCGCAGTGGTGCGCCGTGCCGGCGGTGAATCAGCCGCGAGGGATGGATATCGGTGGGATTATCGCGCCGGCCCTGGGTGGCCGGCGGCGCGGTACGGACGGTGGTGATCGATTCGGCGGCACGGCGCGCTACGGCGTCGGCAGTGCGTGGCATGGGCAGGATTGGGCACAGATCGCGGGAGGAGGTCCGTTGCGGGGGTAGGTACCCGCACCCGGACCTGGCGCTTGATGGATCCAGCGCCCCGCCTCCCAGCACGTGGAGGCGGGGCGCTTTTCTTCGTCCGACTCCGCCCGCAGGACTCCCGGCGCGTCCGGTGAAACGGACCGGCCGGCATGAAGCAGCAACAGCGGACCTGCGAGGTCCGGCGTGTTTGAAAACTCGGGTAAGGGTTCTCGTGAACGTTTCGCGAGCGGAGAGGGCGGGCCCGACGGCCGGCGCCCGCACCACCACGTGGCACGCGACTCCCGGCGGCGGGGCGCGGCACGGCAACAGGGTCCGCTCCTCTCCCTCGCGAAACCGATTGCTTCCGTAGCTCAGAAGGGAGAGCGCGTCCATGGTAGGGACGAGGCCCGGGGTTCGACTCCCCGCGGAAGCTTGGGATCACACATGGCGATAGCTCAACTGGTAGAGCGCCGGTCTCCAAAACCGGAGGTTGGGGGTTCGATCCCCTCTCGCCATGCTGACGGGAAATTCGAAGAATGCAACACTTCGAAAGTGCGTAAGACAGAGCGCATGAAGATACGCTACTCAAAGAGTTTACGGTGCCATCGTTCAGCGGTCAGGATACCGGATTGTCTCTCCGGGGAGCGGGGTTCGATTCCCCGTGGCACCGCCTGATTGGAAGTGCCCAAGGCCAAGTGCCCAGGGCGAAGAGATGCAGTTCCGTACCTGGGCACCGGGCACTGCGCTCTGGGCATTGGGGGCACTTCACCCACAGACACGTAGCTCAGCGGTCAGAGCACTCGGCTGATATCCGAGCGGTCGGAGGTTCGAATCCTCTCGTGTCTATCGACGGTTCCATCGTGGTCCGGTCGCCCAGCGGCCGAAGGCGCCTGCTTCACATGCAGGAGATCGGGGGTTCGAATCCCTCCCGGACCACTTGGTCACCCCGGGCGGGTAGCTCAGCCGGTAGAGCGCCTGACTGTTAATCAGGTGCGCGTGGGTTCGAGTCCCACCCCGCCCTCTCCACGATCCCACGTCATTGCTCGGTAGCTCAGCGGGTAGAGCGGCGGGTTGAAGATCCGCGCGTCGGGGGTTCGAATCCCTCCCGGGCAACTGCACCTCACATCTCCTCCCGTGGCCAAGTGGGAAGGCATCGGACTGCAAATCCGACACGGACCGGGTTCGATTCCCGGCGGGAGGTCTTGGGTCGATGGCGATCCATCGACTGCCGCACGGGGGAGTAGCTCAGTGGTAGAGCGCCTGCCTTCCAAGCAGGATGCCGCGGGTTCGACCCCCGTCTCCCCCTCTTTGTACCACGCGGGAATGTAGCTCAGCTGGATCAGAGCGTCGCGCCGCCAGCGCGAAGGTCGCGGGTTCGAGCCCCGCCATTCCCTTTCGCCCGCCGATGTAGCTCAGAAGGAAGAGCGCTCGCCTCGTAAGCGAGAGGCCCCCGGTTCGACTCCGGGCTTCGGCTCTGCAGCACGTGCACCACCCGGGACCGTAGCTCAACGGGACAGCGTCCGCCCTGAAAGCGGTTGGCTGGCGGTTCGAGTCCGCCCGGTTCCACTCCACACTGGCAGATCGAGAGGCCCGCGCGGCGCGGGCACACGCCCCCCGGCCTCGGGAGCCGGGGAGGGCGCCCATCCACTCCCGGAAAGGTGAGCGAGAGATGCGACAATGAGCACCACGCTGGTCATCAGCCAGGGCTACCTGCCGGTGGGCACCGTCACGGTGCAGCGCGCGGTCCAGCTGTACGTGGACGGCAAGGCCGAGATCGAGCAGGCCCACCCCACCCGCCGCTTCCGTTCGATGAAGCTGGTGGTTCCCGCGCCGCGCGTGCTGCGGCTGCGCGCCGGCGTCCGGCTCCCCGCCCGACTGTTCGGGGCGGCGCCGCTGGGCGGCTCCAACCACAACCTCTTCGACCGCGATGGGCGCCGCTGCCTGTACTGCGGCCGGAGCGAGGGCGAGGTGCGCCGCGCGGGGGGACGGCTGACCCGTGACCACGTGATGCCCCTGTCGCGGGGCGGGCAGGACGTGTGGCGCAACGTGGCCACCGCCTGCGAGCCGTGCAACAACCTGAAGGCCAACCGCACGCCCGACGAGGCGGGGATGCCGCTGCTGGCCGAGCCGCGCACCCCCACCGCCTGGGAGCTGGTGCGCGCGCGCCACGGCGACGTGAGCGAGCTTCTGGCCTTCTGCACGAACGAAGCGGCCTGACGCGGGCCGTGCCGGCGGTTGGCCGGCGAACCGGCGGGGAGGCGTGCCTCCCCGATCGGAGCGGCACGTGGTGGCGGTAGCTCAGCTGGCAGAGCGCCGGAATGTGGATCCGGAGGCCATGGGTTCAAGCCCCATCCGTCACCCTTTTCAACTGCAGGGAACAGGGAACAGGGGACAGGGAACAGCAGGCAACTGCATCAGCGGCATCGCCGGCTGTCCTCCGTCCCGTGTCACCTGCCATTCGCCCCCGTAGCTCAGCGGACGAGAGCGCCGGATTACGGATCCGGAGGTCCCAGGTTCGAATCCTGGCGGGGGTATCCTGGGGAGGAAACGAGACGTAGCTCAGTTGGCAGAGCGCCCGCTTTGGGAGCGGGAGGTCCGCGGTTCGAGTCCGCGTGTCTCGACTGGTGCAGGTGGGGGAAAACGGGACGTAGCTCAGCCAGGCCAGAGCGCTGGTTTCGGGTACCAGAGGCCCGCGGTTCGAATCCGCGCGTCCCGACTGACGGTTTGGTTGATGGCGGGTTGGCGGAGTGGTCGATTGCGCGCGGGTGCTAACCGCGAGGGCGGCGTTCCCGCTCCCGGGTGGTCGAATCCCCCACCCTCCTCTGGTGTTTCGCCCAACGTTCGGACGATTCGACCCGCATCACGCGCCCGTAGCTCAGCCGGAACAGAGCGTCGGTTTCCGATACCGAAGGCCGCAGGTTCGAGCCCTGCCGGGCGCATCCACTCGATCTTTCTGATTTCCCACGGGGCCTCCCGTGATTCGATCCACATCGAACGAAAGGCATGCATGATCCCTTTTCAAACTCCGCAGTACCCAACCTTCCTCAACTCCCCGCGGTCTCTTCCCACCACCCTGTGATTGCGCGATTCGCCGCGGGCGCCGGTCTCCCGGCGACGAGCGACGAATCGCGCAATGCACAACTCTTTTTCATCCCCCGGAAATCCAGCGGGCTCGCTACTCCCACTCGATCGTGGCCGGCGGCTTGGACGAGACGTCGTAGACCACGCGGTTGATGCCGTCCACCTCGTTGATGATGCGGGTGCTGATCCGCGCCAGCACCTCGTGCGGGAACGGGTACCAGTCGGCCGTCATCCCGTCGCGGCTGGTGACGGCGCGCAGGGCGCAGACGTTCTCGTACGTCCGCTCATCGCCCATCACCCCCACCGAGCGCACCGGGAGGAGCACGGCGAACGCCTGCCAGATATCGTCGTACAGCCCCGCCGAGCGGATCTCTTCCAGGTAGATGGTGTCGGCCTGGCGCAGCACCTCCAGCTCGCGACGGTCCACCGCGCCCAGCACGCGGATCGCCAGGCCGGGGCCGGGGAACGGGTGGCGCCCCACCATCTCCTCGGGCAGCCCCAGCTCGCGGCCCACCTGCCGAACCTCGTCCTTGAACAATTCCCGCAGCGGCTCCACCAGTGCGAACTTCATCTCCTCCTTCAGGCCGCCCACGTTGTGGTGCGTCTTGATGGTGGCCGACGGGCCCTTCACCGACAGCGACTCGATCACGTCGGGGTAGAGCGTGCCCTGCACCAGGAACTGGGCGTCGCCGCCGATGCGCTCGGACGCGGCTTCGAACACGTCGATGAAGGTGTTGCCGATGATCTTGCGCTTGCGCTCGGGGTCCTCGACGCCGGCCAGCCGGTCGAGGAAGAGATCGGCCGCATCCTCCACCTCCAGGCGGATTCCCATGTGCGCGCGGAAGGTGCGCTCCACGCTCTCGCGCTCGCCGGCGCGCAGCAGCCCCGTGTCCACGAAGATGCAGGTGAGCTGGTCGCCGATGGCGCGGTGCACCAGCGACGCCGCCACCGACGAGTCGACCCCGCCCGAAAGCCCGCAGATCACCTGCGCATCGCCCACCTGCGCGCGGATCTTCTCGATCTCGCTGTCGATGTACGACCCCGCCGTCCACGTGGGGTGACAGCCGCACACTCCGAACACGAAGTTGCCGATGATGTCGGCGCCGCGCGTGGTGTGGGCCACCTCCACGTGAAACTGCACGCCGTAGATGGGGCGGTCATTTGCCGCGAAGGCGGCCCAGGGCAGCCCCTCGGTGGTCGCCAGGAGGCGGTACCCCGGCGGCGGCTGCACCACGTGGTCGCCGTGGCTCATCCACACCTGGGTCTGCTCGCCCACGTGGAAGCCGTCGAAGATGCCGGTGGCCTCGGCGATGGTGACCTGCGCGCGGCCGTACTCGCGGCGCCCGCGCTCCACCACGCCGCCTTCGAGGTGGGTGATCAGCTGCATCCCGTAGCACACGCCCAGCACGGGGATGCCCATGTGCAGCAGCGCCGGCTCGGCGGTGGGCACGTCGTCGCCGTAGACGGAGGACGGGCCGCCGGAAAGGACGATCCCCTTCGGCGCCCACTGGCGGATCCACTCCAGCGAGCGGGTGGGGGGATGGATCTCGCAGTACACGCGCGATTCGCGGATGCGCCGCGCGATCAGCTGCGTGAACTGCGAGCCGTAGTCGATGATCAGGATGCGGTTGGGATCCACGTCTCCGTTGCCGTTCCGTGCGTGAGGCTGCGCGTGGGGATGGGTGCGTCGGGTGCGCGGCAAGATACGGCGGCGGGGCGGGCGGGAAAACCCGAAGAGCGTGCGGTTACGGGATCATGGGTGGATCGACGGAATTCGACGGCTCGGCCCGGGTGATGGTGCGCGCGATCGATCGCACCGCTGCTGCGGCAAACGGCAAGGTCACACGGAGGAACGGAGGGAGCGGAGGAACTACGTGCGGTTCTCCGTTCCCTCCGTTGCTCCGTGTGACCCGATGCTGTTCTGGGCTCAGGGCAGGACGAGAGATCCGTCGTCGGCGAAGGGGAAGCCGGGGTTCCAGGCCACCTCCCAGGGGTGGCCGTCGGGGTCGGCGAAGTAGCCGGAGCGGCCACCCCACTCGGTGTCGACGGCGGGCTTCAGCAGGCGCGCGCCGGCGGCGACGGCCTGCGCCAGCACCGCGTCCACCTCGCCGCGCTCGCGGACGTTGTGGGCCAGCGCGATGCCGCCGAACTCCTTCCACGCGCCGCGGCGGTCGGGAAGGTTGGCGTCGTCCGCCAGCTTCGCGCGCCACCACAGCGCCAGCACGGTGCCGCCCGCGCGCATGAACGCCACCTCGCCCTCCACGCTGGCCGACGACAGCGGAAAGCCCAGCCCATCGCTGTAGAACGCGACCGACCGGGCCAGATCCTCCACCCCCAGCGTGATCAAGCTGATCCGCGGCTCCATCATCCTCCAAGTCTCCCGTTGTCGCCGAGTGATGGCCACTGCGCAACGTCACATCCGTACGTGACGACGTTGCCGCGAGCGAAGCGAGCCCATGTCCCTCCCCTGCAGTTCGGGGGAGGGACAGGCGGGAAGCGCCAGGGAGAGGGCCCGGCCGCGGCCGCTTCGATCGTCGCTCCTCGCCGCGCCCCTACGCCCGCGGCGCGATCTCGGGCTCGCCTTCGGGCATCACGGGCGCGGGGTTGGGCACCGCCACGGCGGGCACGCGGGGCTCGGGGTGCTGGATGAAGAACACCGCCGCCGCCAGCGCCGCGCCGATTAGCGGCCCCACCAGGTAGATCCACACGTGCCCCACCGAGGTGCCGTCGAGCGCCGCGGCCACCAGCGCCGGCCCGATCCCCACGGCGGGGTTGAAGGCGCCCCCCGAGATGGGCCCGCCGGCGAACGCGCCCGCCATCACCGTGAACCCGATCGCCAGGCCGAAGTACGAGTTGCCCTCGGTCTCCACCGCCGTCGCCACGTTCAGCACCACCAGCGCCAGCGCGAAGGTGAACAGGGCTTCCACCACGAGTGCCACGGCCGCCGGCGTGCCGTCGCCCGGCGCGGCCACGAACGTCTGCCCGGTCACGGCGTAGACCGCGAGCGCCGCCAGCACCGCGCCGCCGAGCTGCGCCACCACGTAGGCGCCCGCCTCGCTGCCGGTGATGCGGCGGCGCAGCAGCACGGCCAGGGTGACGGCGGGGTTGTAGTGCGCGCCCGACACGTTGCCGCCCATGTACACCATCACCATCAGCACCGCGCCGATGGGCAGGGGCGCCAGCGGCATCTGCGCCGTCACCACCAGCCCGATCGTCAGCACCAGGAAGAAGGTGCCGATCACCTCGGTTATCAGCTTGCGGTTCATACGCCGTTGTTTCTTGAAGGGAAGCCGGCCCGGAATGCGGTGGGAAATCCACCCCGAATGTACGCGCGGCGCCCGGATGCGGGCAACCAATCCGTCGCTCGGGCGCGTTCGAGGGGCAAGTCCTTCCACCGCTGCCGCCCGCGCGGTACGGGTGGTGCAAACGATCCCGCCGCCCGATCTTCCGCTCCCGCTCCGCACGCCCCGCCGTGCCCAGACGAACGCGGCGGGGAGGACAAGGGCTCGCTCACATCCGCGCCCCCGCCGCAGCCGGCGGGGACGCGGGATTGTTTTCCGAACATTCCGGCAGTTGGAATAAAACTCTTGGACGAACGCACCACCAATCGCCCGCTGGTCCTGACGGCGCTGATCCTGGCGATGTTCATGTCGGCCATCGAGGGCACCATCGTGGCCACGGCCATGCCCAGCATCGCGGCCGAGCTGGGCGGTTTCTCGCTCTACAGCTGGGTGTTCTCGTCGTTCCTGCTGATGCAGGCCGTGGCCATCCCCATCTTCGGCAAGCTGTCGGACATGCTGGGGCGCAAGCCCGTGTTCATCGCCGGCGTCGTGCTGTTCCTGGTGGCGTCGGTCCTGTGCGGGTTCGCGCGGTCGATGCCCATGCTGGTGGCGTTCCGCTTCCTGCAGGGCGCCGGCGCGGGCGCGGTGCAGCCGATCACCGTCACGCTGGTGGGCGACCTGTACACGCTGGAGGAACGCGGCCGGGTGCAGGGCTACATGTCCAGCGTGTGGGGGCTGTCGTCCATCGTGGGGCCGCTGGTGGGCGGGCTGGTGGTGCACGGGGTGGGCTGGCCGTGGATCTTCTGGATCAACGTGCCGCTGGGCGTGGCCTCGGTGATCCTGCTCTCCCTGCACCTGCACGAGGGGCTCGAGCGCGAGCGGCCGCAGGTGGACTATGCCGGCGCCGTGCTGCTGCTGGCGGCCGTGGGATCGCTGATGCTGGCGCTCACCCAGGCCAGCACTTGGGGCGTGGGGATCGTCGTGCCGCTGCTCGCCGCGTCGGCGCTGGCGCTGTTCCTGTTCGTGCGCCAGGAGCGCCGCGCGCCCGACCCGCTGATGCACGTGGACCTGTGGGCCAACCCGCTGATCCGCTACGCCAACATCGCCACGCTCACCTCGGGGATCATGATGATCGGGGTGATCACCTTCCTTCCCACGTTCGTGCAGGGCGTGCTGGGCAGGTCGGCGCTGCTGGCCGGCTTCGCGCTGTCGGCGATGACGCTGGGGTGGCCCATCGCCAGCTTCGTGGCGGGGAACCTGATCGTGCGGGTGGGCGTGCGCAGGCTGGCGCGCGTGGGAGGCGCGGCGTGCCTGGCGGGGGCGCTGCTGATCGCGCTGCTGGCCGGCCAGGGCCCGTTGGGCGCCGGCGCGGGCTCATTCGTTCTTGGCATTGGGCTGGGGCTGCTGGCGACCACCTTCGTGGTGGCGATCCAGACGAGCGTGCCCTGGAACCAGCGCGGCGTGGCCACCGCCAGCAACATGCTGATGCGCATCCTTGGCAGCGCGCTGGGGGCGGCGCTCTTCGGCGGCGTGCTCAACTTCCAGATGGCGCGCTACCTGGGCCGCAACGGGCTGGAGGGCCGCGTGTCGCTGGAAAGCATCCAGGACCTGATGGGCGAGGCTGCCCCGCGCGCGGCTGCCTTGAGCGCTGACGTGCTGGCGCTGCTCCGCGGCGGGCTGGCGGAGAGCCTGAACGTGGTGTTCTGGGGGATCGTGGTGATGGCGGGGGTGACGCTGGTCGCCGCCCTGCGCGTGCCCGAGCTCGAGCGCCAGCCCGACGCCGATACCGCCGGCGGCGCGTCGGAGATGATGCACTGAGGATCGAGAGGGGTTGGGCCGACGGCTGCAGGGAGACGGGGTATCGGGACGGCGGGGAGGGTTATCCTCAGCCTCAGATCAGCCTCAGCACAGCCTGCTCGGCTCAGGCTCAGCCTCTCTCAGCATCGGGCTCGGGCTCGGAAGGCGGATGAATCCGCGGCAACGACGGCCCAAAGTCCGCTTCGCGGACTCCCACGCGGAGATCCGCGCGCATGGCGGGCAAGGCGTCGACACCATCATCTCCCGGTCCGTCTCCCCTCCCCCCGTGGAGCGCGGGGAGGGGCCAGGGGAAGGGGGCCAGCCGCGGCCGCGCACCGAGCTTCCTTCCACGCGCCTTCACCCCTGCTTGCCCCGTCCGCTTGCTTCACCGCTGTGCTTCATCGCTCGATCGTCACCGCCTCGCCGCAGCCCGATCGATCATCCGCCCACCACCACGCCCAGCCTCGCCTGCAGTTCCCGCCGGCCCGCGTCGGTGACGGTGACCACGCGCGAGCGGCGGACGCGCTCGATCCAGCCCATCTCCAGCATCCGCTCGGCCAGGGCGGCACCCACCGCGCCGGCCAGGTGGTCGGTGCGCTCGCTCCAGTCCAGGCACGCGCGAGCGAAGGTGCGGCGGGCGCGGCGCAGCGGCTCCACGTCCACGCCCAGCGCGCGGAACCACGCCTCCCCGTCGTCCGTCACCTCGAACGTGCCGCCTGCGTGCGCCAGGACGCCGCGGCGCACCAGCGCGTCGGCGAGGGTGGTGCCGAGGCGGCCGGCCAGGTGATCGTAGCAGAAACGGGCGGCTCGGATGGGCTGGTCGGGGATTGCCGCGGTGCCGCCGTCGCTGCCGCTCACCACCATCAGCTGCTCCACCAGGCCGGCCACGTCGGGCCCGCTCAGGCGGAAGTACCGGTGCCGGCCCTGCGCGGCCACGCTCACCAGCCCGTCGCCCAGCAGGCGCTGGAGGTGCCCGGTGGCCGTCGCCGGGTCTACGCCGGCGCCGTGCGCCAGCTCCTTCGCGGTGAGCGCGCGGCCGCCCATCAGCAGCGCCAGCATGCGCACGCGGCTCGGCTCGCCGATGGTTCGGGCAACGCGCAGCAGGTCGGGAGACGTCGTCATCGCGGAGAGGTGTGAGGGTGATCGACACGGCCCATTGTCGCACTCCGGAAGGCGCCCGAGCAAGGCGGGAGGCCACGCATCCGCCGCAACTGACCGAGGTCAACTTTCCGCGCAAGTCGCGCCGGACGAAGCGTTTCCCATCCCGCTGAGCCCGCAGCGGGCGCGATGGTTTGGCCGCGGCCAAAGCGATCGGGATGGCCGCGCGTGCATCGCCGGGGGATATTCCGCGCGTCGCCGGATTCCCCTCTCGCCACACTCTGCACCCAGCGCCGGATCAACGATGGACATCCCCGCGAACGCCGTAGCTGCCGCCACGCACCCGGACCCGTATCCCTTCTACGCGCGGCTGGTGGAGGATCGGCCGTTCGGGTGGGACGCCGCGGCCGGCGTGTGGGTGGCGGCATCGGCGGCGGCGGTGGAGGCGGTGTTCGCGTCGCCGCTGTGCCGCGTGCGGCCGCCGTGCGAGCGGGTGCCCGCCGCCATCGCCGGCACCGCCGCGGGGGAGGTGTTCGGGCGGCTGGCGCGGATGAGCGACGGCGCGTGCCACCATCGCCGCCGGGCGGGGGTGATGGAGGCGATGGCGACGCTGGATCCCGCCGCCGCGGAGGAACTGTCGTCGCGATGGACGCGGGCGGTGTGGGCGGAGCACGGCGGATGGGGTGCGGAGGCCGGCTTCCGTCTGCCCGTTTTCGTCGTCGCCAGCCTTCTTGGTGTGCCCGATGAACGGCTGCGCGACGTGGCGCGGTGGACGGGCGACTTCGTGCGCTGCGTGGCTCCCGGCGCGGACGCCGCGACCGTGGCGCGCGGCACCGAGGGAGCCGCGCGGCTGATGGAGCTGTTCGCGCGCGACGACATCGCAGCCGCACCGCCGCTTCGCGCGCTCGCCTCCGGTCTTGCCGCCGCGGGCGAGGCCGATGCGCGGACGGTGGCGGCGAACGCGATTGGCCTGCTCTTCCAGTCGCACGACGCCACGGCGGGGCTGCTGGGCAACGCGATCGTCGCGCTCGCGGAAAATCCGGAGATCGAGCGAGAGGTGGGCGCACGGCCGGAGTTGCTGGCGGAGCTGATCCGCGAGGTGCTGCGCCACGATCCACCCGTCCAGAACACGCGCCGCTTCGTGGCGGAGGACGGCATGATCGCCGGCCACGCCGTCCGTGCGGGTGACGCCGTGTTGCTGCTGCTCGCCGCGGCGGACCGCGACCCCGCAGCGAACGCCGATCCGCACCGCTTCCGCCTCGACCGCCCGCTGCGCCGCACCTTCGCGCTGGGCCACGGGGCGCACGCCTGCCCCGGCGGCGCGCTCGCCGAAGCCATCGTCACCGGCGCGCTGCGGGCGATGATTGCGATGGAGGTCGACTTCGCACGCCTCACCGCCGGCCGCACATATCTGCCATCCATCAATGGCCGCATCCCATTGTTTGCGAGCTGAGACAACGGGATCTCGATCAACCGGACCGACTCCATCAACCGACACGAGAGAGCCATGATCGCCGTGATCTTCGAGGTGGAGCCGCGCGACGGCTGCCGCCAGCAGTACCTGGACATCGCCGCCGATCTCAAACCACTGCTGGCCGGGATCGACGGCTTCATCTCCATCGAGCGCTTCCAGAGCCTGGCCGACCCCGCGCGGATCCTGTCGCTGTCGTTCTGGCGAGACGAGGACGCCGTTGCGCAGTGGCGGCGCGTGGAGGCGCACAGGGCCGCGCAGGCGATGGGGCGCACGGAGGTGTTCCGCGACTACCGCCTGCGCATCGCCAGCGTGGTGCGCGACTACGGCATGTCCGCGCGCGACGAGGCCCCCGCCGACAGCCGCGCCTTCCACGAGAGCACCGGCGCGGCTGCATCGCCGGCCGCGCACGGCTGATTCGGCGCTTCACCGCGGATCTCATCGAGCCGCCGAGGATGTCCCCCCGGCGGCTCTCTCTTGCCACACCGCCGCCGCCAGCCGACGTTCACGCGTCGCCGCTCGCTTCCACTCCCCCGCCCCGCCGATGGCCGACGCCTCGAAGCCCGTCTCGACCTACGACCGGATCTATGCCGTGGTCCGCCGCATCCCGCGCGGAAAGGTGTGCTCGTACGGGCGCGTGGCCGAGATCGCCGGGCTGGGGCGCGCCGCGCGGCAGGTGGGTTACGCGATGGCCGCCCTCCCCGACCACACCGCCGTGCCCTGGCACCGGGTGCTCAACGCGCAGGGCCGCATCAGCCTGCGCCGCGGGGAGGGCGGCGGCGACCTGGAGCAGCGCTTTCGCCTGGAGGCCGAGGGCGTGGTGTTCGACGCCGGCGGCGGCGTGTCGCTGGAGCGCTTCGGCTGGACCGGCGGGCGGCGGAAGAAGCAGGAGCGGGACGAGGACTGATCCAGGGGGATGGAGAGGCCGAGGGGGAGGCGAATGGAATTCGCGACAACAACGGCCCAAAGTCCGCTGTGCGGACTCCCACGCGGGCATCCGCGCGAGAAGCCGGCAGTTCCCCGGCACAGGCGCATGCGAACAGCTCGAAACTCCGACTCCACGCCGAACAAGCCGGGAGCGAAGCGAGCCCAGGTCCCTCCCCTGCAGTTCGGGGGAGGGACAGGCGTGCAGCGCCAGGAGAGGGCCCTGCGCGGGGACGGCGCGTGCATCGATTTCGTCTCACGCGCCCCGCTTGCCGCCGCCGTCGCCGCCGCGTACGATCCATCCGTTCCCCTCCGCCGACCCCGTACCGCAAGATCCCCCGATGTCCGACCGAGATCCGTCCGCCTCCGACCGAGACCCGTCCGCGCCCGACCCTTCGTCCACCGCCGGCAGCGGCGGCCTGAGCCGGCGCGGGTTCCTGCACGCCGGCGCGCTGGCCGTGGCGGGCGCGGCGTACGCGCCGGGGCTCTCCGCATCGCCCTCGTCGCCCGGATCCTCTGCCATGGCCGCTGACGCACCGGCCGCCGCGCCGCCGCCGTTCGAGCTGGAAGAGGCCACCGTTCAGCAGCTGCAGGACTGGATGCGCAGCGGCCGCTACACCTCGCGCACGCTGGTGGAGGCGTACCTCGCGCGCATCGCCGAGGTAGACCGGCAGGGGCCCACGCTGCGCTCGGTGATCGAGACCAACCCCGACGCGCTGCGCATCGCCGGCGAGATGGACGCGGAGCGCGCGGCGGGCCGGGTGCGCGGGCCGCTACACGGCATCCCCGTGCTGATCAAGGACAACATCGACACCGCCGACCGGATGATGACGACCGCCGGCAGCTACGCGCTGGACGGCACCCCCGCACCGCGCGACGCCTTCATCGCCGGGCGGCTGCGGGCGGCGGGCGCGGTGATCATCGGCAAGACCAACCTGAGCGAGTGGGCCAACTTCCGCTCCACGCACGCCAGCAGCGGCTGGAGCGGCCGCGGCGGCCAGGTGCGCAACCCCTACGCGCTCGACCGCACCCCCTGCGGTTCCAGCTCGGGCTCGGGCGCGGCCATCGCGGCCAACCTCGCGGCGGTCGCCGTGGGGACGGAGACCGACGGCTCCATCGTCTGCCCCTCGTCGGCCAACTCGGTGGTGGGGATCAAGCCCACGCTGGGGCTGGTGAGCCGCAGCGGCGTGGTGCCCATCTCGCACAGCCAGGACACGGCCGGCCCCATGGCGCGTACCGTGGCCGACGCCGCCGCGCTCCTCACCGTGCTGGCCGGCGTGGACCCGCGCGACAGCGCCACCGCGCCCGCCCGCGCGCACCTGGTGCCCGACTACACCCGCTTCCTGGACCCCAACGGCCTGCGCGGCGCCCGCATCGGCGTGGCGCGGGCGAAGATGTTCGGGTCCGACCAGCACGCCGACCGCGTGGTGAACGCCGCCATCGGCGAGATGCGGCGGATGGGCGCGATCATCGTGGACCCCGCCGACATCCCGCACCTGGGCGAGTACGACGGCGACGAGTTCACCGTGCTCCTGTACGACTTCAAGGCCGACCTGAACGCGTACCTGGCCTCGCGCGGCGCCACCTCCAGGGTGCGCACGATGAAGGACGTGATCGACTTCAACGAGCGCGACCGCGCGCGCGAGATGCCGTACTTCGGGCAGGAATTGATGCTGATGTCGCAGGAGAAGGGGCCGCTGACCGAGAAGGCCTACGTGGACGCGCGCGCGAAGAGCCTGCGGCTGGCCGGCCGCGAGGGGATCGACGCGGTGATGGCGCGGCACCGGCTGGACGCCATCGTGGCGCCCACCGGCAGCGTGCCCTGGCCCATCGACGTGCTGTTGGGCGACCACGGTGTGGGCGGCAGCTCCACCCCCGCGGCGGTGGCGGGGTACCCCAACGTCACCGTCCCCGCGGGCTACGCGTTCGGCCTCCCCGTGGGCATCTCGTTCATCGGCCGCGCCTGGAGCGAGCCCACGCTGATCAAGCTGGCCTACGCCTTCGAGCAGGGCACCAAGCACCGCAAGCCGCCCCGCTTCCTCACCACGGCGGATCTCTCGACGCCCTGACCGTCACGCGCGCGGCGGCCTCGGCGTCCCTCGACCTCGACGAGCGGAAGGGACGCCGCGGCGCGCTTGCGGACCGATCCATCTCCCGGCACTTTATTCGGCCTTTCCGCCGGCCTTCATCTCCCACCCGTCAATGAACGCCCCCGGAATCCGGCCGTTCCTTCATCCCCGTTCATCACCCGGAGCCAGCCCATGCCCGTGATCCCCAACATGCGGCGCAGCGCGCCGCGCAGCGACCTCGAGGCCACCGCCCCCGTCACGCCGAAAACCTTCGTCGACACGCCCACGATGGACTACGTGGCGTGGCTGGACGGCAGCGGCGACGCGATCGCCACCCTCGACGACCCCACGCAGTACAGGGTGGCGGTGATCGGCTCGGGCGGCGCGGGGCTGGCGGCCGCGTACGAGCTGCTGCGCTGCGGGGTGAACGTGACGCTGTACGAGGCCAGCGAGCGGCTGGGCGGCCGGCTCTTCACCTCGGCGTCGAGCGGCAACGACAAGAACCTTTTCGAGATGGGGGCGATGCGCTTCACCCCCTCGGAGCAGCTGCTGCACCACTACGCCGACGTGTTCACCGCCTCGGGCGCGTCGGAGATCGTGTTCGACGTGGGCCCGTTCCCCGACCCGGGCGTGAACCTGACCTACATCGTCTTCCAGGGGGTCACCTACACCTTCGACCCCAACCAGACGGTGCACGTGCTCCCGCACAGCTACTACGTGGTGAGCGAGGGGTGGAACGCGTTCCTGGAAGACGGCTTCACCAGCGCCGACGGCACGCTCACCCTCACCGCGCCCAACACCATCACCGGGTGGCTGGCCGACGACCCGCAGGGGAACGCGTCCAGCATCCAGGCGGCGTGGCAGGGCTACATCGACGCGCTGGCCAACGCCACGCTGTACGAGGCGATGGTGCGGGTGTTCACCGACGCCAACGCGCCCGGCGGGCAGACCTGGTCCCAGACCGACTTCGAGTTCTTCGGGGCGCTGGGCACCGGCTTCGGCGGCTTCGGCCCGCTCTTCCCCATCTGCTTCCTCGACATCATCCGCTTCGTGATCGACGCGGTGGATTCGGACCAGCACGAGCTGCTGACGGGGGTGGATTCGATCGTGGAGGGCTTCCTGAACCAGGAGGTGACGCTCCCCGACGGGTCGACCGACCAGCTGGCCAACCACGTGGTGGCGGGCTCGCCGGTGACCGCGGTGGAGTCGACGGGCACGGAGGTGACGCTCACCTTCGCGAGCGGCGCCACCGAGACCTTCGACCGGGTGGTGGTGGCCACCTCGCACCGCTCGATGGAGCTGAGCATGGGGCTGGGCGTGAGCAGCGAGCAGCTTCCCCTCGACGAAACCGTGGCCGACTCGGTGCGCCGGGTGCACATGGAGTGCTCGTCCAAGGTGTTCGTGGAGACGAAGGACTTCTGGACCGAGGGGTACTGGCCGCGCAACGTGGTGGGCGACACCATCCTGCGGAACCTGTACACCCTCACCTACCCCGACGTGAGCGACGGCACCGGCGCGCTGCTGTTCAGCTACACCTGGGCCGACGACTCGGTGAAGCAGCAGACCTTCACCGACCCGCAGGACCGCCTCGACCTGCTGCTGCGCGACCTGTCGGCCATCTCGCCCGAGCTGGCCGAGGTGGTGGAGGAGAGCGTGGACCCCAGCACCGTGCAGTACATCGACTGGCAGAGCGAGGCCTACTTCTACGGCGCCTTCAAGCTCAACCAGCCGGGGCAGGACCCATACGTCCAGTCGCTCTTCTACGACTTCCAGAAGGCCGGCACCGACGCCGACACCGGCGTGTACCTGGCCGGCGACAGCATTGGCTTCCTGGGCGGCTGGGTGGAGAACGCGCTGCAGACCGGCGTCAACGCCGCCGCCGCCGTGGCGGTGTCGCTGGGCGGCACGCTCACCAACGCGGAAGCGGGGCCCTTCACCCAGCTGGACGCGGGCTTCTACAGCTACAGCACGCTGCCCAGCGCGACCACGGCCACCAGCAAGCCCGCCGCCGCCCGATCCGCGCGGCTCCCGGAGCTGGTGCGGAAGCACGGCGCCACGCTGGGCTGAGCGGCGAGCCCGTTGGACGAGGACGGACGAAACGAGGGGCGGCCCGCGATCGCGCGGGCCGCCCCTCCGTTCTGATCCATCTACCATCCGTACCCTCGACAACCAAGCCCAGGAAAATGTCATCCTGAGCGGCGCCGCTGCCCGAAATCCCGAGCGGCGAAGATTCCTGGCGGCGCCCGAAGGATCTGTGTCCGGCGTCCCGAGCGAATGGCCGCCTGTCGCTCGACCGCCGGGTATGGATCCTTCCGTCGCCGCCAAAAGTCGGCGTGACATCGGCTTGAGCGCAGCGGCTCCGTCAGGATGACATCGTACCGGACGGCCCAGCCCCGTTGCTTCGTCGCCCTCGTCAGACGTTGAAGCGGAAGAGGAGGATGTCGCCGTCCTTGACCACGTACTCCTTGCCTTCGGAGCGCATCAGCCCCTGCTCGCGGGCGGCCTTCACGCTGCCGGTCTTGTCGAAGTCGGCGAACGACACCGTCTCGGCACGGATGAAGCCGCGCTCGAAGTCGCTGTGGATTACGCCGGCGGCCTGGGGCGCGGTGGCGCCCACGGGAATCTCCCAGGCGCGCACTTCCTTCTCGCCCGCGGTGAAGTAGACCTGCAGCCCCAGCAGCCGGTAGCCCTCGCGGATCAGCTTGTTCAGCCCCGGCTCGTCCAAGCCCAGCGAGGCCAGGAAGTCGGCCCGGTCCTCCGGCGCCAGCTCGCCCAACTCGCTCTCGATCTTGCTGCTGATGGGGATCACGTGCGCCACCTCGCCGCTCTCCTCCACGGCCTTGGCCAGCGCGCGCACGTGCTCGTTGTCGCCCTCGGGAAGGTCGTCTTCCGACACGTTGGCCAGGTACAGCACGGGCTTGGAGGTAAGCAAGTTGAAGCCCTTCATCAGCTTCCACTCCTCGTCGCTCATCTCCACCGCGCGCGCCGAGCGGCCCTCGCCCAGCGCGGCCACCAGCCGCTCCAGCAGCGCCACCTCGGCCGATGCGTCCTTGTCGCCGCCGCGCGCGGCCTTGCGCACGCGCTCCAGCCGCTTCTCGGCGATGGCCAGGTCGGAAAGGACGAGCTCGAGGTTGATCACCTCGCGGTCGCGCACGGGGTCCACGCCGCCCATCACGTGCACCACGTCGGGGTCGTCGAAGCAGCGGATCACGTGCACCACGGCGTCGGTCTCGCGGATGTTGTTGAGGAACTGGTTGCCCAGCCCCTCGCCCTCGCTGGCGCCCTTCACCAGCCCTGCGATGTCCACGAACTGCACGGTCGCGCGCTGGATGCGCGCCGGCTTCACCACTGCGGCCAGCGCGTCCACGCGAGCATCGGGCACCTCCACCATCCCCACGTTCGGCTCCACGGTGCAGAACGGGTAGTTGGCCGCGTCGGCGCCCGCCGCCGTAAGCGCGTTGAACAGCGTCGATTTCCCGACGTTCGGCAGCCCCACGATCCCCAGCTTCAGCATATCTGCAACGGTCCCGATCGAAAGACGATTTCGGCAAACGAACAGGCCGGGCGCCCCATCGGGAGCCCGGCCCTGCGACGTTCAATCTAACGGGTCCGCGCGCTTCCTTCAACCGAACGCTTTCCCCGCCCGTCGAAGGTCACGAAGCAGGGGCGATACGGCCCGCTCACCCCTGGGCCGCCGCCTCCGCGTACCCCCCGGCTTCGGCTGCCGGGAGCCAGAGGGTGAAGCGGGAGCCGGCGCCGGGCTCGCTCTGGGCCGTCACCTCGCCGCCCATCGACCGCGCGAGGCGGCGGCTGATGGCCAGGCCCAGCCCCGCGCCCTCGTGGCTGCGCGTGTACCCGCTCTCCACCTGCACGAACGGCTCGAACACGCGCTCGATCTGCTCGGGCGCGATCCCGGCGCCGTTGTCATCCACCTGCACGCACACCCACCGGCCGGCGCGCGCGTGCCCCGGCAGCACGCCCTCGCGCACGCCGCACGCCAGCGAGGCGCGGCCGCCCGGAGCGGTGAACTTGACCGCGTTGGAAAGCAGGTTCACCAGGATCTGCTCCACGCGTTGCGCGTCGCCCAGGTAGCGCACCCCGCCCGAGCCACAGCTGGCCGAGAGCTCCACCTGCTTCCGCTCGGCCTGCGGCCGCACCACGGTCAGCGCGGTCTCCACCGCCACCTCGGCCGGCGCCGCGTCGCGGCCGAAGCGCAGCGTGCCCGACTCGATCCGCGCGAAGTCGAGCAGCTGGTCCACCAGGCCGATCAGGTGCCGCCCGCTCACGCGCAGCCGCTCCAGCTGCCCCAGCTGCGCGTCGTTCACGGGCCCCGAGATCCCCATCGCCAGCAGCTCGGCATAGCCGATGATGGCGTTGATGGGCGTGCGGATCTCGTGCGACATGGTGGCCAGGAAGTCGCTCTTGGCGCGGTTCGCCTGCTCGGCCTCGGCCCGGGCGGTCTCGGCTTCGCCCGCGGCCAGGGTCAGCTCCTGGTTGGCCTGCTCCAGCTCTTCGGCCAGCGACTGCGCCATCGCGTACTGCTCGCTCAGCTCGCCGTGCGCTTCCTCCACCTGGCCGGCCATCAGGTTGAAGCGCCCCGCCAGCCGGCCGATCTCGTCGCTGCGGCCCGTCTCGATCCGCCGCGCGTAGTCGCCCCGCGAGATGGCGTCGGCGGCGGCGCCCAGCTCCTTGAGCGGCCGGGTGATGGAGCGGCTCAGGAGCCACGCGCCCACGGCGGCCACCAGGCACAGCAGGAGCGCCGCCAGCCCGCCCCGGCGCAGGAAGTGGCGCGGGCTCGCCAGAACCGTTGCCAGCGGCTCTTCGGCCACGATGGTGAACGGAGTGCCCGGGATCGGCGCGGCGTGGCCGAAGCGCACGCCGCCGGCCGGGCGCCGGTAGCGCGCCGCGCCGGCGAAGGGCGCGCGCGGCGCGGGGCCCACGCGCCCGTCCAGCCCCACCCACGGGCCGCCCGCCGTGTTGGCGTAGTAGATCGCGATCCCCTTGCCGATCAGGTCCTGCACCTGGCGCGCGGTGGAGCGGTTGCCCACGCGCCGCAGCTCGGCCACGTACCCGGCCGTCTCACCGCCGCGGCGCACCGGCACCGCAAGCCAGAAGTAGGCGCCGCCGCCGATCTCCACCAGCCGGCCCAGCCCGGTGCTGTCGGGAAGGCCGGCGGCGGCAGGGGCCACGGCTGCCGCGGCATCCGGCGCCGTGCCGATGGTGATGACCGGGCGGCGCTCCCGGTTCCACAGCATGACCAGCAGGGTGGAGTCGGCCGGGGTGCGCAGGTCCTGGAGCGCCGCCGCGGCGGGGCCGCGGGCAGCTTGGGAGGGTTGCGCGAGGAACGCGGCGACCGCGCTGTCGCGGGCCACCGCGGCGACCTGCGCGCGCCGCTGCGCGATGCCGGGGGTGGAAAGCGCCGTGAGCTGCTCGGCCACCAGGCGCAGCCGCTCCCGCGCGCCCTCCACGGCCACCCGGCGGACCTGGTGGTAGCCATAGGCCACCCCGGCCGCCAGGGTGAGAACCAGGAGAGCCGTGATCAGCAGCGGGAGCTTGCGCTCCAGCGACATGCCGCGCGTCTCACCCGTGCGTGCATGTGCCACGGTCCGTTCGCTGCTGCGGGTCGATGTTGCGGCCACGGGAACGCGGGTGCGTGGGTTCAGCCGGCGCGGGAGGTCGAAGACGCCGCGTGCAGGGCCAACATACAGCGGCGGCCCCGCCTTGCAACGGTCACCCCCCAGCCCGAATGCCTGTCGAGAGTCCCTGCACATCCGGGTCCCGCCGCGAGCGGGATCGGCAACGCCCACCCCAGACCGGCGCGGCGCCAACGGAGTGGGCCAAGGTCAGACGCGGTTCCGCCGCGTCCGCGAGCACGCTGAGCGGTGCTGCGAACGCGGCGGATGGATATCGGTTCCGGCGGATGCGTGTCTCGGCCGGAATGGCGAGGCGGTCAGCGCTCGGCCAGCTGCTCCCCGGCGCGCGGCGAGATGGCGAGCTGCCGCAGGTCGGCGTGCGTGCCGTTGAAGCGGTCGAGGTCCACGATCTTCTCGATCCCCGGCACCCTGCCCCGCTCGGAGTGCTGCCAGAAGGTCCAGCGCGCGTGCGACGGCGACTCCACGCCGTACTCGGCGATCCAGAGCGGGTAGTCATCCAGCGCGGTGCCCAGGTGCGCGCGGCGGAAGCCGGGCTTGGTGTAGACGATGGGCCGCACTCCCGTGCGCCGCTCCACCGTACTCAGCCAGGTGCGCACGCCGCGGATCAGCCGCGCGTCACTCACGCCTTCCGTCGCTTCCACGTCCAGCACCGGCGGCAGGTCGCCCTCGCGCACGGGCACCACGGCCAGGAAGTGCGCCGCCTGCGCCGCCGCGTCGCGCGTGGGCTTGAAGCGGTGGTAGGCGCCGCGCAGGATGCGCGTCTCGCCCAGCGCCGCCCAGTGCCGCCGGAAGGTCGGGTCCGTATACGTCCCCCCCTCCGTCGCCTTCAGGAACGCGAAGCCGACCCCCGCATTCTCCACCGCGCGCCAGTCGACGTGCCCCTGGTAGTGGGACACGTCCACCCCGCGCGCCGGCAGGTTGTCGTTCGCGGCGGCGACGCGCGTGGATGCGGTTGCGCGCACCGCCGCCACGGGAGCGAAAGACGCTGCCGGAGCGGAAAGATTTGCGGACGCGTTCGCGCCTCCCAAAGCGAACGCGTGCCCCGTCGCCACGGCGACGGGGATCAGGACGGCGGACGCAAGCTTGAGGCGGAGCAACGGCATACGGGCGGCAACCTGTCTCGGGTGCGATGCGCAGCGGTCCGGAAGTACAATCCAGACCGGCACTTATCGCAGGACAAGAGCGAAAAGCTTGCCAGCGCGGACGAGGACGCGTCGAGGCGCACCACCGCGGTGCAAGCACATGGACGGAACTCGTGAGATGCGCTCGCGGAGCTAGAACGCGGGTTCGCGGCCGAAGCCGGCGGTTCGGCGTCAGAACCGGCGACGGCGAACGCGTGGGTTCGGTAGCTTCCGATCGTCCCGACCCACCCGGCGCTGTGCCGGGCGGGCGGCATACCTCCGGCCCCGGAAGATCATGCACCTCCGAATCCCACGCGCCGCCCTCGCGGTGGCCGCCGCGCTGGCCTCGGGCGCCTGCACGGACCGCAACCCCGCCGCACCGGCGAGCCGTCCGCCGGCGGTCGCGGCCTCCGCGCACGATGCCGTGCTCCAGCCGGTCGCGCGCGCGGCGGCGCTGGCGCTCGCGTCGCCGCAGCGCCGGCTCGCACTGCTCGCCGACTTCCGCGACAGCCCCTTCGCCCACCACGCGCTTCATCTCCAGAGCTACCTCCGCGGCCCGGCCGGCGCGCCCCTGACGGCGGAAATCGCCCGCCGTCTGAGGACCACGCCGAATGCGCTGCTCTCCACCCTCGACGGTCTTCCCGCCCTGGAGCTGGCGATGGGGCGTCGCCTGGACCGGACGCGCTGGACCGGCGGAGCCGATCTGACCGTAGCGGCCACCACCACGTCTGCGGCCGAGCTGATCAAGAGCGGCGGCGTGACGGGGTACCGGGTCGACGGCACGGCGGTCCGCATTCCGATCGCCGGGGGACTGGACGAAACCGCACGGATCACCGTGATCCCCGCGCTGGCGGAATTCGGCTCCGACCCCGAGGCCCGCCGCGCGAGCGCCCCGCACCGCGCCGGCGAAACCGTCTCCACGCTGGCCGAGGAGGCAGCGGTGTCCGGCCCGGACCGCGCGGGCCGCAGGTTCGACTGCACGACCACGGGGCTGACGCTCAGCTCCGAATTCCAACCGTGCACCGACAACGGCGGCGCCACCGTCGACTACGGCGGAATCGTTCTTTCCTCCACCTTCGGATACGACAACTGCCTGGTCCCCGGGTACTCGCCCGGCGATCGCGACCAGGACCAGATCCTCGATGAGTGCGAGTACCAGCTCGCCTACGCATTCCGCCCCATCCTGCACATCAGCGAGCGCGAGACGCACGCTGGCCGCGAATCGTACTGGGCAGTCGCGAGGAACCTGTCATCTCCCCGTTCTTTCCGCATCTTCTACGCGCTGGGGTACCACCAGGACGCCGGAAGCCCGTCTGTCTCCGGTATGTTCTACTACGACGGGCACTTCGGCGACTCCGAGTTCATCGTCGTGGAGATCGAGGAGATCGCGCCGGCACGCTGGGCCATGCGCACCGGGACGCTGTCGGCGCACTGGAACGAGGATTACGGCTTCGACGGGACGGGTACCTGGAGCTACAGCGACTTCCAGTTCCCATCCGGCGGATACCGGGCTCGCCCGTACGTTTGGGTGGCGCAGGAGAAGCACGCGAACTACAAGACCCGCAACCAGTGCGACGCGGGCGCGCAATACTTCGACAACTGCGACGGGACACCCGTGGACCAGGAGGTGGAAGTCCGCCGCGACTCGAATCTCGGAAACCACAGCATCGACCTCGTGGGCTGTGTCGCGAGCCGTGACTTCTCCTACGGACGCACCGAGTGCCTGTGGGGCCCTGGCCGGTTCTACGGCTGGTACGCGCCGGTCGACAACGGCGCCACCTCGTACGGCGAGAGCCTGCGCGCGTACTACTTCTGATGTGAGACCGGGTTGGGGCAATCGGGTGCGCATTGGGTAAGATCGCTACGGAGGAATCTCACCCGGCGGAAACGGAGGAAAGGCAAACCCTTTTACATTCCCTCCGTTGCTCCGTGAGACCACCGTCGTTCCGAGTACTGCCTTCGCACGAGGGGCCCGGGATCGCTCCCGGGCCCCTTCGTGCGTCGCTGCACCCATCACCCGTTGAACCGGTTCATCGCGGGCTCGATGCCCTGCTCCATCCAGAGCCGGATGCCGTCGATGCAGTCGTCGAAGCGCTCGCGGACCAGTTCCTGGTCGCGCTTGGGCATGGGCGAGAGCACCCAATCCGCCAAGTCCCACTGCGGCGGCTTGGCTCCCACGCCGATGCGCAGGCGCGGGTACGCCTTCGTCCCCAGCGCCTGCTCCACCGACTTGAGGCCGTTGTGGCCGCCGGGGCTGCCGTCGGGGCGAAAGCGGATGCGGCCGGGCTCCAGCGCCACGTCGTCCACGATCACCAGCAGGTCCCTGGTGACGTCGATGGCGTTCATCCGCTTGTAGGGCAGCAGTGCGCTGCCGCTGCGGTTCATGAAAGTGATGGGCTTCACCAGCCGCACCGCCCACGGTTCGAGCCGGCCGGTGGCGGTGGCGGCGTTCTTGTCGGCGCGGAAGCGGCCGATACCCCAGCGCTCCGCCAGCTCGTCCAGCAGCCACCACCCCACGTTGTGCCGCGTGAGCGCATACTCGCGCCCGGGGTTCCCCAGCCCCACGATCACCTTCAACGACGCCACGCCGCTACCCTTCCCTTCCCGTTCGAATCCAGGCTGCCTACGAATACCGATTTGGGCAATCGACCGTTTATCTCGAAGACGAGAATGTCATCGCAAACGAGCCGCCGCACTGCACCCCCGCCCACGCGAAGTCCCTGCGCCGACTGAAGGAACCAACCTCTGCGGTGGAGCGAGACGCCGCCGTGCGAGCATGCCCAGAGCACAGATCCTTCGTCGCCGCCAGGATTCAGCGCAAGCATGAGCAGGCGCGGCGGCTCCTCGGGATTACATCGTTCGCGGGCGGAGCGGCATGCACGATGGATCTCGCGATCACGCGCGATGCAGAGCGGGCGGCTCCCCTGTGCCAGAAGAACCGCCCGCCAGGCCATGCCGAAGCCGTCTCGCGACGGCGAAAGACGATTACGCCTCGTCGGCCTTGGCGCCGCCGCGCAGAACCTCGGGCTCGGCCACGGCCTCGGTCGCCTCGATGTCCACGCCCGCCTCGCCCACACGCGGCGCCAGCACGCTGGCCACGGGGAAGTCGCCGTCCATCAGGATCGTCACGTTGGGGATCGAGATGTCGGACACGCGCACGCTCTCGCCGATGGCCAGGCCGCTGATGTCCACCTCGGCCGCCTCGGGGATGTTGCCCGGCAGGCACTCGATGTGGAGGTCGTACAGAACCTGGTCGAGCACGCCGCCCTCGTCGCGCACGCCCGTGGGGGTGCCGGTCAGGCGCACGGGGATGTCGAGCTTGAGCGTCTCGTCGCTGTGCACCAGCAGGAAGTCCACGTGCTGCAGCTCGGGGCGCCAGGGGTGGCGCTGGATCTCGCGGATCAGCACGTCGGCGCGGGTGCCGCCGTCGATGTCCAGCCCGATCAGCGTGTTCTCGGGGTTGACGTGGTTCAGCAGCAGCTCGAGCTCGTGCGCGTCCACCGACAGGCTCTCGGTGCGGTCGCCGTGCCCGTACAGCACCGCGGGCACCTTGCCGGTGCCGCGCAGCTTGCGCGCGGTGCCCTTGCCGGCGCCTTCGCGGCGCGTGGCGTGGAGCGTTGCGTTCGCCATGATTCAAAACCTCCGTTATCGTCCAATGAAAGAAAAAGCCCGGCGGGCGGTCGCCCGGCCGGGCCCGTGTGCAGTCACACCGCTTCGAACAGCGAGCTCACCGATTCGTTCACGTGCGTGTAGCGCACGGCCTTCGCCAGCAGCTCGTCGGTGGACAGGATGGTGAGCCCCGGCCACTGCTTGTGCTCGGGCACCGGGATGGTGTCGGTCACCACGATCTCGGTGAACGGCGCGCCCTGCAGGCGGTCCACCGCGGGGCCGCTGAGCAGCGCGTGGGTGGCGCACGCGTACACGTCGCGCGCGCCCAGGTCCTTCAGCGCCCGCGCGGCCTGCGCCATGGTGCCCGCGGTGTCGATCATGTCGTCGGAGAGGAGGCAGTCCTTGCCCTCCACGTCGCCGATCACGTTCATCACCTCGCTCACGTTGGCGCTGGGCCGGCGCTTGTCGATGATGCCCATGGTGGCGTCGAGGCGCTTGGCGAAGCCGCGCGCCATCTTTGCGCTCCCCACGTCGGGCGAGATCACCACCAGGTTGTCGAGCTGCTTCTCGCGGAAGTATCGCACGAACACCGGCGCGGCGTACAGGTGGTCCACCGGGATGTCGAAGAAGCCCTGCAGCTGGTGCTGGTGGAAGTCGATGGAGAGCACCCGGTCGGCGCCCGCGGCCACGATCATGTTGGCCATCAGCTTGGCGCCAATGGCCACCCGCGGCTGGTCCTTGCGGTCCTGCCGGGCGTAGCCGAAGTAGGGGATCACCGCGGTGACCCGCGCGGCGCTGGCCCTGCGCGCCGCGTCCAGCAGCAGCAGCAGCTCCAGCACGTTGTCCGACGGCGGGCAGGTGCTCTGGATGATGTACAGGTCGCGCCCGCGCACGTTGTCGTCGATGCGCACGAAGATCTCGCCGTCGGCGAAGTTCTTGATGGTGGCGCGGCCCAGGTCGCACTTCAGCAGTCCGGCCACCCGCTCGGCCAGCGGCAGGTTGGCGCGGCCCGAGAGCACCATCAGGTTCGTGTCGGCAATCCTGTCTTCGTACATCGCTGGCGGCGGCGTTCCGTTCCGGGTTGCGTTCTGGGAATCGTTAGAATAGGCCGCGCGCGGGGGGAGCGTCAAGGCGCGGGGGGCACGCGACGCGGCGTCACGCCGACCCGGAGCGGTGTTTCCTCCGCGTCCTTGCACGCTCTCGACCGGATTCGCCGATGCGTTCGGACGCCGATACGTCCGCCGGTTGAAACCGGCGGCTGGAACGTCGGGAAACCCGCCTTCGCGGGTTGCGGCCGCGGCATCGGCGTGGGGCACCAGCCGATCACGCCGCGTCGGTGGCGGCACGGCAGGGTCACACGGAGGAACGGAGGAAACGGAGGAACTGCGTCGCGCGCCCCCGCAGTTCTCCGTTTCCTCCGTTCCTCCGTGTGACTTTCGTTATTCTGGATCAGCAGGAAACGAAGAGGCCCGGGATCGCTCCCGGGCCCCTCGTCAGCGATGGAGACGGGCAGGCTGTTCCCTGTCCCCTATCCCCTGTCCCCTGAAGCTCAGCGAACGAACTCGCCCGCGTCCTTGACCTGCACCGGCGCCAGGTTCAGCGCGCGGATCCCGGCCTCGATCTGCGAGCGGTCGCCCACGACCACCACCACCGAGTTGCCCGGCCGCACATACTGGTTGGCCACGCGCTTCACGTCGTCGGCGGTCACGGCCATGATCCCCGGCACGTAGCCGCCGAAGAAGCTCGGCTCGATGCCGTAGGTCACCAGCTCGGAGAGGCGAGCGGCCACGTCCGGCGTGGTCTCGAAGTCGCCGGGGAAGCCCAGCGCCACGTAGCGCTTGGCCTTGTCCAGCTCGTCCGCGGGGATCGGCTGGGTGCGGATGCGGTTCAGCTCGCCGAAGAACTCCACCAGCGCACTGTCGGTCTTGGCGGTCACCACGCCAGCCTGCGCGGTGAACGGCCCCGCCGCCTGCCGCATGCTGAAGCCCGAGCGCGCGCCGTAGGTCCAGGCGTGCGTCTCGCGCAGGTTCATGTTCAGCCGGCTGGTGAACGACCCGCCCAGCAGCGTGTTGAGCACCTGCAGCGCGAAGAAGTCGGGCGTGTTGCGCCGCACGCCGGGGTGGCCGATGCGGATCTCGCTCTGCGCCGCGCCGGGCTTGTCCACCAGGTAGATGGTGGTGGCGCCGATCTGCGGGTCGGTGAGCGCGCCCTCCATGGTGGGCGCGGCACCCATCGCCCGCCACGACCCGAACGCCTGCTCCACCTGCGGCTGCAGCGACGGGTCCACGTCGCCCACCAGGATCAGCGTGGCGTTCTCGGGGCGGTACGCCGCGTGGTGGAAGGCCATCACGCGGTCGCGGTCCAGCGTGCGCGTGGCCTCCACGGTGGCGAAGCGGCCGTAGGGGTGCTGCGCGCCGTAGACCAGCGACGAGAAGGCGTTGGCGGCGATGGCGCCCGGCTCGTCCTTGGCGCGGGTGAGGTTGGTCACGCGCTCGTCGCGCACGCGCTGCACCTCGTTGGCCGGGAAGTCGGGGCGCATCACCACGTCGCTCATGATGCGCAGCGCCGCCGGGAAGTTCTTCTTCAGCACGTACAGGTTCACCTGCGCCGCGTCCCACCCGGCGTTGGTGCTCAGGCTGGCACCCAGCAGGTCGATGGCGTCGGCGATCTGCAGCGAGCTCTTCCCCGCCGCGCCCTCGTCCAGCATGCTCGCGGTGAAGGCGGCGAGGCCGGGCACCGACGCCGGGTCCTCGGTGGTGCCGGCGCCGCGGATCACCAGCACGGCGCTCACCACCGGCAGCTCGGGCTGGCGCACGAACATCACCTTCATCCCGTTGGCCAGCGTGCGCTGCACCGGCACGGGCGGGCTCACGGCGGGCGCGGGGCCCAGCCGCGGAGGAGTCGTCGGAAAGTCGGTCTGCGCGGCGCCGGCCACGGGCACGGCGGCCAGGAGGGCGCCCAGCGCTGCGGCTCTGGAGCGGTTCATCAGCGGTTCTCCGTGGCTGCGAGCTCGGTCTTGCCCTGCGGAACGAAGCTCAGCACGATGTGGTTCTTCCCCTGCAGGTACTCGCGCGCCACGCGCTGCACGTCGGCGGGGGTGAGCGCGCGGTAGCGGGCCAGGTCGCGCGAGGCGAAGCCCGGGTCGCCGGCGAAGTACTCGTAGTCGTTGAGCTGGTCGGCCTTGTTCTGCACCGTCTCCAGGTTGCTCACGAACGCGGTCTCCAGCCCGTTGACCACGCGCTGCAGCTCCTCGGCCGTGGGCGGCGTGGCGGCCACGCGCGCGATCTCCTCCATCACCGCCTGCTCCATCGAGTCGAGCTGGGTGCCGGGCTTGCCGCGGATCACCACCCAGAAGTCGCCCGAGAGCATGTTGGAGTCGTTGAACGCCGACGTGCTCTGCGCCACCTGCTGCTCGTACACCAGGCGCTTGTACAGGCGCGAGCTCTTGCCGCCGGTGAGGATCTGCGCCAGCGCGCTCAGCGCCGCCTCGTCGCGGGTGAAGCGCTGCACCCCGCGCCACACCAGGGTGACCTGCGGCAGCGTGACCCGGTCTTCCTTGGTGATGTAGCGCGTGGCGGGGATCGGCGGCACGGCCACGCTGGGCCGGGTGACGGCGGGCCCGCGCGGGATCCAGGCGAAGTACTGCTCGGCCCAGCGGCGCACGTCGGCCGCGTTGACGTCGCCGGCCACGGTGAGCACGGCGTTGTTGGGCGTGTAGTAGCTGCGGAAGAAGCCCTTGACGTCTTCCAGGCTGGCGGCGTTCAGGTCGGCCATCGAGCCGATGGTGGTCCAGTGGTACGGGTGGCCGGCGGGGTAGAGCGCATCATAGGCGGTCTCCCACATCAGCCCGTACGGCTGGTTCTCGTAGCGCTGGCGACGCTCGTTCTGCACCACGCCGCGCTGCGTGTCGAGCTTCTGCTGCGTGAGCGAGTCGAGCAGCGTGCCCATGCGGTCGGCCTCGAGCCACAGGGCCAGCGGCACGGCGTTGCTGGGCAGGATCTCGTAGTAGTTGGTGCGGTCGGTGGTGGTGCTGCCGTTGTTGGAGGCGCCCGCGCCCTCCAGCAGGTTGTCGAACACGCCCTGCCCCACGTGCCCGCTGCCCATGAACATCACGTGCTCGAACAGGTGGGCGAAGCCGGTGCGGCCGGGGCGCTCGTACCCCGAGCCCACCTTGTACCAGATGTTCACCGCCGCCACCGGGGTGGAGTGGTCTTCCGCCACGATCACCTTCAGCCCGTTGGGAAGCGTGAAGGTGCTGTGGGGGATGTTCACCTCCTGCGCCGCCAGCGGGGCGGCCAGCAGCAGAAGGGGCACGACGAGGCGTTTCATGCGAGGCGCCTTTCGGGTGTGGATGTTTCTCGTGGGAATCAGGCTAAGAGCTTAGCACCGCCCGGTGAAGCCCGCCAGACCGCACGGTGAACCCCGCTCACGCGGCGGTGTTCCGGCGAGCGAGACGGCCGTATCCGCGCTGCCCGGGCGGGGTGGACAACGGCGGATTCGGGGCGGGCGACAGACGGCCGACGCGGCGCCGCTCCACGTCCAGTCCGTCTTTCTCCCAGCCCAGGGCATTGCCCCTGTGCAGGATGCTTCGGCGTGCGCTGTGGATCGAATTTTTTGAAAGTGGACACCACTACAAAAAACCGCCCGGCAACGCCAGAAAAATGGCTTCCGAAGACCGGTCCCCCCCGCAATCGCCTGGATCGAGGCAAGTGGGCAACGCTCGGAACGATCCCCTGATCCACGCAGTTGGCAGAACCGACGTTGGCGGTAAAGACCGTCACGCGCCCGGGATCCCGAGCGAAAACGCCGAACCGTATTTCCCGGTGCGCGCGGCCGGACAGTGATCTCCCGGCACAGCCTGCGTCAGCCGCCCACGGGCAGCCCCTGCTCCTGGAGATACGCGCGCAGATCGCCCACGTCCATGCGGCCGTTGCCGTTGCCGAGAATGTCCAGGTAGCGCTGCTCGGCGGGCGCGAGGGAGCCGCTGCCCAACACCGCGCCGAGCACCGCGGCCCGCGGCACCTGCGGCCGGCCCACGTCCATGCGCATCTCGCGGATCGCGAACCCGTTGCCGTCGGACACGCGCGCCACGAAGCGGAACACCCCCGCCGCCAGCGGCACCCCGGCGAGCCGCCCGTCGGCGGCGAGCGACACCCCCGGCGGGGGCGCGCCCGAGGCCACCACCCACGACGCCGCGGCTGACACGCCGGTGGCCGACAGGGTGCCCGCGTAGTCGGCGCCCACGGTGCCGCCGGGGAGGACCGAGTCGGTGGCCACCGCGATGCTGCCGGTGGTGCTGATCTCCACCCGGTAGCCGTCGGGCGTGGCCGAGAGCACCCGCATGGACACCGCCATGGGCACGCTGGTGAAGATCTCGCCGGGCACCCAGATGGCCCCCTCGTCGTTCACGTTGTCGTTGCCGTCCACGTCCACCACGCGCGCCGGCACCGAGGCGCGCGGGTCGACCAGGTGGATGACCACGCCCTCGCCCGGAAGGCGCCCCCGGGCGTCGTACCCGGCGTAGCGGCGCGCCTCGAAGGTGAGGTAGGTGCCGCCGGTGCCCACCGGCACGCGGGCGACCTGGTACCCCGCGGCGCCGGGGAGCGCGCCGCGCGCCAGGTCGAGGGTGACGGTGGCGCCGGGCCGCGCCACGAAGCGGCGCTCCGCGGGGATCCACCCCAGCAGCTCCTTGTGGAAGGCGATGGTGTGCGGCGCCACCCGCGTGCCCGACGCCGGGTCGCTGCTCCCGCCGCCGCTCATCACGTCCCACCGGCTGTCGTACACCTGGCCGTAGGGCCCCGACGAATGCGGCAGCCCCAGCGAGTGCCCCGTCTCGTGCGCGTAGGTGGACTGTGACGCCCAGCTCGCCATCCAGGTGGTGGGCCAGTTGCGGGTCACGCCGTCCAGGGTGATGGCCCAGGTGCCGCCCCACGACACGTTCCACAGCGGGGCGTTGAACTGCATGAGGATGCCCGAATACCGCGTGAAGTCGACGTCGGCGTCGGCGGCGCGAGTGCAGTCCTGCATCAGGGGGCCCAGGTCGGCGTTGCCGGTGGCGGCCTGGTACGCGGCGGTGGGCCTGGGCAGGGTGTAGGGCCCGGCGAACGACGCCACGATGCTCAGGCGGTTCTCGCTGTTCTCGCGCCAGAAGTGGTCGAGCCCGGGGTAGGCGGAGCCCAGCCAGCGTGCGAGCGTGGCCGCGTCGGTGGGCTCGGGCGGCTGGTCGGGAAAGCGGCAGACCAGGATGAGATAGGCCTTGGGCCCCGTCGCCACGCCGGCGAGGACGGCGGCGGCGGGCCCCTGCCGCGGCGTGATCGACCGCACGCGCAGCGTGGGCGTGGCGCCCGGGGCGCGCGCGGTGGACAGGTCGCCAGTCACGGTGAGCCGCCGTCCGTTGAGCCCCAGCACCCCTCCGAAGGGCGCCAGCTCCCCCTCCGTGGCGCGCAGCTCGGTGGCGTCGCCGTGCTCGTCCACCAGGAAGAGCCCCACGTGCGCCAGCTCGTTGTGCGCGCCGCGCGTGCCCCACACCACGTTCAGCCAGCCGGAGCGCGTTTCGCCGGGCACCTGCGCGGGCGCCGAGGCCCAGGCGGCGAGCCCCGCGGCCGCCAGCGCCAGCGCCGCGCGGCGCAGGAGCCGATGGAAGGTTCGCTTCATGGCCCCTCAGCGCGACACGGTGAGGGTGTAGCCCGCCAGGTCGCCGCGGGCCACGTTCGCCTCGTCGGCGGCGTCCACCACGGCCGCGCGGTACTCGCCGGCCCTGCGCGTGTCGGGCACGGAAAAGCGGAGCACGGGCCCCGCGGCGATGGCTCCCAGCACCGCCACGCGGGTGGCGGTGCCCGGCATGCCGGTGTACGCGGCGTAGCCCGGGGCGGGCTGCACGTCGCCCACCGCGCCGGGGCCGGTGATGGACACCACCAGCGCCCGGTCACCCTCCACGGGTGCGGCGAGCGATACGGTCAGCACGCCGGGGGTGGCGCGCGCCGCCAGGCCGCCGCCGGGTTCGCGGCACGCGGCCAGCAGCAGCGCAACGGCGGCCAGCACCGGTGCCGAACGGGTGAACATCTTCATGCCTGGTGGTTCGAGCAACACGGCGGGGAACATCTGAAGCGCTGGTACCCCGGCTCCGCGCGGGCGTTTCACCCGTCAGAACGCGCCTGCGGGGAAGAGCCGGACAGACGGGGAACCTCGGTCGCGCGGGTGACCTCCGCGCGGCGCCGCTGGTCGCGCGAAAGCCGGGGGCACCCCGCTCCACCGTCAGGCCGCGACCCGCACCTTCGTCACAGGCCGACGATGTCGCGCGACTCGAGGACCGGGGTGGGGTAGCCGTCGCGCGCCACCTTGATCATCGCCCGGCCGAACTGCTCGGTGGTGGTCACGTAGCTGGGCGCGAGGCGCCGGACAACCGGGAAGAGCGGCCGCAGGGCGGTATAGAGGACGCGGTACAGCCGGGTGCTGGAGGTGATGCCGTGGCGCGGGAGGATCACCGCGGGGCGGAAGACGTACACGTCCTTGAACATCATCGCGATGAGCGCGTTCTCCGTCTTCCCCCGGACCCGTGCCCACATCACGCGCCCCCGCTCGCTGCTGTCGGCGCCCGTCCCCGACACGTAGATGAAGGTCATCGCGGGGCGCACCGCGAGGAGGGTACGCGCCACCGACAGCGTCAGGTCGTACGTGAGCCGCGTGTACTCCGCCTCGCTCATCCCCGCCGACGACACGCCCACGCAGAAGAAGCAGGCGTCGAAGCCCGCCAGCTCATCGCGGACGGCGGACAGGTCGGCCAGGTCGGGCACCACCACGTCGCGCAGCTTGGGGTGCTGCTGCCCCGTCGCCTTGCGGCCCACGGCCACCACGCGCCGCACGCCGGGGTCGAGGAGGCATTCGCGCAGGGTTCCCTGCCCCAGCATGCCGGTGGCGCCGAACAGCAGGACGTCCATGGGTTCGATTCGTTCGCGGGAGGCGCGGCACGGCCGTCCATCAGGACGGCGGGGCACACGAGGGGGAGCCGCCGGCAAGATCGCACGGCGTCGGGTGCTGAGAACGATATCGGCACAGGACAACTTTGGCACTCGGCGAAGTTTCACCGACTCGACGGACCAGACGGACTCCACCGAGCCATCGACGTTGCGGACGGCATGGACTCCATCGGACGCCACGGATGCCCGGCTGGCCGCTGATCCGAGCGTAGTTTCGGCTCCATCGGTCATGCAAGCGCGCGAATCCGGTCGGGAATCGTGCAGAGCGTCCGAATATCATCCGAAAGCCTTGCTCACGTCCGTAAAATACTCAATTTGCCCACCCACTCGCATTCCAACCACCCGCTCGCAGTCTCAACCCAACCCTGCCCTGGCGGATCTGCGGAGGCGCAGGCGACACAGCCGTATCTGCAATCCCGACCGTCGAACCCATCCCCACCCCTGGAGCCCGGCCCCATGGAATTCGCGCTCGACAAGCTCAACGCCGAAGACGTCCTGCACAAGCTGGTGAACACCGCCGTGAACCAGGTGCCGTTCGGCGGCGGTGTGCTCAACTACTTCGTGGACACGGTGATCTTCCCCAAGCCCGAGGTGGACCTGTGGGCGCAGCTGGAGGGGAAGGTGGAAAAGCTGCTGGAGGGGAAGATGGACCAGATGGTCTCATCGCTGGCCGCCAGCAGCGCCACCGTCCTCTTCGCCAGGCTCCGCTCGTTCGGCAACGGGCTCCGGCAGATCGCCTACATCACCGACCACGACGAGCGCAAGCAGCGGCTGGGGGCCATGCTGGCCCTGCTCGACTCGGCGCTGGCCGAGTGCAGCGCGCTTCCCGGCGCGTACTGCCTCACCGCGCCCGACGTGCTGCGGCCGCTGTCGCTGGCGCACGTGGCGATCCTGATGGAGCTGAAGACGATGGAGCCGCACCGCTACGAGCACCAGTCGGCGCTCAACCGCACCGCCATCCTGTACAGCGACCTGGCGGCCAGGCTGTTCCAACGCGCGCTCCAGTGGCGCATGACCATGATCGCCCGCGGCGACGGCTACCTGCACATCTGGGACAGCAACGTCCAGGGACAGAAGCACGACGTGCACGTGACCGTGTACGACCGCTTCTACGAGAACCGCTGGCAGCCCGGCGAGAACGGGGTGGCCATCATCAGCAAGACGGCCTCGGGGCTGTGGATGGACCGGGTGGACCTGCGCTACGAAGCGATGCTCACCGAGGCGAGGACCGAGCTGTCCGCCTACGGCGAGCGCGCCCAGGCCGAGTTCACGGCGCTGTGGGACAGGAAGCTGCTGAACTACACAAAGGAGTTCATGAAGCTGGTGGACTGGGACGGCGTGAAGGCCGAGGACGCGGGCACGGCCGCCCGTGGCCCGCGCGCCTTCACCTTTCCCGTCACCCCCACCCCCGCCGCCCGGGTGAGCGGATCGACGCTCGACCGGCTGGACCTGTTCCTGGAGCAGCAGATGGACCAGTTCACCGTGTCGGGCCCGCGCTACGTGCAGACCTACCGCCTTCCCGCCGCGGCGCTGCAGGGCCCGCACGCCGTGATGCACACCCGCGCCGACACCTACGACAGCGCGGTGGCGTGCATCTACTTCCAAGAGCGGGGGCGAATGGAGCGCGCCGCCGACCTGGCCGACGCGCTGGTGATCGCGTTGAACCACGACGCGAAGGGCGGCGGCCGCATCGTGGCCGCCACGCGCGCCGACGAGCTGCTGGACCGCGGGATGGCCGGCACCACCTCCACCTTCGTGCACGACGGCGGGCGCCGCGACGTGGGCAACATGAGCTGGGCCGGGCTGGCGCTCACCCGCATGTTCCACCGCACCCGCCGCTACCGCTACCTGCACGCGGCGGAGACGATCGGCCGCTGGATCGTGGCCAACTGCACCGTGGACGACGAGTGGGGCGGCTTCAGCGGCGGCGAAGACCAGTGGGGCGGCAAGTACCCGTGGCGCTCGGTGGAGCACAACGTGGACGCCTTCTCCTTCTTCGCCAACCTCCACCACCTCACCGGGGACGCGGCGTGGGCAAGCGCGTCGGAAAGCGCGCGCAGGCTGGTGCTGGCCTGCCGGGTGGAGCGCAACCTGAACTGGATGTGGTACGTCACGGGAACCGGCACCACGCAGGTGCTGAACGACGCGGTGATCCCCACCGACACCCAGAGCTGGACGGCGCTGGCGGGGATCGACACCGGCCGGGCCGAGGGGATGAGCCTGGTCTACATGATCAACAACATGCACGCCGTGAGCGAGGGATTCGAAGGGACCAGGTTCGCGCAGCACGGGGCCGAGGTGCAGAACGAGGCCACCGCGGGCGCCGCGATGGCGCTGTGGCTGTGCGGCGGCGACGCGCTGCGCCCCGCGGCCGAGCGCTACCTGGCGTCGCTCGAGCGCCAGATCACCGAGGCCCGGAACGCCGACGGCTACGGCGTGGTGGCCACCCCTGCGGCCGAGGCGAAGACCGGGCCGGGGCTGGGGTGGAGCTACTTCAACTTCCTGCACGTGGCCTCGTCCGCGTGGACGGGGCTGGCGCTGCTGGCGCGCGAAAACCCCGGCGCGAATCCTTACGCGAGGCTCGACGCGGTGGGAAAGACCAGCTGACCGGCATCACCGGACGGCCGAGCTCTCCACCGTGCCTTGCCGATTCCGCGGCGGAATCCTGATTTCCGGGCGTCTGATCCACGAACAGCATGAACACGGAGGAAGCGGAGAAAGCGGAGGGAGCGGAGGTGCGCACCGGCCTCCTCCGCTTCCTCCGTGCTCTCCGTTGCTCCGTGTCCACGCAGTTGACGTGATCGACCTGCGCACCGGAAATCCGGAGCAAGCGAACGCCCCGCGGGCAGGTGCCGGCGGGGCGTCGTGCGTGGTTGCGGGATCGCCCGGTCAGGCGGCAGCCAGGCTGAAGCCGTCCGCTTCGATCAGCTCGGCCATGGCGAGCGCGAACCAGGGGGTGTAGCGGTCGGGATGCGCTTCGGCGTCGGCCAGGGCGTCGGCGGGGGCGGCCCACCGCCACTCGCTCACCTCCGACACGTCGGGGTGCGGCGCGGCTTCGTGGCGGCCGTGGAAGACGTGGTCGAGCTCGTGCTCCACCAGCGCGCCGCCCACCTCCCTGCGGTAGAGGAACGAGCCGGCCGGCGTGAGCGCACAGTCGAAGCCCATCTCCTCGCGCAGGCGGCGGCGGGCGGCGGCGGCCACCGGCTCGCCCGGGCGCGGGTGGCCGCAGGCGGTGTTGGTCCACAGGCCACCGGAGTGGTACTTGCCGCTGGCCCGGCGCTGCAGCAGCACCTGGCCCGCCGCGTTCAGCACGAACACGCTGAACGCGCGGTGCAGCAGCCCGCGCTGGTGCGCAAGCAGCTTGGGCGCCAGCCCCACCTCGCGGTCGTCCTCGTCGACCAGAACCACCTCTTCGCGTGAATCCACCATCCAGGTCTCGTAGCTCCTCGTGTTGGTATCGGCAGACATTTCAAGATGCGGCCGGGGGCGAGGCCGCTGCAACGGCGCTCATCTCGTGGCTCCGGCGGTTCCTCACGAGCGGTTCATCAGGAAGGCGATTGAAATCGCGGCAACGACGGCCCAAAGTCCGCCGGTTGAAACCGGCGGCTGACACTTCGCCTTCGCGGACTGCGGCGTCGGCATCTGCTCGAATCGACAGCCTCCACGTTGAACAGCCTCGCGCTGTTTGCGAGGCTTCCCGTGGTTGTTGCTGCGGCGGCTGCGGCTTCCAGCCGCCGGTCCGCGGGACAGTCGAGTCGCCCGACCTAATCCGCCCCCACCGCCATCGTTCGCCCGCGCCATTCCACGCGGCCGCGGGTGCGGAAGGAGGCGGCGGCGACTCGCAGCGCGAGCAGGGCGCCCAGCGGGTGCAGCACCACCGTCCACCGGTCGTGCCCGAAGAGCGCCGCCGCCGCGATCCGCAGCGCCAGCAGCATCCCCAGCGCGGCCAGGGCGAGCGGCGAGCCGCGCAACGCCGCCACCCATGGATACACCGCGGCGAGCGCAAAGATGGCGACCCCGGCGGCGAACGTCGCCGGCCGGCCGCCCAGCAGCGCGTACACGTTCTTGCCGAAGCCGCGGCGCACGTCGGCCCAGCCGCCGTACATTCGCACCGACAGGTCGTCCGTGGCGGTGGCGGCCACCAGGCGCAGGCCCGCGCGTTTGACGGCGCGGCCCAGGTGCACGTCCTCCAGCACCTCGCTTCGCACCGCCGCGTGGCCGCCGATGCGGTCGTACGCCTCGCGGGTGAAGGCGAGCCACTGGCCGTTCGCCATCGACAGCGACGGCGCGGCGGTGCGCGGCACCCAGGCCAGCGGCAGCATCGCGGCCACCGGCAGCTGCGCGATCAGCGGCACCACGGCGGCCTCGGCCAGGCTGCCGAAGCGGTGGCGCGGCAGGGCGGTGGCCGCGTCCGCTCGCATCCGCTGCATCAGCGCCACCGTCCGCGCCACGGCGCGCGGGCCGGCGGCCACGTCGGCATCGCAGAACAGCAGCACGTCGCCGCGCGCCTCGCGCGACAGCTGCTCGCACGCCCAGTTCTTCCCCAGCCATCCGCGCGGCAGCGGTTCACCACTCACCACGCGGAGGCGGTCCGGATGCAGGCGCGCGAGATCCGTGGCGACCGATGCGGTGCCATCTCCCGAGCGGTCGTCCAGGACGATGATCTCCAGCCGGGGATAGGCGGACGCGACGAGGTGCGGGAGGTTGGCGCGCAGGTTGGCGGCCTCGTCGCGCGCGGGGACCAGCACGCTCACCAGCGGCAGATCGTGCGGCTCCCCCGCCCTCTCCAGCCGCGGCGCGGTGGCCAGGTTGACCACGGCCACCGCGAGCATCGCCAGCAGCAGCGCGGCCGAGACGGCGTCGAGCACGAACAGCGCGGCGCTCACGGTACCCGCGCGGCCCCGGGCGGCGGCAACACGGCGCGGGGCGTGTCGAGCCGGTCGTACGGGCCGGGCCAGCGCCGCTCCGCATCCTCCCCGTGCCGCGCGAGGAAGTCGAGGATGCCGTCGATCTCGGCTTCCACCACGCACTCCACCAGGTCGTGATCCACGGTTCGCGTAACGTGGATCGGCGCGCCGGCCGAGACGTAGACGGTGGGCGTGGGCGCCGCGCCGGGCTCGTGGTGGATGGCGACGGGGAGCACGATGCACGGCGCGATCGGCCGCACGAACGCCTCGATCCCGCGGAGGAACCCCAGCGGCCGCCGGTGCGACGGCCAGATGCGTCCCTGCGGGAAGAAGATCAGGGTGGCGTCGCGCCGTTCGCGCGTGCGGTCGCGCAGGAAGCGCACGGCCGCGAGCACCGAGCCGCGGTCGCTGGGGTCCACCCCGAACGCGCCCGTCAGCCGGAAGAAGGGCACGCGCCGCAGCTCCTCCTCCTTGGCCAGCGTGTACACCGGCGCGCGGGGGCGCAAGATGCGGTGCACCTCGCGCAGGGTGAAGGTGTCCCAGAAGCTCACGTGGTTGCCGGCCAGCACCAGCGGCACGTCGTCCCGCAACCCCCGCGGCAGCCCGGTGATGCGGATGGCGTTCAGCCGCCGCCGCTGCCAGGGCTGCTTGAACAGCTCGAACGCCGCAAGCGCGGCCGGCGAGAAGCGGCTACGCATCCGGCGTGGCCAGCGTGCCTTCCAGCACGCGGCGCTGCTCGGCGGGGAGCCTCCCCTTCTCCACCACGAAGCGCGCTATGGCGGCGTACACCGCGGGCGGATACTGGCCGCGCACGCCGGGAAGGAGCCGCGCCAGCGCCGCGAAGTCTTCCCGCACGCTGCCGCCGCGGCCGAAGAGGCCGGGGAGGTAGTAGCAGCTCATCAGCCGGAGGTAGCGCACCTCGGCGTGGCCCGGGTTGAGCTCCACCGTGCGGTCGAGCAGCGCCAGCCCCTCGCGCATGTAGCGCAGCTTCTGCGGTGGCCAGGCGGCGTGCTTGGCGCGGAGCGTCACCAGCGCGCCCTGGTAGGCGGTGAGCGTGGCCTCGAGCGGCGAGCCCGCCTCGGGCCGCGCGCGCACGCGGATACGCTCGATCTCGCCGAGCCCGCGCGCGATCGCGCTGCCGTCGCGCACCGACGCGAGGTAGATCTCGCGCAGCGGCGCCAGGTCCACGCTGTCGGCCGGGGAGCTGGACATCGAAGCTTCGGACATCAAGGTGTTGGACACCGGGGAGGTGGACATCGTCATCCCAAGCTGGAACGCATCCGCGTGCAACGCCGCCGGCGCGACCGCGAAGACGGCCAGCGCCGCAACCAGGATGCCTCGGCGCGCGAATGGAGTCCGCCGGACGCAGGCGCTCGAATCGTCCATCACTGCAACACTCCCGCGCGGGTGGCGAATGGGGCCGGCGTCTCCAGCAGGCCCGCGCCCGCGGCGCGCCGGGTGGCGCGCAGCTGCCAGAGCGCGCGCGCGGCGAGCACCGCCTTCTCGGGTGCGGTGGTGCGGGCGCGCAGACGCAGGTTGTCGTAGCCGTTGCGGCGAATGGCGCCGTGGATGCCGCGGTACACGTGCGCGGCGACGGCCACCGGGCGCTGCGCGAAGAGCGGGAGCCGCGGGATCGCGCCGAACGCCAGCGCATAGTCGGCTTCAGCGTCGCGCATCAGCTCCTCAACCAGGGAGGAGTAGCCGGGGGAGATCGCGCCACCGCCGTCACGCATCTCCGCGAGCGCGCCGGCCGTCACGCCGTGACGCGCCATCAGCTCCGCCGGGAGGTAGATGCGGCCGGCGCGGCCGTCCTCGCCCACATCGCGGAGGATGTTGGTGAGCTGCATGGCGTGGCCCAGCGCCGCCGCGCGCTGCAGCGTGGCGGCGTCGTGCACGTCGAACAGCTCCGTCAGCCACAGGCCCACGACGGAGGCCACGCGGTAGGTGTACAGGCGCAGCGCGGCGGCGGTGGGGTACGTTTCGCGCCGCAGGTCCATCCGCATCCCCTCGCCCAGCTCCGCCGCATACGCGAAGGGCACGCGCGCCTCCGCCATCTCGCCCATCACCCGGTCGAGCAGTTCCAGCCCCGTCGGCCGGCCGTTGTAGGCGTGCCGCGACAGCTCCACCCACTCGTCCAGCACCGCCTCCAGCGCCGTTTCTCCCTCACCCTCCGCGCGGTCCACCAGGTCGTCCGTCACGCGGCACCAGGCGTAGACGCGGGCGACCTGCTGCGACGCGTGTGCCGGGAAGAAGCGCGCGGCGAACGAGAACGAGCGGCTGTTGCGCGCGAAGTACCCGCGCAGGTCGCCCGTCGCGGGCACGCGCTGGCGGATGCGGCGGCTGACCTCGGCGCGCGCGGGCCGGGGTGCGTCGGCGCGCGCCGCTTCCTCGCGGCCCACGGCTTCGCGGGCGCGGGCGCGCCAGTCGGCGGCGAGCGCGGCCAGCAGCGTGTCGGCCGGCAGCAGCACGGCGCGGGCGGTGGCGAAGGCGTCGAAGCCGGCGTCCAGGCGCGACAGCAGGCGCCGCAGCGGCGTACGGCCGTCCGCGCCCGGCGCGTGCAGCGCGGCAGCCACGTCCGATGAGGCGAGGCCGAAGGCGGCGCCGGGGACTTCCTCCAGCACCCACGTCCACCGCCGCTGCTCGTAGTCTCCCAGCGCCGGCTTGCCCGTGTCGGTGGCGGCGCAATAGTCCAGCAGGTCGTCCAGGCGCTGGTAGAGCAGCCCCAGCGCGCGGCCCAGCTCGTAGAACTCGCGCACGTCCGCACGCCCCAGCACGGCGGGGGCGGCCGCCAGCGCGCACCCCAGCAGCGCGCCGGCCTTGTCGCGCGCGATCGCCTCGTACTCCGCCGGCGCCAGCGCGCGGCCGATGGCGCGCCCCTGCGCCACCTCGCCGGCGATGGTGCGCTCCACCGCCTCGGCGAACAGGTCGGCGAAGGCGAGCGAGCCGGTGCGCGCGGCCAGGCGGTAGCTCCACGCCAGCAGGTGGTCGCCCGCCACCAGTGCCGCGCCTACCCCCTTGGCCGCGGCCAGCGTGGGCTCGCCGCGGCGGGTGGCGGCGCCGTCCACGATGTCGTCGTGCACCAGCGACGCCTCGTGCGCCAGCTGCACCGCCAGCGCGCCGAAGCAGGCGCGAGCCTCGCCGGCGCAGCCCAGCGCGCGCGCGGCGGCGTGCGCGGCCAGCGGGCGGATCAGCTGCCCGCGCAGGTCCACCCGCGGAGCCCCGCCGCATTCCGCCAGCAACACCGCCAGCGTCTCGCGCAGGCCGTCGCGGGCGGCGGAGAGCGCGTCGGCGGACACGGCGCTGTCGGCCCACGCGCTTGTGTCGCCGGACGCGGAGATGTCGGCGGATGCGTCGACCGTGACCACGGCGCTCAAGCGGCAGCCTCCGCGGCGGCTAGCGAAGCGCGGCGGCGAGGGGCGCGCAGGCGGGCCAGCAGCGCGGCGGCGCCCAGCGCGGCCAGGGTGACCAGCGCGGCCGGCCACAGCCCGCGAGCCAGGATCATCCCCACCGGCAGCAGCAGGTTGGCCGCGTAGAAGCCGGCGAGCCACCCCGTGGGCAGCCGCGCGATCCAACCGTCGGCGCGCAGGGCGGCCAGCGCGCCCATCAGCGCAAGCCCGGTGGCGTACCAGCCGAACAGGTTGAGCAGCGGCATCCCGTAGTACGGCCCCGGGGTGCCCCACTCCCAGTAGCGCGTGGCGTGGCTCATGGCCGGGTCGAGGCTCAGGTCCCAGCTCAGCAGGACGAACGACGCCAGCAGCACGCGCTCCCACGTGCGGCTGCCGATGGGCAGCAGCCGCCGCGACAGCGCGTACGAGGGAACGGCCATGAAAAACCAGCTCAGCGGAATCAGCAGCGGCACGTGCCCGAACCAGCGCGGCCCCAGCGCCGCGGTGTAGGCATAGGGGCCGAAGGGGAGGCCCACGGTGGTGCCCAGCAGCTCGCTGGAGAGGCTGATGGCGTAGAGCGCCGCGAATGCGCCCAGCCACCGCCGCCCCGCGTGCACGCCCAGGAACAGCGCCAGCGCGGCGCCCGCCAGCAGGATCTGCACGCGCGAGAAGAAGAGGAACGCCACGCCGTAGAACCCCGCCGAATCCGGATAGCGCGCCAGCAGCTCCGGGTGCGTGCCGAAGCTGGCATAGCCCGCGATGGCCATGGCCGTGAAGGCGTACAGCAGCCACAGCGCGTACCGGGCGGCACGCGTCCCCGCCCCTGCTTCCCCGTGTCCCGTTCCCCTCACGCGTCCGCTCTCTCCCCGCGGGGCCTCGCCGGCCCGGCGGCTGGGGGTCTGCAGATCCGGCCCGGCGGCGACGGTCGTATCCTCCGCCCGTGCCCACCGGGTGGATTACGCCGCGACGTCACGTGCCGGATCTACCCTGCACAAAGTACGTCGAACCTTAAGACGTTGTACAAACCTTGTCAAGAAGATGCAGGAGTGATAGCTTGACATCCGCTGGACAGCGATAGGACATAGCGGATTGTGACCGCATAAATTCGGCCGCTTCACGGGCATGAGGAGCCATTGTGTGAGGCCCCAGGCTACTCGGCATTGACTGGAGCCGCAGCAGCAACGAGGAAAAGCCTCGCAAACGGCGCGACGTCGTGGCTCATCTCGCATGGCCGTTCGATGCAGCTGATGCCGATCCTCGGCTGATCGCCGGATCGTAACCGTCGCCGACCGTGCGATTCGTGGACGTGTGATGGACGCCTTACGCGGCTGAACGGAGCCTTCGCGGGATGATGAGCCGATGAGCGAGACGGCGGTGGTGATCGGGAGCGGGTTCGGCGGGCTGGCGGCGGCGGTGCGGCTGCGCGCCATGGGGTGGCGCGTGACCGTGCTCGAGGCGCTCGACCAGCCGGGCGGCCGCGCTCGCGTGTTCCGCCAGGACGGCTTCACCTGGGACGCGGGCCCCACGGTGATCACCGCCCCGTACCTGCTGGAGGAGCTGTTCTCGCTGGTGGGGCGGTCGCTGGCCGACTACGTGGAGCTGGTGCCGGTGGACCCGTTCTACCGCATCCTCTTCCACGACGGCGAGACGTTCGACTACGTGGGCGACGAAGACCGCCTGCTGGAGCAGATCCGCCGCCTGAGCCCGGCCGACGTGGACGGCTACCGGCGCCTGGCCGCGCACGCCGAGCGCATCTTCGACGTGGGCTACACCCAGCTCGCCGACCAGCCCTTCCACCGCGCCGCCGACATGCTGCGCGTGATCCCGCAGATGATGCGGCTGCAGAGCTACCGCACCGTCTACGGGCTGGTGGCGCACTACATCAAGGACGAGCGGCTGCGGCAGGCGCTCACCTTCGAGCCGCTGCTGGTGGGCGGCAACCCCTTCACCACCACCTCCATCTACCTGCTGATCCACTGGCTGGAGCGGAAGTGGGGCGTGCACTTCGCCAAGGGCGGGACGACCGCGCTGGTCCACGCGCTGGTGACGCTGCTGGGCGAGCTGGAGGTGGACGTGCGCCTGAACACGCCGGTGAGCGAGATCATCGTGCAGGGCGGCCGCGCGGCCGGCGTCCGCACTGCGACTGGCGAGACGATCCCCGCTTCGCTCGTGGTCAGCAACGCCGACCCGAGCTACGTCTACGGCCGCATGCTGCCGCCCGCCGCGCGCCCCCGGCACAGCGACGCCAGGGTCCGCCGCGTGCGGCAGTCGATGAGCCTGTTCGTGGGCTACTTCGGCAGCCGCAGGCAGTACCCCGAGCTGGCGCACCACACCATCGTGCTGGGCCCGCGCTACAAGCCGCTCCTCGACGACATCTTCCGCCGCCGCGTGCTGGCCGACGACTTTTCGCTGTACCTGCACGCGCCCACTCGCACCGATCCCTCGCTGGCGCCACCGGGGATGGAGACCTTCTACGTCCTTTCCCCCGTGCCCAACAACCGCAGCGGGGTGGATTGGGAGACGGAGCGCGCGCCGTACTTCGACCGCGTGCTGGGCGAGCTGGAGCGCCGGCTGCTGCCGGGGATCCGCGAGAGCCTGGTGAGCACGATGACGCTCACCCCGCGCGAGTTCGAGCACGACCTGCGCTCGGTGGACGGCGCCGCCTTCGGGCCCGAGCCGGTGCTCACGCAAAGCGCCTGGTTCCGCTACCACAACCAGAGCGGCGACGTACCCGGCCTCTTCTTCGTGGGCGCGGGGACGCACCCCGGCGGCGGCGTGCCGGGGGTGCTGTCGTCCGCAAAGGTGCTGGAGCGCGTGGCGCCGCGGCCCGGGCGGCCGGTGCCGGTCCCGGCATCAAGCAATCCGCGACGGGCGGAAGGCATCGAGATGGTGGCCTGAGGTAAGTGGGATCCCTGCCGCAACGCGTCGGCCCCGTCCCTCCCCCACGCTTCACGAGGAGGCAGGATTACGACAGAGCCCGCGCGGCACGGCAACCCTTCCACCCTCAACCGCGAAGCGGGGGAGGGTACGCGCTCTCAGGCGCGGGGAGGGGGCCCCGCGCAGGCGCAGACGAGGCGCCCCACCCGCGTCCCGCCGAGTGCCGCCACCCGCTCCGCCTGCCGTTGACCCACCGCACGACGCGACGCGGCCCCGGGCGAAGCATTCGCCCGGGGCCGCGCTACCTTCTATCCGCGCCTGCTTCAGTCGACGTAGACGGTGTAGCAGCAGGGGTAGCTCACCGGCCGCGTCTCGGTGGGCTCCGCGCTGAACTCCACCGCGGCCGCCATCTCGCAGCTCTCCACCCGCACCGCCTCGATCTCCAGCTTCATCTTGCTCATCGGGAACACTCCCTTGGTCGTGGGTCAGGATATCGGCCGACGCGTGGCGCGCCGGCCCGTCGGGCGCCAACCGCGCCCGATGGCCAACACACAAGCAGCCATCGTTCCATCCTTGCCATGCCTCCGACGATGGAATCCAACCGTTTGCATTCCATAGATTTGCATCCACAGAAGCTAGATCCTGCCCGGTGTTTACGACGTGTGATTCGAGACTACCGCGCCGCAGCACTGTGGCTCTGGCGCCACATTGCAGCCGCCGCGTAAGAAAGTTTCACCTTGAAGCGCGATCGGACAAAGTACGTTCGAACAGGCGAGGGCGTGCCGCGCGAAACCCTATCGTCCACCGTCGCCCTTGCTGCGGACCCGCCGGCGCATTTAGGTGTTACAACGAATACCTCTCCGCGCGCCGCTTACGATCGAGGAAAACGCGATGAGCACCACCATCCTGAACCGCGTGCAGGACGCCGCCACCGGAGCGGAAACCGCGCCGAAGCCCGCGCAGCCTGGCGGCTACGGCATCAGCCCGGAAGGCTTTCGCTTGCCCGCCGCCACGCGCATCGGCCGCGTGGAGCTGCAGGTGGCCGACCTGGAGCGCTCGCTGGGCTACTACCAGGACGTGCTCGGCTTCCGCGTGCTGGAGCGCGGCGAGGGGCGCGCGGTGCTGGGCACCGAGGGCGGCGCGGCGCTGGTGGTGCTGCGCGAGAAGGCCGGCGTGCGGCCGGTGCCGCGCCGCGGGCTGCTGGGGCTGTACCACTTCGCCGTGCTCCTCCCCGACCGCGCGGCGCTGGGACGCTTCCTGGCGCACCTGCGGCAGGTGGGCGCATACGCGGGGATGAGCGACCACTTCGTGAGCGAGGCCGTCTACCTCACCGACCCCGACGGCCTGGGGATCGAGGTGTATGCCGACCGGCCGCGCTCGGCCTGGGTGCAGCTCGGCCCCGAGCTGGCCATGGCCACCGAGCCCCTCGACACGGCCGACGTGATCCGCGCCGCGGGCGGCCAAGCGTGGACGGGAATGCCCGCCGGCACCACCATCGGCCACGTGCACCACTACGTGGGCGACATCGAGCAGGCGGCCGGCTTCTACCACCGCGGCCTCGGCTTCGACGTGGTGGTGTGGAGCTACCCGGGCGCGCTGTTCGTGTCGGCCGGCGGCTATCACCACCACGTGGGGATGAACACCTGGGCCGCCGGCGCGCCGGCCGCGACGGCCGACGACGCGCGGCTGCTGCACTGGGAGCTGCTGCTGCCCGATGCGCCGGCGCTGGACGCGGTGGCGGAGAGCCTGCGCGCCGCCGGCGTCACGCCCGAGGCGGTGGAGGGTGGGTGGACGGCGCGCGACCCCTGGGGCATCGCCGTCCGCATCGGTGTCGATCCATCCGCCTGATACCGGGCCGGAGCAGACTGGAACCGTCGGCGGGCGGCGTCGAAGTGGGGGAGAACGGCCCCGGTGCGTGTCTACACTCGACACGCACCGGGGCCGGAGCGTATATGGAAGCGGCGTGATTGCAATCCATCGTACCGCGGATGAGGGGGGCCAATGCAGGAGGCAGCATTGATCGAATGGCCGGGGCCGATCCTGGAGCTGATCGAGTTCGTCGGCGCGTTCCTGGCGGCCGGCGCCATCGGCTTCCGCTACACCGCCATGCGCCGCCTTCCCGACGTGGGCGCCGCGAATTCGAGCAGCCGCGCGATCGGGGGCCGGCGCGCCGCCGCCATCGGCCTGCTCGGCGCGCTGGTGAACCTGTGGCACCTGTGGGAGGTGCTGCCGCGCGTGGCCGCGCGCAACCACCAGACGATCCAGGAGCTGCTGACCCGCTACAACGCGACCTCGGCGTGGGCCGTCCTGTCGGTGCTGGCGCTGCTCGGCTTCCTCCTCGCCCTGGCGCGCGTCGACCTCGGCTGGGCGATGGCGGCGGTGGGGGTGATCGTGGGCTCGCTGCGCAACGCGCTGGTGGGCAACTGGCAGGGGCTGGTGACGCCCGGGCACCTGCTGGCCGGCGGCCTGTGGATCGGCACCCTGTTCGTGCTGGTGGTGGCCGGCATCGCGGTGGTGATGCGCCACGAGCCCGCCGGGCGCCGCGGCGCGGTGGTGGCCGACATGGTGAACACCTTCTCGCCGCTGGCGCTCACGATGGGCGGCCTGGTGGTGCTGCTGGGGGTGATCGCCGCGTGGCGCGAGCTGGGCGGCGACGTGACCCTGCTGTGGAACACGCCGTTCGGCTACGGGCTGATGGTGAAGCTGGCGTTCGTGGCGGTGGTGTTCGCGCTGGGCGCGTGGAACTGGCGGCGGCAGCGGCCCTCGCTGGGCAGCGACAGCGCCGCGCAGGCGATCCGCCGCTCCGCCCGCGGCGAGCTGATCGCGGCCGCCCTGGTGCTGATGGCCACCGCGGTGATGGTGAACCTGCCCAAGCCCGACGAAGGGCGTCCTCCCCCGGCAGCCGCGAGTGGCGCTCCGCCGGCCGACGCGCCGGCGGGCCCGCCGCAACGCTGAACCCGTCGGATGACGGCGCCTGGGGAGGCAGACCCGGGCGCCTTTTGCATTCCGCCGCGAGCCGGCGTCTCTGCGTATGGTGGATGCGGAGGGCGTGGCGGGCGCATTATCTTCGGTTGGCACGACCCTTTGCTCCGCGGCCGCGGGCGCGCCATCCCCCTGGAGGAACGCTTGATTCGAACGATCTGGACCACGCTGGTGGCGGTGGTGGTGCTGGCGTGGTGGGGCATGGCGGTGATCCTGGAAGCGCGGCGCGGGCGCAAGCCCAGCCCGTGGTACGCGATGATCACCCGCCGCTGGTGCCGCTCGGTGATCTGGGCCAGCGGCTGCCCGATGGTGGTGCACGGCCGCGAGAACGTGCGCGAGGGGATTCCCCAGGTGATCGCGTCGAACCACATCTCGTGGTTCGACGTGTTCGCGCTGGCCTCGGTGATCGAGGTGCCGTACCACTTCGTCGCCAAGAAGGAATTGCTGAAGGTTCCGTTCTTCGGGCGCGCGCTGGAGGCGGCCGGGCACATCACCATCGACCGCTCCAACCGCGAGCGCGCCATCGACAGCCTGCGCGCCGCGGGCCAGAAGATCCGCCACAGCCCCGGCGCGGTGGTGATCTTTCCCGAGGGCACCCGCTCGCGCAACGGGCGGCTGATGCCGTTCAAGAAGGGCGCGTTCATCCTGGCGGCCGAATCAGGGGTGGCCATCGTGCCCACCGCCATCACCGGCAGCTTCGACATCATGCGCCCCGGCTCGTGGCGCGTGAGCCCGCGCACCATCCACATCCACTTCCTCCCCCCCATCCCGCCGCACGAGGTGGCCGCCGTGAGCGCCCGCGGCCCCGACGCCCTGATGGAGCTCGTCCACGCACGCATCGCCGCCGTGGTGGGCACGAGCGAGCCGGTCACCGCCTGACCTCGCGCCGGCGGGAGGAGAATCGCCTCGCGGGATCTGGATCTACAGCCGTGCCGCCTTGCCGAACTCCCGGATCCGCTCGGTCATCCGGAACACGCACGTCGACGGATTCCCACCCTTCTCTCCCACGTCGCCCAGACGGCGGTCGAGCGCTTCCGCCCTCCTGACCGCGCTTCCGTAGCCGGCGGCGAAATCGTCGAAGCGGAGGTGCTTGTCGTAGCGGGGCAGATGGTTGCGCACCAGGTGCCGGGCCTGTGCCGAAGTCGCGTGGGCGCCGTGATCGGCCAGGTGCAGCAGCAGCCACAGCTCGAAGCACGGATTCGACACCGCCAGGCGGATTCCGGCGCTCGCCGCCAGCGCGCGTGCGGCCTCCACGCGCGCATGCCCGTCCACGTCGAACACGCACCACACCTCGTCGTACGCGAGGTTCGCGTCGCGCCGCCGTTTCGCCTCCACCGCCGCCGAGTCTCTGATCGCCACGGCACGCTCCACCAGCATCTTGGGGTCGCCACCGGGGCTGTGCACGTGAACGTTGACGGTGTTGGCCCCGTGGGCGAGGCGGAACCCGTTGATGTAGTCGGGCTCGGTGGCCTCGCCCTCGCACACCACCAGCACCAGCGGCAGGGGGTCGCGAAACGCGGCGCGGCGGTGGAGCGGCCGTCCGTGGCCGGCGCTCGGGTCGCGCCGGGCCATCAGGCGCTGGTCCCCCGCACCCCGCCGGGCGTGGGGATGGCCGGGACGGCACCGTAGCGGCCCTGCAGGTATCCACGCTCGAGGTTTTCGGTCTTGCGTGCCCGGAAATCCGTCAGCGGGAACAGCCGCGTCGCCCCGTCGTCGCCCTTTTCGGTGAACCACACCTGGTCGCGCCGGAGGATGTCGGCGTCGAGCAGGTTGGTGTCGTGCGTGTTGAAGACGAGCTGCGCGCCTTCGGGGTTGCTGGCCGGGTCGTTGAACATCCGCACCAGGTGCATGGCCAGGTGCGGGTGGAGGCTGCGGTCCAGCTCGTCGATCACCAGGGTGCCTCCCTGCGCGAGCGTCTCCACCACCCCGCCCGCGAGCGCGAACAGCGTGCGCGTGCCGGCAGACTCCTCGGCGAACGGCAGCGCCACGTCGGCGCCCGACCCGGCGCGGTGCAGCAGCCGGATGTCGGTGACGTCGCCGCTGCCGAGCAGCGCGAACAGCGCTCCCGCCCGCTTGATCAGCTCCGACGCCGCCGGGTCGTCCTCCACCAGCTCCAGCCCGCTGATGCCGAGGTCGGCCGCCTTGAGGAGCGAGTAGACCGCGTCCCGGTACTCGGGGTCGCGGCAGCGCTGGCTCACGCGCACCGCCAGCGCGCCACGCCGCCGGTCTTCGTCCACCAGCAGCTGCTCGGAAAACCAGTTGTGCACCGGCGTCAGCATCTCGTGGTTGTTCTGGGCAGCCGCCGAAAGGAACAGGCTGTTCGGCCGCGTCAGCGAGCTGATGGTGCGGTTCTCGCCCGACAGCAGCCGGCTGAAAGCGAACTCCTCGTCGCGCGCCGCGTCACGCGTGAACCACTCCTGCCTGCGGCCGCGGGGATAGGCGTAGAGCCATTCCTCCATGAAACGCGACTGGTCGGCGACGAACCCGTACTCGTAGCGAACGCCGTCCAGCAGCAGGTCGACCGCGAAGAGCGACGGCTCCGCGGCAAAGGCCGGATCGAGCGCGAACGGCGTCAGCGGAACCCCGTCGTGCGGCTTCCACAGCCCCTGCGAGTCCCTGACGGCCGACCTCATGAGCGCCAGCGCATGAAAGACCGTCGATTTCCCGGACGCGTTGGGGCCGTAGATCCCCGCCGCGCGCAGCAACGCAAGGTCATAGTGCGCCACGGGCACCACGGAATCCGGATGGTCGGTCAGCGTGGATGCCACGAGCGACAGCTCCTGCTCATCCCGGATCGATCGGAAGTTTCCGGTCCTGAATCGAATTAGCACGAGACCCTCACATCTCAGCAGAAGTGCGCTTAATCCCACATCCGTGCATAAAACATGTACAAATCGGTTCTAAAATACATCCATTTTGCATTTATTGCAAGCTGAACCGTTCCGCCTTCTCACGTGTGGCGACGCTGCGCTGATTCTGGAGACGTCCGGGATCGACTCTCTCGTGCGGTCGCGTTGACCGTTTCCGTCGCCAAGGCACGGTCCCTGCCCCATTGGCCACGACATGCGACGCATCTTCCCGATCCTGCCGATGATCCTCCCGGCGCTGGCCGCCTGCGGGGGCGGCGGCGAACGCGTGTCCATTCGTGGCAGCTTCGCGGACACCGCCCTGGTGCCGACCGCCGTCTTCGCCGTGGAGGCCGAGCGGCAGGTGGAGGTGAAGCGCGGGGGGTTCGACCTGCGCGACCTGAGCGCCGGCCCGGTCACGCTGCGGCTGGTGCGCGGGGTGGACACCGTGGGCACCGTGGCCCTGCACAACGTGCCCGCCGGCACCTCGGTCGATCTGACTGGACTGGAGACCGACGGACTGACGGGCCGCGCCTTCCCCCGCTCCGTTTCGCTGAGCGGGTCGCCCGTGCTGCTGGTGAACAACCTGCGCATGGGCCGCGGCGACGCCGTGCCCGCGGAGGTGGACGCGCGCGGGCTGGTGCTGGCCGCCTCCGACGACCGCGCCGCGCTGCTGGTGCGCCCGGCCGACGCCGCGATGCCCGACCTGCGCGTGGTGATGGGGCTGGCGACGGAGACGATGGCACCCGACAGCGCCCCGTTCGAGCTGGCCGGCGTGCGCGCGGGCGATTCGGTGCGCGTGGTGGGCCGGGCCGACGGCGGCTTCGTGGTCGCCACGCGGCTCGTCGTATGGCGGCCTGCCGCCACCGCGATGCGTGAGGAAGCATCGGCCTCGCCCGAGCCCCGGCGCGCCGCCTCGTCCAGGCCGTCGCCGTCATCGCCGCGGCCGTCGCCGTCGACCAGGGAGCCGGCGGTGGTGGCCGTGCCGGCGAGCGTGGCGCGCGCGGTTCGCCAGCAGATCGACCGCGCGCAGCGTGGGGGCGGAGGGGGGCGCGGACGCGGCAACGGCAGGGGGCACGGCAAGAAGGGGTAGCCGCATCCCTCCCGGCGCCCCACCCGCCGCATTATCTTCCCTCCGCCCGCCCCCACCATCCGTCCCGACTCGATCCCACTCCGCCGACTCGTCCGTGGCAAACACGCACGCCCGTTCCCGCAAGCGCGCCGAACGCAGGGGCGGCCCGGTCTCGCCGCCACCGCCCGCCGCGCCCGGTGCCCTGCACCGCCTGGCCACCGCCACGCCGTGGAAGGTGGCGCTCGGCTTCGCGCTGCTGCACCTGCTGCTGGCGACGGTC
>Ga0247773_1000035_pt1 | contig 55701 bp, 78 predicted proteins | sample UWRJL092311B6_FD_179934 | JGI IMG/M metagenome (GOLD analysis project Ga0247773, IMG submission 179934) | Plant litter microbial communities from Arlington Agricultural Research Station in Wisconsin, United States - UWRJ-L092-311B-6 | ecosystem: Environmental > Terrestrial > Plant litter >... | reverse complement strand
AACGGTCGCCATGCTCACCACCTGGCAGCGGGTGGTGCCCCGGCGCGATGACCCGTTCAAGAGCAACCGCCCGCGCGTGCTGCTGGTGGTGCACGACGCCACGGGCGACAATCCGTTGCAGCACTACCCGCCCGCCCACACGGGAAGCCTGGTCTCCGGCAGCTTGGGACCGGGCTGCGATGGGGGGTAATCTCGACGCATCAAGATCCGTTCGACCGAGGAGCGTGCCAACGATGAGTGATCGGCTCGTGCCACGGCAGAAGTGCGGAGCGAAGACGCGCACCGAGGACAAGCACCCGTGTGGGCAGTGGCCGGAGAAGGGCACCAACCGCTGCCGCTTCCACGGTGGACGCTCGCCGCAGGTGAAGGCGAAGGCCGCGGCACACCTCGAGGAGGAGCGCGTCGAGGAGGGCGCGCTGCGCCTGCTCCGGAAGATGAAGATCGAGCCCGTCGAGAACCCGCTGCAGGCGCTGCACGACCTGGCAGGCACGGTGCTCGCCTGGCAGAAGGTCATGCAGAAGATGGTCAACGACCTGGCCGAGGTGCGTTACCGCGGCATCGACACCGAGCAGATTCGCGGCGAAGTCCTCCTGTTTGAACGCTCGATGGATCGTGCCGCGAGCGTGCTCACGGCGATGGCCCGGCTCGACATCGACGCGCGCCTCGTGCGCATCAGCGAGCGGCAGGCCGAGCTGGTCGAGCAGGCGCTCATGGCCGGAATGTACGACGCCCACCTGCCGCCAGCGCTGATGGAGAAGACCATCGGCGCGACCGTCGTGCACCTGCGCGCGCTGGCTGCGAGCTGACGTGACGTCCGCGCTGTTCTCGCGCCTCGCGGACCGGTTCGAACAACGGGTGAACCCGAAGCCGAACGAGACCCTGCTCCGCTTCCCCACCCCCGGCGAGCTGGCGCGCTTCGTCCGAAACGACACGGTCCAGACCCCGATGCTGGACAAGTTCGACGAGGCCATCGTCCTCGCCGACAAGGGCGAGCAGCGGCGTTGGATCATCAACTGCCCCCCGCAGGAGGGCAAGAGCACCCGCGCCCAGGCGGCCGCGCTGTGGCTGCTGCTGCGCGACCCGACCAGGCGCATCGCGTTCGCCTCCTACGAGCAGTCGCTCGCCCGCGTGTCCGGCCTCGCCGTGCGCCAGTACCTCGAGACGCACGGCTCCGGCTACCTCGGCGCTCGCCGCGACGCGGACCGTAAGGACGTCCTCGGCCTCGCGCTGGACCCGGTCCGCGGCGAGGCGACGAAGTGGGCTCTCGCGAAGACGCCCACGTTGCCGCTGCCCGGAGGTGTGATCAGCGTCGGTGTGGGCTCCGGCTTCACCGGGCGTCCGGCGGACGTCCTGTTCATCGACGACCCGATCAAGGACGCGCAGGCCGCGGACTCCCCGAAGATCCGGCAGAACGTCATCGACTGGTATCTCGCCGTCGCGTCGACCCGCCTGTCCTCCGACGCGATCGTGATCGTGGTTCAGACCAGGTGGCACGAGCAGGATCTCGCGGGGTGGCTCGAGGCCGAGGACGACCCGGACGCACCCGCCTGGCGGAAGGTGGCCGTCGCCGCGCAGGCGATGAAGCCGGACCCGGAGGCGCAGCCCCCGATCGGCGAGGACCCCCTCGGCCGCAAGCCGGGCGAGTTCATGGTCTCGGCTCGAGGTCGGACCGCCGAGGACTGGGAGAAGATCAAGAAAGCCCAGGGCCGCGGCACTTCGCGCTGGTGGTTCGCGATGTACCAGCAGCGCCCGGCTCCGCCCGCGGGCGGGGTGTTCCAGCGCGAGTGGTTCCGGCGCGACCGGCTCACCGAGCGGCCGCCGATGAAGCGCACCCTCGTGATGGTGGACCCCGCGGACAACGAGGGCGACGGCGACGAGGCTGGCATCATCGTCGGCGGCGTGTCGACCGACGGCCGGTATGCCGTGCTCGCCGACTGGTCAGGGCACTACACGATCGACCAGTGGTTCCGGCGCGCCTACCTCGCGTGCTTCGAGTTCGACGCCTCCGCCGTGTGCTGGGAGGCCAGCCTCTCGGGCCTTCGCCGCTCGGCGGCCTCGACGTGGAAGCGCGTCCGCGAGGAGGCGCGCGTGCTGGTCGCCGCGTGGAAGCACGTGCACGGGGAAGACGCCGTGTTCCCGGAGCGCGATCAGCACCCGCGTGCCGCCGTGCTGGTGGTCGCCTGCGAGATGCTCGCCCGCGAGGAGGACGACAAGCAGGACGCGATGGCGCAGCGGCAGAAGCTGGTCCAGCTCTGGCCGTACGTGCGAGCCATCCGCTCTGCCCCGCGCACGGGGCCCCCGCTCAAGTCGGTCACGGCGAAGGGCAGCAAGACGCAGCGCGCCGAGTTCATCGCCCCGCTGTACGACAACCGCGAGGTGTCCCACGTCGGGCACCTCGCCCAGCTCGAACACGAAATGTCCACGTGGCAGGTCACCCAGAAGTCGCCCAACCGGATGGACGCGAACGTCCACCTGCTCACGGAGCTGTCGCGCTCCGACGGCGGCTCACTGCAGCGGGCGTCCGGCCCGGACCTGCAGCGGCACGGGGGTGTCCGCCAGGCGCAGCAGGTGCCCACGACCAGCGTCGGCAGCAGGGGGTGGCGATGACCCGCCGAGTTCCACACCAGCCGTCCGCGATCATGCTGCAGGTCGAGACCCTGCCGACCGGCGGCTACCGGTTCAGCAGCCCGCAGGCGCGCGGCTGGGCTGCTGTGGCAGCAAACCCCGGCGACGTCCTGCGCAGCCTGCACACGGCCTTTCAGGAGGTGCAGATCGCGTCCTACGCGCGGGCCCGCGCCGAGGTCTACGACCTGGACGCGCTCACGGCGCACGTGCCCGGCGACCCCCTGGCGGCCGCGCCACAGCAGCGCATCCGCCGGCCGCGCAACCCGAACACCCGGCGCACCCACTCGCCTGCGGACTGGTCGAAGATGACCGACCAGTCCGGCACCCGCTGGCGCTCGCCGTCGGGGCGGATGTACCGCGAGGACACGGCCACGGTGCGCAACATGGTCGCCAAGCGGACGGCGCTCGGCCTCCCCATCTAGACCCCCCACCGTGGGGGGTGTTACCGTGGTGACATGGAAACTGCAGCAGTCGCCCTCCCGCGCAAGGGAGCCATCGCGGCACTCGAGGACTACGGGTTCGGGCACAAGACCCGGAGCGGCCGATCCACGTACACGCTGACGACCGGGTTATTCCGCATCCGCGCGTCCTGGTCGGCGATGTCCGGGAACAATGCCGTGCTTACGATCGCCATGCGGGACAGCCGCGGTGCCTATGTGGACATCACCCGTTCCGAGCAGGCCGCAAAGTTCGACGACCCGCGCACCAGCGGCGAGGTCGCCCGCGCAGCGCTGGCGTTCGCTCGCAACGTCGATGCCTACTGGGGGTACGGCGGCGACTAGTTCCGACTTGACACCCCCCAACGATGGGGGGTACGGTTGCGGAGCACGGCAAGCAACCGAGAGGAACTTCCCGAATGATCACCCGCAAGAGGATCGCACTCGCGCTGGCACTCGCCGCCCCGCTGCTCATGGCGGCGAAGTGCGGCGAGGCCGCGAACGACGACGGCCCGGAGAAGCTGACCGGCACCATCGGCCTCAAGTTCGGCCCGGACGTCCCGGCCAGCGGCAGCGGCCAGAAGTGCACCTACGGTGGCTTCTGGGTCACCGCGACCGAGGGCAAGTGGTACGTCTGCGCGCCCAGCCAGAAGGTCTGGGACGAGGCGGACGAGGGCGAGACCTTCACCCGCTGACGTGATTCGTGATTCGCGAATCGCCCGACAACGAGAAGGGAACCTAGTGCGCAAGCGCAAGCGCAAGCGCTCGAACATCCAGCTCGAGCCGCCGACGTGCCCGTACTGCTGGCGCGTGGCCGGACACATGGGGCCGTGCAAGTGACCCGCCGAGAGGAGCGCGCAGTCAGTCTGCCGCCGAACTCGATCGGTCCGCGCGAGGCACCCGAGTACCGGGGCGGATCGTCCCGCGCCGGTCAGCGCGAGTTGAACGAGCTGGCAGACGTGCGGGACAACGAGCGCCCGGAGGGCTGGGAGCCCCCGGCGTTGCCCGACTAGACTGCCGACTTGCGCCCCCCCACGGTGGGCGGGTAGGGTTGGCACCGTTGCAGCGCAGCGCAGGCCATGGGGTCGGAGGAGAACTCCGGACAAAGGGCGCTCGTCCCGGTCATGGAACAGCCAGCGCCAGCGCGCAGGAGTGCGGTCGTCCAAGCAGGACGCCTCCGGGTTGGACTCGGGCAACCGAGTTCACAAGGTGGGGAAATCCGGGTATCAAATCCCGGTCGCACACGCAGTAGGTGAACGTGGCCCGTGAAGCCGCAAGTAGCCGGCAAGCAGAGCGGCTGACATTGGACGTCGGCGCGCACAGTAGCGGGTAGTCACGCCCCCGCGAACCGCGTGCTGTTGCAGGGTTCGACCCCCTGCTCGCTCGCTGGTCGCAGGTGATCGCGACCACGGAATCCATAACCTGCCACGTCAAGCGGGGGGCCGAGCACCGAAGGGCGCTCGCATCGAACCGCTAGGTGCAGGGGCGGATGGTTTGGGAACCGCTGGGTTGGGCCTGACGCAGATGGCCAGCGGCAGCACCGGGGGACGGAGTTGGCCCGGTGCACGGTGTGGCTTCGCCGTCAGCCTGTTCGCGGGCTCGCCGCGTTAGGTCACACCAGCTCGGCCGCCCGCCAAGCAGCGAGGGCCCTTGAGGCTCATCAAGCAACGGGGGCGGCCGAGCACCTAGGTTCCCCGCCCGCCAGCGGGACGGCCGTTGGTCGCACAACGTGCCGAGCAGGGCCCCCTCGTTCGCTGCGACCGAGGGGGCCCAACTATTTGACACCCCCCATGATGGGGGGTTAAGGTGGGCGCATGACGAACGCAGGCGACTTCCCCACCTTCTCCGGCGACCTGACCGACGAGTACGCGCTCGCGCTGCTCATCGACCCGAACGGCCCGCAGGTCTACGCCGCGGCCCGCGCGGCGCTCGCCCGGCCGATGGCCTACACCGCCCCTCGCCAGCTCGGCCGCCCCGCGGTCGCGCCGGTCGGCGGCCTCCGTTTCACGGGCATGACGCACGACGGCCTGGCCTGCTACTCCGGCCCCGTCGTGGGGATGTGATGTTCACCCCGCGAGCAGGCGCTGACCTGCCTTGCGTGATGATCGCCGACGACGGCAGCGAGTGGGTCAACCACGGCGACCCGGACCAGACGCTCGAGCTGATCGGCGGAGACCCGGAGGACACGTCAACCCTGGGCATCCTCGAGGCGCACGGCTACCTGTTCCGGAACGCGTCGTGACCAGCTCGCCGGTCGTCCGGCACTTCCCGCTGCGAGACGGCGGGACCGACATGACCGTGACGCTGCACGAGGACGGCACGGTCTGGGTGGGGGACTCATGGGACAACTTGGTTCAGCTTCAGGGGGACCGCCTGCACGTGCTGGCGGACGCGCTGCTCGCGGTGCACGTGTTCCGCGGGCGGCAGAAGGCGGCGAAGCGGTGAGGGAGATCCTCAAGGCGCTGGCCGTGGCGGCTGCGACGATCGGCTGTGGCCTCGCGGTCGGCCTGCTGCTGCTGTACTTCGCCACCCAGTTCCGGTGGATCTAGCCGTCCGCTGCGCCGTGCGGGTGACTCGTTTCCTGCACGCGCTGCTCTACGGCATCGGCCTGACGATGATGTTCTCGCGGCTGTGGGCGCAGGTGGCGGCCTCGCGGTACTGGCTCCCGGAGTGGCATCCGCCCGTGATGGTGGCGTTCTGCTCGGTCGTGCTGGTGGCGTGTCTGGCCTACGCGAGTTGCGTACCCCCCACGATGGGGGGTAGAGTTCGCGGCAGCAAGGCACCCGAACCCCAGGAGGCAACCCGTGGACACGCTCATCGGCTGGCTCATGATCGGCGGGGCGCTCTGGCTGTCGTGGCCCGGATTCACCACAGGCCGCCAGCGCGTCGCGCTCGTCGCCCTCGTGCTGTTCGTCCCGCTCGTCTCCTGGGTGTGGACCATTACGCGGGGCGTTCGCGCACGTCGCGCCCGGATCGCAGAACAGCGGTTCGCCCAGCTCCGTGAGCAGTCCGTGCAGCGTGCACGCGACATCACCTACTGGCGCGAGCAGCGCGCCGTCGCCGCCACCCTCGGCGCGGCGCGGGACCAGGCCGTCGCCGAGGACGTGCTCGACGCGCTTGGCGCAACCTACCGTCAACCCAGCCACTCTACCCCCCATGATGGGTGGTAGAGTGTCGCTACCCCGAAAGGACCCGACGTGCTGCAGCACGCAGCCCCGAAGAAGGGCTGCTTCGCTTCCATCGCGACCGCCCTCGCCGCCGTCCTCGTGACGTTCGGCCTCGTCCGGAAGGCACTCCGGTGACCACAAACCCCCCGAAGCGCACCACCATCGCGGAGCCGCTGTCCGTGCTCGTCCTGCTGGGCGGCCTCAGCGCCTCGCTCATCCTGTCCGGCTGGCTCCCGCTGTGGGGCAGCGTCGCCGCCGTGAGCTTCCCGCTGGCGCTGGCCGTCGCCGGGTTCCGCACCGTGGCGCGTGTCCGGTGAGCCTGCGCGACAAGATCCTCCGCACGCTCGACGTGCTGACGTTCGTCTTCCTGGCCTTCCTCACGATCGTGGGCGCTCGCCGCATGTTCGTCGAGGACGGCCCGATCAGCCTGTTGGTCCTGCTCGTCGCGTCCGTCGCGCTGTACCTGCTGGCGGACTACACCGTCCTGCAGTACCGGCGCTGGCAGCACGGCCGGAGCCGCGACCGGTGCGAGCACGAGCGCGCCCTGCAGGAGGCGCTCTACCTGCTCGAGTGCCACATCGACACCGACCTCGGCGAGTGCCGCGTCGACCTGTTCGGCGAGTGCTCCGCGCACTGGCCGAGGGACGCGCACGGCAACTGCGCCTACCCGCAAGTGAAAGCCCTGCTCAACCGCTACCCAGTGGAGGCCACGCCCGATGTCGAACCCGACGCCCCCGAACGACCCGCCCCCGGCGGACCTGGTGGACAAGATCCAGGAGCGCCTGCACGAGGAGCTGGACAAGCCGAAGCCGCCGGCGCGGTAGAGCGCAAGGTCGTCCGCTGGTCCGGCACGCTCGGCATGGTCGAGCAGCCCAGCGTCGACGGCCGGACGCTGGCACGGCCGGAGATGTTCGTCGCCTACCGCGACACCCCGTTGCCGCTGACGGTGCGCAACGGTGATGGGCAGGCGCACATCGGCGGCACCATCCTGGGTGTCGGCCTGCTCGATCAGCACGTCGTGGCGCACGGGGTGCTGCGCGTCGACTACCTGACCGAGCACGCGCCGGACCTCCTCGAGCGCTTGCTGCGCGGCGAGGACGCCGCGGTCGGTCTCGAGGTGACGGCGGTCGACGGCGACTACACCTACGGCGACGACGCGAGCCTGACGTTCCACACGTGGACCGTCCGCGGGGCGCTGCTCGGCGTGGACACCGCGGCCTGGCCGGAGGCGCAGATCCGTCTCGACGCAGAGGAGATCCGTTCATGATCGACTACCGCAAGGGCGACGCGCTCACCGTCACCACGCCCGACGGCTCGGCGCAGACGTTCCGGGTCGAGGCCATCGCCCCGGACCCTGTCGACCCGAACGCCCTCAGCATCACGCTCCGGCGCGTCGACGCCCCTCCGACCCCCGCGCCCTCCCAGACGCTCGGCGAGGCGCTGGCGGCCGCGTCAGGCTCCGTGATCGGCGTCGTGCCGCTGGCGCAGAAGCTCGCCGAGTACCGGGTTCACCCCTCGGCGGATGTGAGCCCGCAGGCGGTCACCATCGGGCACGACCCCTGCACCTGGCGCGAGACGGTTGACGGCTACCCCGATGCCGCCGGACTCCCGCACCTGGTCGCCCTCGCCCTCGAGCACCACCTCGCGGGATGCCGGGTGCCGCGATGAGGGAGGGCGTCAGGTTCACCGCGGCACCGCACCCGATCGCCGTCGCCGCCGAGCTGCCGACCGAACCGGCCATGCCTCCGACGAGGTCGTGCTCGGTCGAGGTGCCGCCCGGCTCCGACGCGCACCCCAGCGTGCCGAAGCTGCTGCCGTTCGAGTCGCAGTTCTTCCTCGACGTCCGGACGCGAGCGGGCGACATCGCGCAGGTGCCGCTCGTCTGCGCACCCGAGATGGCGCTCACGCACGAGGGGCCCGTCGACTTCGCCGACGTGCGGTTCCGCGTGCTGTCGATCTCCGGTTACGAGGGCGACGAGCTGCGCATGGTGTGGAAGCTGCAGCACCACGTGTGGGAGGGCAGCACCCGCACCGCGGCCTGGCCGATGGCGACCTACCGCGAGCGCGAGCCGGACGGCTACGCCGACGGCCGCCCCTACTGGTTCTGAGGAGGGCTCATGTCCGACGTGACGGACTTCAGCACCGACGCCCGCCCGCCTGGCGTACCCCTGCCGGAGTCCCTCGGCGGTGCGCTCGAGGAGGTCGACGAGCACGGGGCCGAGATCGACGACCACCTGCGCGACATCCGGCAGGGGCTGCTCACCATCACGGCCGAGCTGGACCAGATCGGCCAGTCGACGCAGGCGCTCATGTCCTCGCGCCTGTACTGGGTGGAGTTCACCGAGGGGGCGGAGGGCCCCGACTTCGCGGGCGAGCTGGCGGAGGTCGGGACGAAAGTCCGGCACCTGCAGCGCATCCTCGCCGCGGCCGAGCGGGCGTCGTCCTCGTGAGCAGCACGCGCAGGGACCGGGCGAGGTTCGACCGCTGGACGGAGACGGTGGCTCGTCGGGCGGAGGCGCGCGAGCTGTCCGCCACCTGGTCACGCCACGTCGCCCGGCGCGACGGCTCGATCCGTCCTCTGCTGCACGCCGAGTTCGTCCCGCCGGACGCGCAGGTCTACTGGGTTGGCGACTACCCGCCGGAGCGCTACGGCGGTCTCACCTGGACGCCCACGTCGACCGCGGTCCGCGAGGACGTGTTCGTCCACCCGAGCTGGTGGCACCCGTCGCCAGCGCCAGTCACGAAGAGGTCGAAGCGAGGTCACCCCGTGCCCAGCACCCAGCTCAAGCGGGCAGCGCGCCGGTACCAGCAGGAGCACGGCGTGCCCTACACAGCCGCTCTGCGCGCCGTGCGCGAGCGAGGTCAGGTTCAGCAGGAGACGAGGGAGGAAGCGCCGATGAAGATCAACACCCCGCCCCGGATGTCCGGAGGCGAAGAGCTCGCGGGCACGAAGGACGCCCGCGAGGAACTCGAGAAGCTGGTCGAGGCCGAGGAGAAGCGACAGGGGGGCGGGCAGTGAGCGACGCGGAGCGCATCATCGACGTGGTCAACGGGCTGCGTGGCCAGCACCAGTCGCTCGACGACCTGCTCGCCGAGCTGTTCCCGGACGCGCTGCCCGACCTCGTCCGCGAGTACCGCGGCACGGCCGGACGGTGGGAGGTCCGCCAGCACCGGGTGTACCGGTTCGCCGACGACAGCCTCGCCGACCTGTCCTACTCGGCCCCCCTGCGGCCTGATCAGGAGGCCATCCAGCCGCAGTGCTCCGGCACCCTCGTGTACGCCGTCGCCCGCCAGGCGGTCGACTACCTGACCGCCGACCAGCGCCACGCCCTCGGCGTCGAGCAGGGCGACCAGCGCCAGCCCGTCGCCCACATCACCGAGTGGGCCCTGCAGTACGGGCGGGAAGGCGAGGAGCGCGTCGAGACCATCGGCACCGGAGCACACGCCGAACGCCTCGCCCGCACCTGGCACGCCAAACAGTCCGCCCCCGACCAGCTCGCCCAGACAAGCTGGCAGAACCTGACCCTCATCGCCCGCGACGTCTACCTCGCCCCGTGGCGCACCATCGACACCCCCACCACGGGGACCGCCGAAGACCAGCCCAGCACCACCAGCGCCCCTCAAACCACGCGGCAAAAGTAGACGACCCTCAGCGGTCACGCCCGCTGACCTGCGGCCGAGGTGTTTCGGGTTGGACCCCGGACCCCTCGGCCGTTTGGTTTGCCCCCAGATTTGACACCCCCCACGGTAGGGGGGTAGGGTCACTCCTATGACGAACAAGGGAGCAACGGTGAAGCTGACCGAGAAGCAGCGCGAGACCCTCGACCGCCTGGCGGGGTACCTGGGGCACGAGTACGTCGGCCTGTCCTTCGTGCGGCCGAACACGTGGCGGTCGCTGGTCGCCGCTGGCCTGGTGCAGGAAAGCGCCACGGAACGCGGCATGTTCAGGCTGACGGACGAGGGCTGCGCGGCCGCGGGCGTGAAGCCCACCTACGTGAGCAACGTCCGTTCCGCCGAGTGCTTCGCCGTGATCGAGCACCTGCGCCGGGTCAACGACGCGGCCATGCACACCGCGCTCGCGGCCGCGCAGCTCCGTGACTCGCAGGTGCTGATCGACCCGCACCTCAAGCGCATCGCAGCGGTCGGAACCGAGCTGGTCAACGGGCGCACGCGGCTGTGGACCGTCGACCTCGACGAGCCCGACCAGTCCCCGAAGTGGGTCGACGCGACCCCGGAGATGATGAACGTCGTCTTCGCCCGCGCCGAGGGTCGGCCCGCGCCCGTCTACATGCGACGCAGCGACTCCGGCCTGCTGTTCCGCGTGCTGGGCAGTGACGCCGAGGGCGTCAACCTGGTCGCCGAGAGCGACGAGCGTTACGAGCTGCACCGCGACCTGGACGCGCTGATCGAGGACGACTGGATCGCGACCGATCACGAGGGCGTCGGGCAGGCGCGGCAGGCGCTCCGGTCGTGGGTCGCCGGGGCGAACAACGCGCTCGCGAAGACCGTCGCCCAACTCACGGCCGGTTGCCCCGCGGGTAGCGCGTGCACGGGCGCTGCGTTTCCCGGCCACCCGGCGCACGCTCTCGAAGGCGTGCTCGAAAAGGATGACTGCCACCTGGTTGGCGAGGTGCCGCGCGCCAAGCCGGTCCGGTTGGGCATCGACTCGAGCTACTGGGTCGTGCCCCTGGTCGGCCAGCGCCTCACCGACCGACACGACGTGCTGGGCCCGTACGCGACCCGCTGCCTAGCCGAGCACAAGCAGCAGGAATACGCCGACGCTAGCTACCCCTGCCGCGTGGTCTCGTCCGTGACCAGGCCGGTCCCGTTCGCCGTGGGCGAGCAGGTGCGCCAGCTCGACGGGGCAACGGCCGAAGTGTTCGAGGTCGTCGGCGAGACAGTGTTCGCCCGCACCGTCGACGGCGAGGTGTGGGAGCACGAGGCCGACGAGCTGGAACGCGCGGACGCCGTGCCGAGCGCCCCGCGGGCGGACCCGCGCGGCCGACCGAAGACGCCCGCCGAGCTGGCCGAGGACAAGCGCGGACTGGAACGCATGTTCGACGAGGCACGCCAGAAGTCGACGGACCCGGTCGTCCGTGAGTTCTACGGGGTCGACGCCCCGCAGGAGGGCGAGCACGACTCCTCGTGCGCGGACGGCTGCACCCACCAGCACCGATCGACCGGGCAGCGCGTGGTCACGATGACGCTGGCCGAGTACATCGCCAGCGTTGCCGTCACGGTGTCCGCCGCCCGCCGCGCGGCCATGCTGCAGGAGCGCGCCGGATGCTGACCGTGCTGCTCGGCGTCGTCGCCCCCGTGCTGTCGGGGGCGACGTTCGCCCGCGAACTGCTCATCTGGTGGAAGACCCGAAGGGACTGGGCATGAGTCGCAGCTATTTCGACTCGCTCGGCGACGAGGTGCCGTCGTACCTGGTCGCGGCCATGAACAAAGCGCTCACGGACGCCACGCACCACGGCAAGGGGCGCGAGGGCGAGCCGGTCTTCCTCGCCGGGGTGCGCGCCCTGTGGGCCCGCGTGGTGCCCCGCGACGAGCTGGGCGAGGCGAACGAGGGCTGCGCCCAGCGCCAGCGCGCCGAGTTCGCGCGGCACCAGGAGGAGCTGCAGGAGGTCACGCGCAGGGCTCGCGAGCAGGTCGCCGCCGAGCTGGTGGCGCTCGCCCGCGCGCGGTCCCTGCTGGACGTCCGGCGCAAGACTGTCCCCATGGCAGACCTGCGGCAGGCTCTCGACCCCCAGGGGTAGGGGGTGTGGTCGGCGCGTCGCCCTCGAGCAGGGTCCGACGCGCCGACCTGCGGGAAGTCTCGACCTCTCACGGACCGGAGAACCGAACATGCGAGCCGTGTTGACACCCCCCACCATGGGGGGTACTGTTGCCCACATGACGCACACCGAGAACATCTACAGCGCCGACGAGCACGCCTACCTGGTCCTTCCGGGGGTCATCCTGGACAGGCGGGACGGCATCGAGTTCGCCATCGACCAGGACCAGGCGGACGCCCCCGAGGGGCACGTCGCCCTCCTCGACTCCTCCGGCGACTTCGTCGAGATCGTCAGCACGGACGAGCTGCGCTACAACCCCAGGTGGACGGCCGTCCGTCGGGACGACGCCCCGCGGGTCTCGCTCGCCACGGCGGCCGAGCGCCTGCGCCGGTCCGGCCAGTGACGGCACGCCTCCGGGTGCTCGCCGCGTGCGAGTTCAGCGCCGTGGTCCGGGACGCGTTCCTCGCGCTCGGCCACGACGCGTGGTCGTGCGACCTCGAGCCGACCGACGGCGACCCCGAACGGCACCTGCAGGGCGACGTGCTCGAGGTGCTCGACAACGGCGGGCAGTGGGACCTCGTCCTCGGCTTCCCGCCGTGCACCGACCTCGCCGCGTCCGGCGCTCGCTGGTGGCCGGCGAAGCGGGAGAGCGGGGCGCAGCAGCGCGCGGTCGAGTTCGCGCTCGCGCTCGCCGAGCACCCGAACGCGGACCGGGTCGCGATCGAGAACCCGGTCGGCTACCTGTCGACCGCGTGGCGCAGGCCGGACCAGATCATCCAGCCGTGGCAGTTCGGGCACGGCGAGGTCAAGACCACGTGCCTGTGGTTGCGCGGCCTGCCGCGGCTCGAGGCCACGGACGTCGTCGAGGGAAGGGAGCAACGGGCATGGCGGATGCCGGACAGCAAGGGGCGGGCGAGGGCCCGCTCGAGGACGTACCAGGGGGTCGCGCTGGCGATGGCCGCGCAGTGGGGCGGGCAGGTGGCCACGCCGTGAGGCCGCTGCAGGTGAGCATCTCGGCGGACGACATCCACGCGTTCGGCGTGCGGATGAGCGCCATGTTCGAGCAGGCCGCCCGCCAGCTCGGCACGCTCAAGGACAGCGTGCCCCGCGCGGCCGCGGCCTGGTCGACGTTGACCGACGGGCTGGCGCTCGGCTCGATGAAGGCCGCGGGGCACCTCGGCCCCGACGTCATGGCCGCGTGCGCCGACCGCGCGTGGCAGATGCAGAACACGGTGCCGCTCGGCCTGGTCGACGTCGAGACCGGAGTCCCGTGGGTGGTGCTCGCCGCTCGCCGAGCGACGGACCCCCGTCAAGCAGTGATCGCCGTTCAAGATCAGGAAGGGCCCCGATGAAGATCGAACTCCCGCTGTCCGACGCGCTGCACGAGGCGTCGTTCCCCGCGGACTTCCACACCCTGCACACCTCGGTCGAGGCGTTCCGGCGCGACCTGCGTCCGGCGGACAGCCTCAACGAGCCGTACGGCTGGGGCTACGAGACCGCCACCACGGACACGCCCGACCTCGACCCGGCGGACCTGACGCTCGGCGGCTACGTGCTGTGGATCTACTACGTTCAGCCGCGCAAGGGGCGCACCGCGGCGACCGGCATCCTGCTGGACGGCAGCGAGCGCGCCCTCGTGCAGGCCATCGACGCGGTTGCCGCGACGGTGCTGCCCCGACTGGCGAAGGCCTGGGGCCCGCTGTTCTCGGCCACGATGACGCGCCTCGCGGGCGTGGTCGACGCGCTCGGCATCGCGGATGCGGCAGAGGACGCGGAGCGGTGAGCGCCTTCTACCTGTTCCGCGCGTACCTCGGCCTGCACCAGCTCCGGGAGGCGATGCGCCAGGCGTCCGCCAGGCGGGCCAGGAGGAGGGGCTAGTCCAGGTGTTGACACCCCCCACGGTGGGGGGTTACGCTACTGCCATGACGAACACGAGCAGCACCCAGACCATCGCCCCCGCCAGCATCCCCGCGAACGCGGTCACCGAAGACCAGGGGTTCCGGATGCTGCTGGACATGGGCATCTACGCGGACGAGATCGTCCTCGCCTTCTACCGCCTGCGGAACCGACTGCGCACCACCCTCACCCAGGGCGGCCGCGCCTTCGAGTTCGAGCGTCTGGGCACCGACGTGTACGTGATCCTCGCCGCCTGATCATCCACCCGCGGGCCCTGCTCCCTTCCCCGGAGCAGGGCCCGCCCTCGTTGGAAGGACCCCGATGGAGAACAACCGCCGGCGACACCTCGTGCTCGCCCTGCCGGAGGACGCCACGGACGAAGACGTCCAGCGCCTCACCCGCGCCTACGAGCTGTACCTGTACCCGTCGCGGGACGCGGTCCAGCGCGACGAGGAGCGCCTCATGGTCGAGTTGGTCGACGCCCCCGGCGACGCGCTCGAGGACGCGCTCAACCGTCCGGAGCTGCACCCCACGGCGGACCCGTCCGGCTCGTTCAGCGTGCGGCCGAAGGGCGGCAGGCCGGACGACTGGGCAGGCCTGGTGCGTCAGCTCGCCGACGGTACCTGGGAAGCAGAGGTGCGGGTCGTCGGGCGCGCGGACGGCATGGCCTCCGAGGTGCTGCCGTGTTCGCCGCCCAACCGGCGCGCTGCCGCTCGTCTCGTGATGGCCGCGTGGAACGGCGGCCGCCCGTGACCGGCGAGGCCGAGCGCGTGGTCGAGCTGACCGCGCGCTGCGAGGACGTCGAGAACCGTGCCCTCGAGCTGTTCGACGCGTTCGCCGAGCTGGCCGTGAGGGCGCACGCCAGCGGCCCCCTGCTGCGCGAGATCGGCCGGAAGGCGAACGGCTCGCTCGAGTGGGTGGCGTCCATCCGCGAGCGCCGTCTCGGCGAGCTGCGCGCGCGGCTGAACCCGGAGCCGGTCGCGCCGGAGGTCGTGCCGCCCGTGAGCGAGGCCGTGCTGCGCGCTGACCGGGGGTGGGTGCCGAACGCGAATTATAACCGCGTTGCTGAAACGCCTGCCGTTGAGCAGGCCGCGGCCCTCGCCGAGAAGCTCGACCAGCCCTCGCGGCTGGCCGTGCGCTGGCACGGGTCGAAGGTGCGCCCGTCGGACGAGGTGCTGCGCGTCGAGGACGAGGAGGGCGACCAGGCCTCGCGCCTGCCCGACGGGCGCTGGTGGTGGACGCTCATCAACGGCCAGCGCCTGCAGCTCGTGGACGAGGACGAGCAGGCGCGCGACTGGGATGGCCTGCACCTGCGCACCCGGTGGAAGTGCGTGCTCCGGGCGACGGCGCAGGATGACGAAGGCGAGCGGGAGAACCCGATCAAGTTCGAACGGTAGATGCATTCATAGCCGATGAATGCATCGCCAGGCGGACACGCCAGCCCCCCCGACCATGCCGCGGTCGGGGGGGCTGGCGTTCAGTTCTAGGCGTAGCCGCGGCCACTGGGCAGGATCTCGACCAGAATCTTCGCCATGCGCTGGGCGTCCTCGCCGTCCGGCAGGCCCATCCAGTGGTCGTAGGCCTTGCTCCGGGTGGCCGAGATGGCCCACACGTGGCGGTAAGCGTCGCGGGCGTCGGTCGAGATCACGCCGTGCTCGTGCCACAGCTCGACCAGCTCGAGGCGCATGGTCGACAGGGTGAGCATGGTGCAGGGCTCGCAGCGCTTGCTCATCATGCAGCGGTTCGGGCGGCCGCACGGTGCGAGCGGGGCGTCGGTCTCGGTGGCGGGCGTCGTGTTCGTCATACCCATAGCGTACCCCCCCATGGTGGGGGGTGTCAAATCGGGAGGGGGATGTATTCATTTGACATGAATCAAATCCAGGTCAGACGGAAGGGCCCGCCCCTTGAGCTGGGGGCGGGCCCTGGTGGGCTGCTGGCTAGACGTAGAACGGGTCGCTGACCGCGCCGTCCGGGTAGATGTCGAAGGCCATCCGGTCGCCCTCGGCGGGCGTCTCGGTGATGCGCACGAAGCCCTCCTGCGGGATGCTGAGGCGGATCTTCGACCCGGTCCCGATGATGTCCTTCTCGGTGCGGGCGACCTGGGTGCGCTGGGCGGAAGTGGCGGCTGCGAGGATCTCGTTCTTCGTCATACCCAAACCATACCCCCCACCGTGGGGGGTGTCAACACCAGATCCCAACCTTGTGACGTGGAACACTCTGGTTTGACACCCCCCCACCGTGGGGGGTATGGTTCTCTCATGGCCAACAACGAGAACGCAGCCCCCGCCCCCCTCCCCTTCCCGGACACGAGCAAGGTCATCGGCATCACCGCAGGCCTCGAGCTGGTCGGCACCCGTCGCGGCACGGCCGTCGTGACCGGGACCATCATCGCCGTCGACCCCGCCCCCGCGGGGGCCCGGATGACGACCGCTACCCTGCGCGACGCGGACGGGGTGGACCACATCGTTCGCCTGCCTCGCGAGATGATCCGCTAGGCCATCTGCCCGCCTGCCCCGCCGGAGACCCTCCGGCGGGGCATTTGCTTGGCGGGCGTTGTATTCATTGGCTATGAATGTACTCCCCTCCCGATTTGACACCCCCCACGGTGGGGGGTATGGTTGCCACATGACGAACACGACGCCCGCCCTCCACGTCCGCCCCTACGACAGCAAGACGGTCTACCGCTTCGCCGCGGTCGACACCATCGAGGAGGCCGGAGGCCACCCTGCCGACCGGAGTGTCTACCTGGTCGACGTCGCCAGCGGCCGCGAGGCGATGGTCTTCCTCGGCGACTTCTGCGCCTACTTCGTCGCCGTGTGCGAGCACGGGCAGAAGCAGGACTGCTGCCTCGAGGCGCAGTGCCAGACGGCCGAGGACTTCGCGCTCGACCTCCGGGTCCGGGCGAACGATCCGCGCCCCGGCGACATCGTCCAGGTGGTCGCCACGGGCGAGCACGACGGCGACCTTGCCGCCGAACTCCCCCTCGGCACCATCGTGAAGAAGGCGGGCCCCGGCGCGATGGTCGCGTTCGAGGGGCGCGACCGGCCGATGTGGCTGGCCTGGGAGCAGCTTCACTTCTGCGACTGACCCGCCCGAAGGGGATGTATTCATCGGCTATGAATGCATCCCACCTCGCACCCCCGACCCCCACAGGGTCGGGGGTGTTTGCCGTTACGATCACCGGACCCCCGACTCGAGGAGTTCCGGATGCCGCAACGCGTGCCCCGCCCGACCCCCCGCCGTGGAACCGCTCTCACGGTGGACCCACCCCGCCCGCCCGCCCCGATGCCGAACCACATCTACGCATCGTGGTTCCCCGCCATCGTCACGCTTCCCGGCGGCGAAGTCGTGCGGAAGGCGAAGGTCTTCGCCGCGGACACCGGGCTCTACGTGTTCGGCCGCGCGCCGGACAACCCGCGCGACTCGATGAACGAGCCCACCTGGTACGCGCCGGTCGCTTACGACAAGACGCCCCGCCCGCCGTCCGGCACGATTGCGGCAAGCGGGTTCACGATCGAGACCGAGTACGGCACGCCGAGCATCCTGCCGCAGGCCATCTGCGCACCCTGCTCGGCGCACCGGATGAAGTCGTGGACCCCCCCGTGGGCGAGCGTCATCCAGGCGTGGCCGGACCAGGTGGAACAGGAGGCGCAGGCGTGAACCTCAGGTGGACCCGCGACGCGCTCACCGTCGCCGTGACCGCGGCCGCGGCCTTTCGGCTCACCCGCCTGTGGTTGCGCGACAGCCTCCCCGGAGTGATCCACGCCCGCGAGGCCGCCGTCGCCGCGCTCGAGGAGCGAGCCCCCGACGGCGAGGAGCACCCGCTGCTGCCGCTCACCTACTGCGCCTGGTGCGCTGGCTTCTGGATCTCGGCCGCCGTGGTCGCCGTCGCCAGCACGCCCGAGCTGGCTCCCCTGTGGAGGCCGCTGTCCACCGTGCTCGCCGTGAGCGCCGTGGTCGGTGTCGCATCCGCGCACGACGAATAGGAGCGACGACGTGCCCGTGACCGAACGGGGCCGAGTAGCCGCCCAGGCCTACCGCCAGGCGGCTACCGCGGCCGCCCCCCTGCCCAGGGAGCCTGCAGCCGCGGCCTTCGCCGCGCGCCCAGGCGAGCCACGGCGCACGGCTCCGAAGGTGATGCGCGCGTCCGGGGCCCGCATCGACAGCAGCAACCCGGACGCCGTGCGCTCGCTGATCGCGGGCAGGCGCAGCCAGCAGTGGCAGGCACTGGCCTGGGGCTACCGGGACATGATCGGCGAACTGCGCTACGGCCTGCAGTACCGGGCCCGCGCGATCAGCCGCGTGCGGTTCTTCGCCGCCCAGATCATCGGCGACGACGACGAGCCCATCCCGCTGTCCCTGCGCAACGACGAGGACGCCGAGAAGCGCGCCCGGATCACCCTGCCGCCAGCTCTGTGCGCGGCCGCCGAGGAGGAACTCGCCCGCCTGCCGCTCGACGCGGGGTACCAGTTCCTCGGCGTCTGGTCGGAGAACTTCGACGTCGCGGGCGAGTGCTACCTGCACGGGTTCTACGACGAGTGGACCGGCGAGGAGCAGTGGAAGATCCGCTCGGTCGACGAGGTCGAGTTCGGCACCGACGGCCGGACCGTGCACCTGATCGACGAGACCGTGCCCGGCGGAATCGGCCGGCGGATCGACCTGTCCGACGAGGGCGGCGAGGAGCTGTACCGGCTGTGGGTGCCGCACCCGCGCCGGAGCCACCTCGCCGACTCGGCGCTGCACGCGATGATCGGCACCATGGAGGACATCTGCCTCATCGGCCGCGAGATGCGCGCCGTGATGCGGTCCCGGATCATGGCCAACGGCGTAATCCTGATGCCCGATGGCATGACGATGATGCGCAACGTGCGCGAGGACGCGGACGGCGACGAAGAGGACTCGCCGTTCATGGCCGAGTTCACCGAAGCGATCAACGCGCCGATCGCGAACGAGGGCGACCCCGGCGGCACGGTGCCCGTGGTGCTGACCGGCAGCATCGAGGACATCCAGGCGTGGCGTCACGAGCGGCTCGAGCGCGAGGACTCGGAGGAGCTGAACGACAAGCTCGCCGCATGTCTCGGCCGCCTGGCCGCTGGGATGGACATCCCCCCGGAGATCCTCAAGGGGATGGGGGACGCGAACCACTGGACCGCGTGGCAGATCGACGCCTCGACCGCGCGCCACCACATCGAGCCCGGCGTCCGGCTCATGGCGGACAGCCTGACCGGGGCGCTGCTGCGCGCGGCTCTGCTCAAGCGCGGTTTCCCCATCGACCAGGTGCGGCAGGTCCGGACCTGGTACGACCTCGGCACCCTGACCGAGAACCCGAACCGGCGGCAGGACGCGCTCGACGCACGCCGCGAGGGCGCGATCGGCAACGCGTCGTTCCGGCGCGCGCTCGGCTTCAACGACGGCGACGCGCCGACGCCGCAGGAGGTCGTCGAGATGGTCGCCCTCAAGGCCGGTTTCGACCAGGCCACGGCGACCGCGCTGCTGCGCTACCTGGTAGCCAACGACCCGGACCAGCCGTTCGAGTTTCCCGCGGTGGGCGAGCAGGATGCCCCGCGCCAGGCTCTCCCCTCGGCCGCGCCGGCACCCGCTCCGGCCGGTCCGGCGGATGGGCCCGGCACGGTGCCGAGCACGGCACCACCTGCCATCGCGGCGAGTGCCCATGAGAGCGCTCTCATGAGGGTCACTGCACCTCAGGTGCCCTATCTCGGCTTGTCCGGACAGGCCTTCGCGACCGTTCCAAGTGGACGCCAGCACCAGGACGAGGAGCAGTACCGCGTCGCCCTCGACGAGTCCCGCCGACTCATGGAGGTAGACCGCACCCTGCGCGACACCCTCCTCGCCGCCTGCGACGCGGCCATGACCCGTGCGCTCGAGGTCGCCGGGGCTCGCCTGCGCGGCAAGGCGACCGCCGACGCCGAGCTGTCCGCCAGCCTGCGCGGCATGAGCGTGCTCGTGCTCGGCCAGCGCATCGGCCGCGAGCGTGCCCTCGCGCTCAACGCCGACGACGACCACCTGCTGCGCGAGGCGTTCGCCCAACTCGGCACCCTGTTCGCGAAGTGGGTGCTCGCCGCGATCGAGAACGTCGTCGAGCGCGTGCTGCAGCTCCTCGGCCTCGACGCCGAGTCGCGCGCCGGACGCGCCGCGGCGAAGCGGATGCGCGACGACATGAGCAGCAGGGTCGACGACGGCTGGTCGCGGCTGCACGACGGCCTGCGCGACCGGGCGTCGAAGCTGCTCTTCGACGGCGAGGACGACGAGGAGCTGCCCGGCGAAATCCCCCCCGGCGCGGTCCCGCCGTACCTGCTGCGCACCGCGCTCGCCATCGTCGGTGGCCTCCCGGAGACCTCCGGCGGGCTCGACGACTACGGCCGGTCGGTCACCGGGGAACCCGTCGGCGGGCTCGCCAACGGGGACACCGTCCGGCGCGAGATGGAACAGCACGGCGCGGTCGAGCTGGGCTACCTGTGGGTGTACGGCATCACCCTGGACCCGCGGAAGTTCGACCCGCACTGGGACCTCGAGGGCGCGAAGTTCGCCGACTGGTCGGACCCGAAGCTCGAGACGGCCACCGTCTACAGCGGAAAATTCGCGTGGGTGGGCACGCACTTCCGGCCCGGCGATCACCGCGGCTGCATGTGCGACTTCGTCCCGGCCTACGCGGTACCGGCCTACGCCGAGCAGGTGCGCGAGCGCCTGGCGGTCCCCACCCGCGAGATGGCGGACCTGATCAAGCTCGCCGAGAGCGACGACGCGGCAGGTCGGACCGGCACCACGGCGCAGATCATGCGCGACCAGCACGAGCAGATTCAGACCCTGCAGGCACGATTCCTCGGAGGTAAGCGGCCATGACGGCACCTACGATCGAAGCGCCCGAAGTCGACGAGGAGCTGCCCGTCGAGGACGTCCCGGCCGAGGAGCTGCCCGCGGCTCCGACCACGATGCCGGAGGGCGCGAAGCCGATCAGCCTGCCCGTGATGGCGATCGAGGGGATGGACACCGCCGACGGCCGTTGGCTCGAGCCCGGAGGCATCAGCCACCGGGCGCTGCCCCTGTCGCTGCTCGCCCAGGTGCGCACCCCGGACGGCGGGGGCGGAGGCCACGACAACGCCTACATCGTCGGCGCGATCACCGAGATGGTTCGCCGACCGGGCCCGGAGGTCGTGCAGAAGACGACCGGCCAGCCGTTCCCCGAAGGCACCTTCGTCTGGTCCGGGAAAGGCTGGATGTACCCGGACGTGCCGGAGGGCAAGAGCGCCTACCAGATGGTGATGGACCGGGCGCTCTCCGGGAACTCCGTCGACTTGTCGGACCTGGTCGTGGAACTCGAGTACCCGGAGGACTCCAACCCGGACGACCCGAACGAGCGTCCCTCGCGGATGCGGATGATGCAGGCCGTCATCGCGGCGAGCACCCTGGTCGCGCAGCCTGCGTTCGCGGACGCGTACGTCGAGGTCGACGGCGAGCTGATGGTCCCGGACGGCGGGCAGGTGATCACGGCGTCCGCCGTGTCGTTCCGCGCGATCGGCCTGGACTCGCACTGCGCCCCGTGCGCGCTCGGCCTGGGCCTGGCGGACGGCGAGGAGGACATCGTTCCGGGCAGCGAGGCCGACCCGGACGTGCAGGTCGAGCCGGACGAGAAGCCTGCCCACACGGGCGGCATGGTGGCGCTCGTGCCAGCCGACCCGACGCTGCTGGCCGTGCCCGGCGGCGACCCGGCCGAAGAGCTGCACATGACGCTGGCCTACCTCGGCGACGACGTCACCGGCTGGGATGGCGAGATCGTCGCCGCGGTGCATCAGCGAGCGCTGAGCATCACGGATCACTCGCTCGAGGGCGCGCCCGGCGGGCCCGTCGAGGAGGTCGCCGTCGGCGACTACCGCGGCCCTGGCCAGATGGGGCCGGTCACGTTGAACGTGTTCGCGCACGCCCTGTTCAACCCGAACGGCGGTGCGGACGGGCAGGACCCGGCGACGGTCTACCTCTTCGACGGGTCGGAGCAGCGTGGCACGGCGGAAGCGATTCAGTCGGAGGTCGTCTACCGACTGCGCGAGCTGCTCGGCGAGCTGCGATTCCCGGAGCAGCACGAGCGCTGGGAGCCCCACGTCACCGCGGGCTACGGAGTTGAGCCGAGCGCGCTCAACTTCACCGGTCCCGTGACCTTCGACCGGCTGCGCGTCGCACTCGGCGGGAACGTCACCGACTACCCGCTCGGCGGGGGCGAGCCGATGGTCGCCGCCATCGCCCCCCCGCCCCTGCCGGCGGAGGCCTTCCACATCCCGGAGCCCGACGGCCCGCAGGCGCTGGCCATTACCGAGGGGCCCGACGGCAGGCACTACCTGTCCGGCCACATCGCGGCCTGGGGGGTGTGTCACATCGGCTTCCCCGGTCAGTGCCGCACCGCCCCCCGGTCGCCGTCCGGGTATGCGTACTTCCACACGGGCGCGGTGCTCACCGACGCGGGCGAGCTGGCGGTCGGGCAGATCACGCTCGACGCCAGCCACGCCGAGCTGACCAGTAACGCGCAGATGGCCGCGCGACACTACGACCACACCGGCACCGCGGCCGCCGACGTCCGGCTGACCGACGGCGAGCACGGCATCTGGGCATCCGGGGTGGTGCGCGGCACGCTCACGGCCGAGCAGCTTCACCGGTTCCGAGCGTCCGCCGCGTCCGGCGACTGGCGAGCGGTGCGCGGACAGCTCGAGATGGTGGCCGTGCTCAGCGTCAACGTGCCCGGCTTCCCCGTGCCGCGGGCCCGTGTCGCGTCCGGCGCACCCATCTCGCTCGTCGCCGCTGGCGCTCTGCCCGCGAACGTGCCGGACGGGCAGCTCGGCCTCAGCCGGGCCGACCGCGAGCTGCTCGCCTGGGCCCGCGAGAAGATGCTCGCCGAGCGCCAGGCGGCCGCCCTCGCCGAGCTGGACGCGCTCGTCGACGTGGGCGCGCTGCACGAGGGCGCGCTCGCCGAGCTGGACGAGGTGTTCGCGGACTGGCCTCCGCTGGTCGACGACCTCGCCAACTGGGTGGAGAAGGCGGGCGGCCTGCCGAAGTACATCAAGCGCATCGCGAAGCACCTGCAGGAAAAGGGGATGGACCAGTCGCAGGCCATCGCCACGGCGGTGAACGCGGCCAAGAAGATGTGCTCGACCGGCGACACCAACTGGCCCGGTAGCCAGGAGGTGAACGCGGGAAGTCGCGCGGAGGCGTGTGCCGCGGTCGAGGAGTGGGAAGCCAAGAAGGCAAAGGCTACGGAGGAGTGACCATGTCGAAGAGGTTCACGGCGAAGGTGGTCGTCGAGTCGAAGCTCGAGCACGGGCAACAGGTCAGCCTGCAGTTCCGGCCCGACTACGACCAGGGTCGCAACGCGGAGTGGGCGGAGGCGACCCCGGCGCTCAGCCTGGGCATGACGGTGAAGAGCGAGGTCGCCGAAGAGGTCGAGGTCGGCGACGCGTTCACGCTGACGTTCGCGAAGGACTGATCGGCACGACGAAGGGCCCGCGCCTCTCCCCAGGGGCGCGGGCCCTTCTGCACCTCGACGGCTACCACTTCCGCGCGCTGACTCTAGCCGTCGTGGTCGTGCCCGTTTGACACCCCCCACCATGGGGGGTAAGGTCCGGGCTACCGACAGAGAGGGGTAGCCCGGATGAGCGCCTTCCCGAAGACCATGCGAGCCGCGGCCAGCGGCATTGCCCGGCACCTCATCGGCCAGCGGGTCGAGGCACCGGGCGCGACCCTGAACGTCGTCGCGATGAGGGACTACGTCGCCGTCACCAGCACGACCCGCGCCGTGGTCGAGGCTGACTGGATGGCCGCACTGCAGACGCTGCCCTACCGCACAAGCTTCACGCTCACGCGGAACAGCGACGGCACCCTGACCGCGATCGTCCGGCGACTCGACGAGGCGGCCTGACGTGCGCGTCCCCACCTACGACCAGCAGCGGTGCGAGCGCTGCAAGGGTCGCGTCGTCAACGCGAAAACGGCTCGCATGTCGAAGGGCAGGCCCGTCATCGTCGCCCTGGTGCCCGAAGAGGACACCGTCAACGACAAGCCCAACGACTCCTACCTGCTCGCCGTGACCGGCGACGTCTACACGGCCGGCCTGCCGACGAGCAGACTGCAGCGCGAGGCGCTCCGCAACGCAGGCCACGTGTTCCACATGCCGCACAAGTGCCCACCCCAGCGCTAACCAGCGCACCCACGAAAGGAAAAACCCGTCATGGACGTTCTGTTCCGGCGACACGGTGCGCTGGCGCTCGCCGCCATCGCCGTCGTCTCCATCCTGCTGCTGGTGTTCGCGGTCCCCGCGTTCGGCCAGCGCCCCGCCGACCCGCCCGCGGTCGAGGTCGCCGACACGCACCAGCTCAGCACCGACGCCCCGTTGGTGAACCTCACCCCGGACGACCCCGGCGTGATGCTGACCTCGCCCAGCGCGACGCCCGACCCGACGAGCAGCTCCGCCACCCAGGGGACGATCGGCACGCCCGCCGGACAGGCCGCGCCCGTCGCGGTGAACGCCGACGACCCGGCACCCACGTCGGGCCCGAACGCCACCCCGGAGCCGACCCCGACCGACCCGTACAACGGTGCCCAGCCCAACGGCCCGAACGGCGAACTCGGCCCGACCACTCCGCCCCCGCTGCCCAACCCGGCGGAGGCCATCAACCCGACCATCAACCCGACCCCGTAGGAGACCGGCCCCGATGACCGAGACCGCGTTCAAGCGTCAACCCAACCCCCTCGACGAGACGGCGGGCCCGCACATCTACTCCGTGCTGCTCGGCGTGGTGCGCTCCGGCGCGCTGACCGTCCTCGTCGAGCCGTACCTCGTGATGCGGTACGCCGCGGCTGTGGCGTCCGCGCTCGTGCCGAACCCGAGAATGCTTCGGGTTCTCGGCTGGGAGATGCACAACCTGCTGGCCGGCCTGTACGCCCGCGGCCTCTTGCTCAGCGAGTACAACGCGAAGAACAACCCGTGCAACTGCCCGCACGACCACGACTGGGACCGGGACACCTGCGACGCGGTCCGCGTGGCCGCGCTGCAGGGTGACTACCGGCCCGGAATGGAGGCGCTCGACAAGCTGATCGAGTCGCCGCCCGTGGAGGAAGTCGACGTGCTGAGCATGGGCATCCAGGTCTTCGCGCCCTACCTCTGCGAGATCATGCGCGACGTCGTCAAGGCCGGGCAGAAGGCCAGCCAGAACTAGACAAAAGCGGGACAGAAACTGGTCAATCCCGCACCGCGAACGCCCCCCGTAGTGGCACCTACGGGGGGCGTTCTGCGCGTAACCACGCAAGTCCGCGACCCGCTCCCGCGGCCTCCCCTACGATCACGCTCGAACGGGGCAAGACCCGCGCGGACGTCGGCCTAGCTGCACGACCACGCTTTCCGGCCTAGCTGGGAGCCGCCCTACCGAATCGAACGGAGAGGACGGGAACCGTGGACATCGCGGAAATCCTGACTCGGCTCCAGGACGCCACCCCCCAGGAGCTGAACGCGGCACTCGCCGCCATTCGCACGGCCAGCGCCCAGTACACCGGCACCCCGACCGCGGAGTCCGCGGCCGCCGTGACCGAGCTGGCGACGCAGGCGCGGCAGGTGTCGGGCGAACTGTCCCGGCGCGCCGAGCTGGCCACCACCCAGGCCGCGCAGCTCGCCGAGCTGCAGGCGCTGACGGAGACGCCCGCCCCGGAGCCCGAAGTGGTCCCGGAGCCGCAGGCCGACCCGCCCGCGGCCGACCCGGCACCCGAGGGCGACCCGGCACCGGTCGAGCCCGCGGCCGACCCGCAGGCCGTCACGGCTGCAGGGCGTCGACTGGGCGGCACCCAGCCGCAGACGCCGATCGCTCCCATCGCGCGCCCGCGGGCGACCGCGACCACGGTGGCGCTGCCCGGCTCGAGCCTCGAGGGCGAGCAGCAGCTCACCCGGCGCGGCATCGCGGAGGCCTTCGCGCGCCGGAACGACCAGCTCCGCCGTGCGCCGTCCAGCGTGCGGGCGGACATGGTCCGCATCGTCACGCGGTACCCGGAGGGGCGGCACCTCGGCGCGAACGCGGACGCCTTCACCAACATCGAGAAGGTGGAACGCGTCCAGAGCGACGTGCTCAGCCGCAACGCGCAGCAGAACGCGCTCGTCGCGGCTGGCCTGTGCGCCCCGCTCGAGGTGCTCTACGACATCCCCGTGCTGGGCGACGAAGACCGTCCCGTGCGCGACGCGCTGACCCGCTTCGGCGCGGACCGTGGCGGCATCACCTACCGCCCGGCGCTCGACGGTGTCACCCAGACCGGCGGCATCGGCACCTGGACGAAGGCGAACGACGTCGCCGACCCGCTGGTGCCGAAGACCTGCGTCGAGATCGCCTGCCCCGGCATCCTGACCGCCGAGGTCGAGGCCACGTACATGTGCCTCACGTTCTCGAACATGTCCTCGCGGTTCGACCCCGAGCAGATGGACGCGAGCATCCGCGCGCAGCGGATCGCGCACGCCCGATTCTCGGAGAACAAGCTGCTCACCCAGCTCCGCGCGGGCAGCAAGCCGCTCTACACGACCCGCCTGCTCGGCGCGGTGCGCGACATCCTGGCCACCCTGGACAAGGTGACCGCGTACTTCCGCAACGTGCACCGCCTGGCCGAGGACGCCGCCCTGCGCGCCATCCTCCCGGCGTGGGCCCGCAACCTGATGCGCGCCGACATGGTGCGACAGATGGTCGGAGACGGCCCGGTCGTGCTGGCCATCGCGGACGCCATGATCAACGACTGGTTCCGGGCGCGCAACGTCAACATCACGTGGCACCTGGACGGCCTCGCCGGTCGCACCCTCGCGACCCCGGAGCCGGACGTCGTCATCCCGAACCAGTTCTACGCGCTCGCCGCGGCGCAGGCCGAGGTGCCCGGCTTCCCGGACGTCGTCGAGATGATGCTGTTCCAGGAGGGCTCCTGGCTCTACCTGGACGGCGGCGAGCTGAACCTCGGCCTCGTCCGCGACAGCACGCTCAACGCGGACAACCGGTTCCAGACGTTCTCGGAGTCCTTCGAGATCGCGGCGAACCGCGGCATCGAGTCCATGTCGATCAACATGGCCGTACAGCCGACCGGCCAGTCCGCGGCTACCGTCACGACCGCATCGGCCGCCGACTAGCAGACGACCGCCGTCCCGCCCCCGGCTGCAACGGGGGCGGGACGGCGCTCCCGAAAGGAGACTGGGATGCAGTTCGCACCAGTGTCGCCGCCAGCGCCCGCGCAGGCTCCGGCACGGAGTCTGGTCACGTCCGCGCTCACCCCGTCCAGCGACGGGGCGCGCTGGGAAAACGGCATCGCCTGGCGTCCGGAGCGCTGCCCGCAAGGGCGACTCTTCGACCCGTGCGACGACGCGACCGGATTCGGCCCGCTCGTAGGTGAGGGGGACGAGGGCGTCGTCTACTACGTCCCGTCGCCCTTGCGCGTCGAGGACCGCTGCAGCACCCGCTACGGCGACAGCAACGACGACCAGGCGCGCGTGCGCCGACAGCTCGAGGGAACGACGTCCTGGTTCCTCGCCCGCGAACTCTGGTCGGGCGACTGGACGAGGACGCACTCCTACACCGACCCGGAGGGCACGGCAGGCGTGGTGAACGCCTACCTCGCCGACGAGTCACGGGTGACCGTGCACGCGGGTTCCCGCACCCCGTCGGAGGCGCTGGGGTTCCTCGAGGAGGCCACGCGCGACGCGGCCCTCGGGATGGACGTCGTGCTGCACGTGCCCGTCGAGGTCGTCCCGCACATCGCTCACGCGCTCGTGCTCGACGGCAACCTGCTCAAGACCATGACGGGCGCGCGCGTGATCGCCGACGCGGGTTACCCCGGCACGGGCCCGTTCGACACGGGCACCGCCGAGGTGCAGAACGTCGCCATCACGGGCGGACCCACGGGCGGCACGTTCACGCTCACCTACTCCGGCCAGACGACCGGCCCCATCGCGTTCAACGCGACCGCTGGGGCGGTGCAGACGGCGCTGATCGCGCTGTCGAACATCGCCCCCGGCGACCTCGCGGTGACCGGCGGCCCCGGACCGGGCACGGCCTACGTGGTGACGTGGAACGTGGCGCTCGGCAACGTCGCCCAGATGACCGGGTCCGGCGCGCTGCTCACGGGCGGCACGGCTCCGGCCGTCGCCGTCACGACCACCACGGCGGGCGTCGCCCCCGCGGTCGCGGCTGGCCTGTGGATGTACGGGACCGGTCCGGTCGCCGTGCGCCTCTCGCCGATCGTGACCGAGGAGCTGATCAACCACCGGGAGAACCTGCGCCTCGTCACGGCGGAGCGGATGGGCGCTGCCTACTTCGACCCCTGCATCGTTCACGGCCTGACCGTGACGCTGCCCGAACCCACCCCGTAAGGAGAACCGCTGTGGCGGACTACGACGGCGCAGGGTCTCTCTTTGCGCTCGGCCTCCGGGCCACCCTCCTCGACGCGACCGGCGCGCCCCTCGCGGGCGACACCACGTGCTACACGACAGACGCACTGGTCGCGGCGACCATCGGACTCGAGTACAACGAGGCCGAGGAGATCAGCCAGACGAACGGTTCGGGCGTGGTCTGCCTCGCCTACCGCGCGCCGGACACGCTCAAGCAGGGCACGATCTCCGACCTGCAGCTCTGCACCCCCGACCCGAACGTGCAGTCGTTCTTCATCGGCGGCGACGTGATCGAGCGGGCAGCAGTGGCCGAGGTGCAGAACGTCACCATCACGGGCACGCCGACCGGCGGGACTTTCACCCTGACCTACGCGGGTCAGACCACGGCCCCGATCGCGTTCGACGCCATCGCCAGCGTGGTCGACGCGGCTCTCGAGGCGCTGTCGAACATCGCCCCCGGCGACGTGGCGGTGACCGGCGGTCCCGGTCCCGGCACGCCGTACGTGGTCACGTTCATCCCGGCGCTGGGCAACGTCGCGCAGATGACGGCATCGGGCGCAGGCCTGACCGGCGGTGTTGCGCCGACGGTCACCGTCACCACCGTGACGCCTGGCGTGGCGGCCTCGACGATCGGCTACCGCGCCCCGCAGGTGGGCGTCACGGCCAACCCGAACGGCATCTCGCTCGAGCTGTGGACGCGCGCCGTGGTCGACTCCGCCTACGCGGCCGACCTGCCGTACTTCCACTGGGTCCTGCCGCGGGTGTACCTCAAGCCCTCCGAGGGCTGGACCGCTTCGGGCTCCGACCCGATGCTGCCCGGATTCGAAGGGTTCTCGAACCAGAACGCGAACTGGGGTGACGGTCCGCTGCCCGGCGCATGGGCCTTCCCCTCCGACCGCGTCTGGCAGTACGCGCGCGTCGCCGATGTTCCGGACCTGTCTCCGGGTTTCGTGACGGTCGCGTAAGGCCTGGTCTCGCGCCACGGGGCGGGACAGGATGGGTGAGATGAGGGGGCGACGGTTCATGGGCCGTCGCCCCCTTCCCGACAGCAGAGGAAGGCTCCGACGATGTCCCACTCCGTAGCCGCCCGCAACGCGGCTGTTGCCGCGGTGACGGCGCTCGGCAACTGGTGCAGCCTGAACACGGGCGACCCCGGAACGACCGGCGCGAACGAGGGCGCAGGGGTGACCCGCACCCAGACCACCTGGGGCGCGCCTTCCGGCGGCAGCTCGGTCGGCACACAGGCGCTCATCCCCGTGCCCGCGGGGGGTCCATACACCCACTACAGCGTCTGGTCGCTGGCCTCCGGCGGCAGCTTCGTCACGGGCGGAGCGCTGCCCGCGCCGGAGACCTACGGCGCGCCGGGCACCTACGGCCTGACTCCGACCGAGACGGCGACGGGCTGAGCCCGTGACGGTCCAGAGGATCTGGCCGGCCATCAACGGACCGAACACCTCCGGCAGCGACGGCCAGGCAATCAACCTGGCTACCGAGTTCGAGGTGACCGTTCCCGCCTGGGTGACCTCGCTGTGGTTCTACCGCGGCACGATCGACGTCCAGCCGGACAACCTGCGGCTGTACCGGGTGGACTCGGCCACCACGGGCACCGTGCTCGCCGAGCTGTCCGCGCCCGTGCTGGGTGCCACCCTTGGGTGGCGTGAGTTCCCGCTCGTGACCCCTGTGCCGCTGACGGTTGGGCAGGCCTACCGGGTGGCCGGTCACTTCCCGTCCAACTACACCGCGACCGGCGGCTACTGGACCGGGGCGGGACCAGGCGGCTCCGGTATCACGAACGGGTTCCTCGTCGCGCCGGACGATGCCACGGCGACCGCGTCCGATCAGGGCTCGTTCAACTACGACGCCGTGCCCCGGATGCCGGACAACTCGTTCGGGGGTGGGAACTACTGGATGGACGTCTCCGTCACCGACGTAGACCCGACCGCCGAGGAACCGACCGGCGCAGGCACCACAACCGTGGTGCTCGCGACCACGATCGGCGGAGCGAAACGGGTCGACTCGACCACGGGCACCAGCCTCACCCTGACCACGCTCGAGGTCGGCGAGAAGCGGGCGGCCTCCGCCCGGACATCACCCCTTACGCTGGGGGGTGCCGCGCTCGGCGAGTCGATCCGCGGTTCTGCCCGGACCAGCGCGCTCGTGCTGGCCAGTTCATCGACAGGGGGACCAGTGACCGGACCGATTCCCGCCGTGGTGTCGCCGGTCCTGTGCGCCCCCTGGGCGACGCCCGCCGACGTGCCCGCGGCCATCCGCACCGAACTCGGCATCACCGACGACCAGCTCGCCGTGCAGCTCATGCGGGCGAGCGAGCTGCTGTGGATGCTGACCGGCCGCATCTGGTACGGCATCGGCTGCAGCGAGGAGGTCACGCTGCGCTCGCTGCCGACCTCCGCACCGTGGCGCGGCGACTGGATCACCCACTCGTCATGGGGGGAGTGCCCATGCTGGATGACGTCCGGTTCGGTCGTCGACCACATCGCCCAGCCGCGTCGGGTCAAGCTGCCCCGTTCGCCCGTTCAGGCCATCACCTCCGTGACGGTCGAGGGCGTCCTGCTCGACCCGACCGCCTACCGGCTGAACCACGCTGGCGTGCTCGAGCGCACGGACGGCGGCCTCTGGCAGGTGTGCGCAGGCGAGACCGTCATCGTCTACACCTACGGCGAAGCGCCCCCCGCAGGAGGTCGCGACGCCGCGGTGACCCTGGGGGTCGAGTTCGCCCGCGACTTCCACGGCATCGCCGGGTGCCGCCTGCCGAGCAACGTCACCAGCCTGACCCGCCAAGAGGTCACCACCACCTACGCGGACCCGAACGAGTTCCTCGAGAAAGGGCTCACCGGCCTGCGCTCCGTCGACCTGTGGGTGAAGGCCATCAACCCCCACAACCGCCCGCAACGGGCCCGCGTCTACAGCCCCGATGTCCCGCGCACCAACCGGAGGAACCTGCCGTGACGTTCGTCGACCCGTTCGCCCCGTACGACTCGCCGCACCACCCCGTGAACGCGGGGAGGCAGGTGCGGCCGCGCGGCGAGGTGCCGCCACCGGACATCACCGACGCCGAGCTGCAGTCGCTGCTCGAGCTGTGGCCGTTCATGTTGGCCACGTTCGGCCTCGAGGACGAGCAGGCGCGCGAGTTCGACCCGTGGCTCGCCGAGGAGCTGCTCAACCGGCGCGCCGAGTACCGCGACCTGTTGCAGCGGTACGGCACCGACGAGGAACTCGACGAGACGAGCCTCGCCGAGGGCGAAGAGGACGAGGACGAGTACGGCGACAACGCGCCGACGCTGCGCGACTTGCGCGCCCGCCAGGCGGACGAGCACGTCGACGTGGAAGAGGGCGGGGCGCTCGCTGCCGACCTCGACGCGATCTCGGCGGAGGCGCTCGTGCGTCCCGTGGCGAGCGCGCCTAAGGCTGCGTGGAAGGCGCACCTCCGCGCGCTGGACCCGGAGGTCAGCGACGAGGACGCGGAGGCGATGACGGTCGACGTGCTCAAGGCCCGGACCCGCGAGCTGGCAGCGGCGCGCTCGTGAGCGCCGGTCAGGGGCTGGACGTGCACGCGATGGGGACGAAGATCCTCGCCGCCGTGGTCGCCCACTTCGCCGCGTCGACCAACCCGAACGACGTGGACCTGCCTGGTCGGCGCTACGTCGGCGCGGGCGACCCGCTCGCTGTGGCCTGGGACTGCGAGCAGCTCACCGTCACCATGCAGGGGGTGACCACGGGTGCGGCTGTCGACGCGCGCCCGCTGTCGCCCCGCTCAGGCACGCCCGCGGGCGTCTCCCTCGTGCGCAGCGTGACCTACGTGGTCTCGCTGGTGCGCTGCCACCCCGTGCAGGACGACTCCGGCAACCCGCCCCCGGTCGCCGCCCTCGAGGCCGCGGGCGTCGTGTTCGCCCGCGACATGGGGCTGCTATCGCAGGCGCTCGTCGAGCTGGTCTCGCAGCTCCGCGAGAACCTCCCGGTGGGGCAGACCGTCCAAGCGGGCGAGGTTGCGCCGGTCGGGCCGGACGGGCAGTTCGTCGCGCTGGTCGCGCCGATCGCGTTCACGGTCGGGGCGCTGGTGTAGCCGTGAGCCTGCACCTGCGCCCGGAGCGCGTCACGCTCGACCCTGGCCAGCCCTACATCTGGGTGCGGACCGAGGGCAGCGTCGGGCGCGAACTCGAGCTGCGCATGACCCGTGTGCAGCTCGCCGCCCGCGGCCTCGTGCGGGTCCGGACCGGCTCGCTGCTCTCGACCATCCGGAAGAACAACGGCCTGAACTCGCGGGGCATCTACACGGACGTCATCGCCGGGGGCGGCCGCGTTCGATACACGATGTTCGAGCACGACGGCACGGTGCCGCATCGGATCACGGCACGGCGACGCAAGAGCCTGCGCTACATCCAGAACGGGCGCGTCATCTTTCGCCGCTCCGTGTGGCACCCCGGCACGAGAGGGACGCACTTCCTGATCAACGCCCTGCCAGCCGCGGGCGGCTAGGCTTCACCCATTCTCACCCATCCCATGAGGACGAAAGGCCACGCCACGTGAAGCGTTTCGGTGCGACCAAAAGGAATGCGCCCCCAGCTCGGCGCGAGGATTTCGAATTCGCCGTCCAGCGCGACGGGCTGGACGAGGTGCACACGTTCACCGCAGTGGTGAACCTCGATTTCGTCGGTCTCGTCCAGATGCTGTGGAACTCGAAGAACGATCCCAGCATGGCCGGTCAGGGAATGCTCGTCACGATCGCGAAGATGCTCGACAACACGGACGGCACCCCGAACAAGTGGGCTCCCGAAGTCGTCAAGCCGCCGAAGCGTGAGCGCGTCCCCCAGGTGGTCGAGGTCGAACTCGGCCCCGGCCGGAGTACCTCGCACTGGTCGGGCGAGGTCGGCACGCTGCCCGTCGAGCCGGAGGTCGACGAGGACGAGGAGCTGCCCGCCGTCTTCCGCGCGCCGTGCGGCCCGGAGAAGGGTGAACTCCTGCCCTTCGAGCGCGCCGAGGAGTTCCTCGCACACGAGGCCGGATCGTCGCGTCGCCGCTGGCGCGAGGTGCTCCTCGACGACGACGAGGTGAGCGTGAAGCAGGAGGCGATCACCGAGCTGTTCGAGTGGCTCATGGGGTTGGCCGCGGAGCGCCCTACGCGGTAGTCATCCTTCTGCACGGGATGACAACGGACCCGATCTCCGGGCCGTACTTCAGGGGCAGACTGGCACTTGCGGGCATCGGGTTGCACACCCCGCTCCGGCAGTGGCTAGATGCGGTCTACGCCATCTGGCTCGACGCCCCGTCGGAGAAGTTCGAGAAGGCCTCGCGCACGATGGTGATCAGCAGCGCGAAGCTTCGACCGAACCGCGACACGTGGGGCATCACGCCAGAGCAGCAGGCGCTCGGCGGCAGACTGCAGGCGGGACCGGGGTTGGAAGCGGCAGGGCACGGTGCGCCCGGCTCGCCGCTGCCGCCCGCGATTCAACGGACGGTGCGCCAGCACCGGTAGACGAAGGGGGTGGCGAGCATCGCGAAGATCATCGGCACGGCGGCCATCCGGCTCACGGCCAGTGAACGCGGGCTCGCCCTCTCGTTCCGCAACACGATCCGCAAGGCGCTCGCGGAGGCGACCGTCGGGCTGGGCGAGGACAGCACGGCGGGCGTCGAAAAGGACGCGGAGAAGACCAGTCGGCGCGTCAAGCAAATCTTCTCGTCGATGTTCCAGTCCGTCGGCAAGCTCGGCTCGAGCCTGCTCGGCGCGGCCCTGTCCGGCGGGAGGCTGCTCCTCCTGGCGTCCGCTGCAGGCACAGCCCTGTCTGCGGTCGGCGCGCTCTCGGCTGGGGTGATCGCCCTCGTCGGGGCGGCCGCGCAGGCAGCGGGCGCGATAGGCATCCTGCCTGCCGCGCTCGCTGGGGTGGTCGCCGTGGCGGCGACCCTCAAGCTGGGCATGAAGGGCGTCGGCGATGCGCTCAAGGCGGTTGGCTCCGGCGACGCGGAGGCGCTGAACAAGGCGCTCGAGAAGCTGTCGCCGAACGCCCGCGACTTCGTCCGGTCGATCCAGGGGATAAAGCCGGAATTCGACCGGATGCAGCTCGGCGTGCAGGACGCGCTGTTCGACGGACTGGGCAGCACCGTGCAGTCGTTGGCCGCGCGGTACCTGCCGCTGGCGAGCGCCGGGTTCAAGCTGCTTGCGAGCGAGATCAACTCGACGGTGAAGAACGTCGGCGCGATCCTCGACAGCCCGGAGGCCTTCGACCGGATCAAGGCCAGCACTGAGGGCATCGTCGTCGGGTTCTCCAACGCCCGCCAGGCGGCACTGCCGATGACGCAGGCCGTGCTCGACATCGTCAAGGCAGGCTCGAGCCAACTGCCGCGGCTCGGCGACGCGGTGAACACGCTCGCCACCCGGTTCGCGAACTTCATCCGCGCGGGTGCCGAGTCCGGCTCGCTCGAGGCGTTCTTCTCGAAGTCGCTGGACGTGGCCTCCCAGCTCGGCCGCATCCTGGGCAACCTGGGCGGTGCGATCGGTGCCGTGTTCAGCGCCGGGCAGGCCGCGGGCGGAGGTCTGCTCAACTCTCTGGAGAAGCTGACCGGTGCGGCCGAGACGTTCTTCAAGAGCGCCCAGGGGCAGGATGCGCTCGCCGCGTTCTTCGGCTCGATCGCCACCGTGGGCGAGGCCGCGTTCCCCGTGCTGCGCGAGCTGGCGCTGCTCATCGGCGGCGACATCGCCCCGCTGCTGTCGAACATCGCGGCAGGCGTCGGGCCCGGCGTGGTCGCCGTCATCGGCCAGCTACGCGAGACCGTGACGGCGCTGACGCCCGGCATGTCGGCGCTCGGCGAGGCCTTCGGTCGGGTGCTGACCGCCGTCGCCCCGATCCTGCCTGCAATCGGCGAGCTGATCGGCAAGATCGCGACCGGCCTGGCGTCCGCCCTGAACGCGGCTGTCGGACCCCTGACGACCTTCATCAACTTCCTGGTAGCCAACCCAGGGGCGCTCGCCGGGTTCGCCGCGGCCGCAGGCGCGATCGGCCTGGCGCTCGGTCCGCTCTCGCCCGTGCTGTCCACCGTGGGCAGCCTGATCGGCGACCTGGTGACGAAGGTCGGCGGCTTCGGCAGGGTGTTCAGCCTGTTGACCGGTCCGGTCGGCCTGGTCATCGGCCTGCTGGTCGCGCTGTTCGCCGGGTCGGAGGACTTCCGGAACGCCGTGCTCGGCCTGGTCTCGGTCATTGGTGGGCTGGTCGGTCAGCTCGTCTCGGCCCTGATGCCTGCGTTCGACGCGATCATCGGCGCTATCGGTCCGCTGATTTCCCAGCTCGGAACCGCGCTAGCGCCAATCATTACGACCGTGGCAAATTTGCTTTCGGCTGTTTTGCCGCCGGTAATTGCGGCGCTCGTGCCGATCATCAATTCTCTGATTCCGATCGTGATGCAGGCCGCCGATGTGCTCGGCCTTATCGTCGCGGCGGTCGCGCCTGTTATTGAGATCATCGCGAACGCGCTGATTCCGATCATTACCAACCTGCTACCCGTGGTGACCACGGTCTTTAATGCAATCGCTCAGGTGATCACTGCTGCGATGCAAATCGTGCAGGGAATTATCGACGTCGTACTCGGATTGATTTCCGGCGATTTCGATCGAGTCTGGACCGGTATTCAAAACATCGTGCGCGGCGCGGTGAACCTGATTGTTTCCATTGTGCAGGGCGCGCTTAACATTGTCGTTTCGGTGGTCTCGAGCACGTTCAACGCGGCCGTTTCGCTGGTCAAGTCTGCGTGGTCGGCAATCTCCTCGGCCGTCTCGTCCGGCGTCGACAGCGTCATCTCGTTCTTCCGCAACCTGCCGGGCAACATCATGTCGGCGCTCGGCTCGCTCGGCTCGCTGCTGGCCTCCGCCGGACGGGACCTGATCAACGGCCTGATCAACGGCGTGAAGGCTGCGGCCGCCGGCATCGCCGACGCCGTGCTCGCGCCGATCAAGAACGCCGTCGCCGGGGTGAAGTCGTTCCTCGGCATCAGCTCGCCGTCGAAGCTCTTCGCCGAGATCGGTGTCGACACCGGGCGCGGCCTGGTGGTCGGCCTCGAGCGCATCACGCCAGCCGTGGTGGCGGCGACCACGGACGTCGCGGCGAGCATGGCCGGAGCGCTCGCGGTTCCCGCGGCGAACCTGTCGCTCACCAGCCTGGCCAACGGCGCGGGCTCGACCGGCTCGAGCACCGGGGCGGACGGTCGCCCGCTGGTGCTGCAGCAGACGAACGTCATGCAGCCCGGCTCCGACCTCGAGCGCTTCGCCGACGCGGTCTACCGCAACGGGCTCTACGACCTGCAGGCGGCAGGCTCGCTGTCCGCGGTCAGCCTGGGCAACGTCCAGTCGGGCATGTCCTCCCCCGACGCCATTTTCGGAGTAAGGGGAGTCTGACCAGCCATGACCGTTCCGAACCCGATGGCCACGTTCGTCGTCCCCAGCACAAACGTGCAGTACCGGATGGGCCCGCTGTACGTGCCGGACGACGTCGATGTCTGGTGGAACACCCAGCTCGCCGACGGCACCTACACGGTGTGCGCGGAGCCGCGCGGCTGGGAAGGGCTGGACTACATCACGCCGCTGGACCAGGTGGGCGGCCGCGACGGCGCGCTCACCGGACCCCCGTCCATCGGGCCCCGTGTGCTCGACTGCGTGGCGATGATGGTCGCTCCGGACCCGCACACCCTCCGAGTGAACATCGCCCGCGTGAGGCGCATCCTGGGCCCGCAGAGCCTGACCGGCGTGCGTGGGCTCATCGTGTGGGAGCAGTACGACTTCGGTGCGGACCGGCGGCTCGCGCTGCTGACTCGGCCGTCCGGCAAGTTCGACCCCTCGCCGCCCTTCGGTCACGAAGAGGGCGGAGTCGCGTGCACGATGTCGTTCACGCTCGTGGCGGCCAACCCCCCGTGGAAGTACAGCAGCGGGCTCGTCGACTCCGCCGAGGTCGGCCTACTGAACCCGGCGCTGCTCGGTGGGCGCACCTACGACAAGACGTACAACTTCACCTACGGGGTGTCGACCAACCCCGGCGGGGAGATGGTCGTCAACAACACGGGGACCATCGACGCCTACCCCGTCTTCCGGGTGACCGGGCCGGTCCCGTATCCGGTGATCGGCAACGTGACCACCGGGCGCGAGTTCACGATCAACCGGAACATGCCAGCGGGCGACGTGGTCACCGTCGACTCGCGGACCGGCGTGGTCACCCCCGGCACGGTCCGGATCATCGGCCGCCCGTTCACGCTCGCCCCCGGCCTGAACACGATCAAGTGGCGCAGCGCCTTCGACAGCTACGATCCAGCGGCCCGCCTGCGCCTCGAGTGGCGCTCGACCTACAGCTAGGAGCAGCCCCGATGACCGTCCTCACCCCACCGGGCTACGTGCAGGCAGGCACCTACTCGGCGAAGCTCGACCGGCAGTACATCACCTCGGCGCACTCGATCGCGAACATGGCGACCGTCTCGACCGCGCGGCAGGGCTTCTACGCGGGACGTGTTCCGGCGTTCATCGTGTCCAGCGGCATGGACTGCATCATCAGCCAGACCGCAGGCATCATCCAGAACACGTTCGCGACGGGCGCTGGCGACTACAAATTCGTCAACGACAACAACATCTTCGTCAGCCACGCGGCGAGCAGTCCGACCCTGAACCGGCACGACATCGCCGGGTTCCAGGTGAAGGACAATTTCTACGACTCGTCCGGCCTGAACACGGTCATTCCGGCGATCATCCAGGGTGCGAACTCCGCGGGAACCCCCGTCGACCCGGCGCTGCCCGCGTCGTTCATCCCCGTGTACCGCGCCCTGGTGAGCGCGGCCGCGACGTCGCCAGTGCTGACCACGATGGTCAAGCGCACCACGAACGACGGCGGCCTGCTGCCGGTCGACGACGTGACCGAGCGGAACGCGTTCGTCGCCCCCTGGGACGGCCTGTCTGTCTACCGGCGCGATCGGGACTGGACGGAGATTTACGACGGCACCGCCTGGCGCGTGCAGGGGACCGCCATCGCCACCACGTTCGCGGACCTGACGGGGGCCGTGACGAACCCGGCGCTCGGCCAGCAGGGCTACTGCTCGTCCACCGGCCTGCGCTACGCGTGGGACGGTGCCGTCTGGGTGCCGGACAACCTCGTCGCGCTGCGCGTCGCCACGACGGCAGGGTTCATGGCCACCAGTTCCGGCACTACGGAGCTGAACCTGCCGAAGCTCGCGATCGAGAACTACCGGGTGACGTCCGGGTTCTTCTACACGTTCGCGCTCAGCCTGTTCTACAACTTCGTCACCGTGGCCGCGGGCGACTCCTACTCGGTGCGCATCCGCAAGGACACCGCCCTGTCGGGCCCGGTGGTCGGCATGTTCGTCATCCGGCCTGCCACCCCGGACACCTTCGACGACTCGAAGACGTTCTACCTGCCGTGGCGCGCGACGGCGACCGACGTCGATGCGGACTTCTACGTCAGCGTGCAGCGCGCGGCAGGGACCGGCACGCTGGGCATCAACGGTGACCGGCTGTCCTCGTTCGAGATCACCCCCCGCGGCGGAGACACGGCGCTCGCCCTCGAGGTCGCCTGATGTCGTACCCGCTGCTGGTCGACGCCACGACCGGCGCACAGCAGCAGGTGCGCTGGACGTACTGGCCGGTCAACTTCGCGTTCGGGAACCTGACCGTCATCGCGAACACCCCGCTGCCGCTGTCGGGCGTGAAGATGTCGAAGGTGATGCGGGGCGTCGGCATGATGAAGGCGACCCTGCAGCTCTCCGACGAGGAGGTGCGGGCGCAAGACCCGTGGTCCACGGTGGTCGCCCGCAAGACCGGCATCGTCGCGGTGCGCACCGTCACCGACCCGCAGACGGGCGCGGTGAACAGCACAATCCCCTGGTACGGGACGGTGTGGGCAGCGCCTCGCAACCCTGCCGACGGTCGCATGTCGATCACCGCGATGACGATCGAGTCCCACTGGGCCCGACGGCTCATCACGAAGGGGAAGCGCTGGGTAGGGGTCGATCAGACCACGCTCGCCGCGGACCTCCTGAACCCCGCCATCTGGTCGCTACTGCCCGCGGGCTCCCCGATGTGGCCAGGCTGGGTGACCATCGACCCGCCGACCAACTTCACCGGAGTGCCGCGCACCTTCGAGTATGAAGACCACCAGGAGACGAACCTCCTCGAGGCCATCCAGAAGCGCTCGCAGCTCAGCACCAACAGTTACGAGTGGACGACGAACATCCGTGTGCTGTCCGGCGCTGACCCGCTGAGCGCTGCCGCGTTCCGTCCCGTGTTCGAACTCGGCTTCCCCCAGCTCGGCCGGACGCTGGGCTCGACTTTCCCCGCGCCACGATTTCGCTTCGACACTTCGGGTTCCGGAAACGTGACCACGTTCGACTACGCCTATGACGGGTCGGACGTCCCTAACGTGGTATGGGGAACGGGCAAGGGTTACGAGGATCTGCAGACCCGCGTGCAGATCCAGAACGTCGACACGTACGGAAATGACGAATGGGACTACGGTTTCCTGATCACGGAGCAGCGTTTTTCCGACCCGGACGTGAGCGTTGAATCGACGTTGATCGACTACTGCTACCGGTTTATGTGGGACCGGTTGGGCAGTGAGCAATTCCTCGCGTCCCTCACGGTGCGCGGCGACCTGCTCCCCTACTTCGACACCTACACCATCGGCGACGCGCTCATCCTCGAGACAAACGACCGCACCTGGCCTCCGAGCTGGTACAACGCGGAAGGCTGGCTCGAGCTGTCGACGCGCATCTTCGGGTGGACGATCACTCCCCCGCAGGGTGACACGAGCGAGACCGTCGAATTGCTGATCAGCGGAGGACAGGTCTGATGACGGCACCGCAGGATAGCTACGCGCCGAAGAGTCCTTCTCTGGTCGACAACATCGGCTACACCCAGCGGGTGACGGAGTCGATTCTGCGAAACAACCCACTGACCGACGCCACGGTATCGCGCGGATTGATTCGCTGGATTGGCAACTACATCTCCGGCCCCGGACCGGACAAGATTAATTACCTGTGGATCGGCGAATTCTTCCCCGCAGACCCGAACCTCGGCGGGGTGGCGCAGCGTGGCTTCTCGCTCGTGCGCGACGACTCGCGCGGAGGCGTGTCCGCAATCGCCATGTTCGACCCGGACCCGACCGCGTCCCCAGGGCTGAAGCAGATCCTGTTCATCACCTCCGGGGACAATAAGCGGATCTTCTCCGAGCACCGCGACGGCGGTCAGCAGTGGCCACAGTTCCCGGTCACGATCAATCCGACCGGCGGGAACACGGCGCTCTGGCCGACCACCACGGTCGGGACGTACGGGACTCTTGCCGAGGGCAAGGCGAACATCCTCGGCAACCAACTGCACTACCGGTTCTGGGCGGCGACCGACACGGGCGCAACCGGCGACTTTCAGGTCCGCGTGGTGACCTCTGGCGGCGACCTGGTGAGCGCGACGCACTCGCTGCTGGCCAACACGAACAACGTGTTCGACGGGTTCGTGAACGTGACCAGCGCCCGCGGGCAGACCTGTCAGGTCTTCCTCGAGGCGAAGCGCTCGAACGCCGTCGGCAACGTGCGGGGCACTCCGATTGCGTTCACCTGCTACACCCCTTGATGGGGGGTAGCGCAACAGCCGACTACGGTGCCACGTCCCGCGTGCGAGACTCCGGGGGAGATACGTCCGACCATCCCAGGGAGCGCCCGTGAACTTGCCGGACCTCGCTGGTCAGCCGCCCTGGGTGGTGGTGGTGGTGTTCTTCCTGTTCGTCGCGGGAACCCTCGGCGTGACGTGGATTCGCCGCGGCCGCCCAGAGGTCGCGGACGGCGAAGAGGCGCAGAGCGCGAGCCAGCTCGAGCCCGGCGCGGTACCGTCAGCCCTGACCAGCACCGACAACAGTGCCAACACCGTCGCGCAGACGGCGCTGATGCACCTGGCCGCAGTAGCGGAACGGGAAGCGGCAGAGTCCGCGGCCGCCCGCATCGAGGCCGACCGGCTGCGCGAGCGGCTCGAGGCCTGCAGCGAGGAGCGTCAGCGCCTGGCGCACCTGCTCGAGGCCAACGAGCGGGAACGCCAGCGGCTCACGTGGCAACTGGAGTCCTGCCAACGGCACACCGAGGGACGAGCATGACGGACACCGAGCGCCAGCCGAACGAGGTACGCGACACGCTCAGTGTCGGACTTGCGGCATCCCGAACCGTTGGGGGTGCGCTCAGTCGGAAGGCCGACCGCACCGACGTGTGGAAGATGGTCACGGTCGGCGGCTTGTTCGCTGCCGCCGTGGCTATCGCGGTCTCCGTGCCTGCCGCCATCTCGGCGGCCAACACGCGCGCTGTGGCCTCTGCTGCCCAGCAGGCGGGTAACGAGTCGCGCCAGCGCGCCGAGCAGGCGTACGCGGCCGCTCAGCTCGCGAACGAGGAACTCAAGCGGCGTGGGCAGGAGCCGGTCGCGCTGCCCGCGCCGTCGGAGGACAACGCGCCGGAGACGCTCGTCGCCGCGGCGACGGCTCGCGTGCTGGCCTCGCTGTCGGAGGACTCGACCCGCGACGCGCAGGCGCTCGGCCGCGCGGTCGCCTCCTACTTCCTGGCCAACCCCGTTACCGTGCCGCCGGAGCTGGTGTCCGCGCGGGTCGCCGACTACCTGCAGAGCAACCCGCCACCCCCCGGCGAGGACGGAACCGACGGGCGAGACGGCACCGACGGCGAGGACGGCGAGGACGGCGAGGACGGAAAGAACGGCGACCCCGGCGCGAAGGGCGACAAGGGCGACACCGGACCGCCACCCACGGGCGCGGAGATCATGGCCGCGTTCAGCCAGGCCGCGCAGGAGAACCCATCTCTGCTGTGCGCGGGGAAAGGCTCGTTCACGCTGGTGCGCGGTGTGCTCACCAGGCCGAACCCGGACAACCCTGCGGAGCAGATTCCGCAGGACATCTGGACGTGCGTCCCAACGCCGTCCGGCTGACGACAGGAGCAACCACCCATGAACGGTTTCCCCGCTGACGACCCGTTCGGCCCCGTCGAGACCGGCGGCCCGACGGCGGTCCCGTCGCCGACGATTCGGAGCACGGTGCTCGTCGACCGCGCCCGCGACTACGGCGTCTCGCTGCTGCGCACGGGCGTTCCAATCGCGTGGGGCTACGTGCTGACCTGGCTAGTCGGGCTCATCCCCGCGCTGCAGCCCGTGCTCGAGCGTCCGGAGGTCGTCGGCCTGTCGAACGCGATCACGTTCGCGCTGGCGCTGGGCTGGTACGCCGTGATGCGCTGGGTCGAGCCGCGCCTGCCCGCGTGGCTGACGCGCATCGTGCTCGGCGCGAACGCGGCTCCGGTCTACGTGGAAGGCGAGGCTCTCGCCGTGGTGCGCGAACGACCGAACCCGAGGTAGTGTCTGGCCTGGCGGTCATTCGGGGCCCCTGGCAGACCCCCCACTCGAGTCGGTTCGGGCGGGGGGTCTGCTGCTGTACGGTCACCTGGTGCCCGGTTCGGGTGGCGCGGTAGGCGCGAGCTGGAACGCCACAGCAAACGGGAGCCGTCGCGCGGCTGGTGAAGCCGCAGGCGCAGGTTCGACTCCTGACGGGTACGCGAGCACGAAGGGCCCCTCGGTTCCTAGGCGAACCGGGGGGCCCTTCGTCGTCACTTCTCGGCCAGGTCGAACCTACAACAGGGTGATCTGCTCGCCCGCGCCGATCCGCTTCAGCGCGTCGCGCCCTTCGTGGGTGACCTGCCAGACCGTCCAGGGCGACGAGTTGTGTACCCGGACCATGGGGCCCACGCCGTCCATGGCGGCCTGCACGTAGCCCGCGTCGACCAGCTCGCCGCGGCGACGGCGCTCCGAGCTGATGCCGATGGACAGGTCGGCCTGCAGCTCGAAGTCGGTCGCCCCGTAATCGGCCATGTGGGCGAGCTGCTCGAGCACGCGGGACCGCTGCGTCCCGGTGGCCAGCACGACCGGACGCGGCGCGCCCGGCATCGTCTCCGGCTCCTCGACGGTCAGGTACTCGACGAGGCCAGCCGCGGCGAGCTGCAGCTCGTGCGACAGGGCGTGCACCACCTGGGCGACGTCGGCGGGACGGCGCGACCGGTCGAGGTCGACGAGCAGGGCGCGGGCTCGAAGCACGGCCTGCAGGCTTATGCCGGGACCGGAGGCGCTCACGACGACCGGCCTGCCGCCGGAGTGCGCGCGACCAGGGCGGCCGCGTCGCCAACGCTGATGCCGAGTGCGTTCGCGACGCCCTGGATCTGTTCATCCGTCGGCGCGGGCGACTGCTCCTCGGCGACGACTCCGCTCGAGTGCTCCTCGGCGGTCGGGTTGACCTCGCCGGTCCACCACTCGCACGGCCACGGCATCCCGTCCTGCCCGCACACCTCGCGGCCCTCGACGTTGAGGATGAAGTGGGGGCGGTTGGAGTAGTCGACGTTCGACGGGGGGCGGCTCATCTCCTGGTCGAACCAGGCCTGCCGCTCGCGCTCGGCGGCCTCGATGTAGGCGGCGAACTCGGCGGCCTTGACCTCGCGGGACATCTTGCGGACCGGGTCCTCGTAGGGCGCGGTCGGCCCGGTCGGGCCCTCGTCGCGGAACCGGCGCAGGTCGGTGACGCGCCAGCCGTCCATGCCTTCCGGCGCGCCGTCGGGCACCTCGTAGTCGACGGGCTCGAGGCTGTCCGGGTCGATCCAGCGCCCCGCCTGGTCGCGCCAGGCGGGCGTGTTCAGGGTGTAGCTGGCGCGCGGGTCGAGGCTCTCGGCGACCTCGGCGCTGGTCTCTTCGGGTGCCGTCACGGCTTTGTTCCCTTCCGCGTGATCTTCACGCCCTTGTGCTCCGTGGTCTTCGTGATGGCCGCGGAGACGACTGCCGCCAGCGGGTCGGAGCCCTGCCGCGCGATCTCCGCAGCGTAGGCCCTGACTTTGCTGACCTGCGGCGTGAACTTGCCGCACGTGGTGAGCTTGCGCTGCGCGTCGATCATCGCTTGCGCGAGGACGTCCGGGAGGTCGGCGGGCCCGCGGGCGTGGTCGCCCTCGACGATCGCGGTCACCTCTGCGGCGAGGTCGTGGCCGGCGTTGTCGACGCTCGGCGTGGACACGGTCGCGGCGACGGCGGAGAACAGCGTCTCGGTGTCGATGTCGTAGGTGTGCGTCTGGTCCAGGGTGATGGACACGTCGCCCTGGGCGTCGGGCACCTTGAGCGGCCCGACCGGCAAGCCGTCCTGTTCGCCGACGGCGAGGATGAGTTCCTCCTCGACGTACTGCTTGAGCAGCTTGCTCGCCGCGGTGAAGGCCGCGCCGAACGCGGTGCACTTCTCGAGGGAGTTGGCGAGCCTGCGCTGCACGTCGTAGGTGTCCTCGCGCGACACGACCTCGCCGCGCGCCGTGGTCAGCTCGGCGTAGCCCTCGTTGATCGCGCGGAGCAGGGTGTCTTTGAACTGCGCTGGCTCCGGCATCCCGGACAGCACGGTCGGGACCGGCTCGAGCTGGAAACCCGGCTCGTCGGGGGCGTCTTCGGGGGGGGTGCTCATCGTGCGAGTGCCTCTCGGATTGCGTGGCTGGCCTCGTCGAGGCTCGAGCCGAACTCGTTCAGCGTGAGGGCGCGCTCGACGTGGCCAAGCGCGAGGAGGTCGAGCGCCTGTTCGTAGGCGTCGTCGGAGATGTCGGCGAGCAGGTCGGCCCGGATGTGCGGGTCGGCGGCGTGCAGGGCAGCGAACGCGAGCTGCTCGGCAGCGTCGGGGGAGAGCAGCACACCCCCGACGTACTGCACCGCATCGAGGGCGGGCAGCGCGCCGGGAATGTGCGCGAGGACGACCTGCCTCACCAGGTCCCCCGTCGACTGGGGAACGGGTCGATGCGCGGCCGCTCGGAGAACCGCCGGCGTTCGCGGGCGCGGTGCCCCAACTCTTCGGCGCGGCGCTCGCTCGGCCCGTCCGGCGCAGTCCAGCGCCCCTCGTACTCGCTTCGCCGAAACTGGCGCGTCTGGTAGCCGAGGTTCGCCGGGCAGTCACCCTGCCTGCAGGAGCAGCACGTGCCGCCGTACTGCCAGCAGGTGCAGTGCTCGCCCAGCTCGAGGAACCGGTTCACGGGCGACGGCGGTGCGACGGCGGGCCCGTGCAAGCCGACCAGCACCTCGTGCGGCTGGCGACCGATGATGCTGGCCAGCAGGTAGGCGCGAGCTTCGGCGTTCAGCTCCGAGTCGACGCTCGCGATCAGGCCGGACGGGGTGGTCGCGGTGCGCGGACGCTGGCGTGCGCGCTTGATCAGCGCGTGAATCCAGTTCACGACGCACGCCCGACGCGCTGGTTCAGCTCGGCCCACAGGGCGGCCGCGGGGTGCTCGGTCCACGCGGCCGAGTCGAGCGGGCCCGCTGCGCCGATGGTGCCGGTCAGCCACGCGAGCGTGCTCTGCATCTGCGGCATGGTGAGCACGAGGACGCCGAAGTCGCCCTTCGGCCAGCGCAGCGGAGGCGGCAGGATGAGCGGCTCGAGGGCGCGCGTCGAGAGCTGGTCGAGCGGCTCCGGCGGCAGGGGCGCGGGGTACTCCGCTGTCGGGTCGGTGACGACCTCGGCGGGCGGCTCGCAGTAACGCTGGTGGTCGACGCAGTACTCGGTGCCTGGCACGGTGTCGACGTCGCAGTTCTCGCCGTCCTCCGGGTCCGAGCTGGCCTGCACGCTGGCCACGCAGCCACCGTTCAGCAGCTCGAGCATCTCGGTCCGCTCGGTGTCCTCGTCCGCCTTGCGCAGGCGGTCGACGAGGTCGGGCTCGTAGTGGTGGTCGCCGGTCACGGGGTCACGCTCCTTTCGACAATGACCTTCCTCGACGGGTCGGTGTCGTGCTCCCCGTCGATCACCTGCAGGACGCAGGCGCTGCAGCAGTCGGTCTCCAGGGGGCGACCGTCCATGTCGTATGCGTACACCGTGCAGTCGGTGATGGCGGCGAGGTGCTCGTCGCTGCCGCCGAAGCCTGCGTGGTGGACTACGCGACCGGGGCAATCGGGCATCGTGCACCAGTTGTCCTGGTCCCACGGGTCCATCGGGGTGGCGCGCTCGACGATGCGGTACTCGACCGCGTAGGTCCGGAGCGCGTCGCCGACCGCGTAGCCGCCGACGATCAGGTTCCGGCGGGCGACGTAGGAGCGCTCGAGTTCGGAGCGCTGCACCTTGACGGTGATGTTCCCGTCGGTGATCTCGTACCAGTCGCCCGGCTTCATGCCTGGCGGGGTGGCACACGGGCCGAGCATGGTCCACTCGGTGCGGTCCCACGGCCGGAGGAGCTTGCGGTTCGTCATGGGAGTGACACTACCCCCCATGGTGGGGGGTGTCAAACGATCCGGAGACCGAACGCCCAATCCCAGAGTTCCACCAGCGCAGACGGCCTAACCGCACGGTGGCGAGCTGGTGCTGACGCGCGCACCCGTACCCCCCATCGCCCCCGGCGTGCGTGCCGGGGGCGATGGGGTAGGGCGGCGATCAGAACGGCGGCTCGTCGGCGAACCCGCCACGTCCGGCCGGAGCGGGCGAGGACGCCCACGGGTCGTCAGCGGGTGCAGACGATCGCGTTGCCGACCCGGACGCACCCGCGCTGCCTCCCCCCTGGGCACCACCACCCCCGGAGCGCGAGACCTTCTGGACCTTCGCCGTGGCGTACTTCAGCGACGGGCCGATCTCCTCGACGTCCAGCTCGATGACCGTGCGCTTCTCGCCCTCTTTGGTCTCGAAGCTGCGCTGCTTGAGCGTGCCGGTCACGAGCACCCGCGAGCCGCGGGTGAGGGACTCGGCGACGTTCTCGGCCACCTGCCGCCAGACGTTGCACCGGAGGAACAGCGCCTGCCCGTCCTCCCAGGCCTGCGTCTGCTTGTTGTAGCTGCGCGGCGTGCTGGCGACGGTGAAGCTGGCGACGCCCGCGCCGGACGCGGTGTAGCGCAGCTCCGGGTCGGCGGTCAGGTTCCCCGCGATGGTGATGGTCGTTTCGCCTGCCACTGGTCAGCCCTTCATCTGCAGAACGTGAAGACGGTCGGTGTACTTCGCCGCCTTGAGCGGGTCGTCGGCGATCTGCTCCGTGAGCCACTCGGCGTACTCGGTGTCGGTCCACCCGGTCAGCTCCTGCGGGAACCGGTCGAAGTAGTCCGAGTCCTGCTCGCAGTCCCAGTCCTCGTCGCGGAGCTTCGTGGCGATCTTGACCACGAACGGTCGGAGGATGTCGTCGAGCTTGCCGCGCAGCGCCGGGTCCGCGTTGAGCGCGTTCGCGAACTCCGGCGTGCGGGCGTCCTCGTTGCCGCTGGCGATCTGCCACGCGGCCGCGACGACGCGCTCGGCGGCCTCGAGGGCGTTGTCGATGATCTCGGTTGCGCTGCACCAGCCCATCGGCTGTGCACCTCCTGTGGATAGGTCTGTGGATGAGTCGACCGCGGTGCGGTCAGGAGTCGTGCTCGCGGCTGTGCGCCACGTTGTCCGGGTGGAAATCGCACGTCTGGTCGTGACCTTCGCTGGGCACGTGGTTCCCGCACTGCGAGCAGACGGGCACGCCCGGCAGGTGCTCGTTCTCGTGACCCTTTTTCCAGCCCATCGCGTCAGGTCCGAATCGTGTTCGGAGCCAGCTTGTCGACGACCTGGCGGAGGGCGGCGCGGCTGATGCCGATCTCCTGCAGTGAAGCCGACGAGACCTGGTCGTCGACCACGGTGCCGAGCAGGCGGACGAACGAGGTCAGCTCACGCGACGGCTCGTAGTCGGCGAACGGCTTCGGGGTGGCGACGTCGAAGGTCGCCGTCCGGCGGTAGCCGCGGCTGCTCCGGTCTGCGGGCAGGTCCGCTTCGCGGATCGGCTGGCCGTTCCGGAGCTGCCTGCGCAGGCGGGTCAGCGTCTCGAGCCACTCCTCGCCGTGCGCGGCCATCCACTGCACTCGCGCCTGGGCGAACTCGTCCGCCTGGTCGGTGACCTTGCGGACGTGGTGCGCCTTCTCCTCGGAGAGCGCCTGCTCGGCGGCCTTGATGAGGGCGCGTCGGTCGTACTTCAAGGGGTCGGTCCCTTCTGGATGGGTCAGCGGTGCTGCGTGTTCGCTGCGCCGTAGGTGTTCGCGATCGACTTGCCTACCGACTGGTAGCCGGAGAGCACCGACCGCAGGTTGTGCATCGTGGACTGGATGGCCTTGCGCACCATGCGGGCGTTGATGAAGGCGTCGTGCAGCTCGCGGGTCTCGACCATCGCGTCCGCCTTGCGGGTGTCCGCTGCGCCCTTGTCGGAGTTCAGGACGGCGAGGTCGTAGGCGTTGGACCAGAGCAGCTCGGTTCGGCCTTCCTCCTCGAGGGCGGCCCGCTCGAAGTGCGCGCCCCGCTCGAGGCGAGCGGCACAGTCCAGGATCTGCCGCTCGATCTCCTCCGGGGTGTAGACCTTCGTCGGATCGATCAGCGCGATGGTCGCCGCGATCGGGTCGTCCGGGTGGTAGGTCTTGCGCCCCGCGACCGCAGCCTCGCCGTTGGCCATCGCCGGAACGAGGTCGGTCTCCCCTTGCACGCCGAGCGGCTCGCCCTCGGTCACGAGCACCTTGCACCCGCACCGCGCGGTCTCCGGGTACTTTGCGTCGGCGGGCAGGTACTGCACGCGCTTGAGCTGGGCGCAGTTGGTGTGCCCGTGCAGCGCGAGCAGCTCCTCGCCGCGGCCGCTGTACTTCGTCGCGATCTTCTGCGCGATGTCGCGCGCCGTGTTGTCGGGTTCGATCCGGAACGGGTCGTCCTCGACGACCGTGGCGAGGCTGTCGTCGGGCAGGTCCCACGGCGGTTCATCCGGCAGCGGGACCGTGCTGGCGGAGGAGCGCCGGTAGAAGCGCTCGCCGAGACCGCCCATGTCCGGGTCGGAGTGGCGGGCGACTTCGGCGTCCGCGTAGTCGCCCACGTCACCACCCCCCGTCAGGCGTCGGCAGGGTCGCCCGCGCGCCGAGCACGTGCTGCGCGACGGTGCTGCCCCGGATCACGACGTGCCCGATGCCCAGCTCGCGGCAGCGCTTCTCGATGGCCTGCAGGCGCGTCGGCTGGTCGTGCGGGAACAACTGGCCGAGCGCGTCGATTGCCTGCACCGCGCGCAACGCCTGCGCGTTCTTCTCGTCCTCGACGGAGGCCTGCAGGTCTTCGCGCGACGGGGTGTCGTCCGGCGGTTCCGGCGCGTGCTCGGCCTGCTGGGCGGGGCGCTGCTGCGCCTGCCGCCGGGGCTCCGGGCGCTCGATCGGCGGCGTGGTCTCGCCGTCGGACTCCGGGGCGTTGAACGGGATGCACAGCGACTGCAGCAGGCCGTACTTCAGCGCCATGCTGACGGCCTTGCTGGTGGCCTTGTCGCCGAGGTCGCGGCCCTCGCCGACCATCTCGACGCCGTGCTCGGAGCCGTCGTCCGGGTCGACGAACACGTACCTCATGCGGGCGACGACGCTGGTCCAGACCCGCTCGCCGATGACGGTCTTCGTCTCGGCGTGGTCGATCACCTCGGAGCGCATGATCAACCCGACCGAGCGCATCCCGTGGCCGACCGCGTCCATGGCCGCATCAATCGAGCGGAACGCGTAGCCGCCCATCTTCGCGTCAGCCGTCTTGTCCTTGCCCAGGCTGTCGACGGTGTTCATCAGGGCGAGGAACTTGCGCAGCGCACCGCGGGGCGTGCCGTCCTCGAGGGTTACGACCTCGCCCGCGACGGCGACCGGCCTACGCTCGACCTCGGCCAGCCTCTTCGTCAGCGCGTCGAGCGCCCTGCCGTAGCTGCCGTGCTCCTCGCGCAGGTGCTGGACGTCCTTGTCGAGTTCGGTCTGCTCGCGGTTCAGCTTTTCGACGTCGCCGCCGATCACCTCGGCCGTGTTGGCGCGCAGCTCGGCGAGCGTGCTCCGGATGTCCTCGCGCAGCTTCTCGAGGCCGTCGGGCTGCAGCGCGTCGACGCGCCCCGCCAGTCCGTTGAACGCGTCGGCGAGCGCGCTCAGGTCGGTGTCGAGCGCCCGCACCTGCTGGACCATCTCCGGCGTACCGGCGGGCACGCCCTCGCCGACGGCGGGACCGCCGGCGGCGAGGGTGCGCTCGAGGTCGTCGAGCCGGTCGAGGGCAAGGTCGGCCTTCTGGGTGGCGGTCGTCGGGCGGGCGTTGGCCGGCGGCACGACCGGCGCGCCGGAAGTGGGGGCAGTCATCGGGGGTTCCCTTGCTGGTAGACGGGTGGGGCGGAGGTCAGACCTTGCCCGGCTTGTCCGGGTCCGCGTAGCGCTCGAGGTTGTACTCGATCCACCGGGCGACACTCTGCCCGGCGGCACCGACAAGGGCCTTCATCTCGCCGTACTGGTCGCGCGGCATCCCGAAGCGGAACTTCCGGCGGGTGTCGTCGGGCCCGCGGTCGGCCGCGGGCAGGTGCTTCAGCATGAACGCGTACTCGGGTTCGTCGGCACGGTGCATGATCTGCCGCGCCACTGCCGAGAGCTGGTCGCCCCGGCTCACGGCGACAGCAAGCGCTGCCCTGTAGACGCGGTCCAGGATCTCTACCTCGACGCGCTGCAGGGCTGGCGCGTCTGGGGGCTTCAGTGCCACGGGCTCGTGCCCTCCTCTCGTTCTCGACTGCACCGACCTTACCCCCTATGATGGGGGGTACGCAACCCGAGGGAGCAACGCACATGCCACCACGCGTCAACTGGGCCGACCTGCGCGAGAAGCTCTGGACGCGCAGCGGAGGGCGATGCGAGGCGTCCGGCCGTCCGCTGGACCCGGAGACCTTCGACGCCCACCACAGGCGGAACAAGGGCATGGGCGGAACGAGCCGCCCCGACCGGGACTGGCTGACAAACCTGCTGGCACTCGACCCGATCATCCACAACGGCGGGCCCGCGTCGGTGCACGGGCGACGCACTTGGGCAGAGGGGCGCGGCCTGCTGCTCCCGAAGAACGTGGACATCGCGGGCACGTGGCCGTACCGGCGATACGACGACGCTTGGCTGCTGCTCGACGACGAGGGCGGGTACCGCATCCTCGGCTGAACAATACCCCCTGTCAGAGGGGGTATTGCGTAAGTCTTCGCAGGTCAGAGACGGAACAAGCGGCCAGCGTGATCCACCGCTGACCGCTCGCCGCCCGCGGGGACGGGCTCCGACCTTCGCACTGCAGTTCCAGCAACCACACCCCCTATCCGAGGGGGTGCAGACGGAGCGTACAGCGCCGGTCCAGGGGATGCGAGATCGGTCATGATAAGTTCGGCAGGCAAAGTAAAGGGCCCGCGACGCTGACGACGTCCGGACCCTTGGAGACACCCTGAACAGGAAAGGGGGTGTGCTCGTTGAGCACCCTACCCGATGTCCGGCGCAGCTACGAAACCGGCTCGCCCTTCGACGCCCTTCGGCAGCACCGCCCCGACGGCACCGAGTTCTGGTCGGCCCGCGACCTCTGTCCGCTGATGGGCTACGGGCGCTGGGAGCGCTTCGCGGACGCGATCGAGCGCGCGAAGATCGCAGCCCGGAACACCGGGATGGATGTGACCAGCCAGTTTCGCGCCTCCGCGAAGGTGGTGCCGCGGGCCCATGGTGGCGGCAACCCGCAGGAGGACGTCCAGCTCACCCGCCAAGCTGCCTACCTGGTGGCCATGAACGGCGACCCGCGGAAGCAGGAGATCGCCGACGCGCAGGCGTACTTCGTGGCGCGCACGATGCAGGCCGAGGTCGCCATCCCTGCCCAGCTCTCGACGCTGGACATGATCATTGCCTCCGCTCAGGAGTTGAAGCGGGTGCAGGAGACTGCCGCCTTGGCCGTGCGCCAGGCGGGCGAGACCTCTGCCCGGCTGGACGCGATCGAGGGGCACTACGACGAGTTCGCCGCGCTCGGCTACGCGAAGCTGCACAAGCTCCGGACCGACCGGCCGTACCTCATCCGGTTGGGCAAGGCGGCAACTGCGGCCATGCGCGCCGAGGGCGAGGAGCCGCGGAAGCGGCAGGACGCCACGTTCGGGCAGATCAACGTCTACCCGACGTGGGCCCTCGACGAGGCGCTGCTGCAGCTCGAGGGCAACGCGTGAGCGTCCAGGCAAGCTCGTGGGTGTGGGAGCACAGCGAAGCGAAGGGGAACGCGCGCCTCGTGCTGCTCGCCATCGCCGATGCTGCCGACGCTCAGGGTGAGAACGCGTGGCCGAAGCAGGAGACCATCGCGCGCATGGTGCGCGTGGACGTTCGGACCGTGCGCCGACTGGTCGACGACCTGATCGAACTCGGCGAGCTGCAGATGATCCGCCACGGCGGAGGCACGAACTTCACCCGCGGCGACCGGCGACCGCACCTGTACCGCCTTCCGAAAATGGCAGGTCAGAACGGGCGGACATCAGTGTCCGGGCGCTGCGAGACGGGCGGAAATCGCCCTCGCCACGGGCGGACAAATCCTGCGCCACGGGCGGACACTGTTGTCCCTAGAACGTCCTTCCCTGAACACCCTTCTAAAACCCCCTCCGGGGGAGGCGGCGCTTCGCCGCCGCTCGCAGCTCCGGAAGTCGACCTCACCCAGGAGGACCCCGTGCCGCAGGAAGCCTTGTTCGACGTCCCTCGCCCGCCGAAGCCCGACCGACCGAAGGGCGCTGGGGACGTGGTCGCTGCCTACGTCGTCGCCTACCGGGAGAAGCACGCCGACCGCGAGCCGCTCAAGGCCGACCGGGGGCGGGTCGGCCGCGATGCCGCGCAGATCCTGAACTCCGGGCAGGCGTCGGTCGAGGAACTCCTCGCCGCGGCTGTCGTGCTGGGCGGTACCGAGTGGGCGAACCTCGGCCAGCAGCTCAAGTTCGAGCGCAACGGCGGACGCAGGCAGCAGCCCGGTCGGGCCCCCGGCATGGCTCCGGCGCTGCCGAATGAGGCACCGGTCTGGGGCGAGCTGGCGGAGACGCACCGTTTCGACGGGTTCGACGCGGACCTCGAGGCCGCCTTCCTCGAGCGGGTCGCCGATGTCTGACCTAGTTGCACCCCCTAACGGTTGGGGGTACGGTTGGCGCATGGAGGACAGCGACCGCCTTGACGACCGGGTGGGCAAGCTCGCGCACGGCCTGATGGCGCAGGGGTTTCGGTCCCGCGGCCTAGACCCGCGCAAGCTGCCCCGCCTGACCGAAGCGGAGAGGCGCAGCGAGGAGGCGCGCGCCTTCGGCGAGTGGCAGCGGGCGAAGGCCGAGATCATGCTGTCGACGCTGCCCGCGCTCTACCGGGATGCGACGTTCCCGAACACGGCCGAGGGCCGGAAGGCGTTCGGCTGGTGCGACGAGTACCGGCGCGGCATCCGCCGACCCCTGGCCATCATGGGCCCGGTCGGCACGGGCAAGACCTGGATCGCTGCCGCCGTCGCCCGCGAACTCCTGCTGCGCGGGGCCCCCGCACCGCACGACCCGACCGGGCCCGGCACCCTGCCGGTGCCCGTGCGGTTCATGGCGGTGAACGAGATGCTGCAGTCGCTGCGCCCCGGTAACGAGTCCGTCGACCTGGTGGCCTACTCGGTGCCGCCCGTGCTCGTGCTCGACGACCTCGGCACCGAACGCCTGACGGAGTGGGAGTCCGACCAGTTGTTCATGCTGGCCAACGCCCGCGCGAACGCGCAGCTTCCCATCGTGCTGACGACGAACCTCACCCCGGACGAGATCAAGGCGCGCTACGAGCAGCGCACCGTTCAGCGCCTGTTCGCCGGGGCCGAGGTCGTGGCCACCCACGGGCAGAGCATCCGCAAGATGCCCGAGGGGTTCTGACCGCACGCCCCCGCGGGACGGCACCCTCCCCTGGTGCCACCCCCCAGCCCGCGGGGGCTGTGCGCCCCCGACCGCAGAGAGGAACCCGCATGGACGTCGACCACCTGATCGACATCAGCGTTTACAACGAGGTGCGCGACTGGGCGCAGGTCGCCCGCGACGGCATCAAGGGCGCGAGCATCAAGGTCAGCCAGCAGGTCAACTACCTGAACCCGCTCGCCGCGGCACAGTTCGCCGGGGCCCGGTCTGTGGGGGTCGCCCCCGGCGGCTACCACTTCGGCGACCCGAGGGTGTCGGCCGCACGGCAGGCCAGCTACTTCGTCGCGAACGCCCGCCCGCTCGGCGCGTTCGCCGAGGACGCGCTCGCCCCGATGTACGACGCCGAGAACTGGGAGGGTGGCGGCCTGGTCTGGCCGAACCCCCAGACCCTGAACGCGCACATCGCCGAGCACATCCGCGTGGTGCGCGAGGAGACGGGCGTCCTCCGGCACCTGGTCTACGGCTCCCTGTCCTGGTGGCAGGACGGCTGGATCGACCCGGACCTGTGGGCCGACGAGAACGTGCTCCTCTGGATCGCCCTCTACAACGGCCAGCCCGGCAACCTGCAGGGCTGGGACCACCCGAACGACGCGCTGCACCAGCACACGTCGAGCGGCATCGTGCCCGGCATCCCGGACCGGGTCGACAAGAACGTGACACTGCGAGGTCGGTCGATGGCCGACCTCATCATCGGAGGTAGCGACGACATGCCGAACATCAGCCAGGAAGACCTGGACGTCCTGCTCGCCGGGGCCCGCAAGGTCACGACGAACTACCGCATCCCCGATGACGAGCGGCCGCGCGCCATCGACCAGGCGGACGACGTGGTCGGTCACGTGATGAGCCTGCGCGCACGCGTCGAGCAGTTCATCGCGTCCAACCGCCTGCAGGCCACGGTGCTCGCGGACCTCGCCGTCGCCGAGCAGAAGCGCGACGTCGACGAGCGGGCCCGCGACGACGCCGACCGCGTGCGCGACGAGGCCATCATCGCGATCCTGCAGGGGCTGGCGACCGGCGACATCGACGTGTCCGAGCTGGCGGAGAAGCTGGCCGACAAGCTGCCCCCGCAGATCAGCGTGCAGGACATGATCAACGCGTTCGTGTCCGTCGCGGGCACGATCTCGTTCCGGCAGAAGCCGACCGGCGGGGCGTGACCTAGCCCGTCAGTCCACCCGGTCAGCCCCCCGTCACCCACCGTGCACGGGGGGCTGACCCCTCTCCGAAGGGGGTGTCGTGCACCTCGCCCCGCGACCGACCGACTGGGCAATCCAGATGCCGTGGCCTCGCCCGCCCATCACGCTCAACGACCGGCACCACATGCGCGAGCGCGCCAGCCTGACCAGGCTCATTCGCAACGACACGAACGTGCTCGCCCTCGCCGCCCGCCTGCCTCAGCTCGACCGCGTCACGCTGGGCTTGATCTGGTACCCCGGCGACAACAAGGTGACCGACGCGGACAACATCGCCCCCACGTTGAAGGCCGCGATCGACGGCCTGCGGGACGCGCACGTCCTGGTCGACGACAACGGTCGCCACGTGCTCACCACCTGGCAGCGGGTGGTGCCCCGGCGCGATGACCCGTTCAAGAGCAACCGCCCGCGCGTGCTGCTGGTGGTGCACGACGCCACGGGCGACAATCCGTTGCAGCACTACCCGCCCGCCC
>Ga0247773_1000034_pt1 | contig 56176 bp, 52 predicted proteins | sample UWRJL092311B6_FD_179934 | JGI IMG/M metagenome (GOLD analysis project Ga0247773, IMG submission 179934) | Plant litter microbial communities from Arlington Agricultural Research Station in Wisconsin, United States - UWRJ-L092-311B-6 | ecosystem: Environmental > Terrestrial > Plant litter >... | reverse complement strand
GCCCATGTTGAGCGGCAGCTCCAGGTCGCTCGCCGCGGGAACGTCGAGCCCGAGGTTGGCGGCCACGGTGGCGGCCAGCGCCGCGTCCACGTTGGACAGGTGCACCAGCATCCGCTTGCGGATGTCCACCGTCTCCACCATCTCCAGCTCGAAGCTGAGCGCCTTTGCGATGTGCGCCTGCTCGTGCGGCGCCTGGCTGGCGTAGAAGAGCGCCGCCTGCGAGTAGTGGTCGAAGAAGCTTTCGCTGCGCTCGCGGATCTTCCGCGCGTCGATCCGCTCGCCATAGGTCACGAAGCCGCCCTCGGCCGCCTTGGCCTGGAAGGGGCAGCCGCGGGCGAGCCCATTGGGCTCGTAGCTCACCCGGCCGCGGTTGATGGTCTGCCGCATGTGCCCGTCGCGCTGGTTGTTGTGCACCGGCGCCACGGGACGGTTGATGGGGATCTCGTGGAAGTTGGGGCCGCCCAGCCGCTTGAGCTGCGTGTCGGTGTACGAGAAGAGCCGCCCCTGCATCAGCGGGTCGTTGGTGAAGTCGATCCCCGGCACCACGTGCGCCACGTGGAAGGCGACCTGCTCGGTCTCGGCGAAGAAGTTGTCGGGGTTCCGGTTCAGCACCAGCTTCCCGATCCGCCGCACCGGCACCACCTCCTCGGGGATGAGCTTGGTGGGGTCGAGCAGGTCGAAGTCGTACTTGTGCTCGTCCTCTTCCGGAACCACCTGGATCCCCAGCTCCCACTCCGGGAAGTCGCCGCCCTCGATGGCCTCCCACAGGTCGCCACGGTGGAAGTCGGGGGCCTTGCCGGAGATCTTCTGCGCTTCGTCCCACACCACCGCGTGCGTGCCCAGCACGGGCTTCCAGTGGAACTTGACGAAGTGCGACACGCCTTCCGCGTTCACCAGCCGGAAGGTGTGCACGCCGAAGCCCTCCATCATGCGGTAGCTGCGGGGGATCGCCCGGTCCGACATGACCCACATGATCATGTGCATGCTCTCGGGCATCAGCGAGATGAAGTCCCAGAAGGTGTCGTGCGCCGACGCGGCCTGGGGGATCTCGTTGTGCGGCTCGGGCTTCACCGCGTGGACCAGGTCGGGGAACTTGGTGGCGTCCTGGATGAAGAACACCGGGATGTTGTTCCCCACCAGGTCGAAGTTCCCTTCCTCGGTATAGAACTTCACCGCGAACCCGCGCACGTCGCGCGCGAGGTCGGTGCTCCCGCGGGAGCCCGCCACCGTGCTGAAGCGCACGAACACCGGCGTTTGCACCGACGGGTCCTGCAGGAACCCGGCGCGGGTGAGCTCCGCCAGCGACTCGTACGGCTGGAAGTAGCCGTGCGCCCCCGCGCCGCGCGCGTGCACGATGCGCTCGGGGATCCGCTCATGGTCGAAGTGCGTCATCTTCTCGCGGAAGATGAAGTCTTCGAGCAGGGTGGGGCCGCGCTCGCCCGCCTTGAGCGAGTTCTGGTTGTCGTTGATGCGGACGCCCTGGTTGGTGGTCAGCACCTCGCCGGCGCCGTCCTCGGTGAACGGCCGCAGCGCATCCGTCTTCCCGGTCTCTTCCTTCGCCCCGGGCGCGGCATCGTCGCCGCCCGCCGGTGTCTTGCTGGCAGTGCTCATTCAGCCTCTCCGATGAGTTTACCCGGCCGCCGCGCGTCTCCCGCGGCACGCCGGGCCCCGCACGCGCGCGCTCGCTCGCTCCGCGGCCACGTGGACGGCAGCCGCGGGGGATGACGGGGCCAAGCAAGAATCGTGGCCGGGCGATTCATCCGCCGGTCCACCGTCCCCGGTCCACCCGGCTGCGGAAGATGGAGGGGGAAAACGAAAATCCGACCCCCACGCTCGCGGGAGGGTCGGATCGGGCGTCCTCGTGGACGACGTCGGTCGCTCAGGCCGCCGGCACCGCCCCGGCCCGGCGCCGCGGCCGGCGCGCCACTCCGACGGAGGGGCCGGAGGGGACGAGGATCCCCTCGGCGGCCAGCGCCCGCGCGTCGGCGTCATCCACCGCGACGCCGCCTCCTGCCGCGCCGCGCAGGAGCCGGCCCTGCGGCACGCTCAGCGGGCGCTGCTCCAGGGGGGCCTCGCGATAGTCGAGGAGGAGGTAGAACTCGCCCTCCGCCACGTCGTCGTACGGCGGCGGGTGCCGGTAGGCGAGGTGCGAGAGGAGCGCCTGCGGCTCGTGCGCGAAGGCGGCCGCGCGCACCAGCGGGTGCGGCGCCAGCGCGCCCCGGGGCCAGCGGCGCGCCGCCTCGGCCACCCGCGCCAGCGCCGCCCCCCGCGGCTCCACCGCCACCTGATAGCGCACCAGCTCGAACTGCACCACATCGCGCAGGTACGGCGACGCCAGCCGCCCATCGTCCAGCATCCCCAGCACGAACGCGGCGAAGTGCTCGCCCTCGCGCCGCATGTTGCGCTCGGCGCCGTGCACGGCCCAGAACGCGTCGGCCACGTCGCGCGCCTCGTCGCCCAGCAGGTGCAGGGTGCCCGGGGCCACCGTGGCCAGCGCGGTGACGCGGTTATGGCGGTAGAGCGAGCGGTTCACCCGCATCCCCCGCTGCCCCGCGGCCGAGGCCAGCCGCCGCCGCTCCACCGGCGTCAGGTCGTAGCCGGCCAGCGCGGCTTCCGCGTCGCTTGTCACGCGCGCGCAGAGGTCGGCAGACGCGGCCAGGTCGGCCAGGGCGAGCTGGAAGGCGAGCAGCGTCATCCAGCGTGCACCCGGTGGCGGTCCCACACGTCGCGGGCGGTGCGCAGCTCGCGCAGCACGCCCTCGGCCCCCATCGCCGGGTACCATCCCTCGTGGAACTCGAAGGTGATGGCGCACAGGTTGGGGCACCCCGCCACCACCTCGGGGAGGAGCTCCCACACCGTCTGGGCCACCGGCCCCGCGTGCGAGTCGGTGTAGAGCCCGGCCAGCTCGCTTCCGCCGGCGATGTGCAGCTCCACCACGCGCTCCAGATCGAGCGCGTGGATGAAGGCGCGCGGGTCGAAGCCGTGGTTGGTGGCGTTGACCACCACGTTGTGCACGTCCAGCAGCAGCCCGCAGCCGGTGCGCCGGGTGAGCGCGTTCAGGAACTCGGGCTCGGTCATCTCCTGCTCGGGCAGGTCCACGTAGTAGACGTTGTTCTCGAGCAGGAAGGGGACGGGGATGCGCTGCTGGACGTAATCCACCCGCTCCACCAGCATCTCCAGCACCTCGTGGTCGTACGGCACCGCCAGCGCCATGCTGGCCGACAGCTCGGTGTGCGCGTCGACCCCGGGAAGGCGGATGAAGGAGAGGTGGTCGCTGTGCCAGGGCATGGCGAAGCGCTCCTGCCAGCGCGCCAGCTGCTCCACGTGCCCGGTGTCGAGCGGGTCGGCGCTGCCGATGGAGAGCCCCACGCTGTGCCCCACCAGCGTCAGCCGCTCGGCCGCGCGGGCCAGGATCTCCACCTGGCTCTCGCTTTCCACGAATCGCACGGGCGCCGCGGCCCCTTCGTCCTGCCAGGCGCGGTCGGGGATGATGGCGAGGTAGTCGAGCGCCTCGGTGTGGTCGCGCACGAACTCGCGCAGCGACGGGTTGTAGAGAACGCTCACGCCCAGGCGCGGAAGCGCCGCCAGGCGCTCGGCGGCAGCGGCGGGGGCGAGGTGAAGCTCCGAAACGCTCATCTTCGGCAGGGCTGGAGGTGCTTGGCTGTCACGGGTTTGCGCGCGTTCCGGGCGGGCCGGCGGCCCGCCCGGAACACCGTGGGTCAGCCCGCCTGGGCCGGCTCCACCGAGATCTTCGTGATCGGGTCGTTGGGGTCGGTGGGCCCGAAGCCCGAGAGGCACGCGGGACAGGTCGGGTCCCAGGGCTGCGGCTGCGGCTGCTTCACGATCGGCTCGGTGGTGGTGTAGATAGCCACGAGGGCCTCCATACGGTTGAGGGTTCCGGGGACATCGTGAGAGGGGGGCCGCCCCGGATCGGACCCCATGGATCACATGCGCTTGCGCTGCGGCGACAACAGAGCTGCTACACAGGCAGTCGATGGCCCGGGCAGCGCTTCTCGGCAGGGATCATAACCCCTTTTCCCGGCTCGGTCAATCAATTTCAGTCCGAAAACATATGTACACAGCGCTTACGGACGCCTTGGGGCCCAACGCATTGTGCATCCGGCGCGTTGCAGCAACAGCATCGCTCAGAGGCACCAGAGGACCCGGAGGACCAGAGGAACGATCCGGATCACACGATTTCCTCTGGTCCTCTGGTCCTCTGGTCCTCTGGTCCTCTCCGTTCCCTCTGTGTGATGCCGTCCCCGGTGGAATGCACACAACGGTGGAGGAAACGGCACTCAGCACTCAGCACTCTGCACTCAGCATTCACCACGTCAACACGATCTTCCCGAACGTGGCGTTGGATTCCATCCGCTCGTGCGCCTTGCGGATGTCGGCGAAGGTGAAGGTGCTGTCCACCACCGGCCTGATGCGCGCGGAGGAAAGGAGCGGGATCACCACCGACGAGAACTCGCGCGCCAGGGCGATCTTCTCCTCGAGCGGGCGGCTGCGCAGCACGGTGCCGAACAGGTGCACGCGGCGGCGCAGCAGCAGCCCCAGGTCGATCTCGGCCTTGCTCCCCGCGGTGGTGCCCACCACGATCGCGCGCCCCTGCACCGCCAGGATGCGCAGCGACGTCTCCAGCAGCTTGCCGCCCACCAGGTCGAGCACCGCGTGCACGCCGCTGCCGTAGGTGGCCTGGTTCACCGCCTCGGCCAGGTCCTCGCGCCCGGTGTCGATCCCCACCTCCAGCCCCAGCTCGGCCGCGCGCCGCAGCTTGTCGGGGGTGCGCGAGGTGCCGATGACCATCGCCCCCGCGGCCAGCGCCAGCTGCAGCCCGGCCGTGCCCACGCCGCTTCCCACCGCGTGGATCAGCAGCCGCTCGCCCACCTTCAGGTCGAGCTGGCGGAAGAGCGCGTCGTAGGCGGTGAGGAAGGCCTCGGGGATGGCGGCCGCCTCTTCCCACCCCAGGTTCTGGGGGATGCGGATCCCCTCGCGCTCGTGCACCACCACGTACTCGGCGTGCCCGCCCCCGCCCACGATCCCCATCACCCGGTTGCCCACGGCCCACAGCCCGGCGCCCTCGCCCACCGCGTCCACCTCGCCGGCATACTCCAGCCCGGGGATGTCGGCCGGGGCGCCCGGGGGGGCGGGATAGCTGCCGCGGCGCTGCAGCAGGTCGGCGCGGTTCAGCGCCGAGGCCACCACGCGCACCCGGATCTCGCCCGGCCCCGGCTGCGGCACGGGCCGGTCTTCGGTGGAGAGCACGTCGGGGCCGCCGGGGCGGGTGATGACGATGGCTTTCATATCGGGCGTTCGTGTGGGGGCGAAGTGGTGGAGCTACGGGAAGATGCCGGCGCCGGCGCACGGACCTGCGACAGGTGCGCGAGTGCATGAGTGCGTGAGTGCGTTGCTTCGGTCCCGGTGCTCCCCTTCTTTGCGGAGCGCGGGGAGCGGGCCGCCGCGGCGTGCGGTGATGTTCGTTCCGCGCCGCCGCGCTCTCGTCTTCCCCGTCCGATCCGGAACGCACTCATGCACTCGCGCACTCGCGCACCTGTTCAACCAGTCTCAACGCACCGCGCGCATCCTCAGGAACTCGGCGATGCCGCGCACGTGCGCATCCGCCAGCCGGTCCAGGAACCCGGGGTCCCGCAGCGCCGCCTCCTGTTCGGGGATGGGCATGAACAGGCTCTCGGTGAGGCAGCTGGGCATCCACGTGGGCCGCACCAGCGCCAGGTTGCCGTACTTTGCGCCCAGGTCGGGGATGCGGGTTACGCCCGCGATCTCGCGGTCGAGCGTGCGGCACAGGTCGGCCGAGAACGGGTGGAACCAGTAGGTGCTGGTGCCGTGGTCGCGGAAGGGGTTGGCCTCGTTCCCGAACGCGTTGTTGTGAACGGAGATGAGAAGATCCGCGTCCTGCGCCACCGCCATCGCGGGGCGGGCCGCCAGCTCCACCGCCACGTCGGCGGTGCGGGTCACGCGCACGTCGGCGCCGGCCGCGCGCAGCCGCTCGGCCAGGCGCAGGCCGATGGCCAGGTTCGCGTCTTTCTCCTGGTAGCCGGTGGGCCCGATCGCTCCCGCCGGCGGGTGGCCGGGGTCCACCACGATGCGGATGCCGCGCAGCGGGCTGTCCGCGTCGATGCGCGGCGGCCGGCGCAGGCGCACCACCAGCGTGCCGTCGGCCTGGTAGAACGCCTTGTAGCCCCACGCCCAGCGCGACAGCTCGATGTCGAACCGCTGCGCGCCGCTCGCCACGCGCGACTGGACGGCGCCGGTGACGAAGTCGTCGGTGGCCACCTCCAGGTCGCCCCCGCTCCCGCCGCCGTACACGGTCACGTGCACCCCGGCGCTGTCGGCCTCCACCAGGAACGGCGCGAAGGCGGCCGCCACCCGCAGCTCGGGCGCGGCGCCGGCCGTGAGCACGCGCTGGCGCCCCAGCGCGACCGGCCGCGCGGCCGCCATGGTGTCGCCCGACGGGCGGACGTTGGCGGTGTCGATCCAGGCGGTGGTCGCGCTGTCCAGCTGCACGCGGTACTGCGCGCCCCGCCGCTCGCGCAGCACCAGCTGCGTGCCACGCGGGAAGAACCAGCGGTACGTGCCCGTGGGCGTGGGCCGCGCGTACACCGCGTCGGACCCCGTGGCGAGCGTGTCGCCGCCGCGCGCCACGCGGCCCGCGCGCGGCACCGCGAACACGGCGCTCGCGGTGCGCGCCGGTGCGGCGGCCACGGTGTCGCGCTCGCCCGCTTCCGTGGCGGTGTCGGCGCGCGACGGCGCCGCTGCGGGGGCCGCGCGATAGGTGTAGCTGGCCTCGGCCGTCTGGCCGCCCTTGAACGCCTGCAGCCGCCATACGCCGTCGGACGGAACCGGCAGGTAGGCGATGAAGGCGCCGTTGGGCGCCACCGGCACCTGCGCGCCGTTCACCATCAGCGCGGCGCCGCCGGTGCCCACGGTGCCGTAGAGGAAGGCCTGCGCGCGGCTGGGCCGGCTCTGCCCCGGCTCGGGCGCCACGATGCGGATGGCGAGCGGCGCGTCCACCGCGGGCACCGGCGGCAGCCCGGCAGTGAGCGGCTGCCAGGCCACGGGCGCGGGCGGCCCCCCCGCCACCGGCCCCGGCCCCGCGGGCGGCGCGGACGGGCCGCAGGCGCCCGCCACGAGCGCCACCACGAACGAAGCGGCCACGCGGCCGCGCAACGGTCGGATCACGGTCACCCGGATCTCTCCCCAAAGACGAGTACGATGCGCCAAACGGCTGCCTTCAGCCGGGCCGCCACGGCGCGTGCAAGCACCGCGCCCACCCTCGCGCGCCCCGGAGCGGACGCATGCGCCGGAAGCGAACCGCCGATTGCCCCGCCGGATCACAAGAACAAGCTGCGGTACACTGGTCTGACGTACAAACCGGCGCGGTGGCCGAAAAGCTTGTGAGACATGGCTGACAACAAAACAAATAGGCCGTCGCACGCAGGAATGAGACATCTTCAGGATTGAATCAAGCCCACAGCTTCTGCTAGGCGCGGTCGGGCCATGAACTTGGAACTCGCTCGGGACGAGTCCTCACTGGCGTATCCCCTAGCCGGGATGAAAGAGATCAGCGGACCGAAGGGAGTCGCTGGCCGAGCAGGCTTCTCCATGTGAACTGGCGCAAAACATGAATGCGAGTTCTTCGCAGGAAGTATCAAACTTCCCCGCACCAGTCTGCCCGCCACCCCGTGATGGCGGCTCACGCGGGATCCGGCCACCTGCCGGTCTCGCAAATGGAAGTTCCACTCGCGCCGGAGACGCAAGATGCCGAAGCTGAAGCTGCAACTGGAGACGGTAGACGTGCTGTCGTTCCCGACCACCCCCCAGATCAATGCACAGCTGCTGGGAGCAAGGCTCCGCGAGGGGGTGACGAATACGATTTGCGGCCCCACGTGCCAGGGTGGCTCGGTTTGCTGCGAAACCGTCTGAGGCGCGTGGGCGCGGAGTCGCCGTCGACAAGGTGATCGAGGCAGCCGTCGACTCCGCGTGAAGCGCTCATTCCGATCTGGTGACGCGAGAAGGCCCCGGTGGGAAGCGATTCCCGCCGGGCCTGGAAGACGTCCGCCCTGCGCGGATCGGGCCCTACCGCTCCACCCCCGCCAGCTCCTCGATGCGGCGGACCACCACGTCGCGGTGGCCGCCGTCGCGCAGGATGACCAGCACGGTGTCGTCGCCGGCGATGGTGCCCACCACCTCGGGCCACTCCTCCCAGTCGAGCCCCACGGCGATGGGCTGGGCGCCACCCACCAGCGTCTTCACCACCAGCAGGTTGCCCACCCCGTCCGAGCCCAGGTACAGGCTGGGGAGGAGGCGCGCCAGCGTGGGCATGGGGTCGGTGACGCCGGCGGGAAGGGTGTACAGCGAGCCGCCGTCCTCGTCGGGCACCTTCACCAGCCCCAATTCGCGGATGTCGCGCGAGAGGGTGGCCTGCGCTACCTCGATGCCGCGCTGCGCCAGCCGCTCGCGCAGCGTTTCCTGCGACGGGATGCGGTGCTCGCGAACCAGCTCGAGGATGACGGCGTGTCGACGGGGCTTCACCGGAATGTGGGGCGGCGAGCGGCGCGGTGAGCCTGGCCGCCGGGCGGCGGCAGGCGTGGTCGGGCCTGGTGGGTAAGGCGACGAAGGCACACAACCCCCCTTCGCTCAACACTTTGCGCATGGGGGCACGGTCCGGCACCGCCCCGTTACAGTATTTGGCCCCACACGTTTGCGCAAGCAGCGGACAGTCCCTCGCGGCCATCGTGTGAACGACGGGCGAGCGGCCCCGCGGGTCACCCCCGGCGGCCCGTTCCCCGCCTCCGCACCCCCGTGGGCCGTCCACAGCCAACGACATCACCCAGAGGAACGAAGGGACCAGAGAACCAGAGGGCAAATCGTGTGTTCCGGTCGTTCCACTGGTCCTCCGAGTCCCCTGGTGCCTCTGTGTGAGGATGCTGCCCAGACACGCCGGATGCACGATCGATCGAGCGAAAGGGTAGAAAGAAGCCGCCCGGCGCGGAGCGGTCGCGCCGGGCGGCTGAAAGGCCCGTGTCTTCGGAATCAGGGTACTGCGCCCTAGTCCTCGGGCATCTGGTCGTCCAGCGCCGAGGATTGGAGGTTGATGGTCCAGATCCACTCCTGCTTGCTCTTGGTGGTGGCGATCTGCACCACCGGTCCGTCGGCCACGCGCACCCGGATGTAGCGGTAGCGCGAGGGCACGGTGATCACGTACTCGGCCCGCGAGCCGGGGCGGTTGCGCACCACCAGGCCGGTGTCGGCGGGCGCCAGCTCCTCGCCGCGATAGCCGCGCACCGCCTGCACCGAGGCCCGCGGCACCTCGCGGATCCAGATGGTGGCCGTCCCCGCCGCCTGCACCGAGCTGAACGCAAGCGAAACGTCGGGGCCGTCGGGGGTGAACTGGATCGGGGGCGACATCCCCCGCTTGACGGGCGGGGCCGCCCGCTCCACGGCACGCGCGGGCGCCACCGCGGGCGCTTCGGTCTCGGGCGCGTACACCACCGCCGGCGGCGGGGTGGGCGCATCGGCCGACGCGAGCCGCGGCGGCGGCAGCCGCCGGGGCTGGCTGTGGCCCAGCCACTCGGCGATGCGCGCGGCGGCCGAGCCGGGCTCGTTGCCGCCCACCTGCACCACCCCGCGCGCCACGAACCCGCGCATGGGCTCGGTGGCCAGCCCCACGCTCACCAGCAGAACCACGGCCGCCGCCGCCTTGACCCAGGCGGTCGCCATGACCCCCGTGCCCCGGCGGCGGAAACGCGCCCGGTCCACCGCGGCGAGCGCCACCGCGCGCTTGCCGGGGTCGGGCATCTCGGCGGGGAGCAGGCCCAGCCACTCCCGCGCCAGCGCCGACTTCTGGTGAAAGGCGTCGAGCCGCGCGTTGCAGCTCGCGCAGGTGCGCAGGTGCGCCCCCATCACCCGCTGTCCCTCCCGGTCCAGCTGGTGGTCCATGTATCGTATCAGGTCGTCGTCACCGAGGTGGCGCGACCCTTCAAGAACGGTCATCTCAGGCTCTCCGAGGTTGGAGCGAGCTCGCCCGCGAGCTTGTTGAGCGCCCGGGCGATCATGGTGCCCACCGATCCCGTGGTCGTACCGACCGCATCGGCGATCTCGTGGTGGGCGAATCCCTCTTCCCTCATCAGGAGCACGGTCCTTTCCTTCCAACTCAGCCGGTCGAGCGCCACACGTACGATCTTGCGGCGCTCCGCGCTCTCCGCGGCATCGTCGGGCCCCGGCCCCACGTCGCCCATGGGGGCGCGGTCGGGCGACCCCATCAGCAGCGTCATCCACCGGGCACGGGCTCGCGCGGTGTCGCGCACCACGTTGGTGGCCACGGCGAAGAGCCATGCGCGCACGTGCCGGTCCTGCGGAGGACGTTCGACCAGCCGAACGAACGCTTCCTGTGCCGCGTCCGATGCCAGGTCCGCGTCGCCGGTGAGGCGCACGAGGTACCTGTACAGGCCGTCGTAGTGCTCCAGGAAGAGTTGCGTGACGTTCAAGCGCTCTTCCGAGGGGGTCATGGTTTCCAAAGGCGTGAGACGCGTTCGTTGCAGCCGTGCGCTCTCGGGGCCAGCCGTGGAACGAGCCGGGGGGCGCGTTTCTGACCGGCGGCGCCGCGGAGGCGGCAGGGGACGTGGGGCGAGGGCGGAGAAGAGCCTGCGGACGGCCGCGCGCGCGTGCGGCGTGGCTGAACGATAACGCCGGGCCGCGCGCGTCGGGAGGGAGCCGCGGCGAGCTGCCGCACCTGTGCCGCCACCGGGTGCCGGCCCGCGGCGAATGGGGGCGGATGCGGCGCGTCGGCGGCGGCGCCGCTCCTCATGCGCGGGGTTTGACGGGAAACAGGAGGCTGGTTATCCTGTGGGAACACACGTTTACCCGCCCGCCCCGGCTCCCGGCCGGCTTTGCACGCGCCGGCGCCCGCCCTTCCGGGCTGGAGCACGCGCTCAACTCCGCCGTCACAAACATGGGACGTAACACCCCCACGCGCATCGCCGCGTGGACCCTGGCGCTGCTCGCGCTGGGCGCCGCGCCGCTCGCCGCGCAGCGGCTGGCGCCGCAGATCAGCACGGCGCCGCACCATCCCGGCTTCCGCGACGCGGGCGCCGGGGCGGCCACGCTGGGGTACGCCGCGCCGGCCTACGTCAGCCGCGACCAGCCGCGTTCGGCCGGGCTCTTCTACACCAGCGGCCAGGCGGCACCCCTCGGCTTCGTGCAGGTGGACGCCACCGACGTGTCGGGCGACGCACCGCAGCGCATGACCATCCAGGTCGTGAGCCCCTGGGGATCGGCGGTCACTCCGGAGCTGAGCTTCGCCGCGGGGTCGGGCGCCAACCGCCTGGCCGCCGCGTGGGATGCGTCGTCATATACCAGCGGGGCGCTGGTGCACACGGTGATCGTGCGCAGCTACTGGGCCGACGGTACCGTGCGGGAGAGCTCGGCCGGGGTGCGGGTGGTGATCGTCAACGAGGCGGCGAGCCCGTTCGGCGCGGGGTGGGCGATGGCGGGGCTGCAGCGCCTGAGCGTGCAGGGCGACGGCGTGTTCGCGCTCAACGGCGACGGCTCGGGGTCGTTCTTCGCCACCTGCGCGGGGTGCGGGTTCACGTCGCCCGAGGGCGACTTCAGCACCCTCGCGGCGAACGCCGACGGCGGCTACACCCGCAGCTATCCCGACGGCTCGCGCGTGGTGTTCCTGGCCAGCGGCTTGATGAGCTACCGCGAAAACCGCCTGGGCGAGCGCGACAGCTACGCCTGGGGCGCCACTCCCGGCGGGGTGCCGGTGCCGGTCTCGCTCACCGACCCCATCGGCAGGCAGATCGGGTTCGGCTACACGGGCGGGTACCTGACCTCGATCACCGATCCCGGGGGCCGGGTGTCGCAGGTCGCGTATTCGGGGAGCGACGTGTACCGCATCACCGGCCCCGACAACCGCCCGGCGTTCACCGCGACCTACGCCGTGCACCAGCTGAGCTGGTGGACCGACGCCGCGGGCGGGCGCTGGGACGTGGCGTACGACCGCGGCGGCGCGCTGTCGTCGGTCGCGGCGCCGCAGGTGGCCACCACCGACGCGGGCGCCACACGGCCCGTGACCACGCTCCACTCGCTGATGGACGCGGTGCTGGTGCAGCCGGGCTACGGCAACAGCGGCCAACCGGCCTCGCCGCGGGTGATTCCCGCGAACGTGCGCGTGAGCGCGAGCGACCCGCGCGGCAACTTGGTCCGCGCGATGGTGGACCGCTACGGCGCCCCCACGCGCGTGGAGGAGCCGTACGGCCGAGTGACGGGGATCGAACGCAACCCGCACGGTCAGGTCACCCGCACGGTCACGCCCACGGGGCACACCACCACCGCCACCTGGAACGGCGTGGAGCTGACCAAGGTGGTGGACCAGACGGTGCACGACAGCACCACCACAGACTATGAGCCCATCTACCACCAGCCCACCTACGTGCGCCACGGCCTGCAGCGCGACTCGGCCTACTACAACGCGGCCGGCGTGCTGGACAGCACGGTGAGCCTGGGCGGCGGCACGCGGCAATCGCAGCGCTACTCCTACTGGCCCGACGGGCGCCTCTACGCCGTCACCGACCCCGAAGGGCACGGCTCGTTCTACAGCTACGAGGGCGCCGTGAACGGCAAGCTGGACAACCTGGTGGCCGTGGAGGTGGGTGTTCCCGGGTACTCCACCAACCGCGTGACCCAGTACGCGCACGACGCGCTGGGGCGCGACACCATGTCCATCTCACCCAACGGCGACAAGTCGCGCATGGGGTACGACGCCCTGAACCGGGTCGTCCGCTCTACCGACCCGCTGGGCAACTCCACCGGGTTCGCGTTCGACTCGCTGGGGCTGGCCTCGGTGACCGACGCGAAGAGCCAGGTATACCGTTTCGGCCGCAACGCGCTGGGGTGGGTGGTGAGCGAGACCGATCCGCGCAGTGCCTCCACCGCCTACCAGTACGACCGCGCGGGGAACGCCACCGGGCTCACCAACCGCCGCGGCCAAGCGGTGTCGATGTCGTACGACTCGCTGAACCGCGTCGTGGCGCGCAACGCGGGAGGGGCGGTGACCACGTGGAGCTACGACCCGGCCGGGCTGTGGAGCCAGGTCGCCAACGCCGAGAGCACCGACCGGGCCGAGTACGACGCCGGCGGCAGGCTGCAGCGCACGATCGTCACCCGTGGCGCCAACACCTACCGGCTGGAGAACGCCCTGGACGTGCAGGGACGGCGCACCATGCTCTCGGTGGCAGGCCCCTGGCTGGGCACCTACGGCATGGCCACGCACTACGACGACCGCTCGCAGCCCGACACCCTGGTCGACTTCGGCGGCGGACGCACGGTGATGGGGTACGACGGCGACGGGCTGTGGACCGGCCCGGTGCTGCCGATGAGCAGCTCGTTCGGGTTCGGGATCTCGCGCAGCTACGTGTCCACGCACGTCCCCGCGCAGATCGCGCATCCGCCCGCGGTGGCCGACGTGCTGAACACCAGCTACAACCTGAACAAGAACGGGCTGCTCGCCGCGCGTGGGCAGCGCTTCAGCGAGTACTACGCGATCGGCACGCGGGTGACCAGCTACACCTACGACCGCCTGGGGCAGCTGACCAAGGCCGACGTCAACGAGTTCTACGACTCGGACGGCGCGCCCTGCACGGGCGTGGAGCCGAACATGGGCCGGTGCATGCCCTCCACCAGCACCGGGCTTCCGTACTGGGTGGAGCAGCGCGCCTATACGTGGGACGCGGCGGGCAACCCGGTGGGCACCAACTTCACGGTGGAGAACGGCAACCGGCTCACCCGCACCAACCCATTCAACCTGGAGTACGACGCCGACGCCAACCTGACGCGAAAGTACCGCACCGACCAGTTCGCGTTCGACCAGCGGCTGTTCTGGAACGCGCTGGGCCAGCTCGACAGCGTACGCACCAACGGCACCACCGTGCGCTACGGCTACGACGGGCTGGGCCAGCGGATCCGCGCGGGGGCGAAGCAGTTCCTGTACGACGGCGACGACCTGCTGATGGAGCTGAACGCGCAGGGGCAGCCCGACCGCGCGTACACCTACTATCCCGGCGTGGACAACCCCCACAGCGTGCGGCTGGCGAACGGCGCCACCTACTACTACGACACCGACTTCCCCGGCAACGTGGTGGCGCTGATCAACAAGAGCCGCCAGATCGTGGCGCGCTACACCTACGACGACTTTGGCCGCATGACCGTGGAGTTCGACTCCACCGGCGGGCAGCCGCTCCGCTACGCCGCGCGCGAGCTGGACGCCGCGACGGGGCTCTACTACGTGCGCGCACGATGGTACGACCCCGACATGGCGCGATTCGTGTCGGAGGACCCGATCGGCCTGGCCGGCGGGTTGAACCCATTTGCGTACGTCGGCAACAACCCGGTGAACGGACGCGATCCCAGCGGTTTGGACCCGTGCCGCGACAAGGATGGCAACAAGGTTATCGTAGGATCGGACGCCGCTTGTGTGCTTCCGGAATACAGACCCGATTGGCCGTTCGGCACACCGATCGACAACGGCTGGTCGATCAACTACGGCACGCGCGGGGGCTCCTATGGTGTACCCCTGCCCCGAGTCCCCACAGGCAGCGGCCGCGTTCTCCGGACAGTCATCAAACTGGGGCGCTGGGCCCAAGACAGGAACGCTTGTATCGAAGAAAACAGGTTTTCTAGTTTGTTCAAAGGCACATCGGCCTACGGTGCCATGCGTTTCCTAGAAATCGGCCCTCCTACCTCCCTAGCAGCGGATCTCTTCGCGATCCGTGCGAAAGGCGGCGGGTTATTGGGTACGACGAACACGTATGCGAGTGGAATCAACTGGGGAACACGGACCCTCGGGAGAGCACTGGACAACGCAGCCATCAAAGCGTTGCGATGGGGTGATCGCGCATCGGTCCCGCTCGCGGTGGTCGGAGCGTTTACTGCGGGATACAACTTCAGTATTGCAGGCCAGTGCGTGACGGGGCTGCTTCCATGAGTACCTTCGAGGCAAAGCTATCCGCCGCGATACGCCATCGATTCGCTGGACGCGAAACCGTCGCTGCAACTGAAGCATGCAGCCGGTATTGGAGAGGTGATCCCGACCTGACCGACGAACAGATTGTCGGTGCGCTGAGTGTCCTCGAGAACGTATTCGGGGTACCTGGCGGATGCCTTCGGCCTGAAGACTCGTTGTCTCTGCTCCTCGAGCCGCCGGAATCTCTGTCGTTTCTCGACCGGCTAGTGTATGAAGTGCGGTTCGGTGACAGACAGATGAGACTTCACGAACTTGTTGAAGATCGTCTCGCCACGTTTGCGACCCGTACCGCATGGCCGGCTGTATCCACCGTCCACGACTTCGTCCGCGCGTGGAACGGCCATTTGCCCCGGCACGAATGATTGTTCGGTTCCGATCACTCACATTGGTGGTCGGAGAGTGGTGGTTCGGGAACGCGCCTTTCACGGTGATGCGGATCACTCGATCGCACGGAAAGATGGCGCTTCCGCACGACCGCACGCGAGGCGCCGTCGCACGCATCCTTCCTCACCCCGATCTCCCCAAACCCATGTCCACGATCCTGGCGTCGTCGGCGCGCGTGTCGCGGAAGGCCGCCCGCTTCACCGAGTCGGTGATCCGCGAGATGACGCGCGAGGCGGCCAAGCACGGCGCGGTGAACCTGTCGCAGGGCTTCCCCGACTTTCCCGCCCCGGCCGAGATCAAGGAGGCGGCCGCGCGCGCCATCGCAGCCGACGTGAACCAGTACGCCATCACCTGGGGCGCCAAGGACCTGCGCGACGGCATCGCCGAGAAGGCCGGGTGGTACCTGGGGCTCGACGTGGACCCCGAACGCGAGATCACCGTCACCTGCGGAGGCACCGAGGCGATGATCGCTGCGATGATGGCCACCGTGGACCCGGGCGACGAGGTGATCGTGCTGGAGCCGTTCTACGAGAACTACGGCCCCGACGCGATCCTCTCCGACGCCACGCCGCGCTACGTACCGCTGCGCGGCCCCGGCTGGACCTTCGACCGCGACGAGCTCGCCGCCGCGTTCAACGAGCGCACCCGCGCCATCATCCTGTGCAACCCCAACAACCCCACGGGGAAGGTGTTCACCCGCGAGGAGCTGGCGTTCGTGGCCGGGCTGTGCGTGGAGCACGACGTGCTCTGCTTCTCGGACGAGATTTACGAGCACCTGCTCTACCCCGCGCCGGGGCGGCCGCTGGAGCACCTGTCGATGGCGCAGCTGCCGGGGATGCGCGAGCGCACGGTGGTGATCAATTCGCTGTCGAAGACCTACTCCGTGACCGGGTGGCGCGTGGGCTGGGCCATCGCCCCGCCCGAGATCTCCGCCGCGATCCGCAAGGTGCACGACTTCCTGACCGTGGGCGCCGCCGCGCCGCTGCAGGCCGCCGGCGCCTTCGCGCTGCGCCTGCCGCGCGGCTACTACGACGACTTGGCCGCCGCGTACCTGCGCCGACGCGACCTGCTGTGCGGCATGCTGCGCGAGGCCGGCTTCCGGTTCAGCGACCCCGACGGCGCGTATTACGTGATGACCGACATCACCCCGTTCGCGCACCTGGGCCACGCCAACGACGTGGAGTTCACGCGCTTCCTGGTGCGCGAGATCGGGGTGGCGTGCGTGCCCGGCTCGTCGTTCTACTGCGCCGACCACGTGCGCGAGCTGGGCGGCGACCGCCAGGTGCGCTTCTGCTTCTGCAAGACCGACGCGACGCTGAACGCCGCGGCCGAGCGGCTGGCGCGGCTGAAGGCGTAGAGGGAGGGGTGGGGTTGGGAGAGCCGGGAGATCAGCTGTCATCCTGAGGCGCCGCCGCGCAGAAACGACGCCCACACAAGGCTTTGTCGGCGCCGAAGGATCTATCCTCCGCCTCGGGCGACAGGCCGCCATTCGCTCGGACGCCGGCCACGGATCCTTCGGGCGCCGCCACGGATCCTCGGCTTCAAGGGTACGCTGCAGCGGCGCTGCTGAATCGAAAGTCGGCAGACCCGGCTCCAGCCCGGCGGCTGAAGCCGCAGCAACAACTACGAAAAGCCTCGCAAACTGCGCGAGGCTCGACGGCGAAGTCTTCCCGTCCGTCCGGTGCGTCCGTTCATCCCTCGCGTGGGCGAAGCGCGATGAAAGCCTCAGGACGACATTCGTGCTGCGCGGTGATCGGGAGGTCGCCCCGGGCGGCTTCAGCCGGCGCGGAAGATGGTGACGGCGGTGGTGGCGTCGAAGTCCCAGGTTTCGCCGCGCAGGGGGAGGGCGTGGTCGGCGGCGTGCTCCACGGTGAACACGCGGGCAAACGGGGTCTGCCTCCACGTTTCGATCAGCCGGTCGAGCATCCCCGAGCCGTAGGGCGGGTCGGCGAAGGCCACGTCATAGGCACCCTCGGCCAGCGCGGCGGCGAAGGGAAGCGCGTCTTTCTTGAAGATGCGCGTCTTTTCGCGCACGTGCAGGGCGGCCACGTTGGCCTTGAGCGCGTGCAGGCTGGCGGGGCGCGTCTCCACGAAATCCGCGAACTTCGCCCCGCGCGACAGCGCCTCCAGCCCCAACGCGCCGGTGCCGGCGAACAGGTCGAGCACGCGCGCGCCGGCCAGCTCGGGCTCCAGCAGCTTGAGCCACTCGTTGCGCACGTGCTCGGCCGTGGGCCGCACCCGCCGGTCGGCGGGCGAGGTCAGGTGACGGCCGGCCCACTTTCCCCCAACGATCCTCACGGTCAGCCCGCCTGCTTGATGTGGTCGCGCCAGCGCGCCTCGTCCCAGCCGATGCCCAGCTCGTTGCCCTGCCGCACCAGCGGCGTCACCAGCAGTCCCGGATCTTCCTCGAGCAGCCCCGGGAGGCGGCCCTCGGTCACGTAGGCCACGTGCAGCCCGCGCTCGCGGAAGCGCTTCCCCTCGCGGTCGAGCAGCTTCTCCCAGCCGAACTTCTGCGCGAACCGCTTGAGCTCGCCCGCGCTGGCGGGGCGCTCCTTCAGGTCGACGAAGTGCGTCTTGATGCGGCGCTCCTTGAAAAACCGGAGCGCCTTCTTCGTCTCGTTGCAGCTCTTGGTGCCGAATACCTGGATTTCCATCTGCTCTTCAGGTCGAGTCGATCAGCCAGCGGGTCTGGATCTCGTGTAATCCCCCAACGGGGCGAATGAATTCGCGGCAACAACCGCACGAAGTCCGCCTTCGCGGACTGGGCCGCGATGCCGGTGCACGCGACGCGCCCCACGCAGAACTCGGCTTCGACCGCACCAGCCTTCGGCCGCACCCGGAGCAGCCGGCGCGAAGCGCCCCGGGTCCCTCCCCCGTGCAGTTACCGGGGGAGGGACAGGCGAGGAACGAGCCAGGGTGAGGGCCCCGCGCCAGCGCCCGCCTCGCTTACTTCATCCCCCCGCTCGTGGCTCGCTCGAAACGCCACCGACGGTGCCCTACGCCACCACCCGCTTCCGCCCCGCCCTGCCCGCCCGCACCGGCACCCGCGCCGTGGGCGAAACCGGCCCCAGGTACCACGCCGCCCAGGCGATGGCCAGGTTCACCGGGAGCGCCAGCGCGATGGCGTAGCCGTTGGCCTGGTTGAGCCACGGCAGCACCTGCAGCACCAGCCCCAGCACCGACAGCGCCGCCACCGCATACGCCAGGCGCGACGCCCACTTCCCCGCCCAGCGCGCGCCGTAGCCCAGCGCCGGGATCAGCAGCACCAGCGGCAGCGCCAGCGGCGAAAGCTGCAGGATGTTCTCGTTGCGGTAGGCGATGGCGTGGTCGGTCACCGTCCACAGGCCCAGCAGGATCAGCCCGCCCGTGCCCGCGAACAGCAGCCACAGCGAGGTGACCAGCGCGAAGCCGAAGCGCCCGGCGCCGCTGCGTCGCGTGGTGAGCGCCAGGCCGCCGATGGCGCCCGCGAGCGCCAGGCCGGCCAGCAGGAAGCCGGGCATCCAGTGCGGCGGCGCGGGGGGCTCGGCCGGGCGGGTGGCGGTGAACAGCGTCTGCTGCCTGGCGACCAGGGGGACCACGTTGCCGGCCGCATCGCGCACCCGCAGCGCCGCCACCTCGTCGCGCAGCTTCATGGGCAGGAACATCTCGTCCCACTTGCTGATGGGCCGGTCGGCCGCGGGGCCCAGGCCGAAGTCGATGGCGGTGAAGATCGGTACGTTGGCCGCGCCCTCGCCCACCAGCCGCCGCGTGTGCCAGCGATAGGTCGTGCCCGACGGCTGCCGCGCGGTGGCCTGCTTCAGCGCGCCGTGCAGCACCAGGTCCAGGATGTCGCGCACCCGGGTGGAGCAGTTGTCGCGGTAGTAGTCGTAGCGGTAGAAGCGGTTCTCGGGGCGTTCGTTCTGCTCCAGCAGCAGCTTGACCTGCTGCGCCTGCGCGGGGCTGAGGTTCAGCTCCTGCGCCCACACGCTGCGGTTGAGCATGCGATAGTGGTCGGCGGTGAGATAGGCGTCGAACCCCTCCATCCAGTAGTTCATCCGCCCGCGGGCGAAGTTGAGGATGAAGTTCTCCTGCCGGAAGTCGAACATCCCGTAGTTGTAGGCCTTCTCGCTTCCCGACGTGGGGTCGTGCACCCAGATGGCGTTGTGGCCGAAGCGCTCCCACACCTCGTCGCCCGGCCCCATGGTGAGCAGCACGATGCGCAGCGCCGTGTCGGCGGCCGCCGCGTCCGGCGCCGGCTGCGTCGCAACGGGCTGCGTGGATGATGGCGGCGTTGACGGCGGCTGCGTGGACGGCGGCGGCGTTTGCGCGGCGAGCGGCGACGCGGCCAGCGCGGCGGCGCCGGCGAGTGCCACGGCGCCGTGGCGTGCGAGGGTGCGGGCCTGCATGGTCATCCAACTGCGGGGATCGGTGCGCATCGGGGCGCCAAAGCTAACCGCGCCCGTGCGGCGGGCGCCACCGGCGGGCTTTCGCGCCCCCCGCGGGCGGCGTAGTCTCATCGGCCACGGGGGTAGTTTCTTCCAAACGATCCATGACACGCGGGAGCGGCCGGTGTTCCGGGACAACCTGCTGGCGGGCAAGACGGTGCTGGTGACGGGGGGCGGCTCGGGGCTGGGGCTGTCGATGTCGAAGAAGTTCGCGAGCCTGGGCGCCAACGTGGCCATCACCGGCCGCAGCGCCGAGCGGCTGGAGAAGGGCGCCGCCGAGATCGACCCCTCGGGCGACCACGTGTCCACGCACCCGTGCGACGTGCGCGACTTCGCCCACGTGGAGGCGATGGTGGCTGCGGTGAACGAGCGCTGGGGCGGCGTGGACGTGCTGCTGAACAACGCGGCGGGCAACTTCCTGGCGACCACCGAAGACCTGTCGCCCAACGGCTTCAGCGCCGTGGTGCAGACGGTGCTCTACGGAACCTTCCACGCCACGCTGGCCGTGGGCCGCGGGATGATCGAGCGCAAGAAGGGCGGCGTCATCCTCAACATCGTCACCACCTACGCGTGGACGGGCTCGGCGTTCGTGATCCCCAGCGCCGCGGCCAAGGCGGGGGTGCTGGCGATGACGCGCTCGCTGGCGGTGGAGTGGGCAACCTACGGCATCCGCAGCAACGCCATCGCCCCGGGGCCGTTCCCCACCGAGGGCGCCTGGAACGCGCTGATGCCCACCCCCGAGATCGAGGCCGAGGCCAAGGCGCGCATCCCGCTGGGGCGCTTCGGCGAGCACGAGGAGCTGGCGAACCTGGCCGCGTTCCTGGTGAGCGACGGCTCGGGCTTCATCAACGGCGAGGTGGTGACCATCGACGGCGGCGAGTGGATGGGCTCGGGGGGCGAGTTCAACGGCCTCACCCGCCTGCCGCGCGAGGCGGTGAAGGGCGCGCTCAAGGCGATGCGGGGGAAGTGAGCCGCCGGTAAGAAGGCGGGCGTCGTTCGATCGTTGCGGGCAGACAAGCAGTGGGTGTGTTCGCCGCAACGATTGAACGAAGCCCCTCCACCTCACTGGAGATAATCCCGTATCGCGACTATATTGATCGCGATCACGCCTCGTGGTCACACCCTCATCCCCCTTCGCAGGAGCACTCCCCATGTCGCAGCGCCAGCCGTTTCCCCTGAACGTCGACGATCTGTTCGTGGACTCGTTCGAGACCTCCGCACTGAGCCCCATCTCCCCGCTCACCACCCTGAACGATCCCACGGCCGCGACGCGCTGCTACTACTGCCCGCCCGCGTCGTTCGACCGCGCCTGCATCGAGACCATCGCCAACGTGTAAGACTGACGGCGCCCCCCTCCATCAATGGCAGGGGGCGCCGGAAAGTTGTGCGTCTCACCCCTTCGACCGATCCGCCGTTCTTCCAGCCCGCGGCCATCCGCCCGTGCCGATCAGCCCCGCGGCGGTCCATCCACCCCTTGCATCACACTCATCATCCTTCGCGGAGAAGCATCCTCATGCAGCAACGCCAGCCGAATCCCCTGAATGTCGCGGACCTCGCCGTGGAATCGTTCGAGACCGCCACCATGGTACCCTCCACCATCACAGACTGGGGTCCTACCCCCATGACGATGTGCTACTACTGCCCGGAAGCGTCGCTCCAGGCCGTCTGCGACGAGACGATCGGCGGCATTGGCTTCGAGACGGCGTAATCAGCGAGCACGATGCCCGGCGCCCCCTCCGTTGGTGCCAGGGGACGCCGGGACTTTGTGAGCCTGACCCTTCGATCGATCCGCTCTCATCCAGCCCGCGAACACCAGCCCGTTCCGGTCAGCGCCGGGGTCATCCCATCCCGCCGCCCATGGCGCCTCCTGCATCACCTTCTCGAAATCCCCCAGCGCGCCGACCCACTCACCTGCGTCCTGCTCTCGTGAGATGATTGCGCGCGGCGGCGTAACTCCCGCCATGCGCCATTCCGTCCATCACCGTCACCCCGTAGCCGTTTGCATCGCCACGCCCAAGGCCGCAGGTTTGCGATGTGATGCCAGGGGTGCGGACCGGCGTGCGCGTGGCTCGATTTCGCGCGCCGGCGACCGCGCCGCACGATCCCGCTGACCTGAATCAGAATGAAAGCCGCATTCCTCGCCATCGGCGACGAGATCGTCGCGGGGCTGACGACGGACACGAACTCGGGGTTCATCGCCGGGCTGCTGCGCGACGTGGGCGTGGAGCCGGTCGCGGGCTTCTCGGTGCCCGATGACGAAGAGGCCATCGCGCGAACGCTGGAGCGGGCCATGGAAGAGGCGGATCTCGTCGTTTGCACCGGGGGATTGGGGCCGACGGCGGACGACCTGACGACGGCCGTGGTCGCGCATGTGGCCGGGCAGGAGCTACGCCTGGACGAAGCGTCGCTCGACGCGATCCGGGACCGCTTCCGCTCGCGCGGGATGGAGATGACGGAGAACAACCGCAAGCAGGCGCTGTTTCCGTCTGCCGCCACCATCATCCCCAACCCCAACGGCACCGCGCCGGGCTTCGTTTGTCCCATCACGCGCGGCGGGCGCGAGCGGTGGGTGGCGTGCTTCCCCGGCGTGCCGAGGGAGACGCGCGCGATGGTGCGCGACTGGTTCGTGCCGTGGGTGGCCGAGCGCCAGCCGGGCACGCGCTTCGCCAGCCGCACCTACAGCACCTTCGGCCTCAGCGAGAGCCGGCTGGACGAGCTGCTGGCCGGCGTGGTGCAGGCGGGCGAGGCGCGGCTGGCGTTCCGCGCGGCGTTCCCGCGCATCCAGGCGCGCCTCACCGTGAGCGGCGCGGCGGGCGACGATCTCGACGCGCGGCTGGGCGAGCTGGACCGCCGCGTGCGCGAGCGGCTGGGCCACCACCTTTACGCCACGGGCGACCAGGGGCTGGAGCAGGTCGTGGGCGCCCTGCTGCGCGAGCGCGGGCTGACGCTGGCGGTGGCCGAAAGCTGCACCGGCGGCCGCATCGGCGACTGGATCACCAACGTGCCGGGAAGCTCGGAGTATTTCCTGCTGGGCGTGGCCACGTATTCGAACGAGGCGAAGACGGCGATCCTGGGCGTGAGCCCCGACACGCTCGCCGCCCACGGCGCGGTGAGCACGCAGACGGCGGAGGAGATGGCGGCGGGTGTGCGTCTCCAGGCCGGGGCCGACCTGGGGCTCTCCACCACTGGCATCGCCGGCCCGGGCGGCGGCACGGCCGACAAGCCGGTGGGCACCGTGTGCATCGGCGTGGCGTGGGAAGGCGGCACCTGGTCGCGCCGCTACGACCTGGGCGACCGCGGCCGCGAGTTCATCAAGGGCCTCACCGCCATGACCGCGCTCGACCGCCTGCGCCGCTGGCTGCTGGGCGAGATGGAAGATGGAGCCGCGAGGGAGTGATGGGGAGCAGAGCGCCTGAGGTGCCGTCGAACGAGGATGATGCGGCAAAGCTGCCGACCGAGCATCCAGCCTCGGACGGATCATTGGTGCAGCCAACGGATTCTGCGGATTACCTGTCCTCTATCCCTGCCGGAAAGTCGTCGGATGACGAGGACGAGATGGGCGGTGAGGCTCCGTGCCAGCTCCATCGCTGGTGGGACGGCGAGGAGTGATGATCTTCAGGCGCCGCTGCCAGGCATGATTCTCGTCATCCCGCTTATGGCTGGTACCGGAATGTCGTCTCGGCGCTTTGGGCGTTGACCAAACATAATTTCAGACATATAGTCACTCATCAATCGAAGTGATTGAGCCGAACGTTGCCAAGCCTCGGCGATCCCCGCCCTGGCGGAACTCTCATGCGGAGCAGACCCATGAACAAGCTCAAGCTGAACATCGACGAGCTGGCGGTCGAGGCCTTCCCGACGGCCGATGCGGAGCAGCGGGTCCAGGGCACCGTCCGCGGGCTGTTCGGGCCCACGAAGGTGATCGACGATTGCTCGGCGGACAGCTGCGGCCACATCTGCCCGTAACGGCACGCCGGCGAACGAGGAAGCTGGCCGCGGGCCTCTTCCCGTCTGCATGAAGGGAAACCTCCTCCCCGATGTCTATCGGAGAGGAGGTTTCTCGCGTTCGGCAGGATCGGTGATTCGTCCCGCATCGCAACTGGAAGTCCAGGCGCACGCGGGCGCCGGCGGGGAGCGGGGGGGGGGAGCCAACCCCGCCGTGGTCAGCCGTCCACGCGTTCGATGCGCGAGCCGGCGTACACCTCGTCGGCGCTCAGCAGACGGCCCCGAGCATCGACCTGTACACGCGCCATCTCCTGGCCGTCCCACGTCAGCACCGCGTGGGCGGCGTCGGACCAACGGACCTCGATCACGTGCGTCTCGCCGCCGCTCTCCACCACCGGCACCTCCACGGCGGCGCCACCCGCGCGACGGGCGTGCCGCAGCACCTGGTCGAGCAGCGCGCCCGAGCCCAGCCGGATCGGCAGCGCGGCTGGCGCCAGCGCGCGCGCCGTGTCACGGGTGCCGGTGGCGGGCCGCCAGCGCCGGGCGCGCGCCTGCCCGGCCGCCGCCCGCGACACCTCGCTCCACCCGTCGAAGCGCGTGGCGCCCGGTGGATACGACCACGAGCGGAAGCGCCGGAGCGTTCCGTCGCCCGCGAGCTCCGCGATCTCCACCATGCGCACGAGCGGGCTCTGCGTCTCGGCCTCGATGCGGTCGCTCCAGCGCGCGTAGCGCTCCGTGTAGGCGTCGCCCCGCCGCGGGTGGTGGACGAAGCTGCCTGTCTCGCTGGGCGTGCGGCTGCGCTCGCGATCGGGCTCGGCCGGCGGGCCGGCGGGGCCAGCCGCGGCGGAGGCGGGGCTCCGCGTCGCCTGGCCGGCGCGCTCGATGGTGCCGCCGTCGCGGCCGGTGATGCGCCCACCCAGCACGTGTCCGCGCGCATCCACCGCCAGCACCATCCGTGTGCCGTCCGGCATCCGCACGTCGGCCGAATCTCCCACCCAGCGGACCTCGGCCTCGGCCGGGCCGGTGGGCTGCAGGAACGGGATGGTGGCCGACGAGCCGCCCCTGGCCCGCGCACGCATCAGCAGCAGCTCCACGGTCAGCGTCGACTGCGGGATGGCGAGGACGGGGTTGGGGCCCGTGGCGAACGTGTCGTTCCACGCCATCGGCACCAGCGCGTCGTTCCACCGGCGCATCACGGTGCGGCCGCCCACCACCGTGGCCTGCACGATCTCGCGCTTTCCCTCGGTGTGCGGGCCGTGGAACGCCGAATTGACGTCGAAGCGCGAGAAGCTTCCGTCAGCTCCGGTCGTGGCGCTCCAGTCCACCGTGGCCTCGCCCGGCACGTCGATCACGCTGTGCAGCCGGCCGGCGAGCCGCTCCCACCGCTCGGTGGCCGCCGGCTGGCCATGGCGGCGGACGACGAACGTCCCGCGCTCGCCCACACCCTGCTGCGCCGTGCAGGGAAGGGCGAGCAGCGCCAGCGCGGCGGCGAGCGCGGCAATCATGGGTGCGCGACGCGCATGCGACAGTCGCATCGGAGATGACCGCCTTGTGAAAGATTGGAGGGGTAAACGGCGACCGCCCCGGGCAGGGCGTTCGAGGTCATGCACGCATGATCACGACTCGTCGAAATCGTAGTCGAGGGTGACGCTGGCGCCGCTCTCGTCGTGGCGATACTGCACGTCGCCGTGCAGGCCGCGCAGCTCGCCCGTGCCCGAGCCGGGGACGATGCTGCCGAAGGCGCGCTGCTGGCCCTTCGCTGCGATGCCGCCGTGCTGCATCACGAACATCCCGCTGCGCCCGGCCAGCGTCCCCGTCACCAGCTCCTGCGCGATGTAGCCGGCGCCGCCGCTGTCGGGGCTGCCGCACGACAGCATCTCGGTGCTGCTGGTGCCCTCCAGGTCGCCGCTGAACGTCTTCTTGATCAGCGCCCGCCCCATCTTCGGCCCGCCCTCGGGCGACTCGATCTCCGACGGCTCCCATCCGGTCACGTCGAACTTCGCTACGGCACGTGTGGTCATCGAGCTCCGCTGAGTGAGATGGGAATCTTCCAGCTTAGCCACTTCGCCGGACGAGCGAGGCAAGCTCCTCGAAGTCGCGGGTGCGGGGGAGCGCGAGGAGGACGGCGGCGAGCTCGGCCGGTGGCACGATCAGCTTGCGGGTGTCCAGGTGGATCCAGCCGCCCTGGATGGTGAGCAGCGCGGCGTCCTTGCCGCCGTGGCGCAGCACCTCCTGGTGCACGCGCCAGTGCGACGCGTCGGGCGAGATCCCCGAGCAGCGCACCGTGACCGTCACCCGGTCGCCCAGGTGCAGCTCGCGGCGGTAGCGCGTCTCCTCGCGCATCATCACCGGCCCGAAGCGCAGCGCCTCCAGCCGCGCGGCATCGAACCCATGCGCGGCCAGCAGCCGGAAGCGCGTGTGCGTGGCGTACTCGCTGAATGCGGTGTTGCGCACGTGCCGGTTGCCGTCGATGTCGCCCCAGCGCACCTCGAACGGGCAGGTGAACACCACCTCGCCGCCCGCTGCGCCGCCGCCGATCCCGGGCATACGATCGGAAGCCGCGTCGCCGCTCACGTCAGGCCCGGCGCGCGGCGTCGGCGGCCGTGGTGGCGAGGCGCTGGGCGCTGTCGAGCGCGGCGTCGTAGTCGGGCTCGCGCATCTGGTCGGCCACGTACTCGGCGTGCGCGATTCGGCCGTCGGGGCCGATCACGAACACCGCGCGCTGCAGCAGGCGCCACTCCTCCAGCAGCACCCCGTAATCCTCGCCGAAACGCTCGCTGCGGTGTGACGACAGCAACTCGTGCCCCGCGTTCTCGGCCGCTTGCCAGCGGCTGAGCGCAAACGGCAGGTCCATGCTGATGGTGTACGTCTTCACGCCCTCGGGCAGGTTGGCGCGCAACTCGTCCCACCGCCGCGTCTCCACGTGGCACACCGGCGTGTCGATGGAGTTGATCACGTTCAGCAGCCGCACCTTGCCCGCCGAATCCTCCAGCGAAACGCTGTGCGGAAACGCGTCGCCGGGCGTGTGGCAATCCAGCTCGAACGCGGGCGCCACCTGCCCGGGCGAAAGCTTCGAGCCGACCACGGTGAGCTGGATCTGCTCTTCGAATGCTTCGCCGGTGCGTCTGCTGGTCATCACGGTTCGGGACAGTGGGAAGAGGGAGGCGGACGACCTGCGGAGGCTCTCGTCGTCCATGCGGAGCTCACAAGGTAAGACGGACACCCGCCCGGCGGGAGGCTCGCCTTCACGACCCGGAGCGGTTCGGAGGGGATGAGGATGAGCCCGGATGTGTAACGTTGTGAGGCAGCCCTGCACCAGCAGGTGAGTCACCCCCGCCCCGTGGCCGGCCAACTCATCCCATCCGGATGTCTGCCGCGACGAACCCATCCCTTTCCTGGTCAACGGCTTACGGATCACGACCGGCGTCTTTGCCGCAACGGTGCGGATCATGAGCTACGGACCCGCGCCGCGACCCGCGCGGCTTCTTGGATAATGCGCACGACCTTTCCCCCACATACGGAGCCTGCCACATGCGCCCTTCCTTCCTCCACCGGCGCGGGGGGATCGCTCCCGCTGCCTTGGTCCTGCTGGCCGCCGCCTGCTCCCATGACCTCACCGCCCCCGCGCGCACGCCCGTCCGGGACGTGCGCTCTGCCGCGGCCTCAGCGGGCCCGCGCTTCATCTCCAACGCGGTCAAGTACCGCGACGCCGGCGCCCGGCCCTCCACCGGCCGCAGCGGCTCGTCGAGCCTGGCCGCCCGCGCGCTGCTGGGCAGCGACGGCGTGACCCAGCTGGAGGTGACCACCGCCGGCTCGTTCGACCCGGGCTCCGTGGCCACCAACCCGCTCAGCAAGGTGCAGGTGAAGCAGCTCGACGCGAACGGCGCCGTGCTGCGCACCGTCAACTACAACAACCTGCCGGGCGGCGGCACCGCCACCTTCACCTACGCTGGCCTCACGCGAGGCCACAAGCTGCAGGTGCAGGGCAACGTGGCCGAGGCGAAGCGCACCGCCGTGGTGACCGTGGCCGAGGCGGTGCGCCTGCGGCCGGATCTCCGCATCGCCCTCGAAGCGCCGGATGATGCCACCACCGGCGTGCCCGTGACCGTGCTCGCCACGGTGAGCGAGGGCAATGGCGACGTGGGCGCGCGCGCCGACTGCGTGCTGTACGTGGACGGCGTGGAGGCAGACCGGGCGCGCGCGATCTGGGTGGACGCGGGTGACGAGGTGGCGTGCGCGTTCCTGCACACCTTTGCCACCGAGGGCGACAAGCGCCTGCGCGTGGCCGCCGAGGGCGTGACCCCGGCCGACTTCGACCCGGCGAACAACGCCGCCGAGGGGATCATCCACGTGCGGTCGCCGCGCGGCGCCGGCGTCAGCTACACCGCGTTCGTGGAGGACTACCGCGAGGTGTCGGTGCAGCTCGACTCCATCATGGCCTTCTACGACGACGGCCGGCGCACCGGAACCGTGCAGACCCTCACCACCACCACGCGCCGGCAGAACGCGCAGCTGAACGGATGGATGGACCACGGCATCTCGCTGGCGGGCACGCAGGTGCGCGTCTCGCAGTCCACCGGCGGCGCGGTGGTGCAGGCGGGCGCCTGGGCCAACGCGCTGGGGCACGAGTACGCGCCGGTGTCGGGCGAGCAGGGGTGCATGTCGCGCTGGACGGAGGGCGCGCTCTTCTACCTGTGCAGCACGGGCACGCCCGGGAACGGCTACACCAGCTTCCAGTACCTGCGGACCGGCACGGCCGTGACCTACTACGGCGTCACCCACCTCGCCTTCTGGTACCCCGGCAGCGACAACGCCAACACCTACACCTACGACTCCACCAGCGGCGAAAGCAGCGGCCAGCCGCAGGTCACCATCGGCCCGGACTACGCGTTCCTGGTGGAGCTGACCGACGGCCCGCGCACGTACCGGGTGGACACCGCCGTTCCGGTCACCTCCGTCCAGACCTCCACGTGGACCTTCTATCGGCCGAGCGGGCGGCGGTGCACCTCGGAGCGCTACGCCGAGTTCGCCATGCGCCAGGACATCTGCCGCTACCACCGCGCCGACATCACCAGGCGCAGCGGCTCCGCGAGCCACCAGGCGGAGTAGAGACTTGGGCGCGGCGGTGAGACGGCTGAGCAGGTGGCGTGAGTGCGGAAGTGCGCCGGTGAAGCCACTCGAACGAACAAAGACGGCGTGGGGAGCTGATCGCTCCCCACGCCGTTGATTCGTACTGCGGTGGCGCTCACCCGCTCGCGTCTTCGAAAGACCGCAGGATCTCGGAAGCACGAACCCCGCACGCTTCCGCAAGCACCAGCAGCACCCGCACCGTGGGTGATTTCAACCCACGTTCGAGTTGGCTGATGTACGTTGGGTGCAGCTTCGCCTTCGCGGCGAGCGCCTCCTGCGAAAGACCTGCGCGCCTGCGTGCATCCGCGAGAACACGCCCAAGCTGCTGATCGACACTCGACATCACTCCACGCGGGAAAGAGACGCGTGGAGTGTACGCGCAAATAAGACTTTTGTACCATAGACTAAAGTATTAGTTTGAGACCGGTGAGTGTCCGAGCCTTAGCACGGAGGATTGACGATGTCTCTCCACAATCCCCAAAGCGTTGGATCAACGGCCGATGAAGCGCCGGAAGTCGTGTGGGATGTTCTCGTCGAGGTGGAGTTCGATCCCAAGCTCTCAGCCGAGGAGATTGATGCGATCCAGTCGAAGCTGTGGGACCGGCTGAACGATACGATCAAGAAAACGGTCGGGCCGCACGCGCATCATCCCGCCACGCCTCTCATCACCGCAGTGAACGGGCGCGGCGAGGACACACCGCTCTTTCCGCTCGTCGCCGGGCGGCAGCGGTTCACCTGCAACTTTGACGTCCAAGAGGCGGTCGAGCGGACGTGCAGCGGGACGGATCTCTCCAAGCTCGCCTACGACGCGCGGGGCCGAGCGTACGAGCTGGGCATCGCCATCCAGTACCACCGCCGCCCCGAGTGTGACGGCGCGCGGGCAGCGCGGATGCCGCGGCCCGCGAAGGTTGCGAACGCGGAACGCGGACGGGCTGCGCGGCGGTGGTGAGCTGAATCGAAACGGGGCGGCCGAGATGCGGCCGCCCCGCCTCGTACTACACTTCGCCGTTGAAGTCCGCGAAGGCGGACTGCGTGCCGTGGTAGCGGCGACTTCAGTCGCAAATCCCCGCACTGGAGCCGCGGCTCCGGTGCGGGGATTCCGTTACGCCCGTACCAGCGGCCTGTACTTGATGCGGTGCGGCTGGTCGGCCTCCGAGCCCAGGCGGCGGCGGCGGTCGGCCTCGTACTCCTGGTAGTTGCCCTCGAACCACACCACCCGGCTCTCGCCCTCGAAGGCCAGGATGTGCGTGGCGATGCGGTCCAGGAACCAGCGGTCGTGGCTGATCACCACGGCGCACCCGGCGAACTCGAGGAGCGCGTCTTCCAGGGCGCGCAGGGTGTCCACGTCCAGGTCATTGCTCGGCTCGTCCAGCAGGATCAGGTTGCCGCCCTTCTGCAGCACCTTGGCCATGTGCACGCGGTTGCGCTCGCCGCCGGAAAGCACCTTCACCGCCTTCTGCTGGTCGCTCCCCTTGAAGCCGAACCAGCTGCAGTAGGCGCGCGCGTTCACCTCGCCGCGGCCCAGCTTGATGCTGTCCTGCCCGCCGCTGATCTCCTGGTACACCGTCTTCTCGCCGTCCAGCGTGTCGCGGCTCTGGTCCACGTACGCCAGCTGGACGGTGCTCCCCACGCGCAGCTCGCCCGCGTCGGGGGTGTCCTGGCCGGTGATCATGCGGAAGAGCGTGGTCTTGCCGGCGCCGTTGGGCCCGATCACCCCCACGATCCCGCCGCGGGGGAGGCGGAACTCCAGGTTGTCCATCAGCAGCTTGTCGCCGTAGCCCTTCTGGACCTTGGCGGCGACCACCACCTCGTCGCCGAGGCGCGGGCCGTTGGGGATCACGATCTCGGCGCGGCTCAGCTTTTCGCGCGGGTCCTCGTTCAGCAGCTGCTCGTAGGCGTTCACGCGGGCCTGCGCCTTGGCGTGCCGGGCGCGCGGCGCCATCCGCACCCACTCCAGCTCGCGCGACAGGGTGCGCTGGCGGGCGCTCTCGGTGCGCTCCTCCACCCGCATGCGCTCCTGCTTCTGCTCCAGCCAGCTGGTGTAGTTGCCCTTGAAGGGGTGCCCCTCGCCGCGGTCCAGCTCCAGGATCCACTCGGCCACGTTGTCCAGGAAGTAGCGGTCGTGGGTGATGGCCACGATCGTCCCCTCGAACTCCTTGAGGTGCTGCTCCAGCCAAGCCACGCTCTCGGCGTCGAGGTGGTTGGTGGGCTCGTCCAGCAGGAGCATGTCGGGCTCTTCCAGCAGCACGCGGCACAGCGCCACGCGGCGCTTCTCGCCGCCCGACAGGTTCTCCACCCGCGCGTCGCCCGGCGGCAGGCGCAGCGCGTCCATGGCCACCTCGATCTTGCGGTCGAGCTCCCACAGGTTGCCGGCGTCGATCTGGTCCTGCAGGCGCGCCTGCTCGTCGATCAGCGCGTCCATGTCGGCGTCGGGGTCGGCGAACGAGTTGTTCACCTCGTCGTAGCGGCGCAGCACGTCGCGCGAGTGCTTCACCCCCTCCTCCACGTTGCCGCGCACGTCCAGCGTCTCGTCGAGCTGCGGCTCCTGCGCCAGGTAGCCCACGCGCGTGCCCTCGGCGGCCCACGCCTCGCCGTTCCAGTCCTTGTCCACGCCGGCCATGATGCGCAGCAGCGAGCTCTTCCCGCTGCCGTTGGGCCCCACCACGCCGATCTTGGCGCCGGGGTAGAACGACAGGTAGATCCCCTTCAAGATCTCGCGCTGCGGCGGGACGATCTTGCGGAGATCCTTCATCACGTAGATGAACTTCGACGTATCGAGCGCCATTCTGGGCTTCGCGGATCGAGTTGATTGATTCTGCACCGCGGCCGAACACGCCGCCGGGGGCCCCCAACTTATCAGCCCGCGCCCGGTGGCGGGAGACGGCGGCGGTGCCAGCGGGCGGGAGAGGGGTGGGACGCGGGGATGGCGGGGCCTGGGATCGTGCCACCGCGGCAGGGCCCCCACCCGGAAATTCGTGGACGATACGGCCGTCCACGAATTTCCGACCTCCCCCAAAACCGACTGCCCGGCCGCTTTGGGGGGAGGGACAGGCGCTCTCTGGCGCCAGGGTGGGGGTCCGCGCCGGCGCCTCGGGATCCACACTTCCGCATCCCTCCGCCTTGTCCGCAGCGCTCCCGCACGGGATCTTGCCTGCAGATGATGGGTGGAGCGATGCGTGTACATCGGGGAGCGATGAGATGAGCGACAACGAATCGAACGAGAGCGGATCCCACGTCAGCGGAGCGAAGGTGATCGTGGTCACGGGCGCCAGCAGCGGGATCGGGGCGGCGCTGGCGCGGGAGCTGGGGCGGCGCGGGCACACGCTGGTGCTGGCCGCGAGGAACGAGGACGCCCTGCGCGCCGTTGCCGGCGAGATCGGCGGCCAGACGCACGTGGTCCGCGCCGACGTCACCCGGCGCGCGGACGTGGAGCGGGTGCGCGACGAGGCGCTGCGCGCGTTCGGGCGGGTGGACGTGTGGATCAACAACGCGGGGCAGGGGATCAGCCGTTCGGTGCTGGAGCTGACGGACGAGGACGTGGACCAGATGATGGCGGTCAACGTAAAGGGCCCGCTCTACGGAATGCAGGCCATCGTCCCGCACTTCCAGGAGAGCGGGACGGGGCACCTGATCAACGTCTCCTCGTTCCTGGGCCGCGTGCCGATGGCGGCGGTCCGCTCGGCATACAACGCGGCCAAGCACGCCCTGAACGCGCTCACCGCCAACCTGCGGATGGACCTGCGCGCCGGCTTCCCCGGCATCCACGTGACCACGCTGATGCCGGGGATCGTGTCCACCGATTTCGCCGCCAACGCCCGCGGCGCGGCCCCGGGCACCGCCACCATGAGCCCGGGTGGGCCGATGGCGGCGCAGACGGCGGAGGAGGTGGCAACGATCATCGCCGACGTCGTCGAGAATCCGCGCCCCGACGTGTACACCAACCCCGCGCACCCCGAGCTGGCCCGCGCCTACTACGCCGACGTCGGCGCGTTCGAGGAGCAGGCCGCACGCATGTTCGCCCCGCGTCCGCAGCAGCCAGCGCCCGCGGCGGACTGATCGAACGCCTGAGGATCGTCTGCCGGCCGTCGCCCGAGGCGTCCGCCGGTTGAAACCGGCGGCTGGAACTTCGGGAAGTCCGCCTTCGCGCCGCCTTCGCGGACTGCAGCGACGCATCGGTGTGGATTTGCGGCCATCGTGGCCGCCTCTCGCCGCCCCGGATTGAAATCCGAGGCAACAAGGGCACGAAGTCCGCCTTCGCGGCGCCTTCGCGGACTGCACGCCGGCACCACTCGGTCGCGCGACCATCCGCACCGAAGCCGACGCTGCAGCCTCGCGCAGTTTGCGAGGCTTCCCGTAGTTGTTGCTGCGGCTTCCAGCCGCCGGTGAGCAAAAGCCAGCCGACTTTCCGCAGCCAGCCGACTTTCCGCAGCCAGCCGACTTTCGTGCAGTCGGATGATCGGTACACGGCACGGATTCCGCAGGCGCGCCGTCCCCGATCGGTCGAAGGATCATCGAACACGGGGGATGATGGTGGCGGGAGCGGACGCGCGGCGGCTGGAGAGTGAGACGGCGGAGGCGCTGGGCGAACGCTGGTTCTCGGCGATGCGGCGGGGCGACTTCGCGGCCGCGTGGCGCGCGAGCGACGCCATCCTGCGCGCGCACGCCGGCGTGCCGTGCTGGCATCGCCCGCGCCACGAGCAGTGGGTGTGGGATGGAACGCCGCTCCAGGGGGAGCGCGTCCTCGTCCGCTGCTATCACGGGCTGGGCGACACGCTGCAGTTCATCCGCTATCTGCCCATGCTCAAGCAGGTCGCGGCCGAGACGGTCGTCTGGGCGCAGCCCGCGCTGATCCCGCTGCTCCGCAGCGTGGACGGCATCGACCGGCTGGAGCCGCTGCACGACGGACCGTATCACGGCGAGTACGACGTGGACGTGGAGGTGATGGAGCTTGCCCATGTCTTCCGCAGCACGCTGGAAACGCTTCCCAGCCGCGTCCCCTACGTCCACGCCGACCCCGCAGAGATCCCGCGCGACGACCGCCTGGCCGTGGGTCTCGTCTGGCGCGCGGGCGATTGGGACGAGCGGCGGTCCATTCCCATCCACCTCCTGTCGCCGCTCGCCCAGATCCCCGGTGTGGACCTGCACGTGCTGCAGCGCGGGGCGGCGCTGGCCGAGTGCCCGGCCTGTTTCGGCACCCGCTCCGGTGCCGACGACGTGCTCCAGGCCGCGCGGGTGATGCGGGCGCTGGACCTGGTGATCACCGTGGACAGCATGCCGGCGCACTTGGCGGGCGCACTGGGCGTGCCCGTGTGGACGCTGCTGATCGACGACGCCGACTGGCGCTGGATGACCGGCCGCGACGATTCGCCGTGGTACCCCACCATGCGCCTCTTCCGCCAGCCCTCGCCCGGCGACTGGCCTTCCGTGATCCGCCGCGTGGCCGCGGAGCTGCGCGCGCTGACGGGTCGCGAGCAGCAGGCTCAACGCACTCCGCGGCGATAGATCCTTCAGCCGCCGCCATGCACTGGTGTGGACGCGGCATCGGTGCGGCGGCGTCTTCAGGATGACATTCGGGTTGGGGGCCCGTAACCCATTGGGAGACAATGTCATCCCGAGCGTCGCCGCCGCGCCTGACCGGTCGCCACGCGGCTGCCTGGCGGCGACCGAGGGATCGATCGCCCGCGCTCGGATACGGCTTCCGTCACGCGAGGCGTCTCGCAAATTCCCTTGCAGAAATCCGCAGTCTCATACCGATTTCGCTGAATGATTGTGCATTCCCCCACAGACAAACTGGCTCACACGGAGCAACGGAGGGAGCGGAGAACTGCTTGTCTTTCCTCCGTTTCCTCCGTTGCTCTGTGTGACATTCTTCCGTAGCGGTCCTTCCGAATGCACAGCTGATCGCCGGATCTGGTATCAAAGCCTGACGCCGTTCGTTCGTCCGCCGCCCTCGCCGTCCCCAAAGCCCGGTCCCCACAAGGATTTGCTTGACAGTGACGGCGGCCGGCGGCATGATAGCGGCCACCGCCGTCGCACCCACCCCGCCGTATCCTCGCCCCAGCGACATCCGACCTTGACCGACCCCGGCAACGACTTCGCCGAGCTGTTCATGCGCGAGCGCTGGCTGGTGATGCGCGAGCGCCACCGGCAGGCCATCTCCAAGCGCTGGTTCCTTTGCTTCCTGGCGGTGGGGCTGGCGCTGGTGGGCCTCTACACGGGCGCGCTCCACATCACGCTGGCGGCCGCGGTGGCGCTGGCGGCCACCAACTTCCTGGCCAACCTGCTGGTGGCCGTGCTGCTGCGGGCCAACCGCTTCTCGCCCTGGCAGTTCTGGTTCGTGTCCACGATGGACGTGGTGGTGATCGCCGGGTTCGCGTGGGCGCTTGGGCCGCAGGGATACCTGGTGCTGCCGTTCCTGATCTTCGCGGTGGGCGGCTATGCGCTGGGGATGCCGCGCGCGGCCAACGTGCAGCTGGGGCTGGCGTGCATGCTGTACCCGGCCGGGCGCTGGCTGGGGATGCGCGGCACCCCCCACGCCGCGGCCATGGTGGTGATCGAGACGCTGTTCCTGCTAGGGATCGGGTGGATGTCCACCACGGGGCCCGCCACCTACACCCGCCGGCTGCGGCGCGTGCGGCAGGCGCTGGCCGGCGCCAGCGGGGGCGACTTCTCCATCCGCCTGCAGGGCCGGCACCTGGACGACATCGGCTTCCTGTCGGTGTCGGTCAACAGCATGTCGCAGACGGTGGGCGAGATGGTGGGCGAGATCCAGCGGCGCTCGCAGGAGCTGTCGCGCCTCAGCGACGCCCTGGCCGCCACTGCCGACGAGGTGCAGGCCTCGGCGCGGAGCATCGGCGCCAGCAGCGGCGGCGTGGCGCGCGAGGCCCGCGAGCAGCTGGGGCTGATCGGCGAGAGCGCCCGCGCGGTGGACAGCGTGAGCGCCGAGGGCGAGCACCTGCGCCGGCAGGCCCGCGCCAGCAGCGGCGAGGCCGTGGCGCTGGCCGCCGAGGCGCGCGAGCACGCCGAGCGCATCGGCCGCGCGGGCGGGCTGCTGATGGACCTGCGCGAAGACTACGGCCGGCTGGAGGCGTCCATCGACGCGCTGGAAGACGCCGGCGGGCGGGTGGCCGGCTTCGTCAGCACCATCCCGGAGATCGCCGAGCAGACCAACCTGCTGGCGCTGAACGCCGCCATCGAGGCCGCGCGCGCCGGCGAGCAGGGCCGCGGCTTCGCGGTGGTGGCCGGCGAGGTGCGCGGGCTGGCCACGCAAAGCTCCACCTCGGCCGCCGAGGTCGCGGGGGTGGTGCGGCAGACCGCCGCGGCCATCGCCGAGGTGCGCGAGCGGCTGCACGCGGGGAGCGGCCGCATCGCCGGGGTGGGCGAGGTGGCCGACTCGGGGCGCAGCTCGCTGGCGATCGTGGTGAGCGGGCTCGAGCGCACGGTGGCCTTCGTGGAGCGCATCAGCGCCGACGTGGAGCGGCAGGCGGCGTCGCTCGCCTCGATCCGCGAGGGGATGGCGAAGATCCGCGGCATCACACAGGCCGCCGTGGAGCGCGCGGAAGACGCGGCCGCCGCCACCGGCCAGCAGCAGGCCGCCATGGAGCAGCTGGCCGGCACCAGCCAGCGCGCCGCGCAGACGGCGGTGCACCTCGACGCGCTGGCCGCCCGCTTCCGCGTTGCCGCCGCCGAGTGACCATCGAAGTGGTCTACCGTCGAAGAGGAGTGGCGGTCGCCGAAGCGTGAAAGTCGAAGCCCGCGATCGTTCGCAAGCCGTGGCAGCCCGCTCTCCGGCCGCACGCCGAAACCCCAGCGCACTCGCGCACTCCCGCACCGGCGCACCCGTTGGTGGGGCCGGCCCATGCTCCCAGACCGGGCCCCCAGTGGCGGCCCTCTTGCAGTGCCGGTTATGTTAGAAAGCACACCGCTCTCCGCTCCCCCGCGCCGCGCGTACGGCCAGCGCGCCCGGGCGACGGAAACCCTCTCCCGGCGGGACGAACTCTGATGGACAGCGGCAGTCGTTCCAGCTACGAAGACTCGGGCTCCCGCGGGCTGCTCCGCGGGCGCATGGAGGCGCTCGGCCAGGTGAGTGCCGAGCTGATGCACGACCTGGCGCAGGGGTTGTCGGCGCTGGAGGCCCGCGCGCGCGTGGCCGCCGCCGATGCGCGTGCCGGGCGCACCGCCGCCGCCGACCTCGACGGCGTGGTGGAGACCAGCGCCGACCTCAACCTGATGGTGCGCGACACGCTGGAGGTGATGGCGGGCCGCGCGATCAGCCCCGAGGTGCGCTTCGACGTGTACTCGGTGGTGGAGCGCGCGGTGCGGCGCTACTTCCCCGCGTCGCGCGGGGTGGAGGTGCGGCTGCGCAGCGAGCTGCCGGCGGGGATCGAGGTGGAGGGGCGCCAGTCGTTCCTTTTCCGCTCGATCGGCAACCTGCTGGCCAACGCCATGCGCCACTGCCGCAGCGAGGTGACCATCGGCGTGAGCGTGGAAGACCCGCGGCGGATGGACGAGGATGCCGACGCCGTGGTGTGCATCGACATCGAGGACGACGGCGCGGGGCTGGACCTGGCGCGCGCCGCGCGGCTCTTCGAGCCCGCGCCCTTCGGCGACCCCGACGGGGCGATGGGGCTGTCGGCCGTGGCGTGGATGGTGAGCCAGCTGGGCGGCTGGGTGCGCCACCGCCCCGGCGACGAGCTGGGCGGCGCCTGCTTCGAGATCCGCCTCCCCGTGGCCGACCACGCCACCAGCGGCTGAGCATCGGCGGATCCGGGCCAAGACGAAGAACGGCGGGGGAGACGATGATCGTCTCCCCCGCCGTTTTGCGTTCGGCAGGACGCTGGTTCAAGGATGCTCGCGGCTTTCTCGGACGGCGGGAGAAACACGGAGGCCGAGTCCGTCACACGAGCACGGCCGCACGAACATCGCGGCTGGCCGTTCTCATCCTCCTACCCGGCAGGTGAATCGTGAAAGCAGCGTCCCTGATCCTCGTCGCCCTGTCCGTAAGCCTGGCTCCCGCCGCCCCCGCCGCGCAGACGCGGTACGCCGCGGGGCCTGTCCGGGTGCGGGCGGCGCCGTCCGCGTCTGCCGCGTTGGTCACCACGGTTCCGCGCGGAGCCGCGGTGAGCGTGAAAGGCTGCACGTTCGGCGGTGGTACGTGGTGCGCCGTGGAGTATTCCGGCCGCTCGGGCTATGCGGCCGAGCGCTACCTGTCCCCGGCCGGGGCCGATGCCACCCAGACGCTCGTCACGACGCCGCAAACCAGCGCAGGCACGCGCCGGTCGCACGCGTCGTCGTCCATCGCACGCCGCACGCCGCGCCGCGCCTATGCGGCGTCGACGAGACGGGCCACACGGAGCTCGCGTGCCGGCAGCCGACGCTCGTCGTCCTCCGGCAGCTACCAAATGGGGCCGCGGGGCGGCTGCTACACGTACAGCGCATCGGGCCGCAAGCGATACGTGGATCACTCCTACTGCAACTGATCCGGGGCGAGCCCCAAACATCCCTGTATGCGAGTAAACTCGCCGCTACAACGGCACACAGTCGCCGTCGCGGACTTCGACGGCGGGGATCCGTTCGGTGATGAAGCCGGTGGGGCGCCCCGCGCGAGCAGGAGCGCCCCACGGCTGTTTTCACGGCCGTCCGCGTGTCGCGCCGCAGCCGGGGCCTCAGTCCGCGAAGGCGGACTTCGTGCCGTTGTAGCCGCGACTTCTTCAGTCGCATCCTGGCGACAGACCATGCTCGATTGGTGACGCTCGTTGCGCACGATCGCCTCGATTCGTCGGTGCTCTTCTGTCTTCGGACGCACCTTTGTCGCGACGAATTTCTTGACATTCCGGCGCCCGGGCCTTATAAAGAGGTCCATCCCAGACGGAAATCTCCCCGTCGGTGCTCCGGAGCCCGCGCGGCTCTCCCCTCAGGATCTCCGCAAGCTGTTCGGTCCCGCTCGCTGAAGATCGGTTCTACCCCGCTCCAACCGTGTCGCCCTCCCCGTCGTACGTTCGCCCCGCATGCTTCCCGGCCCACGTGGCACGGGGACTTCGCTGCGTGCGTTCGTTCCGTGGCGGCACCCGCGGGCGGTGACGCGCGCTCCGTAGAGCACACCAGCGTGCGCCCCGCGGGAGGGCGCCAACCAACGCGCCGGCGACCCCGGCGCGACCCGCGAACCCACGTCGACAGTGCGGAGGTGCCGCACCGACGCCCATCCAAACGCAGCAGCAGGAGTAGGAGATGGCCCGCTCGACCGGCAAAGTGAAGTGGTTCAACGACGCCAAGGGCTTCGGCTTCATTGAACACGAGGGTGGCAGGGACCTGTTCGTTCACTTCTCCGCCATCAAGCAGGAAGGCTTCAAGACCCTCGCCGAGGGCGAAGCCGTGGAGTTCGACATCGTGGAGGGCCCCAAGGGCCCCGCCGCGGAGAACGTGACGCGTCTCGGCGCGGACTCCTGAGCGCATCTGCTGTTCCTGTAGCGCGAAAGGCCGCCCTCCGGGGCGGCCTTTCCGTTTTCCATGCACCTCGGACGGCGCACCACCATCCTTCCGTCGGGGGTCGTAGCGGCTACAGCCCGCGCACCGCCCCGCCGATCTCGCCGACCTGGTAGGGTTGGAACCCGCAGTTCGAGCTCACCGGAACGTAGACAATTTCGTCGGCATGGCCCGGCTCCGCAAAGTAGCGCACGCCCTCGTATTCGCCCGCGGGTGCCACGTCGTTGGCCGACAGCTGGCGCGGCAGGGCGTACTTCAGGAACCTGCGGCCGTTGATCACGATCGGCACATTACCCACGTACCAGGGGGTTTCGGCGGCGGGCTGCGGCGTGACGGGGAACATCTCGCGCAGCGGCCGGCCGTGGTAGAGCGTGTCGCCCGTCGCGGCGTCGTAATCGGCCACGATGGTGGACAGCCCGCCCTGGTGGATCTGGCAGAAGTAGACGAACGTGAGAGGCCGGCGTTCGGGCTCGGCGGGCGCCACGGGCAGCGCCGGGTCGATCACCACGGGCGACGGGGGGGGCGCCGCGGGCGGGCGGCGCGCGCAGGCGGCGCCGCACAGCGGGAGCAGCAGAAGCAGGATCGTGGCTCGCATCGGCGGTTCGCGCGGATGGAGGGGGTCGGTCGACCGCGGAGGATCTCAACTTCGTGCGCTGGACGCCGTGGCGCCACCCGCCCCGCGGCCGCCTTCCGTCAGCCCCCGGCCGTCTCTCCGTCTGCCCCGCCAGCCTCGCGGCCGCAGTGGGGGCAGCACGGCCGCGCACGCCGCCGGCTGAACGCCTCCACGAAGCCCGAGCCAAGGATGGCCGTGGGGAGCGCGAAGAAGCCGATTCCCAGGATGGCCACCGCCGAGCCCAACAGCCGGCCCAGCGGCGTCCGGGGATACACGTCGCCGTACCCCACGGTGGTGACGGTGGCCACGGCCCACCACATGGTGGCGGGGATGCTGGAGAACGCCTCGGGCTGCTGGTCGTGCTCGGCATAGAACATCAGCGACGAGGCGGCCAGCAGCAGCACCAGCAGCGCCGCCGCGGCCACCAGCAGCTCCTCGCGCTTGCTCCGCGCCACCTGCCACAGGAGGAAGGCGCCCGGCATGTAGCGCAGCGCCTTGACCAGGCGGAAGATGCGGAAGACGCGGACGGCGCCGGCGAAGGCGGCGCCCACCCCCAGCCCCGCGAGGTAGAACGGGAGCACCGACAGCAGGTCGACCAGCGCCATGGGCGTGAGCACGTAGCGCAGCCGGCCCCACGGGCCGCGATACCGCGCGTCCACCGGCGCGGCCCACACGCGGGCCAGGTACTCGGCCGTGAACACCACCACCGCCACGCGCTCCACCACCCAGAGCGGCACCGGGAACGCCGCCGCGATCGCCGACACGGTGCCCAGCACCGCCGCGATCACGCTCAGCAGGATCAGCGCGAGCAGCGAGCCGTCCACCCAGCGGTTCAGCCGGTCTTCCGGGTCGTTCTCTTCCAGCACCTGCCAGGCGCGGACGGCGATGGGGCTCATGGCAAGCCGGGGGAAGCCGTGGATGCGGGCGGCGCATCCGTCGATGGCCGCACGCGTTGGACGGGCCGGGAATCCCGTTTTCCCCGCCGATCGCACCGATCCCTCCGTCTGGCATGGATGACCGAGCGCGACTCGTCTGGTCGCCAAGGCGGGCGCGCTGTATCGTCCCCGCTCCGCCTCCGTCCGGTCCACTCCTGGGGAAGACGCACGATGAGCCTGCGCCACGACGTGGTGTTCCTGTTCGACGTGGACAACACGCTGCTCGACAACGACCGCGTGACCGCCGACCTGAAGCGGCACCTGACCGGCGTGTTCGGCGCCGACCGGGCGCAGTGGTACTGGGACACCTTCGAGGAGTTGCGCGAGGAGCTGGGCTATGCCGACTACCTGGGCGCGCTCCAGCGCTTTCGCGTGGAGCACCCGCGCGACCCCAACCTGCTGGCGGTGAGCACGTACCTGGTGAACTACCCGTTCGCCAACCGGCTGTATCCCGGCGCGCTGGACGTGATCGACCGGTTCAAGGCGTGGGGCCCGACCGTGATCCTGTCCGACGGCGACGTGGTGTTCCAGCCGCGCAAGGTGGAGCGTTCGGGGCTGTGGGACGCGGTGGAGGGGAATGTGCTGATCTACATCCACAAGGAAGAGATGCTGGACGACGTGGAGGCGCGCTACCCCGCCCGCCACTACGTGATGGTGGACGACAAGCTCCGCATCCTCGACGCGATGCGCACGGCCTGGGGCCCGCGGCTCACCACTGTCTTCCCGCGCCAGGGCCACTACGCGCTCGACGCGGAGCTGTGCTCGCGCTACGCCCCGGCAAACGTGACGGTGGAGCGGATCGGCGAGCTGGCGGAGTACGACCTGGCGCGGCTGATCGGCGATGCGGCGGCGGGGGTGAGCGCGGCGTCCTGAGGTGCGCGGACGAGGGTCGATGGGGATGATGTCGCCGGCGGGCCGATGAGGCAGATAGGGGGCTTGCTTCGTAAAAAGGCGGCTGAAGCCGCAGCAACAACGACGAAAAGCCTCACAAACTGCGTGAGGCTTCAACAGCTGAAGATGTTGGCCTTTGTTGCCGTTTACCTCCCCCCGTCGGTTGGGCGCTTCGCGGGAGAGGGGGAGCACAGCAACGGCGGCGGCGCGGCACATGAGCGTTAACCCTCTACCGCGAAGCGGGGGAGGGTACGCGCTCTCAGGCGCGGGGAGGGGGCCCCGCGCAGGCGCCCGCCACTCCCCGTAATCATCATCCTCCACGGCTGCATCCGATCCGATCTCGATCCGCCAATCCACCGACATGCTCACCGTCCGCGCGCGCAAGCGCCTGCCGCACTTCACGCTCGACGTCGACTTCACGGTCGCCGACGAGATCCTGGTGCTGTTCGGGCCGTCGGGCGCGGGGAAGACGATGACGCTGCGGATGATCGCGGGGCTGGAGCGGCCCGACGCGGGCGAGATCCGGCTGGCCGAGCGCGTGCTCTACTCGCGCGCGGGCCGCGCCTGGGTGCCGCCGCGGGCGCGCCGCTGCGGCTTCGTCTTCCAGGATTCGGCGCTGTTCCCCCACCTCACCGTGACCCGCAACGTGCTCTACGGCGCGCGGCGGGGCGATGCCGACACCCCCGCGCGGCTGGCGGAGCTGCTCGAGCGCTTCCGCATCACCCACCTGGCCGGCCGCTACCCGCTGCAGCTTTCGGGCGGCGAGGTACAGCGGGTGGCGCTGGCTCGCGCGCTCATGGCCGGCCCCGACGTGCTGCTGCTGGACGAGCCGTTCTCGTCGCTCGACGCCGAAACCCGCGCCGCCGCGCAGGACGTCGTGCTCGACGCACACGGCACGTGGCGCATCCCCTTCGTCTTCGTCACCCACGACCGCGCCGAGGCCGAGCGCGTGGGCGGCCGGATGCTGTACCTGCGCGAGGGGCGGCAGGTCGACGAGGGGTGAAGATCTTCGGGGTGGACGAGCTGGGTAGACAGGTGCGTGAGTGCGGAGGTGCGCGAGTGCGCTTGGGGCTCACGTGATCGTACTCGCGCACCCGTCGGGCCGGCGTCGCGCGAGGTCGAGGACCGGGCACCGCCGTTGCAACTCCACGGGAGATGCGGCACCGGGCGTCCTCCGGTGGCGAGGCACCTGTACCTGGGTGCTCAAACATCTCTGCAGCAAGGAGTTGGCGATGCGTAAACTCGCTTTCGTGATGGTGCTCGCGGCGGCGGCCGGGGCGGCTCCCCGGCCCGCGCAGGCGCAAAACGTGATCACCTGTGAATCCCACGGAGGACGCCGGCAGACCTGCTCGGTGGACACCCGCGGGGGCGTGCGGCTGGTGCGCCGGCTCAGCGACAACCCCTGCGTGCAGGGGCGCAGCTGGGGCACCACCAGCCGCGGCGTGTGGGTGGACGACGGGTGCCGCGCGCAGTTCGCGGTGTCGGGGCGCGGCGGCTCGTACGGCTCCAATGGCCGCTACGGCAACGGCGGGTACGGCGACGGGCGCTACGGCAACGGCGGCTACGGGCGCAACGACGACGGTCGCGGCGGCCGCATCGACGGCTCGCGCGCCATTGGGCTCTGCCGCCAAGCCGTGCGCCGCGAGATCGGCAACCGCCGCATGGACCTGTGGTTCCGCGGCCAGGACCGGAACACCGCACGCGTGGACTGGACCGCCACCGGGCGCGCGGAGGGCACCTGCCGCGTGGACCGCAACGGCCGCGTGGACGTGCGGGTGAACCGCCACCGCTAGTCGGGCGGTGCCGGGATCGACGTGAGGGCCGCGGCTCGGGAGCGAGCCGCGGCCCTCGTTCATGTGCGGAGATTCCCCCTTTGGGCCGCCACCCAACACCGCGGCACCGGTGTTGCACTGTAATCGCCGGACTGGCAACGAGTTGGGCGCGATGGACGCGCATGCGGCGGGATCCACAGCAAGGAGTGAGCGATGCGTAGACTGGCAATTCTCGCGGCGGCCGTGGCGGCGACGGCGGCTTTCGCCCCGGCCCGGGCGCAGGCACAGCAGACGGTGGCGTGCGAGTCGTTCAGCCGCGACCAGCGGGTGTGCTCGATGGACACCAGCGGCGGTGTGCACCTGGTGCGCACGCTCAGCGATACGCCGTGCGTGCAGGGGCGGACGTGGGGTCTCGCTCGCGGCGGCGTGTGGGTGAGCGGCGGATGCCGCGCGACGTTCGCGTCGAACGTACAGTCGGGCAGCGGCCGCTACAGCAACGGCGGGTCCAACAACGGGCGCTACAACCGCAACGACAACGTCTACAACAACTCCAACGGCGTCAACAACGCCGCGTCGCGGTGCAGCCAGGCGGTGCGCTCGCGGGTGGGCAACCGCCGCGTGACCTCCGAGGTGGTGAACAACAGCCGCAACAACGCCCGCGTGGCGTGGCGCGCGAGCAACGGGCTGTCGGGCACCTGCCGCGTCGACCGCGACGGCAACGTGACCGTGCGCGTGAACGGCCGGTAACCGATCGGCTGGCGAGACCGCTGGAATAAGGGCCGCGGCTCCATCGGGAGCCGCGGCCCTTCTTTCGTGCGCTGTCGCGGGGCGGAGCGTCCCCCAGATGGCTCACGCTCTGCATGAGATTCCTTCCGATCATAGAGCCGGGACGGGCCTGGGTGCGCGTGAGCGTTTCGTCTCCCCGTCCGTCCCAACGCACTCACGCACCCGTGCCGTTCCCGCACTCCCGCACCTGTTCGCGGTGCGTCAGTGCGCGAAGATCTGCGAGAGCGTGTAGATGACCAGCCCCGCGAGACCGCCCACCAGCGTCCCGTTGATGCGGATGAACTGCAGGTCCTTGCCGATCTGCAGCTCGATCTTGCGGGTGGTGTCTTCCGGGTCCCACGCGGCGACGGTGCTGGCGATCAGCTCGGCCACCTCGCCGCGGTACTGCTCCACCACGTACAGGACGGCGCTCTCCACCCAGCCGTCCACCTTCTCCATCAGCTCGGGGTCGTGGCGCATCGACTCGGCGAAGCGCGTGACCGTGTGGGCGATGCGGCGGCGGAACTCGCTGCCGGGGTCGGCGGCGTGCTTCAGCAGGCTGGCCTTCAGGTCGCCCCAGAGCGACGCCGAGTAGCCGCGCACGGCCGGGTGCTGCAGCAGGTCTTCCTTGAGGTGCTCGCCCTTCTCGATCATCTCGGGCGAGGTGCGCAGCTTCTCCACGAACTCCAGCATCGCCTCGTTGTAGCGGTGCCGCAGCGGGTGCTCGGGGTTCACCGTCACCTCGCCCAGCGTGTTTTCGATGCCGGTGATGATCTTCTGGTAGATCTTCTCGTCGATGGGCGACGGCACCCACCACGGCAGCTCGTCGCGGATCTTCTGGCGCAGCCCCTCGCGGTTCTCCTCCACCAGCCGGCCCACCAGCTTCAGCGCCGAGTCGAGCAGCTCCTGGTGGCGGTTGCCGTGCGTCATCAGCGACAGCGCCTTGCCCATCAACGGCGCCACCTGCGTGGCGCGCACCCTCCGGCTCACACTGGTCTCGATCAGCTCCTGCACCTCCTCGTCCTTGAGCACCTGCACCAGCCCGCTCACCGAGGCGGCGGCGTGGCGGCCCACGATCTCGCCGTGCTCGGGGAGCGCCAGCCAGTCGGCCAGCTTCTGCGCGATGCTGGCCTGCTGTAGCCGCTGGCGGATCACCGCGGGCGAGAGGAAGTTGTTCTGGACGAAGTTGCCCAGGCTGCGGCCGATGCGCTCCTTGCGGTTGGGGATGATGGCCGTGTGCGGGATGCGCAGCCCCATGGGGTAGCGGAACAGGGCCGTCACCGCGAACCAGTCGGCCAGGCCGCCCACCATCGACGCCTCGGCGGTGGCGCGCACGTAGCCCAGCCACGGCCAGCGCCCTTCCAGCACCCGCGTGACGATGAACACCACGAAGGCCCCGATCAGCAGCCCCGTGGCGCGGAGCTTCATCGAGTCGAGCTGTTGGCGCTTGAGCTCCTCGTCCTTGAGCGGCTGCAGCGTGAGCGGCGCGTCGGCGTTCGGCGCGGGCGCCGTGCCTGCGTCCGGCGGTCGGCGCTCGGCAGCCGGCGGGCGGGGTTCCAGCTGTGTATCCAACGTGCGGCTCCCTATCCTGTGCATGGCGGGCGTCCCCGGCGGACGCTCGGCGGGTGCGCACCCTCGCGCCCCGCTCCCCGCGAACCAGCAATCCGATCAGCGCGAGGCCATCTCCCGCGGGCCGGGGGATGAATCCGCGGCAACGACCTCGGATGCCTCGAAAACAGCGCGAGGCGGTGGCGTGTGCATCACGGAGGATGCATGCCACCGCCTCGGGAACAATACCTCGACGGCCGCGCGAAAGATTCGAATCCCTTGCTCACGGTGGCGTTCATAGCCGCGGAATAGCTCGTGATCCGGATCAACGGCGAGGGACCGGCGCTCACGGCCGGGCGGATGAAATCCGCAGCAACGACAACGGGAAGCCTCGCAAACTGCGCGAGGCTGTGATATGAGTGCCGGTTCCTGGGCTGACCTTGAGATTTTCGTGACGCCGTCTGCTACCCGGCGGATGGAATCCGCAGCAACAACAACGGGAAGCCTCGCAAACTGCGCGAGGCTGTGACGTCGGCATCACTGCTCAATGCTCTCCAATGGTGCGTGGATGGTTCCTTCGCTGTGGTGGCGCTCCTGGTTCAGCACGTACTCCCGGATGACGGGCACGTGCTTCGACACCGTGAACGCACCGTATCCACCTTGCCATTTGAACGGCTCCGGCCACTCCAACACCTTCGTGATCAGATGCGAGGTGCCGCCCTTCAGCCGTCGAACGAAATCCGAGATCGCGATGGTGGTGGGGAACCTCACGAGCATGTGCACGTGGTCGGGCATCCCGCCGATCGCGATGACGTCACCACCCAGCTCGGCGCAGTGGTGCGCGAGCGAGCCGTACAACCGCGGCTGGAGTTCCGGCGTGATGAACGGATGCCGCCGCCACGTGCTCCACACGAGATGCAGGTAGAGTTCCGTCCAGGGTGCGCGCATGGACCCAAGAAGCGGAGGTGAGCAAGGAAGCCTCTTCCTTCACTGAACAAGCCTCGCGCAGTTTGCGAGGCTTCCCGTGGTCGTTGCTGCGGATTCCATCCGCCGGGGTACCAGGCAGCGTCACGGATTCTCGAGGGTTAGCGCAGGAGCCTGCGCTCACAGCCTCGCGCGGTTTGCGAGGCTTCCCGTAGTCGTTGCCGCGGATTCCATCCGCCCGTGGAGGGAGCCGCTCACTCGGGCGGATCTCCGCCACGCCCCCTCACCTCGCCGCCACCACCGCCCGCGCTTCGGGATCCCACCGCCACGCTGCCTCGCGCCCGCGCAGGTGCACGCCGCCCAGCCAGCGGTCGATTCCGTTCAGCCGCACGCGGTCCTTGCGGCCTTCCAGCACGTCGCGTCCGTCGTTGGTCAGCCCCACGCTGCGTGACATCGCGTCGCGCTCGCCGTGGCCGAGGGCCACCAGCGGGCGGTCGCCCTCCGCTAGGTCTTCGAGGTAGGCCAGGAAGGTGCTGTCGCCCAGCCAGATCGGGTCTTCCATCTCGTGGTGCGAGGCCACGTAGGCGTCGCCCACGGTGGGCGTGCCGCCGCGGGCGATCACCTGCAGCGCCTGGTGCTCGCTGCGCGACAGGCCGTTGAAGGTGGAGGGGAACTGCTCCAGGTGCCGCGTGAGCGCGTCGGCCAGGTAGGGCAGCTCCAGCGTGTCGTCGGCCAGCAGCGCGGCGATGGCCCTGGGGTCGGGCGAGCGGAAGGCGTTCCATGCGGCGGCCGCGAGGGCCAGCTGGTCGGTGGACACGGGGCTGCGCTCGCCGAAGCGCTCCATCAGCCGCTCGGGCGTGGACCGGCCCAGGTACTCGGCGCCGCACACCAGCGACAGGCGCGGGCCGACGCCCTGCGCGGCGAACCAGTCGAGCACCTGGATCAGCTGCAGCTGGTCGTACAGGTCGTGCTCGAACCAGAGCACCACCTCGTCGTGCCCGCGGCTTTCGTCCATCACGGCGTGGCGCTCGTCGAACTCCTGTGCCACTGCCACCGCCGGGCCCCAGCCGCGCCCCGAGATGTACTGCCCGCGCACCGCGCCCAGCTCGCCGAATGGCAGCCCCGCGGGCACCGGCCCCTCGTGCAGCACGTCGCGCCAGCACAGCACGTCGCCGCCCACGCCGCAGCCGGCCAGCAGGTCGCCCGCGCTGTCTCCATTGGTGATGTGGAGCATGGTCACCCCTCTCCTCTTTCGGGTCAGGTGCGCAGCGGCACGTCGCCCGGCTCGGCCCAGCCGGGGCGGCCGCGCAGCTCGGCGGCGAGCGGCGACTCGCGCGCCGCCACCATCACCACCGTCTGCGCCGCCTGCGTCACGTGCAGGTACTTGTGGAACCCCGACGCCGCGCGCGACACCCCGCGCCCCTCCAGCGCCGCGAGCGCGGCGTCCACCTCCGCCAGCGCGTCGCCCGCCTTGACCAGCACGTGGTACGCCGTCAAACCGCGCCTCCTGTGCGTGAGAGCCCGCCCTCCTGTGCCGCCAAGGTAGCGCGCCTCGCGCGCGCCCGCATCTGCCGGATGGCGCGCAAAAGCGAAGGCCCGGGCGCGGTGCCCGGGCCTCCGTCTTCGTCCCCGCCGACGAGCTCGCGCCGACGGCGCGCCATCTACTTCGTGGGCAGCTCGGCCGCGCGCTTGCCCGGGGCCTCGGGCTTCTTGGCCCGTTCGTCGGGTGCGCGCCCGGCGTTGCGGATGTTCACCACCTTGTTCAGCATGTCGAACCAGAAGGGCGCGCCCAGCGACAGCGCGAACGCGGTGACCAGCAGCCCGATGAGCTTGGGCCAGAAGGTGGTTCGATACCAGTTGAACGGCCACCCTTCGACACGCCACTCGGGGAGCTGTCGAGTGACGACCTTCGTTGGGCCCCTGCCGCCCCTGGGCCGCAGCGTGTCGACCTTTACCCGCTCGGCGGGCGTGCGGCGCGCCAGCACGCCCAGCGCCTGCGCTTCGTCGGTGCTCCAGCCGAGCCGCAGCTGCGTCCGGTTCAGCACCGCGAGCGTTGTGTCGTAGAGAACCTTTGCGTGGGCCTGGCTGGCACTGTCGGGCGGGACCGTCTTCATCCCGTTGGCCATGACCCCTGCGGCCCCGGTGGCTTCCGCGCTGTCGGCCTGCGCCTTCGCGATGAGCTGGAACGTGTTCGCGGCGTTCGCCGCCAAGCCGTCGCGCAGCTCCTTGTCGGTGGAGAGCCGGCGCCACAGGTCGAGGGTGTCGGCGTTCACCGCGATGGAGAGCACCAGCCCGATCACGAAGAGCGTCGTCTGGGTGTGGCGTTTGTAGAGGCCCGAGACGCGGTCCATCTTGTTGTTGAACCACACCTCCACGCTGTCGTGCAGCTTCTGGATCTCCTGGCCGCCTTCGGTGAACCACTCCGACACCCGGCGCTTCATGGGGTCGGGGAGGCTGCCGGCCGCGAGCCTGCCCGCGACTTCCAGGCTGGCGAACTCGGTCACGTCGATGGCCGAATCCCGCTGAAGCGTATCCAGGATCTTCCGGAACCCGTCCGAGAGCCCCTCCTCGGTGCGGGCCATCGGCGTCCAGCGTATCTCCTTCGCCGGCACGGGTGCGGACGTCTTCGTGCCGGTATCCGGAACGACCAGGGGCGGAGTCACTGCGTTGGTGGTTGGCGTAGGCGAAGCTGTGCCGGCGCCCGGTCCTCCCCCCGCCTCGGTTCCGGTGGCCTTCGCCGCGGGATCCCCTGCGGAGCCTCCGCCGACGTGCGGATCTGTCCTGCGCCGGTTGGCCGGCTGGTTGTAGCCCGTCACATCGAGGAGCGCGAGGGCGAAGATGCGGGCGGGGAGGTATGAAGCGAGGCGGTAGTGGCGAAGATCCTGATCGCGCATCCGAACCCACGAGACGAGACGGTAGATCCAGCGAAACCCCGGGAACCATCGTTTCTTGATGTATTCTTCGCGGGCCATGTAGCTGTCCATGGCTTCCTTCTCGCCCAGCACGCTCGACACCAGCGGGTGCGCATAGAAGCGGTCCGCGATGCCGCTGTCCTTGAGCAGTTCCTCCAGCCCCTGCACCAGCACCTTGCCGCGCCTGTTGGTGATGGAGGCGATGTACTCGTTGATGGCGCTGCAGACCAGGCTGAGCAGGAAGTAGACGAAGATCAGGCCGATGATGATGTCGAGGATCTCGGAGCCGAACATGGGGATCCGGGGAGCGCGGGTTGGGCCGGGTGCGGCGATGTGCCGCGGAGGGTGCGGAGATTAGATGGCCGGATCGGATGCTTTTACCGGATACGTCTGTCGATGCACGAACCCGCAGCAAGTCGAAGGCCGGGCGGCGGGTCGTGCCAGGCAGCGGCGGAAGCGGTTGATGCGCAAGCATTTGCGTGCTCCGCAGCCGTCGTTGCGGCGTGTCCGGATGTAAACCTCGGGGCGGCGATGGCACACCGGGCCGGGGCACCGCTGCCACGCCGGCCCCATTCGCCTGTGCCCAGCGTCCTTGCGAGCAATCCGCGATAGCCGGTCGCACCGTGGGAGATCGGGAGCGCGGCTCGCCTGTCGCGCGACCCAGCCGGCATCTCTCGACCAGCCGAACGCCACCGCTTAGCTTGCCGCCACCGCCGGGCCGGCGGCGCGCGCGCTGAGCCATCCGTCACAGCCTCGCGCAGTTTGCGAGGCTTCCCGGGGTCGTTGCTGCGGATTCCATCCGCCAGTGCCGATCTCCGCACGAACCTCATCCCCTCTTTTCACACGACGTGAAGATGGATCACACCGGCACCACCCTCCCATCCCCGGACGTGCTGGCGCGCACCGAGGCGCACGTGCGGCAGGCGATGAGCGGCGAGGGCACCGGGCACGACTGGTGGCACGTGCACCGCGTGCGCCGCACCGCGCTGCGCTTGGCGCGCGAGGAGGGCGCCGACCTCTACGTGGTGGAGCTCGCCGCGCTGCTGCACGACGTGGCCGACCACAAGTTCCACGGCGGCGACGAGACGGCGGGGCCGCGCGCGGCGCGTTCCTGGCTGGAAGGGCTGGGGGTGAGCGAGGAGGTGATCGCCCACGTGGGCGCCATCATCGCCGGCCTGTCGTTCAAGGGGGCCGGCGTGGCCACACCCATGGCCACGCCCGAGGGCCGCGTGGTGCAGGACGCCGACCGGCTCGACGCCATGGGCGCCGTGGGGATCGCGCGGGCGTTCGCGTACGGCGGCAGCCGCGGCCGCCCACTGCACGAGCCGGGCGAAACGCCCGAGGCGCACGCCAGCTTCGAGGCCTACAAGGCCAGCACCGGCGCCACCATCAACCACTTCCACGAGAAGCTGCTGCTGCTGCGCGACCGCATGAACACCGCCTCGGCCCGGCGCGTGGCCGAGGGGCGGCACCGGTTCATGGAGCGCTACCTGGCGCGCTTCCACGCCGAATGGGAAGGCGAAGACGGGAGCGAGGGCGATGGAGACGCTTGACCTGGGCGGCGGCGTGCACGTGCTGCGCGGCGCCGTCAACAGCGGTCTGGTGGAGACGGCCAACGGGCTGCTGGCCGTGGACACCGGCCTCGACCGCGGCGCCGGCAACCGCATCGCGCGCGCCGCCGAGGAGTTGGGGCGGCCGCTGGTGGCCATCCTCAACACGCACGCGCACGCCGACCACCACGGCGGCAACGCGCAGCTGGTGCGGCGCTTCGGCCTCCCCGTGCACGCGCCGGCCGTGGAAGAGTGCGTGATCCGCGAGCCGCGCTACGAGCCGGTGTACCTGTTCGGCGGCGCCGCGCCCGTCACCGCGCTCATCAGCAAGTTCCTGCAGGCCGAGCCCTCGCCGGTGGACCACGTGGTCCGCGCGGGAGAGACGGTGGAGATCGACGGCCGCACGCTGGAGGTGGTGGACCTGGCGGGGCACAGCCTGGCCCAGGTGGGCGTGCGGGTGGACGGCGTGCTCTTCGCCGCCGACGGCTTCTTCGGCCGTGAGCCACTGGAGAAGCACGGCGTTCCCTACCTGGTGGACGCGTTCGGCTGGATGGAAACGCTGCGCGGTATGCGGGGGATGGACGCCGCCTGGATGGTCCCCGGCCACGGCGAGCCGCTGGACGACCCGCTCGAGACCCTCGACCTCAACCTCGCCGTGCTCCAGCGGGCGACGGAATGGCTGATCGATCGTCTCCGCCGCGCCCCCGCCGGCACCGAAGCGCTGCTGATCGAGTTCGCCGCCGCGATGGGGATGCGGCTGACCGACCCGCCGTCGTACGTGCTGAACCGCGCGACCGTGCTCGGCTTCCTCGCGTCGCTGGAGCGCGCTGGCCAGGCGCGCGTGGTGATCGACGGCGGGCGGTGGATGTGGGAAGGGGTGGAGCGGTAAACCGACGGCGGACAGAATCCGGTCGGCTTCGACATCGCGCGGCGCGCCCGATTCGGTCCGGTAGCGCCGGACCGATCATGCCACCCCTCTCGCTCCACGTCTCCCGGGGTTGTCGGGGGATGATGCGTCCGGCACTTTCCTGCATCCGTCCATCCGCCGCGCTCCGCCATCCACCGAGGCCCGCCATCTCCGACTGCATCCTGATCTTCGTCCGCGCGCCCGAGGCGGGGCGTGTGAAGACGCGCCTGGCGGCGGAGATCGGCGCGGGCGCGGCGCTGCGCGTCTACCGGCGCCTCGCCGAGCACGCGGTGGCGGAGGCCCGCGCGGTGTCGGCGAGCGTGGCGCTGCGCATCCACTTCACCCCGGCGGACGAAGCGCCTGCGGTGCGGCGCTGGCTGGGCGGCGGCGCGGAGTACGTGCCGCAGACCGGCGGCGACCTGGGCGCCCGGATGCACGCGGCGTTCGAGGCGGCGTTCGCGGCCGGGCACCGCCGCGTGGTCATCATCGGCTCCGACCTGCCGGGGCTCACGGCGGGGCTGCTCCGCGACGCCTTCCATCGTCTGGACCATCACCCCGTAGTCCTGGGCCCCGCGCGCGACGGAGGCTACTACCTGCTGGGGCTTCGGCAGATGGTGCCGCCGATCTTCCGCGACATCGCCTGGAGCACGGGCGAGGTGTTCGCGGCCACGGTAGAACGACTCGCCGCGCTGGGCATCACCCCCGCGCTCCTTCCCGAGATGGCCGACGTGGACGTGGCGGCGGACCTGCCGGACGGCTGGCGCGCATGGGCGCGGGAAGGGGCGGAGGCCGCATGAACGCGATCGACTTCATCCGGGGCGTGTTCGGCAACAACCCGGTCGAGTGGACGGCGGTGGTGTTCGGGATCGTGAGCGTGTACCTGAGCGTCCGCGAGAACGTGTGGAGCTGGCCCACGGGCATCATCAACGTGTCGATGTACGTGTTCATCTTCCTGAACGCGAAGCTGTATGCCGACATGGGGCTGCAGGTGTTCTACGTGGTCATCTCCTTCTACGGCTGGTGGAACTGGCTGTACGGCGGCGCCAACCGCTCCGAGCTGCACGTGACGCGGCTGTCGCGGCAACTGGTGCTCACGCTGCCGCTGGCGGGCATCGCCGGGGCGGCGGCGCTCGGCTATTTCCTCCACCGGACCACCGATGCCGCGCTGCCGTTCGTGGACGCCACGCTCACCGTGGCCAGCCTGATCGCGCAGTACCTGATGACGAAGAAGGTGCTGGAGAACTGGGCGATCTGGATCGTGGCCGACGTAGCCTACATCGGGATGTACATCTACAAGGACCTGTATCCCACCGCGTTCCTCTACTCCGTGTTCCTGGTGCTGGCCACGATGGGCTGGTTCCAGTGGAAGCGCTCGTGGCGCCAGCAGCAGGCGGCGGCGTTCGCGGCGCGGTGAGCCGCCCGCTGCGCGTGGTGGTCACCGGCTCCGAATCCACCGGCAAGACGACGCTGGCCGGGCGCCTGGCCGCGCACTACGGCACCGCCTGCGTGCCCGAGCTCAGCCGCGCCTACGCGCTGTCCGTCGCCCGCCCGCTCACCCGCCACGACGTGGAGCCCATCGCGCGCGCCCAGCTCGCCGCCGAGCGCGCGGCGGAGTCGGCGGCCGGCCGGCTGATCGTGCTGGATACCGACGTGCTGAGCACCCTCGTCTACGGCGAGCACTACTACGGCCACGCGCCGCGGTGGATCACGGACGAGCTGCGCGGCCATCCCGCCGACCTCTACCTCCTGTGCGACATCGACGTGCCGTGGGTGCCCGACCCGGCGCGCGACCGCGGCCACCTGCGCGCCGAGATGCATGCGCTCTTCGCCGAGGCCGTGCGCCGCAGCGGCGTTCCGTGCGTGCTCATCCGCGGCGACTGGGAGGAGCGCTTCCGCTCCGCCGTCGCCGCGGTGGACGCCCTGCTCGCCGGCTGACGTTCCGTGTCGATCCCCCTCCCGCCGCCGCTCTCCATCATCATCCCCGTGCTGAACGAGGCAGTGGGGATCGTGGACACGCTCGCGCCGCTGCAGCCGCTGCGCGCGCGCGGCTGCGAGGTGATCGTGGTGGACGGCGGCAGCACGGACGCGTCCGCGGAACTCGCGCGCCCGTTGGCCGACCGGGTGATCGCGTCGCCGCCCGGCCGCGCGCGCCAGCAGAACGCCGGCGCGGCGGAGGCGCGGGGCAGCGTGCTCCTCTTCCTCCACGCCGACACCCGCCTTCCGCCCGACGCCGACCAACTGGTGATCGACGGGTTGCGGGCGAGCGGCCGCGGATGGGGGCGCTTCGACGTGCGGCTGACGGGCGCCCACCCGATGCTGCGCGTGATCGAGCGGATGATCGGCGTTCGCTCGCGCCTCTCGGGCATCGCCACGGGCGACCAGGCGATCTTCGTGCGCCGCGACTGGTTCGCGCGCGCCGGCGGCTTTCCGCAGATCCCGCTGATGGAAGACGTGGCGCTGTCGAAGCCACTCAAGCGCCTGGGCCCGCCGCTGTGCCTGCGCGAGACCGTGCTCACGTCCAGCCGCCGGTGGGAGCAGCACGGCGTGTGGCGCACGATGGCGCTGATGTGGAGGCTGCGGCTGGAATTCTGGCTGGGGGCCGACCCGGAAAGGCTGGCGGAGCGGTATCGGTAGCGGATGAAGATGGGGATCGGAACCGGCGGGCGACTGCGGGCAACTGCGGGATCAGTGGCGGGATTTCGGGAGATCGGCACGGTGCGATGAGAGAGGTGGCGGCGCATGCCGCGGCGGCCCCCTCCCCCCGGCCCCCTCCCCGCGCTCCGCGGGGGAGGGGGAGAACTGCAACAGCAACAACGGCAGGTTGAGTCTGGATTGTAGTCCACCCTCCCACGCAGAGCGCGGGGAGAGTACGTGCCCTCAGGCGCGGGGCGGGGGCCCTGCGGGGCTGACGAAGCGCTCGGAAGCTACCGCACCTCCGTCTCTACCGTCCCCCCGCCGCACCCAGCGCCCGCGAGCTCACCACCTGGCCCGCGCGGTTCAGCACCAGCTCGATGATGCCGCCGGCGGGGTCGCGCACCTGGCGCACCACCTGGCCCGCCGCGTTGGTGGTCTGCCGCAGGGCCGGAAGGGAGAGCAGGTCCGTGACCGTGCGCGAGCTCACCACGTTGCCCGCGGCGTCCAGGGTGCGCTCCACGATGCCGCCGCCGGCCAGCGTGCGCTGCACCGTCTGCCCCAGGGTGTTCACCGTCTGGCTCAGCACGCCGCCGGGCTGCGTGACGTTGTTGAGCGTTTGCCCCACGGTGCCCACGGCGCGGTTCACCACGCCGTTGGGCGCCAGCGCCCGGTTGGCCACGCCGCCCACCGTGCCCACGGTGTTGTCCACCGTGCTCAGCAGCTGGGTGAGGATCCGCGGGTTGCGGTCGAGCGTGCTCACCACGCGGTTGACGATGCGGGTGACGTTGTCGAGGTCCACGTACAGGTAGGCCTCGGCCTCCACGCCGGTGATCTCCAGCCGCACGCGGCCGATGCTCACGTCGGCGCCCGCGTCCAGGGTCACCAGGCTGGCCACGTTGGCGGCCAGCGCCAGGTGCGCGCGCAGGTTCTGCACGGTCACGCCGATCGAATCCACCGAGAGGTTGGGCACCTCCAGGATCACGTCGTAGTTGGGCGTGCCGCCCTGCTGCTGCGGCCGCGCCGCCTGCTGCGCCGAAAGCGGCCGTGCCTGCGCCTGGATCCGCGCCGAGGCGGTGTCCTGCTGCGCGGCCGCCGCCGCGGGACCGCAGATGGCCAGCGCGAGCGCGGCCGCCATACCCGAACGCATCATCCCCCACCTCCCGTAAGCGGAACCGCGCCGCCGTTTCGGCGCGGCGCAACGAGACTTCATCCGATCATACATCGCATGCCGGGCCGCGGCGAAGCACGCTCCATGCCCGCACTCGCGAATCGCTCACGGCGGAGCCGCGCCCGGCGCGGGCCGGCCTTGCGCCT